>Ga0210402_10003141_pt1 | contig 15654 bp, 16 predicted proteins | sample IncBWC7MmetaG_FD_161055 | JGI IMG/M metagenome (GOLD analysis project Ga0210402, IMG submission 161055) | Forest soil microbial communities from Barre Woods Harvard Forest LTER site, Petersham, Massachusetts, United States - Inc-BW-C-7-M | ecosystem: Environmental > Terrestrial > Soil >...
CGCCAGTTTCGCCGAGCGGATGATCAAGAGAGCGCAGATTGTGAACGGGAGCGGCGGGTGAGTCGGAGAGCACGACATCCAGTTCATGCACGGCGAGGTCGGCGACGAGGCGCTCCAGCGAAGCTTCGTGGCAAAGAATACGAACAGGCTGGGAGAGTCCGAAGGCAGGTTCGATCAAGCGCTGTGCGATTTCTTTCGGCAGAACATCGTCGATTCCAACAGTAAGGCGCAGCGGCTTCCCAGTGGGACGCTTCTTGATGGAATTCATCATCTCGCGGCCTAGGCTGAAGATTTCTTCCGCGTACCCATAGACGACGGCGCCGACCTCGGTGGGAATCAAGGTCCGTCCGGAACGCGCAAGAAGTTTTTCGCCTACCTGATCTTCCAGGTTGCGTAACTGAGCGCTGATGGTGGAGGGGGCCAAGCGGAGCTCTTCGCATGCGCGAGTGATACCGCCGAGCTTGACCACGCGCCAGAAATAGAGCAAGTGATGATAGTTAAGCCATTCCATACCTCGTTGGAGGCGGTCGAGAACGTTTAGGTTTTCTCGAACGGTAAGGATTGTAATTTCTACTGGTTCCGGAACGAAATGGACTGACAAGATGAGTCGACGCTTCAGCAATCTGAAGATTTTTGAGTGAGGCGATCACTCGAGTTTGAGGAGGGAAATAGTCATGATCATTCCGGCCGTTAGAAAAACAATTCTTTGGACGATGGCAGCCGCCCTTTTGGGAGGGCTGAGTCTGGCCCCACCAGGGGCGCGCGGAGAGGGACCCGAACAGCGAGATTCCCCGCAGGTCATGAAGCTGTTGAAGGAGGCGCGGAGCGAGGCGACGCGGCTCCGGACAGAAACGGTTAAGCTCGAGTCGTACAAAAACGGGAGGCTTAGCCTACAGACGCATGGGCTGCAATTGGAGGCCACTAAGGACCATGTGAACGAGCTCGGAAAAATTCTCGACAAGCTCGAAGCCCGGAAGGCGGAAGCCTCCCCGTGGCAGGAAAAAGCCATCGAAGGGATCCGTCCACTGCTCGAAGAACTAGCCAAGCAGACCACGCGCGCCATCGCGCACTTGAATCAAAACCCACGGCAGCTGCAGCATCCTGACTACCACGATGTGCTGGAAGACAAAGCGGCGCTAGCGTCGCAGTTAGCAAACCTGCTGGACGATCAAGTCAAGTATGGCGAAGCGAAGGCTGAACTGGAAGAGCTTGAGTCAACGGTGGGCCGGCTGTCCTAGTTCCCGTTTGCACTCATCCAAAGCGGCTCGCCTCGCAGGTCAGGGCGAGCCGCTTTTTTGCGGGCGGGAGAGCAGCACGAGCGTTGCGTCAGTTCGGGTCCAACCGAGTGCTACTGGGCAAGGGCGGAACGGAGGAAGGAGAGCATTCGGTAACCGGCAATGTAAGAGAAGGGCGCGAGCTCGAGGGAGTAATGCCCGCAGTGGAGTTGCAGCGAGCGGGGATGCGCGCCGTGGCGTTGGAGGGCATCCAGCATTTGGCGGCTGAGTTCGGGGAGCATGGTGGGGTCGTATTTGCCGTACACGAGGAAGGATTTGCAATCGGCGCCGAGACCACGCTCGACGTAGGGCATGGGGCTAATGGGTGCCCAGTAGTCGCGGAGTTCGTCAACCGTGACGTGCTCGCGAAGGCCTTCCCAGACGTGGTTAGTGGTCATACCCTGGCTGACAACGTCGGCGAAGTAAGTCGAAAAATGGAAGAAGCCACCCGCCTTGATCGCAGGATCATGCATCAGCGTGATGTATCCGACGGATGAGCCAAGGCTTGTGCCGAGGATGCCCAGGCGGGTGAAGCCCTGCTGCTCAAGCCAGCGGAGGCACCGGCGGGCGTCTTGAACGGCCTGACGGTTTGCCTGCAGGGTCAGGCCGATGTTGGGGCCGCAAATTTGATCGGCGCGTTCGTGCCCTTCGGCCATGCGGCGATTGTGGTAGGGCATGCTCATCTTCAGCGCGGTTATGCCGAACCGCGCGGCCCATTCGCAGAGGCCATCCTGGCCGTGCCATTTGGCGTTCCAGTTGGGAAGGACGAGGACGGCAGTACCTTCCGCTGCCTTGATGGGCGGGCGCCAGTCCCTGGAAGCAGGCCACAGGCGCGCACAGACTGTGTTGTTCTCCTGCCAGGGAGAATCGGTAGCACTGGTGAAGGTGAGCACGTTGTCGCTGTCGAGGCGGTAATCCGTGGCTGGCGTGGTGGCGAACCACTCGAGGCTGTTTTCGATGGCGTGTTTGGCGTAGTGGCGGACATATTCCGCGGGATTGCGGTCGCGGGGATCGCCACCGATGTGCTCTAGGCCCCATTCGAAGGGTTGCACGCGACGGTTGTCGTCAGTGGTCCAGCGGCGGTGCTCGTAGCGGCGGATTCTTCGTTCGAACCAGTGCATGGAGAGTCGACAATGAACAGTTTACAGTCGACCGTTGGTAGATGGAAGGCAAGGAATTGAAGGCGGACGAAAAAGGCGCGAGAGGAGGAAGCGTTGAATAAGCGTTAGGCATGGGGCACGAGGCGAGGCGGGGTTTGTTGAGGCACTGAAGTAGGTGTGGGACAGTATTAAGTGCGGCCCAAATGCGGCCGACTAAACTGTGGTCATCGTCTTCTTTTTTCTACTTGGAATTGTGATCGGAAGCTTCTTGAATGTGTGTATTACGCGCATTCCGGAGGAGGTTTCCATTGTGTCGCCGGGGTCCCGTTGCCCGCGGTGCACGACTCCGATCAAAGCTTACGACAACGTGCCGGTGTTCGCATGGATATGGCTGCGGGGAAAGTGCCGTGCGTGCGGGGAACCGATCTCACCGATGTACCCGCTCGTGGAATTCATGACCGGGCTTCTGTTCGTGGGCTGCTATCTGGAGTTTGGGATTAGCCAAGCCACGGTGAAGTGGCTTTTCTTCATTTGCCTCATCATTGTCCTGACAGTGACCGATTTGCGAGTGCGTCTGCTTCCCGACTTGATCACCTGGCCGGGGTTTGCTGCGGGAGTGCTTTTCTCCGCTTTTGTGCCGCCGAATGACGGCACGGCCTTCCTTCTGAGCTGGCGCCTCTTCCACCGGCTCCCGCCAGAACGGTTTTTAGGAATTATCGAGGCGCTTTTGGGTGCGGCATTTGGCAGCCTGATGCTGTGGGGAGCGGCGGCCCTGTACAAACTGGTGCGCGGTCGTGAGGGCATGGGGATGGGCGACGTGAAAATGATGGCAATGGCCGGAGCATTTCTGGGAGTTAGAAATGCCTTCCTCACCATTCTGTTGGGTACTTTGCTTGGCAGTGTCGTGGGGATAGCGGTCATAACCACGATGTATGCGAGCGGATCAGGGCGTCGGCTTGCGGAGCGAGCAAGCCGGCGCGGGCTCGGCAAGGTCGAGCAGATTCGTTGGTCGATCGCCAGCAAATATCATCTCCCACTGGGAACATTTTTGGGAATTGCGGCGCTGATCGTGGTTTTTGCGTTTTCTTCCAATTCCATTGATCTTGCGCCGGCGTTGCGCTGAGCTTTATTCCTATGCGAGGCCCATTCAGGCTATGACGTTTGCAGCATTCCAAGCCGAGAGTACGCAGCGCGTTTGGGAAATCGCTATTGGCGCGGCGGTGGGAATTCTCGCGGTCCTGGGGATCATCCTTTTTTTGCTGCGCCGTTTTTTGCAGAGCACTCGAGAGTCTCACGGCGAGGGAATTTCTACGGCGGCGCCGAGGTCGGAAAACCCTTCCGCATTTATGACGGCGTCGATGGAAGGCGTTATCCGGCAACTCCGCGACCAGGAAAAAGAGCTCGAACGTCTGCACAAGATCGAACGAGAGCGCGCGGAACAGACGGAACGCCTGAGCGAAGAAGTGACGCGTAATATGCCGGCTGGGCTCGTGGTGGTGAGCGCCAGCGGGATCATCTCCAGCGCAAACCCTGCGGCGGAGCAGGTGCTGGGAGTTCGAGGACTGGGATTCCGGCGGTACAGCGAAGTTTTGGGAGAAAAATCGGACCTCACACGGCTCGTCGGTGAATGCCTCACGAAGGGGAGTATTTTCCGGCGGGAACAAGTGGAACACGAAGCGCCGGGGGGTGAGTCCAGGCTTTTGGGCGTGACCATCTCGCCGATCCGCCGGGGAACGGAAAAGATCAATGGAGCCATCTGCCTACTCACGGATTTGACGGAGCTTGCGGCGTTGCAACAACAGATTCAATTGAAGGACAGCCTGGCCGCCGTGGGAGAGCTCTCCGCGGGTATCGCGCACGAATTCAAGAACGCGCTGGCGACCATTTCCGGTTACGCGCAAATGATCAGCGCGGAGGCTGGCGCTGGTGAAGTGGCGGACTCGGCGGAGAGAATTCTGGAGCAAACGCGGAATATTACGCACGTCGTCACGGAATTTTTGAGGTACGCGCGGCCTTTGGAAATTTCCAGCGAGCCGGTGGCGCTGGAGGGAGTTGTGGAGCGGGTGGTGGCAGAGGTGGCCGAGGCCATGCCGCAGCTGCGCATCCGGTATGAGGGGCCTTTGGGAAGCGTCTCGGGAGACGAGGGCCTGCTTCGGCAAGCGCTCCTCAATCTCGCCAGAAACGCGGGAGAAGCGTGCGCAGCCGCGCCGAACGGCGGACGAGTTCTGCTGCGCGGAGAAGTGGTGCGAAACGACGAGAGCGGAATTCAACGAATCACCGTTTTCGACAATGGACCAGGGATTGCCCCCGCGACACTGCCAAAACTCTTCCGGCCGTTTTTCACCACGAAAGCGAATGGTACGGGACTGGGATTGGCGGTCGTGCAAAAGATCATCGTGCAGCATGGGGGTAAGGTGGTGGCGAGGAATCGTCCCGAGGGGGGCGCTGCATTTATAGTTACGCTACCCGTGTGCCGGAGCGTCCAGGAAGCAGTAGAATTGAAGAACGACAGCATCTAAGTAGATAGCTGGGGACTCCAGCTTGCCCCGGGAAAGGCGGCGTTCTATGCGTGTCAAGTTTTGGCTCAAAGCATTAATGCTATTGCCCGGTCTGTCTTTGGCGGTTCTTCCGGTGTTCGCGCAGCAACAAACGAGCGATCCGGTGGCAGAAGCGGCGCGCAAGGCGCGAGAACAGCAGAAGGTTGCGCCGAAGCCTAAAAAAGTTTATACGGACGATGACGTAAAGCCCGCCGCTTCTTCGAGCGAAAGCGGAGCTTCTACCGGCAGTGCCGCAAGCGGTTCACAGGGCACTGCAGAGAAAAAACAGGGCGCCGCCGGAAACGGTGAAGACAAGACCAAGGGGAGCGAGAGCGCGGAAACAAAATGGCGAAAGAGGTTTGCGGATCAGCGCGATAAAATCGCGACGGCGGAAAAAGAGCTCGACATTTTGCAGCGTGAATCCGATAAGTCGCAGACGCAATACTACAGTGACCCGCAGAAAGCCCTGATGGAACAAAACTCGCGCAAAGACATTAACGATAAGGACGCCAAGATCAACGCGAAAAAGCAGGAGATCGCCAACCTGAAACAGCAATTCGCCGATTTGGAAGACCAATTACGCAAGTCCGGTGGCGATCCAGGTTGGGCTCGGTAGTTTAGTCAAATTTCGATAGAGGAAACGCGAAATAGGAAATTCGTATTTCGCGTTTCACGTCTTGCCCCAGCTGGTTACTTCCCTTCACTACACATCTGCTGTGCGTTCCCGCCGAACTGCGCCTTGATTCGTGGTAGAAACAAGAGAGATGGAACCGCTCCTCCTTGTTGAAGATAAGAACGAACTGCGCGCCATGCTGAAGAAGGCATTGGAGCGCGCGGGCTATACCGTGGAGGAAGCTCCTGACGGAACCGCCGCGATTCAGAAGGTGCGCTCGCGTCGATACCTGATGGTGATCACCGATTTGAAGATGCCCGGGGCCTCGGGGCTCGACGTGCTTCGCGAATCGAAGCAGGCGGACGCCACGATCCCCGTGCTGCTGCTCACGGCGTTTGGATCGGTCGAAGAAGCAGTCTCGGCGATGAAGGAAGGCGCCTTCGACTTTCTGCAGAAGCCCGTGGACCTCGACCACCTGAAATTGCTAGTGCAACGCGCGACGCGCATGCAGGAGATGCAACGGGAAAACTTGCTGCTTCGCGAAGAGTACACGGCGCGGTATGGGTTTCCGCGCATTGTGGGCGAACACGCATCCATCCGGGAAATCAGCCAGCAAATTCAGAAAGTGGCGGCGACGGATTCCACCGTTCTTCTTTTGGGAGAAAGCGGGACGGGCAAAGAGCTGTTTGCGAGAGCGGTGCATCATCTTTCGCCGCGGCGCGAGCAGCCGTTTGTCGCACTGAATTGCGCGGCGATTCCCGAAGGCTTGGTGGAGAACGAACTCTTTGGGCACGAGCGCGGCGCGTTCACGGGAGCGGGCGCGCGCAAAGTAGGCAAGCTGGATCTGGCGCATCGCGGAACGCTATTTCTCGACGAGATTGGCGAGCTTCCGCTGGCGATTCAGGCCAAACTTCTGCGTGTTCTGGAAGAACGGAAATTCGACCGCGTCGGCGGCACGCAAACTGTGGAAGTGGATGTGCGCATCGTGGTGGCGACGAATCGCAATCTAAAGAAGCTGGCTGAGGAGAAGCTCTTCCGCGAAGACCTGTACTTCCGGATTTCCGCGGTGCCCATGACGATTCCTCCCCTGCGCGAGCGCGGCAACGACGTGCTGCTCCTGGCGGGACACTTTTTGGAGAAATTCAGCCGGGAATTCAAGAAGCCCGGGCTGGAGCTTTCCGAGGAAGCGAAGGAACGTCTCCTGCACTACCGCTGGCCGGGGAATGTACGCGAACTGCAAAACACGATGGAACGCGCAGTGATTCTTACCGATGGGTTGAGCATTACCGCTGACGGCCTGCAGCTTCCCGCCACGAAGCCGGACACGGACCAATTGCCGGCAGGAATGTTGCCGGAGCAATTCAGTTGGGAAGGATCGCTGGAGGAAGTGACGGGGCGGGCGGTCAGCCACATCGAGCGCGTGCTGCTCGAAAGCACTTTGCGGGAGTGCAAGTGGAACAAGACCCGAGCGTCGGAGAAATTGGGGGTGTCGCCGAAGACTTTGCTGGCCAAGCTAAGGGCGGCGGGGTTGGAGGAGTGAAGGAACATGGCCCGTGGTGGGCGCAAGGAGGTAGAGGAGGTACAGGACGTAAACGAGGTAGAGGATCGGAAACCTGATCGTGCCGCAGTTGGTTTTTGTGGCGGCTGGTTAACAATAACCAGCCCCTCCCCCCGGGTTTTCCTGTAAGTGTTCATTTTAATATGCTTAAAGTCGATTGTTTTTATAGGATTACGCAAGTGTTCATTCTAAACGGCTTAGGCTGCGAAAATTGCTGCAAAATGGTGCAAGTTTGTAAGTGTTCATTCTAGGGAACTTAGGGCTCCGCAGGCTGCGCCGAACGGAATGCCCTTCGAGAAGGTATCGGGTCCAATTTCGACGAGCGATTGAGGTATAAAGCAAAAAAGCGGCCTGATGGCCGCTCCTGTGAGATCGCGTACTCTTACCTGATAACCATCGTAGCACATATTACTAAAATGTCAAGGAGAAACTTAGGCGTCGCTGTGTCGGCTGGCAAAGCCCAGGAGGGGTGGAGTTCGGAGGCGTGAGCGGGCGACTTGTGAGTGTCCAAAAAATCACGTTGCCGCATACGCGACGTACTTAGTTGGTTTCAGCAGTTCGATCCTTTGCTGAGTGTTATGGTTTCGACTTGGGAGGGCACGCGATGGATTTTTCACAAGTCGATTCCCTAGAAAAGGCCCAGGCGCTTTACAGCGCGGAGAAATTGGAGTGGCTGTACCTGTTTCCGCTGGAGTTTGGGGGGCAGGAGATTCCGCAGAACGTCCTTTACGTTCCGCCCGGCATTCCCGCCATCAAGGAACGAATCGACGGCATGATTCGAGACCTGGTGAAGCAGGGCCAGGTCACAAAATACACGGCCGTGCCGGAATACAAGGGCAACAGCTTCGTTCCCAGCAAAATCAAGATCACCGCTTCCCACCACGAAAAAGCTGGCGGCCTCAATCCCGTAATAGAGATTTGGTGAGCTGAAGGGGTTAGGAGAAAAACAGGCTTAGAGCAAGTCGAATGAGCGCACAGTTCCTCAACGCGGCTCAGGGGAAGAAATCTAGCATGAAGCCGGCTCTAAACCCGCACACGCAGGAACCGGCGTGTGCGGCTCCCGGCCGGTTGGCTAGGATCGCGGCCGGCGCAAAGCCAGCGTACGCGACGTCCGGTTGGGGAAAAGCTGTTTGACAGCGACAAACGGCGCCCTTAGACTGCGATTATTGGAACCTGTATATGACCATTAAACTCACGCCCGAACAGGAAGAGGCGATTCAGAACGCCATTAAGAGCGGCGTTGTCCGGTCGGTGGACGAGTTTATCGATACCGCCATTGCGTCGCTTCCCCAGAGCAAAGGTCAGACCGAGAGGTCGCGGCAGGCGGCTGTTCGGGGCATGGAAGAGTTCGGCGAGAAATATCGGCTCAGCTTGGGAGAGCCTATTACCCGCAAGTTGATGCATGAAGGCCACCGCTACTGATGGCAGAGTTTGTCCTCGACGCATCCGTTGCATTTTCCTGGTGCTTTCCGGGCGATCCGGCGGAAGACACACCCTACAGCCGCCGCATCTTGTCGAGGCTCGCAACGGATGATGCCCTAGTGCCGGAGATTTGGGGCTTCGAAATCGCCAACATTATTTTCGTGGCATTCAACAGGCGAAAACGAATCAACCAGCGACAGATTGACGAGTATCTGATGCGTTTGAAGGCTCTGCCCATCCGCGTGGAACTGAACGATGTTTGGGCGAATATTGCCTTGGAATCACAAGCTCGAAAATGGAATTTGCCGGCTTATGATGCGGCCTATCTTGAGTTGGCGCTAAGGAAAAAACTTCCTCTGGCGACGGCGGACGATGATCTGCGGAAAGCAGCAGAGGTAGAGGGCATAAAGGTGTTGTCGTAAGAGCGGGGTTCGTGTTCTAAGAATTTGCGACTCGCCCATGAATCCACAGGATAACAAGGACCTATTGCGCGCTTTCCCTTCGAACGTCCGCGAAGACGCGCTGGCGGTGATCTCTGTCCTCCCCGAAAATCAATATGGGGCCAATCATTTCGAGGTTCAAGTAAACCGGGAGATGAATCAAGATTCCATATCGCGTCTACCACAACCCCTCATTGATTCCCCTTCGCAAACTCAGCAGTCTGCAGAAGCACTTGGTCAACTGTGTCTTGACCCGGCACAAGGACGGTTATGTTCGCCAAAGCCGCCTGGACCAGATCATTGGCTTCAACCAGCCGTGGGTGCCAGCGTACTTGATTCAGCTTCTGGGTGAGTATGTCGTCGAGATACAACAACTGATTGAAGCCCGACTCCAAGATTTGGATAAGAACGTGTACAGGAATTTCCTGGTCGCGAATCCTGAATTCTTTGCTCTCACAGAACAGCGTGTCATCAGTTATTCGGACTGCTACTACAGAACTCGAGCAAGAGAAGACTACGTAGGATTTCGCGTATTGCGCTTTTTTGAGGAGATTGCTTCCTAAGTGCGCTACTGACGCGGACGAAGGGCGGTGTGGAGGGCTACGGTGGCGAAGGTCCAGGATTTGAAGGCGACGGATTGGTAGCCCAAGGCGGACATCAGGGACGCAAGCTCGGGCGGACGGAAGAAGCGCGAGACGGATTTGGGCAGATAGGCGTAGGCGGCAGGATCGCCTGACAACCAGCCGCCGATGCGCGGTAGGACACTTCTGAAATACCAGCGGTACAAATTCCCCAGCAAACTATCGGGTGGTTCGGTGAACTCGAGAATGGCGATGGTGCCGCCGGGCTTGAGGACGCGTTGTATTTCGCGGAGACCGGCTTCGTAATTGGCGAGGTTGCGGAAGCCGAAGGCCGTGGTGACGAGATCGAAGGAGTGGTCTGCGAAAGGGAGACGGAGCGCGTCGGCTTCCGCGAGCGGCAATGGCGGCGGCGCGGGCATTCCGGAGTGGCTGCTCCCGAGGATGCTTTTGGCGCGGGCGCGGACGAGCATAGTGTGGGCGAAGTCGGCACCGATGATGCGGGCTTTGCCCGCCTTGCGCAGCGCGAGAGCGAGATCGCCGGTGCCGCAGCAAAGGTCCAGGACGAGGGCGTCTTTGCGTTGCAGGATCGGGCGGATCTGCTTGGCGGTGCGGGCGCGCCAGAGGCGATCCAGTTGCAGCGACAAAATATGGTTCAGCGCGTCGTAGCTGGGCGCAATCTGCGTGAACATTTCGCGGACTTTGCGCGAGGCGTCGGCTTCGGTGTGGGTGCCTTCGGGCTGCGTGCCTTTTACGTGGGCTGCGGTGCTACTTCGCATTTCGCACCGTGGCGGGTGTTCGAGTGGCACAGACTTGAGTCTGTGCGCTTGCGACGCTGGAACAACGGAAACCCGCACAGGCTAAAGCCTGTGCAACCGTGACGTTAGCCACGGCGTTTTCCCCGCTCGTTAATAAAGTGCGGAGCGAAATGTAAAACGCGCTCTAGAGTTTCGAGGGGCACGTTATCGCGGGATTCCGCTTTGCCGATTTTGGGAGAGAGCACGAAGCGCAGTTTTCCGGCACGAGCTTTTTTATCGGAATGCATCGCGGCGATTAGTTTATTTGGTGGAACATTTGGCCACGGCGGAAGCGGAGCTAGCCGGCGAACGAGAGAGACAATGCGCGAGACCTCGTCGGCACGGGTCAGGCCGATTTCGTGGCCGAGAAGAGCGGCGGCCATCATGCCCCAGGCCACGGCTTCGCCGTGCTGATAGGTGCGGTAGTTTGTGATGGTTTCGAGGGCGTGACCGAAAGTGTGGCCGAAATTCAGGATTTCGCGCAGACCCGATTCGCGCTCGTCGCGGCTGACGACTTGGGCCTTGATTTCCAGCGAGCGAGTGATGATGTGAGCGAGAGCGGCCGGATCGCGACGAAGGACGGCGTCGAAATTCTTTTCGAGAAAGGCGAAGAGATTCGTGTCGGCGATTACCCCGTACTTGATTACTTCGGCGAGGCCGCCGCGGAATTGGCGCTCCGGCAGCGGCTTTAACATCTCCGAATCCACGAGAACGAGGCGGGCAGGATAGAAAGTGCCTACGAGATTCTTCCCTTCCGGAAGATTCACGCCGGTTTTTCCACCGACGGCGCTGTCCACCTGTGCAATCAAAGTAGTGGGGATTTGCACCAGGGCGACGCCGCGCAAACACGCCGAGGCTGCGAAGCCAGCGACGTCGCCGACCACGCCGCCGCCAACGGCGATGATCAGCGAGTGGCGGTCGATCCTCGCTCGGACGAGCGAGCGAGAGAGTTTTTCGACGGTGAGAAGATTTTTTGCGGATTCCGCATCATTCATCAGATGCGTGGCGTGCTGTGCTTTCAGGCGCAAGCACTTGAGAACGCTCTTCCCTACTGCCCGCCAAACTTTTGGCGAGGAGACGATGTGGATACGCGAGAATTCTCCGAGTTTGCGGATTTCGTTGGCGGCATCGCGGAGGACGCCCGAGCCGCAGCAGATCGAGTATTCGCCAGAGGATGCTTTGACTTGGATGCGCTTGGATGTCATTGGTCAGAGCGTGTGATTCAAATTTAGCACACTCTACAAAGCTGCCGGAGATGCGTGCGCTCAGGTTTGATGGCGGTCAGGCCATCTTCAATGCCTGACTAACTACTCCTGGACCAGGCGGACAAGTTCAGCCGCCAAACTTACGCACCTTGGTTCGCCTATGGAATCGATCATGTCCTTGGGCAAATCTGAGGTCGAGGTACCTTCGGCAACTATAGGCGGCCCTCCGGGCCAAAACATGACCACGCAACCCATCCGGAGGACGCGCACTAAACCCTCCCACAATTTCAAATCCGCGCAAGGGCGGTTAACAAAGAGGCCTGCGAGCATCTCTCGGCCATCAGCAAATGGAGTGACGCCTATCTCGCAGGAGTTCTTGCTATCGTACCGGACGCGCCAGTAGTCGGGCTCGGACTCGTCTTCAGCAATTGGGAAAAGGGATCGTACAACTGTCCGCGAGATTCCCGTCGTCTCGGTTTCCCCGAAGCATTGCAGATAAACTTCGAAGCTCACAACCCCTCCATGGACGGATTTGGGGCCACCGCACCGAAATCACTTCGATTGAAGTTGCTTGACGCTCTCCAGAAAGACGTGGCCGACAATCGCCAGCGTCTTGGGGCTGATTTTGTCGAGTGTATCCTGCGGAGTATGCCAGTAGTAGACGTCGCCGCCCGGACCATTATCCAGATCGATTACGTCGACGGAGGGAACATTGCGTTTCAGAAAGGACTGGTGATCGTCTTCCACTGCCGAGGATTCATCGATGAAAATGTCTCCGTACCCTAGCTTCTTGGCTGCGCCCCAAACAAGATCGACGAGCGCTTTGGTCGAGTACGTCTCGCGCTTGAAGTGCGGAGTGCGGGTTCCGACGATATCCGCCAGCAGAAACGCTTTTATCTTTGGGAGGTCACCGCTAATCGCAAACCGCGCGGCCATTTCGCGGCTTCCATAACAATTGTCAGGATCCTGCCATTCGTGTCTTACGGCTTCTTCGCCGTCAAAGAACGCGATCCAGACAGCGTAGCGGCCGCGCTGCGAGCAGAGGAGACGGGCCAATTCGAGCATTACACCCGTGGAGGACCCGCCGTCATCGGCGCCGACGAAATTTTCGAGACGCTTGGTATCGTAATGCGTGCCGAGGAGAATCACGCCCGGTTTATCTCCAGGAATTTTGACGAGAATATTTTTCATGGGCAGGCGGCCGGCGGGAGTGTCCGAGGTGAAGGAATCGACCTCGGCGGTGCATCCGTAACTTTTGAGCTCGGCGAGGATGTACTCCTGGGTCTTCGCAATCGCCGGCGAACCAGCGGGACGCGGCCCAAAGGAAACTTGTTTGGCGACGTGAGCATAGGCGCGCTTGCCGTCAAAGCCGCCGGTCTTGTCGGGTGCAGGCGCTTCGTCATTTGCCTGAACTGCAGCCTGAGGCGGAGCGGTCGTGACGGCGCTCATGAACGGCGCGTCCTTCGCGGAAGGTTGAGCGCTGTCCGCTTTCGCTTTGCATCCCAAGAGGCAAAGAAAAAACGCGAGCGCGCAAGTTACGCAGCAACAAACACTACTCAATCTGGAACTCATCTAGTGAGCCTCCGCGGCTGTGGCTAGACGCCGTTTGCGCTTGCGCACGACCAGCCAAGACACTCCCACTCCCAGAAAGTACAAGGCAATCAGCACCAACATGAAGATCACCATCGTCGTGGCATCAGGCGTGGGAGTAAGGATGCCCGCAAGGATGGTGATGATCAGGAGTGCGTAGCGAAAATTCTTGACCAGGAACTCGGGCGTAACGATTCCGAAAAGCGAGAGAAAGAAGATAAGGACTGGCAATTCGAACACCAGCCCAAGACCGAGAAGAACCAGGAGGATCAAATCGAAGTACTCATCAATGTTGATGAGCGGCACGACCGGCCCTTGAAAACTGATCAGGAAGCGCAAGACATACGGGAGCGAGACGAAATACCCAAAGGCGATTCCGGCAAGAAACAGGAAGACGGTCGAGAACAGAAAACCGGTAATGGCGCTGCGCTCGTGTTTATAAAGCGCGGGCGCCACGAAAAGCCAAATCTGATAAAGGACCCACGGCGAGGCAAGCACAATCCCCAGGTAGATGCTTACTGTAATTAAGAGGTTCAGGAGGCCCGCGGGGTGAGAATAGACGAGTTTGGGATCGAGATGGGCCGCCTTCAAAGCTGCGGTCATGGGCTGGACCATCACGTTGACAAAATGAGGTGCTACGAACCAGCCGATCGCCGCGCCGACGAAGATCGAGACGAGTGAACTGATGATGCGCTTGCGGAGCTCGACGAGGTGCTCGAAAAACGTCATCTGCGCGCCTGCCTCTTCTTGAGGTGGCACCATGGGGCCGTCAGACTGGCTGCTGTTGGTCATGGGAGGGGGCTTGCGACGGCTCTGTGCCTGTTTCCTTGGAGGCTTCGCTGGTCTCGCTGGCTTGGTCAACGTCAGAGCGCGGAATGGATTCCGCAACCGGCGTAACTACCGGCGCTTCCGTAGCGCGAGCGTCCGCGTCTAAGTTGGTTGTGCCAGTTTCCGTGCCGGGCAGTGCAGCAAGTGTGGCGGGTTGTTCCCCGACGCTTGCCGAAGCGACCGCCTCTGCAGCTTTCTTACGCTCGGCTTGCAGGGCCTGGCGCTCGATGTCGCGCATCTCTTGTTCAAATGCACTTTTAAAGTCCGTGGAGGCCTTGCGAAACTCCGCCATGAGCTTGCCGAGGCCCCGGGCGAGTTCGGGGAGCTTCTGTGGCCCGAATACGACCAGAACAACAACGAAAACGACGATCATGTGGGTCATACTGAGCATGGCGTTAGGTAGCCGAAATGTGGCCCGTTGGCATCATAGAAAGGGCGTCTTGCGGTGTCAAACCACAGTTTAGGGTGTGCTATAATTTTAAGTTCAGTTGTTGCGAGAGGGCCGGATGAAATCTGAACGCCGTGGGTTGGTACTAGTCGTTGCCGTCATACTCCTGTCTGCCGTCCTCGGGGCCATTTACGGCCCCAATGTGCGAGCCACGACCTCTTCGGCCGAGGACGAGCACACGGCAATACGTCAGTTCACCAATGTTCTGGACGTCGTCCAGGCGAACTACGCCGAGCCCGTCGATGTAGACAAGGCCGTGTATCAAGGCGCGATCCCTGGGATGCTGCGCGTGCTTGATCCCCACTCCAATTTCTTCGATGCGCGGCAGTTTGGGCTGCTCCGCGAAGAGCAGCGCGGAAAGTATTACGGAGTGGGCATGATCGTCGCTCCGAAAGAGACTCGTACCGTGGTGATGCAGCCTTATGTTGGGGCGCCCGCGTTCAATGCGGGCATTCGGCCGGGCGACGTGATCATGAAAGTGGATGACAAGTCGACGGATGGACTTACGACACCAGACGTTGCCGACTTGCTGAAAGGCCCCAAGGGCACGGTCGTAAAGATCACCGTCAGCCGCGAAGGCTACGATCAACAGCTTGTTTTTACAGTGACACGTGACGAGATTCCGCGGCACTCCGTGGACATCGCCTTCATGCTGAAGCCCGGCGTCGGCTACATCCGTTTGTCCGGGTTCAATGAAACGACTGACCGCGAGATCGCCGACGCCCTGAAACAGCTTAATGCGGCGAACCTGGATGGGTTGATTCTCGACATGCGCGCCAATCCAGGCGGCCTGTTGAATGAAGCCGTCGCCGTTGGGGATATGTTCCTGGACAAAAACCAGCTGATCGTTTCGCATCATGGCCGCACTTCACCAGAGAGGCGATACTTTGCGCTTCGCGGCAATCAGGGAGTGACTGTCCCGCTGGTAATTCTGGTAAACGGAAACTCCGCGTCAGCCACGGAGATTGTGTCAGGCGCCGTTCAGGATCATGATCGCGGGCTGATTGTTGGTGAGACAACTTTCGGCAAGGGCTTGGTGCAGACAGTTCAGCCGCTCAGCGAGAATACCGGACTGGCGCTTACAACGGCGCGCTACTACACACCCAGCGGCCGGCTGATTCAGCGCGATTACAAATCCATTTCGCTCTACCAGTATCATTACGAGCGCAAGGTTCCGGAACATCCGACGGAGGTCAAGCTTACGGATAGCGGCCGGCAAGTTACTGGAGGCGGCGGCATCACACCCGATATCGTTGTGCCGACT
>Ga0210402_10003143_pt1 | contig 15648 bp, 11 predicted proteins | sample IncBWC7MmetaG_FD_161055 | JGI IMG/M metagenome (GOLD analysis project Ga0210402, IMG submission 161055) | Forest soil microbial communities from Barre Woods Harvard Forest LTER site, Petersham, Massachusetts, United States - Inc-BW-C-7-M | ecosystem: Environmental > Terrestrial > Soil >...
TACCGACGATGCCTATGTTCGCGGCGATCTCACCCCTCTCAGTACGAAGGTGGCCGGAATCGTTCAAAGTGTAGCCGTTTCCGACTATCAGCAGGTACACAAGGGAGACCTCATCGTTGAACTTGAGGACAACGATTATCAGGCGCAGGTTTCCCAGGCGAATGCGGCCGTGGAGGCGGCCAGGGCTGCCATCGAGAACAACCTTCGCCAGCGTCAGCTCGAAGACGCTCGCATTGATAGGGCGCTTGCCGGAATCGACCAGGCTAAAGCTCAAATTGCGGCAGCGCAGGCCGGCAAGGACGCTGTTGAAGCTGAATGGGTACGTGCTCGCTCGGAGAGAAAGCGGCAAGAGGACCTATATCAAGTTCACTCAGCAACTCAGCAGAAACTTGAAACTGCTATTGCTGATGAACAGCGTCTCGCCGCTCAGTTCGCCAGCCGCGACGCCGATCTGTCCGAGGCCAGAACCGGGTTGCGTAGCAATGAGCTGGCTGTTGAAGCGGAGCGGCGTCAAAAGATTGTCCTCGAGTCTCAGGAGATGCAACTTGCCGCCGATCTTCACGCCAAAGAAGCAAGTCTGGTTGTCACTCAGGTAAATCTCGGCTACACGAAGATCTATGCGCCGGGCGATGGGAGCTTGGGAGAACGGCAAGTCCGCCCTGGTCAGTTGGTGTCTCCCGGGACGCAGGTCATCACCTTCGTCGATCGTAAGCGGTGGGTACAGGCGAATTACAAGGAGACCCAGCTCACCAACGTAAGAGTTGGTGATGCAGCCGAGATCCGGGTTGACCAATTCCCGGGGCAGGTCTTCCATGGCAAGGTCTTCGAGATCGCACCTGCCAGTGGATCGCAATTCGCATTATTGCCGCCCGACAATGCGACCGGCAATTTCACAAAGGTAGTTCAGAGAATCCCGGTGAAGATTGCGCTCGATGATACCGACCCGGCCAGCAAGCTGAGCCCGGGACTCTCGGTTACCGCGATCGTCCGCACGAGTAGGTGAAGCAGTCGTCGGCGATAACAGAGGGAGGTTCCTGTTAGCTTCCACTAGTTAGACGTCATAGATCCTAAGTCTCATATCTTAACTAATCGACACTCTCGATACTTGCATAACCGGGGATATCATGGCTGCTTCCATAACAATAAGTCGTCCTCCCACGCCACTGGAGATTGCACAAGCAACGGCTAACGCGATTCCCTGGGAGATTTCCACCCGGCCTGTGCTGGGAATAATCGGCGTTCTCATCGGAGCCCACCTCGTCACGCTCACCGGCCGCATGTTAACCCTGGGGCTGACGGATCTGAAAGGTCACCTCGGCATCAGCTACGATGACGGAGCGTGGCTCGACAGCGCCTATAACGCGTCGCTCATGTTTATCGGGCCCTTCAGCGTCTATATCGGAGGCCTGCTCGGACCACGCCGCGTCCTTCTGTTTGCGTCAGCAGTTTTTGCTGCGACATGTGCTTACTTGCCGCTCATTCATAGTTACAGTCTGCTAGTTGCGGCGTTGATTGTCGCAGGACTGGCATCAGGCACCTTTTACCCGCTCACCCTGACTTTCGCACTTCGCATAAGTCCCCTGCGATACCTGCCTATCACGATGGCGTTCTATGCTACGGCTATCGATGGGGCGGTGAACGTGGCGCCATCTCTCTATGGCTGGTACCGCGAGCATCTTTCCTGGCATTGGATGTTCTGGAATTCGGCTGTCATCGCACCGGTGATGTTTGTGCTTATCTATCTCGGGATACCGCCAGCGCCCGCCCGAAAGAAAGACGGCCCTGCGCCGCCCAGTTTCGCCGGGTTCCTGTACCTGAGCGCGGGACTGGCCCTGATGTTTAGTGCCCTCCAGCAAGGCCAGAGACTCGATTGGTGGCGCTCCGGAGTCTACAACGGGCTGTTCTGGTCCGGCGCATTCTTCCTGCTGTGCGCTTTGATACGACGAATGCGCGGCCGTAACTGGCTGGTGGCCCTTCCTTATCTCTGGCGGTGGAACACGGTGCTGCTGGGAAGTTTGCTGTTCTGGTTTCGGTTCACTCTTGTCCTAACCATCATCCTGATCCCGCAGTCGCTGGCCATCCGTGGTTTCGAAGCTGATCAGATTGGACCGGCCATAATCTGGAGCGCTGCTCCGCTCTTGCTCGTCGCGCTTACGGGCGGCCTCTTGATGCTTAGGGGGCTGGATCCCCGGCTGCTCTTCGCTGCCGGGCTCGCGTGTACGGCGCTGTCGGCTGTCTTATGCGCTCACTACACGAGTGCGTGGGCGGCAGAAAACTACTATCGCACTGAGTTGCTCACCGGCGTCGGACAATCCTTTGCTCTTATAGGGCTGGTGGGATGCATCATCCTACAGGGAGTATTCACAGGAGGCTTGTCGAAGCCTCAGTACATCCTGACCTTTTCTGCATTCTTCCACACCATTCGCCTGTTTGGTGGAACAGCCGGCGCCATATACATGGGCCACTTCATCGCGCAACGCGAGAAGCTGCACTCCAATCTTCTTGGGCTGCACGTAAGCAGTGGGAACTGGATTACCGATGCAAACATCCACGGGATGACGGCTGGACTCTTCGGAGAGTCCTCCGGGCTGCCATCGGCCGGGGGCCGTGCGATCGATCTTATCGCGGACCGCCTGCGCCTTCAGGCGTATTCGTTGAGCCTCATTGATGGGTTCCTGCTGGTCGCGTGGAGTTGCGCCATCGCACTTTTTGTAATCGCCATGCTCCGGAAGTCGCCCCTCAACTACGCCGAACTCGCCAGGCTGCAGCCGATAAAGCAGGAGAAGTCATGAAGCGTAAAATGCACCTTATATCGATAGTGGCTCTGACTATCGCCTCCGCCTGCCACGGGCAGGAGCGAAAGATCGGCCTGCAGGAAGCGATCGATCTGGCCGTCCATCAAAATCATGCCGTGAAAATGGCGCATTATGAGGTTGCGGCGCAACAAGAGAAAAAGCGTAATGCATATTCCGATTACTTCCCGAGCATCACCAACGAATCCAATGCGATCCATATAACGAACCTGGAGCGTATTGAGGTGCCGCCTGGCACCTTCGGCGCCATCCCGGGAGGCTCGCCCATCCCTTCCGCGACCACCTTTCTCACGCAAGGGAAACTGGATTACCAGACAAGCGGCACCATGTTGGCCCAGCCGATCACCCAGCTCATCAAGATCCACGATTCAAACAAAGTCGCGGAGGCCGATCTGAAAACGTCCGAGGCGTCGGAAAGAAAGACCATTACCGACGTCGTCTACAAAGTGCAGGAGCTCTATTACCGGGTACTTACTACGCAGCTCCAGCGAAAGGCAGCAGAGTTGCAAATCACCTCGAGTGAGGAAAGCCTGACCGAAGCGCGCGAGCAGAATAAGAACGGGGAATTACTACAGGTGGCGCTGGTTGAAAGCCGCGCCAACTCCCTCGACGCCAAGCAGACACTGCTGACCGCCGACATGCAGATCTCCACCCTGACAACACAGCTAAATGACGCGCTCGGCCTCCCGCTCAATACCAAGCTGGATCTTGATCCAGACGTTAACACGGCCTTTGATGTGCCGGCACGAGACGAAGCGCTGCGCATCGCGCTGAGAGACAACCCTGAGGTCCAGGAAGCAATCCAGAAAGTTGCGAAGGCGCGAGCTGCCGCAGGAGCAGCGAAGGCGGAGTACATTCCCGACGTCACAGGTTTTGCACGTTACAGCTACCAGAATGGCGTTCCGTTCCTCGATCACAACTTCGGGACCTTCGGTGTTCGCTTCACCTACGACCTGTTCGATGCCGGCAAGCGGCGATCGCTGGTCCGCGAACGGCGTGACGAAGTGTCGGAGGCTGAAGAGAACCTTGCCCGAGTCAAGGATGAGATTGGTGTTCGAATCACGACCATCTACAACCGCTTGGAGACGACTCGGACGATGATCGACGTGGCCAAGGAAAGCCTCGCCGCGCACCAGGAAAATGCTCGGCTAACTGAGAATCAATTCAAGGAAGGGGTTTCATTAGCTTCGCAGCGCGATGCTGCGCACGCCCAGGAGACGAAGGCTCAGGCCGGGCTGCTTGAAGCCAGCTTAGATTATCTGCTCTCGCGGGACGAACTGAATCGTGTACTCGGCTCCTCAGCCAAATAGCATCGCAGCATTTGCGGCAATCCTGCCAGCACGGAGTCACGAGTCCATCTAAGATGCCATCTCTCGACGAAATCGTCGAGATCCTCGAGGATTCTTTCACCTGATCCGGAACGTCTTCGGCCGAAAGAAGTCACTTGATTCTGAAATCACGCGGCGCCACCCGACCTGCTTTCCCTGCAGTGTTGTGCGTCTCAGGCACTCCCAACTCGACTATGCCTCTTGAGGTTTCCTCCACGCGCGACAGCACGAGTGAAAAGTCAGGCAGCATCTCGCTCTTCTCCGTCGGCAATTCGAGTTGAGCGAACTTGCGTTTTGGCCAGCTGCGTTCCAGGTGTGCTCGATTGGCAGCTATAACGGGCATGAAAATCGCTTTCACGATTCACCTCCAACGATTTCACTCTTAGTGGATGCAAGGCGAATACCACATCCATCGCAAAGAGAGTGTCAACGGCAAGTGATTCAACGGCGAAGCGATTTTCTGCGGCAGGTCTTACTGGCCTGGGCCGCCAGGGTAACGGCAATGCTAAGAGATCAGCACATGCTGGTAGATGGGCGCGCTAGTGGCTAGCTATAGTGGCAAGTGGCGAAGCGCTGGATGGTTACGTCTGATCGGTGGATACTGGCTGCGACAGCTCTGAATCAATGAGCAAGGCTGCCTGTCGCCATATGCGCGGATCATTCTCGATCTTGAATCGTGAGCAGTACCGGTATGCTGCTTCGCGCCAGCTCTCGAGCTAACGTCACGGTCTCCGATGCGCCCCAGCTATGCCCATAGATGACGATCCCCGCCTGCTGCTTCTCGCCCACAGTGAGAGTCCCATTACCGTCTGTATCGAGCCATCGCAGTATCTGGCGAAAGGCTGTCTCCCGTTGGCGATTGGCGAATACCTCGGCATGAACCCCGCGGGGGTAACGGCGACGAAGCTCAGCTGCAAGCTGCACCTCGGGATGCCTCACGTCGTCTGCGTTGACATGACCTCCAACGAACCCGATCACGATCAGTGGCATGGTCACAGAGTTTTCCTTGACGGAACACCTAGTCGCGCAGGTCTCCTTTCTTGCTTTGTATTCACCTGTCAGCATAGGCCCGTTCCTCTTTTTGGCATCCACTGCGGGAAACGATTCTAGCTGGCAGTGGGCCACATTTTGCGTGTCAAGGCACAAGACGACCCAGGTAATCATTGCGCTGGTAATCACCCGGAGTTGGCGCGTCGTCATGCAGGTTCTCTACTCAATTCGTCTGCTACAACTGTGCAGAAGCTTGCTCTCGAGACTCACGTCTCGCTCCACCTCGGGTTTCGCGGAGACATAGGAAGGCTCTTCACATAAAAGCCAATTGAAGCGAAAGCGGATAATGATCCGACGCCGTGACCGAAGTATGGACACGTGCACGGGTGGTTTTGATCGGTCCCCGCGTAAACACCCAATCGATAGTTCGCCTCCGATCAAAAAGCGAATGCGCCGGTGTGGTCCCGTCTGGCAGCTGCGAAAATGCACTCTGGAACAACGCCTGGCTAAGAGCCCCGCCGGCGCCGTTGCGGGATACATCCATATTGAAATCGCCAGCCAGTACAACCGGCAGGCCCGGCTGGTATTGGAGAGAGTCTTTGATACACTCCTCCAATTGGGAACAACGCATCCTGTCGTCTCCACGGCTCTCCAGGTGCAGGTTATAACTCACGAGCACTCTCCCGCCAACCGTTGTCTCGGTTACCAGAGCCATTCGTCCGCCAATCCTTTCCTGTAGCGGCTCTACGTCAGGAAGGAACCAGCGCGGACGCCAGAAGGTCGACTGCCTCTCGAACCGAATGATCCGGGGATTCGACAACGGCCACCGCGAGAGTGTCACCTGACCGTGATATGCGGGTGAACTATTCGATCCCTGCGTCAGTTCCTGAAACTCTCGTCCGAAAACGTAGTTCATCTCCAGCTTCTGCGCGATCGCGCGCGCAATGTTCAACTGATGGGTCCTCCTGGCATTGAGATCGGACTCCTGTAGCAGGATCAAATCTGCCCCGATGCCTGTAAGAAAGTCGAGTATGCCGTTCAATCGCAAACCGCGGTTGATGTTCCAGTCGACGATACAGATCGAACCGGGCGGCCAAAGGACGAACCGCGGGGGCGCAAAGTTGCCAACCTCAATCTCCCTGTCGGAGTTCATATTCATGCTGGGATTCTAGAGTTCAAGCTATTCCAAACGGCACTGACTCTGCCGGAGCTTAAGCGGATCCTGTCAGTGCTTAATTTGGAGCATCTGCGACACCTTTCAATTTGGATCGTCTGACCGCGAACGACGAGTAGGAGTATAGCGCTATTAACCAGACCAAATTCGCGCCGATCGCCGAAAGGAAAAATGCAATCTTCAATATGTTCAAAACGGCGAAAAACAAGAGAGCGTACGGCAGGAAGCACCGGCGGACGATAAACTCCGTGTTTCGTCCGATATATAGAATCGGATTGGAGGGTCGGCTCTCTGCCTTTGCCTGCCAGATTGCCAGATACTGCTCCGGCCGTCGGTTGGCAAACCTCTGCCGGCCAAGACCGGTTACCAGGAAGCTCATTACTGCTCCGAGAAGAAGCCAGCTTCCCCAAAAGACAACGGTCAAAGGCTCTAGAGTTTTCGTTAGCCCGAAGGCCATCCCGCCGAAGATGAACAGGTAATATAACCAGTCGCATACTGTCTCGAGCCAACACCCGAAATCGGTCTCCATCAGCTTCAGCCGGGCGACTTCACCATCGCAGCCATCGAGAATGCTCGCCCAGACCGATAGAACGGCGCCAGTGAGCATATTCCAATAGCCGCCGCGAGCAAAGAAGATACCGGCGACCAGCCCAACGCCGAGAGTGAACAGGCTGACCAAGTTTGGTGTAATTGGCAGTCTTATGATTTGTCTGCTGATCGGTATCGAAATCTTCCGATTCATGCGCGCGAAGATGCCGTCTGTAGGTTTCACCAGCCATTGGTCCAGTTTTCGCTCGGCGGCGAGGCGGTCTTCCGAAGTGTCGACTCGCTGCCACGTTTCTGGCTGTACTTCTTCAAGCTGCACTTGAGAGGTCGACATGAGCCAGGCTTGCAACTCCTCCAGGGTGTGAGTGTCGGAGGGGCAGAGGTCTGCGGCTTCAAGTGCAAAACTGGCCGAGAGGACATTGATGCCGATGGGGTTGCCGGTCGTGGTGAGCGACAATGCACCGTTCTGGCCCCTCCACTCGGAGGCCTGGCGAAAGAGAGCCGGATAAAAGGTGTTGCTCCCATCCACCACGAGCAACTGGTTCGCTCTCGATTCGGACACGATCTGCCTCAAGATTTGAGGCAGTGGCATGTCCGAACTCGCCTCAAGCCAATCTACAAAGTGAGGAAGACGCCCCGTGTCCAAAAGCTCACGCTCTACTTTGTGTTTTGTGTCCGGATCTGCGCATACGATGATCCTCTGCGCGGTAATCTTCTGTATCGCGAAGATCGCACGGAGCAAGATGGGAACTGTGCCGACTCGGAGTAGTGATGATCGGTTTCCGTGAATGCATATGCAAACGGCGATCGATCGGCCTGCATCCTCGTGCGGTATTTCGCCGTCCAGACTCTCGAGGATACTTCCGGACCTAATCCGCGCTCTCGGCCTGGACAACAAGATGAAACAGATGATTCCGATCGCCGTCCAGAAGATCGCCCGTGCACGCCTGGCAACGGCAACAGCTAGCCCCGTGGGGGCCGGCACGGCGAACATTCTGGCGATGAGTATATTGCCTCCCTCATACGTCCCGAGATTGCCGGGGTTGAATGAGCCCGCGATATTCACAAGCTTCGTCAGGGCTTCGAATACCACCGCTCCTAACAGTCCAATCTTGACTCCCAGAAGCAGCAGAATGACGTACACCTCGAGCACGGCCAGGCCATGACCGACCAGATTCAACACCAGGCTTGCCCAGAAGGCGATTGGCGTACGGCGGTGAAAGTCGAAGAGCCTGTTCTCGACCGAGTGAATCAGCGGGAGTATGCGTTCTATATGTCTGCCGATGTAATGGACTCGCCTGAGTGCCCGCGCAGGAGCGGAAAGAAACGGCCACCGCTTGACCATGGCTGTGGCAGCCGCACCGATCAGAATGATGAGGGTGACGGCAAAGAGCACCGCCCACACTCGCGTCGTCGGAGTCAACGGCACCACGAACAATGCTGTTACCAGTCCAACGAGACTAACGATGGCTCCCGACACAACAAAGAGCGCGCGATCGAGAGTGACCGACGAGACACGGTTGTCGATCGGTATTTCCGTACTGAGCGCGGAGACGCGCAGGCTCTCTCCGAAGAATTGTCCCAGCGCACCCGCCTGCCCGGCTGCTTCCGATATCAGCCGAAGCTGTAACATGCGCCCAAGCGAAGTCCTGTTGCCGCTGCCTACCAGCGTTAACTTCCAGGCATAAGTTTTCACCAGATGCGAAACGCCGCCCAGTGCGATGGTCAGCGCGAGTCCCCAGCCCAGGCGGTGCAGGCTTTCCATTAGTGTTGCCGGCCCGGCTCGCAAGATCAGATAGGTCAGCAGTGCGATTCCGAGAATCGCGGCGACAATTCGTAGCGCCAGGCGCTTAGGCATGGATAGACGCCTCCTGGATTGCCGGTCGGCAGAACTGGTGGTCGAAAATGCTCTCCGCGTAGGTCAATGCCTCCGGAGTATCGACATCCTGCCAGAAAGCATCTCCAATATCGAACGCGCGGAGCCTGCGTCTCTGCCCAAGTATCCGCATGCCGTCGGATAACGAACAGTTCCCGTTTTTTTTGGCCGATTCGAGAGCGCCGAACAATTCCGGACTGCATAGGAACATGCCAGTATCGTAGGCATCGTATTCTGGAATCTCTTTGCCGATCATGACGATATGGTCGCCCTCGCGTCTGAGCTTTGTGACATCCTCAAGATCGAAGATATTGTCGAGCTTTGAATCCACCGCGAGAATCACCTCGCCCTTTCTCAGTCCTTGATTGAGCAGTGCCCTGGCTGTATCAGCCTCGAAAATATGGTCGGCCATGAGCAGCAGAAACGGGCCATTCAAGTCGTCCCGGGCCTTAAGGACAGAAACACCATTGTCTTTGTGATATTCCGAGTTCTCCACCAGAGTGACGGAGATGCCCTCAAGACTGTGGTGGACAAACCAATCGCGCATCGTATCTGCGCCGTAGCCAACCACAACCACAAACCGCTTGATTCCCGCTTCGTGCGCGCCAAGCATCACGTGCTCGAGCAATGGCTGGCCGTGGATTCTGACCAGTGGTTTGGGCAGTCCGCCGGACAGCGAGGTGATCCGACGCCCGTTCCCCGCCGCCAGGATCAGACACTCTTCGACTCGCGGCTTGTGTCGGCTCCTCCACGCGCGTATACGCTTCCTCTCCCTCATTGCTTCTGCCCTCCTTCTGCATCTGCCCTTGCGGTGTCAGGTGACGGCGGCAGATGCGGTTTGTAGTCGAAATAATCGATCGTTAGAGTCGTCGCCCCAAAGATGCGAACCTCGTTGACGCTCTCTGTGGTGACTGGAAACCATACGGGCCCGCTTTTCTGATATGTGTGAGTGAAGTGCACGCTACGGATCCAAAACGACGGGTTCCTCGCTGGCTCACCCTCAATGCGGGCAACTGCATAGTCCTGAGCGTCGATCCAGACGCGGCCCTCGAATAACCGCTCCTCGCGTCGCTTGGGCGTGACCTCGAGTAAGTAGTCCATCCGGTCATCCAGCAACGCGCTCCTCAACATGTGAAACTCGTAATTCTCCGGGCTGAGGCGAATTTTGGAGCGCACATCCGAGTGTGAGGCCTCCGCCTCCGATTCGATCATCTTGCTCACAACGTGCCGGTAACCTCCCTTCCAGCCCGATTGAGACACCAGTTCGAAGTGCTTGACCCCATCCGTGCCACAATTAACACGCACGAGAATCTCCGCATGCTTGTGCGTGCGCTCGTTGTCGAGGATGTAGCGGCGCATCCCTTGATACCCCACCACGAGGGTTTGTCGCTGCGCGTCTCGCTCCATCATCCGTGCCGCAACCACATCGCCGCTCGGTAAGGAACTGCTGTCGTCCGCACCGGAAGCACTTGCCGTGAGCACTAACAACAAAACGCCGGAAATGATTGGAAGTCTCATAATCAGAACTGGAATACAAACTTGCCGCGGTATTCGCGCCATGCATCGTTAAAGAATTCGCCGAAGCGGTCGCTGTCGAGGTTGCTCTGCACATCTCGCGGATTGAAGTGGTTGAAGACGTTAAAAACGCCGAACCCAGCTCTCACTTGAAGCCGGCGCTTTTCTCCCACATGCAACGAGAATGGCCGTGATACTTGCAGGTCCATAGACGATAGCCTCGGATACCGTCGCGTATTCCGCGGCCCGACATATTCGCGGAACTGGTTCTCAGGCGAATATGGAAACCCGGTGTGCAGGTCCCATACCGGAATCAGAGTGAACTTCTTTGGGCCCGATATGTCAGCCCAGAACAGCCATCGGTTGGGTGCGTCGAAAGGCAGTCGCGCGCGGGCATCGGGCTGAATCACCGCTTGCGGATTGTTTCCGAAGAAGAGCGCAGGATCGTTCAGGTTTCCGTAAGCACGCGAGCGCACATACGACCCGTTCAGAGTGAAGTGTTCACCGCGGTAGCGCCCGCCCACCTGGTATTCCCGGTAGCTATCGCGTCCAGTATTTGAAAGCAGCGTGGCGCTGGAGATCGCGCCAGAAACCGGTGAGACAGTGAAGTCTTTCGTTGTATTGCGTTGCTCGTACGCGACCCTTATGCTCAGCCGTTCAAGTGCCTGTCTTTCGATAGCCAGATTCCAGGAAATGCTTTCCGGATTGTGAAGCCCACCGCCGATGCGATTGACATATTCAGCCGCACTCGAGACCTCTCCGTTCTCGTCGAGTGTCGATACCGTCCGTTCTGGCATGTGCTCAAATACTGGATACATGAGGGGAACGCGATCGTAGAACATCCCCACGCCACCCTTGAGCAGCGTCTTGCCGTCGTTGGTCAGAGCCAGAATGAGGCCCGCGCGTGGAGCAACATGCGTTACGCCTGTCACCGTATCGTTGTCGAAACGCAGTCCCAGATCCAGCGTCACGCGATTCGAAGGAGACCACCGATCGACTGCGTACCACGCGGTTTCGTCCTGATCGACTCCGAAAGAAGTGGGAGGCGTGAAGGTGATGCGCTCGACGGGCAACCCGGAGACGCCAATAAGTTCGACAGGAAGAAACGTCTGCCGTCCGTCGTAGAAGGAGTGGGCATAGTTCAGCCCGGCTTTGAATTCATGCGTTCCCAGAAAATGGCGCGGCGCAAACTGGTAGCTCTCCTGCCATTCCATCCGCCATGTCCGGCGCGCCTGGCGATTGAAGTATCCTCCCTCCGTAGTTTCGATAAAGAGTTGGTAGGGGTCGTTGCTCTGCGCGCTGACGTCCGCATCGTAGGTCTTGTAACTGAACTGCGATATCAGTGCACTCTCGTCTCCGGTCAGGTACCTGTGCTGCGCGTAGATCTGGTAGCCGCGCTGATGCAGGTCTGCCGTCGCCGGCTGCGGCGTGAATGTATTCAGGCCCATGTACCTGAGCTTCTGGGGAAACACGGCTAACGAGACTGTCGCTGTCTGCGTGGGGCTTATCTTCAGATCGCCTTGGGTGTAAGAGTCCACGCTCTCCAGCGTGGTATCTCTCTCGAGCGGAGGAAGGCTGTTGACTGGTGTGCGCACAAAGCGATACTCGAGCGACTGCGTGAACGCCAGCTTGTCCCGGACAAGCGGTCCAGTAAAGGTAGCCCTCGGAGTAGCAGCGCCGATGCCAACAATGCTGCCGTCCCGGTCTCGCCAGCGCGGGAGGACATTCTGGATCGAGTAGTGGTATTTTTCATAATTTCCTGTCTTGGTCTCGACCGATGAGACTGCTCCCGTGAACTTGCCGTACTGCGGATCGTAGGGATTCGACACAACCTCTACCGACGAAACCACGTCGATCGGAAGGTTCATTGCCGGACTGCCCGTAGCCGGATCGGTAACGTTCGCGCTGTTGACCAGTGCGCCGCTTTGGGTATTGCGGGCGCCCATCATGTTGATGTGGCCGTCCGGACCTCGAACTACTCCCGGAACTAGGGGAAGTAGGGTTTCAAGTCGCTCGTTGACATTGGGAGCGTCACGCAAAGTTTTTTCCCCGATGGTCTGAGTTGGGGCTGGAGTTTTCTGCGCTGTGTCTGCTGCCGCAACGTCGATCGTAGTTGTGGTCCTTACCGGCTTAAGTAGAAGCGAAACCTGCACGACCTGACTGGCCCCCAGGGTCACGATTTGCTCGGCTTCCAGGCCTGGGGCATTGGCCGTTAGGGTGTAAGTGCCAGGAGGCAAATCATCAAATGCAAACTTGCCCTCTCCGTTTGTCTCTGTTTGCATCGTGACAGAACCGCTTGCTTGTACCTTTGCTCCTGCATACAACCTGTCCGCCGTTCCCGTCGAAACTGTTCCACCCAGCGTTCCAGTTCGTCTGCCGTCTTCTGTGGCTGCATTTTGAGCGGCAAAACATGGAGTTGAAAGGAAAAGCAGGATGGCACAAGCGCTCAGTATTCTGAGACAGAGGTCGTCATTGGACCATCGCTTGCGGGACCGCTCCAACTCACCCCTTGCACTGATTTCGCGCACGCGCCTTCCTCTCAACACAAAGGAGAGCATTCCTGATACCAGGAAGGACTCACCATGTCGCGACGTAAGTGACTGGCTCTAAAGATGTGAGGAATTAAATCGGATCTAGTGCTTACCGCTGCCGGGGTGAAGGTTTGGCACTTGAATCGAATACTGGCAGGCCGGTACACGTTCCAGTTGCCCGTCGTGAGCTGCGAAATACAAAACCTTAGGTCGCCATTTCAATCCCATAGAGTCATGTTCAATGCGCCAGTAAATACCAACGTGGATCACATTTCTGGCCGCTAGACGACATACGCGGACCACTTCCGGCCTTGCATGTTTCTCGGCAGCGGGAAATTCGAGCGGCTAAACGAATCAGGTTAGCGAGTGCGAAGAAGGCGATGCGAGTGAATGAAGTTCGCCATCGCGAATCCGCTCGAGACATCCCTCGTCGAAGATCTGATCGACCACTATGTACATACAGAGTTGTCGGAGGGTGCCGGCCTACCACTCCCTCGCGACAAGGAATTGTTTTATATCGAACCTATCTCAACAAATGGATTCGACCGTACTGGGTGGGGATCGGCATTTATTCATGGGCGGTCGCGACGTCTTATCGTGAGCGACTGACTGGAGCAAGCAACTTACCGGAGTTATCGACGGGGGCTCTAGTTGTTGGGCCTTATTGGAGCGTTGAGAAGGAGTGGCAAAGGCTGTAAGTGATTGAGAAGATAGTCGATCTTCGTCTTAATACATAGATGAACGCCGCAGTCATCCGGGCAGAGGAAGCATTCCACACCTCGGAACAGGTGAATCTTTCGGTGCATTCGATCCAAGACACGGACTTCCGAACGACACCTCCTTCTTAATGACATGAGGGGTCACGAGAAAAGAATGTTTCGGACAGGATGCTAATCCGAAATTTGAATAATCCCTTGCTGAATTGCTACAGCCACGGCTTCGGTCCGGTCGGAAACCTCTAATTTTGCCATGACACTGATGACGTGGTTTCGGACAGTATTCTCGCTGATTTCAAGAGCGCTGCCAATTTGCTTATTTGTAAGTCCCTTAGCAAGCATTTCCACGATCTCCAACTCGCGAGTGGTTAAGTTAGATCGAAGCATTCGTTCAGCCAGGCGCGCGGCAATATGGCTTGGAATAAATCTCTTGCCCGCGTGAACGGTAGCGATTGCTTCGAGCATCGTCCGCTGCGGCGTATCTTTCAGTAGATAACCTAGAGCTCCCGCTTGCACCGCGCGGTAAATATTTTCATCCGTCTCAAAGCTGGTAAGGATGATAGCTTTCGCCGGCGCTTTCATCTCCTTGAGAGCGTGCAGTACATCGATACCATTCATGCCTGGCATCCGAAGATCAAGCAGCAAAATATCGGGCATATCCTGTTTTATTATCCGCAGGGCTTCTTCACCACTTGATGCAGAGCCGATCACTTCGACCTCTCCTTGTGTCGCAAGCATGCTGGTCAAGCCTGCCTGAACTACGGGATGGTCATCCACAATCAATATGCGCACAGCCCTCTTCTCTCGCTTATTCATTCAGTCGATAGCCCTCGAATACGTCTCCAGAAATGAGTCAACCAGCTTTGGAATGACATCCGTTTTGGTAGCGAGGCCGTCACCGACACACGCGTTCCTTGGTCCTGGGAACTGGCGATCTCCATGTGTGCAGAAATCGCTGCCGCGTGCCTGCGCATGCCTCTTACTCCGAAACCTTTCTGTTCGCTCCGCTTGTCATATCCTATTCCGTCGTCTTCAATAGCGAGTCGCACAGAATTATCTGCATAGAGAACGGAGATGGAAATGCAGCCTGGAATCGCGTGACGGACTGAATTGGCCAGTGCTTCCTGTCCAATTCGAAACAGTGTGTCCTTGAGGCGCAGAGGAATTGTGCGTGAATCGCCTGTTCGCGCTACTTCGACCCTCACCGACCCACCTTCGAGCATTTTTTTAGCGCAGCGCTCCAGCATCTCGGTGAGTTCCATCGATTCCAGATATTCTGCGCGGAGCATCATAATGTTCCGACGCGCCTCTTCATGGCTGTGACGCACCAGATCGGAGGCCAGGTCGAGCTGCTGGTGGACTTCTGGCATATCGTCGGGTGTGCGGTTGCGGATAGCCTGCAGCTGAAATCCGAGGCCGGCAAAACTCTGTGCCAGTGTGTCATGCATCTCGTGTGCAAGGAGCTCTCGCTCTTCCAGAATGGCGCGCAACCGCCACTGTTCCACTTTGCTATAGATGAAATGACTCACAAAGGCGAGCAACAGCAAGGCGAAGCCCGTCGCCACAAGGTGTTCCGTGTTCCACCATGGCGGGCCGGCACTCACGGCAATGTCGTCGGTCGAACGCATGAGTAATACGAAGGGAGTCAGATTATGCGTATATTCCGGATCAACTACACAAACGCCACGCAATCGCAATAAGCTGTTCGGCTTTAGCTTTTGAAACATCAGGTCTCCACGACTTTCGTTCACGATAGCCCTGAAAGATTGCTGTCCCGCCTCCAAATTCAAAATCAATGTGTTCTGGTCATTGCGCTCTTTACTGCGCAACAGGCCTTCGACCTCAATGAACATCGCAGCAAACGAGCCGCTTGCCGCTTGAGAGGCCGTTACTGAGACTGGTTGTACTGGTGTTCGTGCCCAAAGGAGTTGAACCTTCGCATTCTCCAGCTTCGAACTAAAAGCTCCTGGCCTGACACTGCCTGTGACTTGTACCTCATCGCCAACCTTTAAAGGGGGGACGAAAGAGCTCTCTATTTCAACGCCGCCGGTCGAATCCTGAACATACAGGACAGGTGCGGTGAGGGAGACTACACCCCGAATGGTTGAAAAGACCGGGTGCGAACTGGAAACCAGGCGAAGACTGTTAATGGGCTCGAT
>Ga0210402_10003144_pt1 | contig 15643 bp, 16 predicted proteins | sample IncBWC7MmetaG_FD_161055 | JGI IMG/M metagenome (GOLD analysis project Ga0210402, IMG submission 161055) | Forest soil microbial communities from Barre Woods Harvard Forest LTER site, Petersham, Massachusetts, United States - Inc-BW-C-7-M | ecosystem: Environmental > Terrestrial > Soil >...
GTCGCCGAAGGCCGCGCTGGTTCCCCAGCGATCGGCGTTGGCAACCCCGGCCTTCGCAGTAACGTCGGTGAAGGTGCCATCATGGTTGTTGCGGTAAAGAGCCGAACCGTGGAGGCCGGTTATGTAGACGTCTTCCCAGCCGTCGTTGTCGAAGTCGCCGATGGCGACGCCGTAACCCCAGCCGCAGAAATTCAGGCCTGACTTCGCCGACACATCGGTAAACGTACCGTCATGATTATTGTGATAGAGCCGCGGTGGATGGCACTTGCCCGCACGGTAGTCCGCCACCGTCGAACCATCGACCAGCAGGATGTCCATCCATCCGTCGTTGTCGTAGTCGAGTGCGGCGGCGCCTCCGCACTGGGTTTCAACGATGTAGAGCTTTTCTTGTCCGCCGCAAGTCAGGCGAAAGTCAATTCCAGCGGCGTGCGTGACATCAACGAACAACGGTGGATTTGTCGAGGGAGTCTTCACGCCGGGCTCTTGCGCGGCCTTTGCAGGCTTTGCCACCGGACCTTTGCTTGTCGGTGCAGAGTTCTTCGTCGCAACCGTCCGCGCAATTCCCGACAAAATCCAGCTGGCGCTCAGTGCCATCAGCAGAACAGTCGCAAACGTCACTTGCAACTTTTTCATGCGCCGAATCACTCTCACTGATCGCGCCCGGTAGCCATTCCCGCCGCGGCCGGTTGCGCCTTCTTGAGTTCCGCGAAGCGCTCGCGTTCGCGTAGCACTTCTTCGCTCTTGCCAAGTTTTTCCAGGACGCGCGCCAACTGATAGTGCGGGCCGGGGTCCTTCGGATTCAGTTCCGCCGCTTTCCGCAGCGAAGGCTCAGCTTTTGCCCACTGCCCCGCGAGTGCCTGCGCCTTGCCAAGGTCGTACCAGACGTCGGAGTTGCGAGAATCCACTTCCGTGCCACGCTGCAGATACGTTATGGCTGCATCATATCTTCCGCTGGCGAGCAACGAGTGCCCCAGCGCGCAGACCGTCGCCGGGCTCTCCCCCGACCGTCGCAACTCCTCCTTATATTCGCTAATGGCTTCGTCGTTGCGTCCGAGGCTGTAGTAGGCAAATCCCAGATGGTAGTGTCCGAGTTTGATGGCGGGGTCGAGCTTCAGAGCAATCTTGAACTCCCCAATCGCCTGCAAACTGCGATTCGAATTCAAATACGCTCGCCCGAGGAAAGTATGCCAGAGCGCGATTGAAGGGTTCAGCTTGATGGCCGCTTCGAGCTCGTCCGCGGCTCCCGTATAGTCCGGCTCACTCAATAAAACCAACCCAAGGTCAAGATGAATCGCAGAATCCCTCGGGTTCAATTCGCGTGCTCGCGTGAGCTGCTCTTGTGCCTGCCTGAGATCGCCGTTTTTGAAATAGGCCACGCCCAGATAGTGGCGGAATTGCGCATTGCGCGGCCAACGCGAAACCGCTTGCTGACCAACCAGGACCGCATCCCGCAGCTGGCCCGAATCGAGGTCGTGCAGCAACTGCTGGCGGGTTTGGGCTTGGGTCGGAAGTTGAGCTTGCGCTTGATCAGACACGCTCAATAGCCAGAGTGAAGTGACAATAAAAAAGGCGGGAGCCAGATTTCGGGTGGCGCAGCGCCGGGGTCCCCAGCACGGCCGGTTTTGGCGTGATGGGGTGGAGGGCTTCAGCACTGCGATTTCTGGCTTATATCGAGGACCGGCTTTAGCCGCCGGGGGCAAGCTGCGGAGGAGAAAGTCCTCCATCACTCGATTGAGCCGCCGGCGTGCAGTCGCGCCCATCATCCCATCATTTATCATCGTAGCGTCTGTCATCGTATCGTCTTAACGCAGCCAGCCGCAACGCGCCTGCTGGTCCGCATTCGCAGGGCATCTCGACTGAGGGAGAGACTCTGTGCACGCCGAAGATTTTCTTCGGATGTTTGCCTGCGATCAGTAAAGTTGGAATAAATCTCAGATACATTTCATAGCGATGGACCGTGGAACGATATTGCGTGTCTGGCTGCCGATGGTCGGGGGCCTGTTGGTTCTCGGCTGGATATTCCACTCCGTGCCCGAGCCCTGCGGTCCGACGCGCTTGATCGGCCTGGTGGTCGCTTTGATTGGCCTTGCGGGCGTGATTCTCTCCCGTTACACGCTCGGCCGGTCGTTCTCCATTGCTCCGAAGGCGACCGCGCTTGTCACCAGCGGCATCTACTCGCGGATCCGCAATCCGATTTACATTTCCGGAATGATCTTTCTGATTGGGGTCGCCCTACTCGTAGAACGTCCTAAGCTGCTGGCCGTTTTGCTCGTGCTGATTCCCATGCAGATCATCCGCGCGCGCCGCGAAGCCGCGGTGCTGGAAGCAAAGTTCGGCGATGCCTATCGCGAATACCGCAGGCGCACCTGGTTCTGAGGTCAGTGGAGGGACGGTGTCTCGCCCGGCTCTCCACGAAGCAGGCTGCTATCATTTCAGCAATGAAATCAGCATCGACCAGGATTCTCACGGTGTTGTTCTGTCTTCTGGTGGTCCGCCTTCAGGCTGCCCAGGAACCCAAACTCAGCCCGCTCCCGGCGCCCGTCTCGAACAATGCAGTTGCCATTTCGCACGACGATTACGGATCCCGGATTTTTTCCTTCATGGGCATTGGCCCAAAAAAAACCTGGGATGCAATCACCGCCAGCGCCTACGAAATGGATCCCGGCACCGGCAAGTGGACGGAAAAGCGTCCCGTGCCGGGCGTGGCCGGGCGTCTGGCGGCATCGGCGGTAGCGCTCCACGACCAGGTCTTCATCTTCGGCGGCTACGTCGTTGACGCGCAAGGTGGAGAAACGACCGTGTCGGACCTGAATGTCTTTGTCCCGGTTGAAGACCGCTATTATCGCGGCAAGGACATCCCGGTGCCTGTCGACGACGCAGTTGTCGGCCTCTATCGCGACCGTTACATTTTCCTTATCGGTGGATGGTCAACGCTGAAAGGCGACGCAGTTCGCAATGTTCAGGTGTACGACACCGACAAAGACACCTGGATGCAAGCCACGCCGATTCCAGGTACGCCGGTGTTCGGTCACGCGGGCGCCATTATCGGCGACACCATCGTTTACGTCGACGGCGCGTACAAGAATCCGAGCAGTCCCAATCCCAAGTATGTCGCGTCCAACGAATGCTGGATGGGAAAAATTCCCAAAAAGGGTGACATCACGAAAATTGAATGGACGAAACTCGCGGCACATCCCGGCAACGCGCGCTATCGCATCGCGGCAGGCGCGGGGGCGCTCGAAAAGAAAGCCGGCAGAATCTATTTCTCCGGCGGATCCGACAACCCCTATAACTACAACGGGATCGGCTATAACGGCCAACCCGCGGAACCCTCCCCGGTAACCTTCGCTTTTAATGTTCACACAGGCGGATGGGAAACGGTCAGCGAAAACAATTCCGAGCCCACCATGGATCATCGCGGCCTGCTGGTTACGCACCGCGGCCTGGTCATTGTCGGAGGCATGGAAAAAGGCCAGCAGGTTACAGCCAAAGTGACAGCGGTAAAACCTTCTTCGAGGAAGTAACCTTATCGCGGCTGCAGCGGACAGGGCGCCCTACGCACAGAGACTTGCGTCCAGGTCGAGCGCGGTTGGGTGCCGTCAATTCTCTATGTCTGAATTCTTCTTGTTCTTGCCACCCCTGCCGAAGATCTTCTTGCCCAACTTCCCTATTCCCTTGGCGCTTCCTTGGCCGATCTTGGCCGCGCCTTTTCCGGTGCCGACCCCGACGTCCTTGCCGGCACCTGCGGCGCCTTTGCCGAGATCGGCGGCGGCGTGGCCAGGGTGCAAGGTCACGAGATTGCCGGCGGCTCCGGCAGTGCCTTTGCCCAGGCTCTCCGCCCCCTTGCCTGCACCTTTGCCAATGTCCTCGCTGCCCTTGCCGACGTCCTTGCCGGGGCCGGGCTGACCCTTCTGTTTCTCGCCTTTCTGCACGGATTGCGTCTGTCTGGTCCCCTCAGTCTGAAGTGAATTCGCGGGGCCTGCAAGTGCGGGCAGACTCGAAAACAACAAGGCGCATGCCGCCACAAACATCGCGAATCTGGCTTTCGTTTTCATTTCCTTCCTCCTGATGATCACGCCCTTATGAATTATTGATGATTTTTACGGCGAGAAGGTTACATGCGGCTTTAGAAATGGGGCTTTAGAAACGGTCCTTGTGCGTCTTGAGCGGTTAGAATATGTCAAGTAAGGAAAATATGCTAAAGTAAGGAATCGGAACTCGTCATGCAAAAGCAAGCTAAAATCACGAGCAAAGGCCAAATCACCGTGCCTATCGAAGTTCGCCGAATCCTTGGCGTTCGGGCCGGAGACCGGCTGCTGTTCGAGAGCGATAGCAACGGCGTGCATATCCGTCCTGTTCGCAGCCAAAGAGTATTCGAAAAATATCGCGGCATCGGCACTCCTGGAGTTGGATCCGGCAGAAAGGCGATCAACCGCTGGCTGCGGGAAATGCGCGGAGAGTGATGACGACCGCCCTCGACACCAATGTGGTCGTCGCGTACTGGGGCCCCGACCGATCGCTGAACTTGGCCGTGCAGGCCGCCTTGGAATCAGCCTTTAGGCAGGGAACTGTAACCGTGGCTGCCCCGGTCTATGCCGAACTGGTAGCGGGTCCCGGCCGAACTGAAAATTTCGTGAATGGGTTCTTTGAAGACACGGGAATCATGATCGACTGGCATCTGAGCGAAGCGATATGGCGGTCTGCCGGCAGAGCGTTCCGAGGCTGCGCGGAACGCCGCCGCAAGCATCGAGAAACGGGCGCACGCCGCATTCTCGCGGACTTCTTGATCGGAGCTCATTCCGCGGCGCACGGCTATCGGTTATTGACCATGGATGAGCGCCTGTATCGCGCGGCATTTCCAACTCTGAAAATCGAGACCATTTAGCGACGATGTTATACTCCCGCTCGCCACTCAGGAGATTTCATGAAACGCGCCCTGATTCTTGCGATATTTTCGATTGCCCTTGCGCTGCCGCTTTTTGCCCAGGAGATGTCGTCCCAGCAAAAAGAGGTCTGGCAAATGGAGGAAACTTACTGGCGCGATGTGACGGGATTCGATGAGGCGCATTACATGACGCTTTGGCACGAAAAGTTTCTCGGCTGGCCGCAAGACCAGAAGATGCCAATCGGGAAGGCGGCTCTCGGCGAGGCGGTGCATCGCAAGTTTCAACGGAAGGGAACAATCGACTACGAATTCCTCTCCAAATCGGTTGCAGTGACGGGCAATGTGGGGATTACCCAGTATGCGGTGAAGTCCTCCTTTACCGGGACCGACGGCCAGAAGGCATCCTTCAGTTCTCGCATTACCCGCACCTGGCTCAAAACGGATGAAGGTTGGAAGATCGTCGGAGGCATGTCGGGCCCATTCGAGCCCGATGGCCATACCTGGTAGTTGGCGTGCCTGTGTTCTACTTCGCCCTCGCCAGCACCAGCGTTACATCATCCGGCTGTTCGTTGTCGCCGATCCAGTCTTCGACGGCGACGGTAACAATTTCGGTGATGCGCTCGAGCGGCAAGTGGCGATTCTCCCGCACCAGTTGGATCAGCCGCTCCTCGCCGAACTCGCCATAATCGTTTTCCGGCTCGGTCACCCCATCGCTGTAAGCCACCAGCACATCGCCTCGGCGGAGTTGCACGGTCGCTTCCGGAAAACTTAAGTTGTCGAAGAGCCCGACCACGGTTCCGCCGCAGCTCAACAGCTGAGACGACCCATCTTCGGAAATCAGGATCGGCGGCAGGTGACCGCCGTTGCTATAGGTGAGCCGGCGCGTCTCTCCGTCATAGATTCCCAAAAACAAAGTCGCGTACTTCGCCTCCGGAGTGCTTTCGTAAAGCTGATGGTTCAGCAGCGTCAGCAACGCCGCCGGAGACGCTTCCGTCCACCTCAACTCGGAAGTCAGGACCAGCCCCGAGCCCCCGGCGGCGCCGACCGCGGCTGTTTCGCGCAGCGCTGGTTCGCGCCGCTTCAGATCACGCAACACCGACCTGTCTTCGATGCTGTATGCCCGGACCGCCGAGTGGATGGTCGCCATTAGCAGCGCTGCCGAAATTCCCTTGCCGCTGATGTCGCCGACCGCCAGCATCAATTTGTCGGAATTCAGCCCGAGAAAATCGTAGTAGTCCCCGCTCACCGTCCGCGCCGGACGGCAGAAACCGTGCACTTCCAGATTTTCGAGTTGCGTGATCAACTTGGGATAGAGTTGCGCCTGCACTTCCTGCGCAATTGCCAATTCGCCTTCCAGTCGCTGCTTTTCCTTTTGCTCCTGAACCAGTTTCTCGATCGACGTGGTCATCGAGTTGAAGGAGTTTCCGAGGGTTGCCAGCTGGTCATTCGACTGCACCGGGATCCGGTGGCTGAAGTCGGCCCGATTGATGTGCTTGGTGGCTTCGTAAAGTTGGTCAACCGCCGACGTGATGCTGCGCGTCAATTTGGTTCCAACGAACAGCGCCAGTAACTCGATGATCGCGAACACAATCGCGATCGACAACAAAATATATTCCACGCCCTTGGCGTAATCTCCGAGCGCGGCAAAGAGTCTCGCATAGAGCACTGAGGGCCGCGTCTCGACCTCGGCGAGCGCCCCCGCGCGTTGTCGTTCTCCCGTAGCCCAATCCACCACCTGTAGCGGGATCGGGAAAGTAATCTCGCGATCGAGCGTGCTGCTCGCCGGCGGAATCGTCCCCGCGGAGAAAGTCTGCTCGCGTTGTTTCCCGTTTTCGAAGGCCAGGTACGGTTTCGAGGGGCGCTGCTGCGCCGGTGCGGGTGAGCCGGCATGGGGGTTCGTAGCCGGGCTCTGGCTACCGTAAACCGCAATCAGACCTAGATCGCCCGCGATCTTCTCAACAAAATCCTTGTCGAGGGGCTCACTCACAATCACGCGCAAGGACTCCGGGGCAAGCACCGTCGCTGTTCGCAGATAGAGTGTGCCGTGATCGCGCACAATGTCGCGGAAATCCCCAGTGATAAACGAGGGAAAGTCAAAGCCAGCCGCGCCCTCCGGCCCCACGCAGTCAGGCTTCGGCTGGTTCCGGTGCCACACGCACACTTGGCGCCGCGACCATTCCGGACGATGCGGTCTTGTGTGTCCGAGAACGTCTGCATCCAGCTTTCCACTCCCTGAAATATGTGCTGCCAGGTGATGGGCGATGGCTCGGTTCGCGGCTTCCATGCTGTGCAAATGAGTTGTGATGTCGGACGTCACGACAAAGCTGGCGAACTGCCCGGCAAGGAGATAGAGCGTGATCAGAGAAATCATCACCAGCAGAAAAACCGGAATCACGCCAATAAAAACATAGGTAACAATCAATCGGTTCCGCAGCCGCCAAAGGAGTTGCGATCGTAGCCAGCGGAACCCTGCAATCGCGAGTAGAACAATCGCCAACAGACTGAGAAATATTACCCAGCCCCCCAGAGTTACCGACATTGAGGGACTCACGTGACGCGTCAGCCACTGCACCGCGAATAGAAGCAGGTCGAGCCCCAGCACATAGAGCGCCGCCCACGCGATGCGACTGCGCGGCCAGAGCCCCTTTTCGTGCAGCTTGCTCTCGAGTTCCAGAGAGATCAGTCTCATCGCATGGCCTGATTTGCCGTCTGGCTATCGGACTGCGCGTTCGCCCGTCAGGATCGCAGACGTTACATCCTGGGCGTTATATCTCAGGATAGATGTCGAAAAAGGCCGCGAGACTCGTTTTGAGTTGCTTCTCGATCTCGTCTTTACTGCCCTCGAGGGTGTGCATGGTGACGTGCGCCTCACGCCCATTTTTCAGTTTGATGGGCGCCTCGCCGACCGCGTCGACTTCATCGGACGGCAGCAGACGCAGACCGTAAACCAATGTCAGGTTTGCCATCCCACGATTGTAAGCCAGGGGATGTTGGCGAGAAGATACAAGCCGGAAAACGATCCCATCTTTGCTCGGGGAGCGCCGGACGTCCTGCCCGGCCACCTCAGGCTGGACAAGCGAGACCCCCGTCCCTCCGCCGCATAACTCGTAATGTGCCCCGCCGATGTCTAGCCCGGCGGCCATTGCAGCGGGCGCCCGCCGATCAAGTGCACATGCAGATGAAAAACCGATTGGCCCGCGCGCGGGCCCACATTCAGCACCGTGCGGTACCCATCTTCAATCGATCGTTCTCGTGCAATCTGCGCCGCCGCCAAGTGACAGCGCCCCACCAACTCCGCGTCTCCCGCCACGGCTTCCTTCAAGCCAGAAATATGTTTCTTCGGGATGACCAGCACGTGGGTCGGACCTTGCGGGTTCAGGTCTTCGAAGGCAAAAATATGCGCGTCCTCATAAACTGTCTTGGAGGGCACTTCGCCGCGAATGATCCGGCAGAATAGACAATCCGCCATAAGTCAGTCTCCCCTCAGCCTGGGATTGCTATCACCAGCCGAGTCAACACGGAGTTGGGCTCTCCATATCTCGGAAAAAAAACAATATCACCTAGGCTAACAGCGTTTTGTAAAGAAAAGTATTTTCAATCGAGTCGCACCAGAAACACCGATCCCTCCGGACTCTCCGTCTCGTGGGCTAGAGCCGTTGCGCGCTCGCGGTTGTCGTCGAGCACTCGTACCCGCACCCACCAGACTCCCACGGGGCTCACGAACTTTACAACTTTGGCCGTCTGGTACCGCTTCTGCATGTGTTCGGCCAATTCAGCGGCCGCTTGCTGCTCGGTGAAGGAGCCGATCTGAACCGCCCATCGGCCGCCCGTATCGAGAGGCACCGGCGCCTGCAATACCTCCAGCCGAACTTTTGCAACGCCCGGCAAATAGACATCCAAAGCCTTCGCAGCGGCCAGCGATAGATCGACGATGCGTCCTACTACGAACGGCCCGCGATCGGTGATCCTCACCAGCGCTGAATGACCGGTCTTCAAATTCGTGACCCGCACGATCGAGCCCAGCGGCAAAGTAAGATGTGCCGCCGTCATGGCGTGCATGTTATAAACCTCGCCGTTCGATCCGCGCCGGTTGTGATACGGAGCGCCGTACCAGCTCGCCATCCCGGTTTCTTCAAAGATCGGTTTCGCGCCGGCGGGAACCTCGATTTTCTCGTCCTCGCCGGTTTCAGCGGACGGCGGAGTCGTGACTGGCTTTTCTTTTTCCTGCGGAAGCGATGGTGGGGGCGGAACCGGCGGCGGCGTATGTTTGTGTCCCCCACAGCCGCTCAGAAGCGCGCTGCCCAACAATAAAGCGACCAGAAGACATGGCAGCGTCGCGGCCGCTAACGGCCACAACGGCCAACGCGCACTCCTGGGCGGGCAACTGGAAGGGCAGTTCAAGAACCCTTTCGCTGTGTCTCCAGAAAATCAGCGAACTCGGAGAGCTTTCCGGCTGCCGTTCGCAGCGCCTTCGATGAATGCGTTCGCACCGCTGGCACCACCTCGTCGTTCAGATACGCCACCAGTTCCGCCGTCTCTTTTTCCAGAGTCTCGGCGATATTCGCTACCGAACGATTGAAGCGCACGGAAGCTTCTTCCACCTTGCGGTCGAATTCGGTCATAATCATCCTGCCGGTTCGGGTTCATGTTCACGCGTTAGTTGCGGTTGACCAGCTTCATTATTATCGGGGGCTCTCTCAGAACGGTCAAATCCGGATGAATCTGCTCTGGCACTTGCCCTCCTGCGGAGATTCGACAGGATCAGGGTACAATCACGCCATGCGTCCGCGCATAGCCGTCGACTCTCTCCCGGTTTTCTTGATCTGCGTGCTGATGTTCGCGCTGACGTTCGAGCCGGCTTGTACCTTTTACGGCGAGCATCCGGCGCGCTCCTTGTCCGAAGCAACCGGAGGCGAGGCTCTGGAGCGTGTCTTCTGGAAAAATGTGCAGGCTGCGAATTGGGTTGAGGTAGAGCGTTCGCTCGCTTCGAATTATGCCGGCGTAACGCCCGCCGGAATGCTCGATCGCTCCGCCGCGCTTGACGAGTATCGCCGGTGGCAGTTGAAAGACTATGCGCTCGGCGATCTGAATACCGAGATGAACGGAACCACCTTCGTGGTGACCTACACCATCACTCTGAACGGCACCTTGAATGGAGCCGGGAATGCATCCGCCGGAAATGGGGCCGCCGGAAATGGAACCGCCGGCTCGCAACCGCTCCCTTCGGCGCCACAGCACATGATGACCGTCTGGCAGCAGCAAAAAAAAGGCTGGGTCATCATCGCGCACAGCGTCAGCCAATCATAATGCCCGCGTCGAGATCCTTCCCCGTAGAGACGCGGCGAGCCGCGTCTCGAACCACCACGGCTCCGTCCCGGGTCAACTCCGCTGTTTCTCCCAAGGATCTTGTTCATGTCCGGCGCGCCCTCCTCCGCTGGTACGACGAGCATCGCCGCGAGCTTCCCTGGCGCGAAACTCGCGATCCCTATCGCATCTGGCTCAGCGAAATCATGCTGCAGCAGACGCGCGTCTCCGCCGTGCTTGACCATTACCGGATTTTCCTTGAACGCTTTCCGAATGTGCAAGCGCTCGCCGCGGCTTCTGAAGACGCCGTGCTCGGAGCCTGGAGCGGTCTGGGCTACTATCGCCGAGCACGCATGTTGCGTCAGGCCGCGCAGCAGATTGCTAAACAACACGACGGCCGCTTCCCGCAGAATTCCGATGCGTTGCTCGCCCTGCCCGGTATCGGACGCTACACCGCCGCCGCCATCGCCAGCATCGCCTTTGCCGAGCCCGTCGCCGTGGTCGACGGCAATGTCGAGCGTGTGTTGCAAAGATTCATCGGCATCCATCTCGCCACGCCTCAAATTTGGCAACAGGCGCAAGCGCTTCTCGCGAACACGCGGCCCGGGGATTTCAATCAGGCCATGATGGAACTCGGCGCAACCGTATGCGCGCCGCGCGAACCGCACTGCCCGATGTGTCCCGTCCGGAAATGGTGTGTCACGCAACAATCATTGGAGCGCCGGGCGTCCCCGCCCGGCCGAGCGACGAACTCAAGCCGCCAGGTCAAGAAAGAAATCTGGTGCGTGCTAACCCAGCGCGACGGTGGCATCCGCCTTGTCCAGCGCCCAAGAAACACCTCGCTCATGCCCGGCATGTGGGAACTCCCCCAATCGTCCGAGCCTCCGCGCCCCTTGCCGGCGTCGGCCGACTGGCGCACGTTTCGCCATTCCATCACCGTCACCGACTACACCGTTCATGTTGTACGAAGAAATTCGTCGCGGAACACGCCGTTGCCCGATACTTCGCCCGCCCTGAAAGGCATGTGGATCGCAATTGATCGCCTCCCCCAGACCCCCATCACCGGGTTGACGCGGAAAATCCTGAAGGCCGGCGGCATCATCTAATGCGTTGAGTCACGTTGTGAGTTGCTAGGTGAGGCATTTCTTCCATGAAGTGGCTCGATCGCTTATTCGGAGGTCCGAAAGATATGGCTGCATTGTCGGCCGGAACCAAAGCGCCTGACTTTTCCTTGCCCGCCGTCTCTAGCGGCAATGACGGTGGCGAATTCTCATTGCAAGCCGCTCTCCAACAAGGGCCGGTGCTCGCCGTCTTCTTCAAGGTTTCCTGTCCAACCTGCCAATACGCGTTTCCCTACCTCGAACGCCTCTACCAAGCGCATGGCGACAAGAAAGTCACAATCGTAGGCATCTCGCAGAATGACCAGCGCGACACCGCCGCCTTTCTGAAAGAGTACGGCGTTACCTTCCGCACTCTGCTGGACGATCCGAACGGCTACGCGGTGTCCAATGCCTACGGCCTGACCAATGTCCCCACTTTGTTCTTGATCGGACAAGATGGCCAGATCGAAGTCACCAGCGTTGGATGGGTCAAACCGGATGTGGAAGACATAAACCGCAAGCTCGCCGCCGCCCAGCAGACTCCGCCGCTCTCGATCTTTAAGCCCGGAGAAGACGTCCGCGATTTCCGCGCTGGTTGAGGCTCCAAGAACTGATCCCGCGGTCGCGGGACAAAACCCAGAGTGCAAGCCGAAAAGCGGCCAAAGTTACAGCCAAAGTTCCTCCCAGAGTCACGGGCAAAGTTACCCCAGGACGATGCTCCGATGGTGCGGTCCGCCAGCCTGTTTCCATTTACAATTCGGGAGTATTCCTTCACAACTAACGCTTCGAGGCCCCACTTGAACATTCGCAGAATTGCCGTCCTCGCCGCTGTTCTGTTCTCTATTGCCGCGGTGTCGGCGCAAGAAAAACCACCGAAACCGCGCGCCGAAAAGCACTTCGGTTCGCACCTTCCCCCGGCCGCCATCGCCGCCATGCAGAGCATTCGTCCCGACAATATCGAGACCCATGTTCGTTTCCTCTCCCACGACCTTCTCGAGGGACGCGGCACCGGCCAGCGCGGAGGCGACATTGCCGCCGAATACATGGCGGCGCAGTTTGCGCTCTACGGATTGAAACCCGCCGGCGAGAATGGCACCTACCTGCAAAAAGTTCCGATGGTCGGCATCACGCCCGGCGCCGACACGCGCTTCACGGTCGTTCCCGCCAAAGGCAAAGCATCCGACCTCAAGCCGCTCGACGACTACGTCGCCTACGATCAGACCCAGCAACCCGAATCGAACATCGATGCCGAGATCGTCTATGTCGGCTACGGCATCGAGGCGCCGGAATACAACTGGGACGATTACAAAGGCGTGGACGTCAAAGGCAAAGTCCTGCTCATGCTGGTCAACGAGCCGCCCTCGGACGATCCGAAGTTTTTCACCGGCAAGGCGCTCACCTACTATGGCCGCTGGGTCTACAAATACGAAGAAGCCGCTCGTAAAGGGGCCGTTGGCGCCATTCTCATCCACAAGACCGAGATGGCCAGCTATGGCTGGGACGTGGTGCGCAATTCCAATTCCGGCGAGAAGTCCTTCCTCACGCTCGACGCCACTGCCCGGCTGAAAGCGGCTGCCTGGATCCAGCTAAGCGTTGCACGCAACCTCGCCGCTGCCTCCGGTCTCGATCTCGACAAGATGATGTCCGATGCGACTTCGCGCGACTTCAAACCAGTGCCGCTCCACCTCCGCCTCTCCGCGCACATGACCAGCAAAATTCGTCCTTTCGAATCGAACAATGTCATTGCCGTGCTTCCCGGAGCCGACAAGGCTCTGAAAAATGAAGGCGTGATGTATACCGCGCACTATGACCATCTCGGCATACGGCCCGACATGCCCGGCGACAACATCTATAACGGCGCCATGGACAACGCAACCGGCTGCGGCATCTTGATGGAAATCGCTCGGGCCTACGCAGGCGCCGCGCAGAAGCCGCGCCGCTCGATCTTCTTCGTCTCGGTCACCGCCGAAGAACAAGGACTGCTCGGCTCCGAATACCTGGGCAAACATCCCCCGATTCCGGCGGGCAAAATTTCACTCGATCTCAACTATGACGACGTGAGGCCGCTCGGCGCACCCGAAGAAGTTGAGGTTTCAGGAGCCGAGCGCACCACGTTTTATCCCGCGGTGCAAGCGACTGCTCAGGATTTCCGCTTCAAGATTCGTCCCGATGCGCGTCCCGAGGCCGGACACTACTACCGCTCCGATCACTTCAGCCTCGCGCGCGTTGGCATCCCGGCGTTTTCCGTCAATGAGGGGATGAAGTTCAAGGGGCACGATGAAGCCTGGGGTCTAGAGCAGGATGCCGACTACACCGCCCATCACTACCACCAGCCGAGCGACGAGTATCATCCCGGCATGGACTACACCTCCGACGCCGCCATGGCGCGCTTCGGTTTCGCGCTCGGCTGGGAGGCAGCCAGCCAGGGGCGTCCCGTCGACTGGAAGAAGGGCGATGAATTCGAAAGAGCGCGCCGCGCCAGCCAATAATCTTCCGGAATACGATCTTAGCCTCTGCCACAGCCGTTGCCGCGGCCGTTACGCGATGCTTCCGCGCCTGCACTAGCGTAACTTTCGACACGTCCCGCCGCCGTGCTAGCCTGCTTAGTATTGCAGTTTCAGCAATTTGCAAGCAGAGCAAGTATAAGAGACGAAAGACGAACAGTCCGCTCCGATGCCCAAGCTCCCGATTTTTCGGTTGCGTAGCTCTGAACCGCCCAGCCGGCCCGATCTTCAATACTACGGGCCCGCGCTCGCGTTCACCGATCTGAAACTGGGCGTCGACAATCTCCGCTACGACGTTTTTCTTAGCCCCCGCATCACCGCGGACTTGAGTTTTCATCTCGCGCGTTACATCTGCCGCTTCGGCGAGGTGGAATCGCTCTTCGAGATGGAGGTTCCCTCCGCGAACCGAACCAAATTCATAAGCGCCGCCGAAGGCCCGACCAAACTGCGTAAGCCCGGCGCCGCCGACCTGAAAACTCTGCTGGTCTCGATCCATCTCGCCATCCTGAATCGCGCCAAGGCAGAAGGCAATCCATCGGTCGATGTGCTCGGCCGCCTGGCCGTGCTCAAGTTCATACGCACCGAGCTGCAAGCGCAGTTTGCCAGGATTCTCGAACAGTGCCGCATGAAGTCGAAGTCGCTCGAGGGCGTGCGGCAAACGAAAATGATGCAGACGCAGGCGCTCGTCTCCTCTTTCCAGGTGCGCAAGAAGATCATCCTCCGCCGCGCCGGGCAGGAGATGTTTCGTCTGCTTCGCGAAATCGAAAAGGAAACGCTGGCCCGCACTCGCCGCTCCCTGCTCGGCGAATTGCCCGCCGATTGCTATCGTCTGTTCCTCAATCCGCTGATTCTTACCGAAGATGGTCGCGACGATTATCTCTGCGCCGAGCACTATTATATGTTCGGCAACTTCGACAAAGATCCCGACCGCTTCCCCAGTCTCCGCCAGTTCGCGCTGAATTTTCTGCGCGAACTCGGATACGGCGATGGCATTGACGATGAACACCTGGAGCAGGCGCTCAATGTTCCTGAAAACGCAGCCATGCTGGTGGGCGCCGGCAACGGCGAAGACTTGACGCCGGAAGATCGCAATAGAAAAGACCGCCTCGACCTCTGGACCCGTTTGCTGCAGCGCGAAGGCATTCTCTCGCACGTCGTTGCTTCCTATGAAGCCGTTCCTCTGCTCGCCGAATATGCGCCGCGGGTGAATCCGCAGCAGCTCAAGAACGCGCTTATCTTCAGCGAAGAAGCAGAGCGCGTCGAAAAAATAATTGCCGAAGGCCGCCTCCATTCCGACCGGCTCTTTGCCGCCGTCGGACGCGTAGCCTCCTGTCGAGGCTCGGAGCGCAACCGCTTCGCCTCGCGTCTTCTGCACGACTTCTTTTGCTATCACCGCGACCTGCGCGGACTGGAAGCCGTCAGCGCCGGTTTTGACAGCATCAACCTGGTCAGCGACGAAAGGGTCCGCAAACTCTCCACGCTCAACGGTATGCTCTACGAGTTCCTGCCTCCGGAAGATCAGAAGCCCGCCGAGGATCGCGTCCTTCACCACGTGATCCTCAAGGCCGACGTGCGCGATTCTTCACGCCTCACCCGCTCGCTGATGGAAAAAGGCATGAACGCCGCCTCGTATTTCAGCCTTAATTTCTATGATCCGGTAAACAAGTTACTCGCGAAATACGGCGCCACCAAAGTCTTTCTCGAAGGCGATGCCATCATCGTTGCGCTGCTCGAGCGCGAAGGCGAAGCCATGCTCAGCGTCGGCCGCACCTGCGTTCTGGCGTGGGAGATTGTGAATCTGCTGCGCGAGTACAACGAACTCCTGGAACGCTCGGGCCTGCCCCCGATGG
>Ga0210402_10003145_pt1 | contig 15641 bp, 10 predicted proteins | sample IncBWC7MmetaG_FD_161055 | JGI IMG/M metagenome (GOLD analysis project Ga0210402, IMG submission 161055) | Forest soil microbial communities from Barre Woods Harvard Forest LTER site, Petersham, Massachusetts, United States - Inc-BW-C-7-M | ecosystem: Environmental > Terrestrial > Soil >...
GGGACCAATGCACCTTGCATGGCTCCTCCGTCAACTGATGTGAAACCTGGAGCGGTTATTCGAGTTTGACTATTTAGTAATTAGAGTGAAGATCACGAGCAAACAGGAAGACGAAACTCACGATGGTGCCGGTTGGTTAGCCTGGCCATCTTTTTCGACGTTTTCAAGCACAAGGAGAAGCTCGTCTGGCATGTCCCATTTTGATTCTTTTGTATCTGTCTATGTCAGATAGTTAAGCCTGACCATGAACAGAGTAGAAATCGGAATGGGACTCACATTATAGTAGTATTTCCTACCGCCCGAAAAGTATTCCTTCCACATCGTTTGATTAAGGGCGCGCTAGAGGGGGTGGATCAGAACGATTACACTTTTCGAGCATCCAAAACAAACCTCGAATGGGGTTTTGAGGTCTAGGGTGGGTTAGCGTGGAGATGAGGGCACAGAAGGGATGAATGACGTACCGTCAGGTTTTTCCCAGACACTTTCTCTGGTTCCTGTGTTGAACCAGTATGTGCGGCCTTCTGGATTGCGGTGCTCGGTCTGTCAATTGATAAATGTCTGGTGCTTAATGATGGAGTGAGACAAGGGAAACATACCCAGATGTTCATGGCAGCTTGAGCAGGTGTAGCCTAAGATATAAGAAACGTTCTACCACAGTGAGTTGTTGTTACTATTCCATTCACATACCATTGAGGTTCAAGCGTTTGAGGAAATCTTTGTTTGCTTATATTATGGACAAAAGACAATTTATGACTCCGAGCACCCAGCCGTGTAGAAAATCCGAGCGCAACCCTGAACACGCGACAAATATATGTCCGCCCACTCGGTCTGGCGCCTCCATACGCTACATCTTTGCTCCAAGCTCAATCAACTACTGGGCCAATCTCGTCACATTTTTTTTTTCACGGAACATTTGATCACACTTGTAGATTTGGGTGCATTTGAAAGTTTCAGTCATGCACGGAGTCGCAAGATCATCTGAGGGTGAATGCAAGGTGAATGTAAAGGCCAGCAATACAGTAGCATCTACAAAAAGAAAGTGCGTCTGGTTGTCTCCAAATCAGGCTATGAAATCAAGTCAATGAGTTTCAACCATCCAGTCACAAAAGTCAAAATTTATGTACCTGCCATACCCACAGAAACTCAGCCTGTGTCGGTGGATAGCTTGTATTCGACTTCTGTGGCTTAGGGGTCACCTCATGCTCCGTACCGACCTCATCAGTTTTTTCTTCGACGTCGGTGGGTTTCACATCAAAGTCCAAGGCTTTGGGTTCTTCTCCGAAGTTTTGGAGTGTTGGGATCCCCTTTTTAAGCCACCGCAATTTCAGAGTGAACCGTGGGCCTATTTCTTGGAGAGCAACTTTCTCTGTTGACCGAAACGCATACCTGTAAGTCAATGTAAACGCTGATATGGAAAGATTAAATTGGATTGCAGCACACCGATGTCTTCGGAAGAATAGGAAATCTCGTTGATTGTGAAGGGTCACGACTTGTCGCCCTTGGAACTCGGGCAATGGAGGGAAGAGTGTTTGGAACATGCGCCCAACAGCATGACCCAGACGCGTCACAAAATTATTGAGCACGAGCTCAGGATTGTGGGGTGTGGATCGTGCATGTCCCTGAGGTGTAAAACGCGGTACATGAATGAATGATCTTGAAAACAAAATGAATGACCACCAACGAAAATTTTCTTTGTCAATTCGATGGATGTCAGTTTGAAGTACGCTGTTGGCCCATCTGGCAGGTGAACCAGAGTGATGGCATCTACAAACATTAAGTATAGTACCTCAAAATATTGACAACGACTCAAAACTCACTTGGCTTCTTTGTATTCTCATTCACGACACAAATGTGCTGGTACCCGCGTCCGGCAGCCCATCCGGCAATCTTCCCCAGGTCAAAATCCTTGCCTTTCTTTCTTCGGAAAAATTCTGCACCGGGAAATATGCCCACGAGCTCGTCGCAAAAGTCGTGGGTAAGTTTCTTTGCTTTCGGAGATGTCGTTATCAGAATCTTTGGTGGCCCACTTGGATCATTGGTGGCAGAAAAATAGGATGCAAACGGGTCTGATGCTATGTCAACCGCTGACTCGTCCAGCACGGGCTCGCTAGAGGACAATGCATCCAGATATATGGATGAAGACGGGTCGGCGGTAAGAATCGAAGGATCGGATTCGCGAGTGTTGTCAAGTGTGCGAGGAACATTCGCTGCTAAGCGTCTCTTTTAATCAAAAGTTGGTGAGACTTGCAAAACAAAGGAGAACTTTTGAAACGCACCTTCTTCGCTGCAGGATCATTGGCCTCTAATTTTACTTGGGCAAGTCGTTTCTCAAGTTTCTGCTGGTTTTTTGCCTTTTTACTTTTGCGAGAGATTTCTTCCCGTTTTATTTTATTCTTGATGGAGGATGGTTCGAATCTAGTTGTAGGCATAATGATGATGCGAATGGATTGAGTGAGTCAGATATTTGTTGACCAAAATCACTTGAACCAAATAATAAGGTATTTCATGAGGTGAAATTTTTGAAACTCCGATCACCTCGAGTTCAGCTGCCTTCCGCATGGACTCCCTTGCCATAAATTCATTCTCAAATGTGATTCTTATTCATTAAGTAGTATATATGTCACACAATGTGACAATAGCCTGAACACTAGGACTGGGCACACAAAACTTACATTTTGTCTGAAAGTTGTGATGATTAAGTGCTAGTTGAAAGATACAGTCATCAATGGCTCAATGATACACCCGGGTCAATGATACACTTCTGCTAAAACTTTTGTAATTTGTATTTTCTGGACTACTTTTGGTGGGACATTTTGAGCTATGCTATGCAACCATGGTCTGTGTCTAGTGAAATTTTGAGGAAAATTGGAGTTTATCCGAGCTAGCCCTAATTGTATCTCTGTGAGACTCACTTTCCTTTGCCCCTCAATTAGCATCAGTTTCAACTGGATACATAATATTTTGAGACAATGTTGTAGAATAATCTACTGAAAAGTTCTCCCATACAACAAAATGTTGCTACCCTTTGATACTGGCTTCCATTCCCAAAATTCACAAAAGACATTTTAGTGAAGTGTATCAATGGTAAACAAGCACAAAACAAGCCTTAAATGGAAGTGTATCATCAACCCATCTGGGTACATATTCACCAAGCTAAGGCAAATCATAGGCAGTTCATATGCTTTATTGCTTTGGAGTCATGCAATGAATCCATGACCCATGATTTGCACATGCCCAGGTATGTAAGTTCAAGTTGGTTCATCAGCAAGATGACACCTCAAGCTGCCAGATATGGTTGGCACTCAAAGTGAGCTGATATCCAGACCTGGACATCACATTATTCATTACTAATAAGCTTGTCATGTCTATTTGGAGTTCAAAACTAGTTAGCATGAAATACATCAATATTTGCACATTGTCAATAATTCTGTGATTGGTCAATAGTGTTGGGTTGTATCCTCAACAGGAAGTCTGTACCCTGCCTCTTCCACACACCTCATTCTGCTCAATTTCCACATCATCACTGCACTTGTCAAGGTAACAACCTCCAACTTCAACAATGTACAAACAATCAACAAACATGTCAGTGCCATTCTCAACAGCACCAATGTAACGACCATTACAATCACGTGATATGTCACCGCATCAATTCCCACTCCTGCCATCACAATCCAATCTTGCATAATCATGTGACCCTTCCCACACACATCCCCAAGCCCATATGACCCCCGACCCTGTAACCCTGTGCTACATTCTTGTGGCACACTCCACCAGGCACATGTCCTCACTTAAGTGTATAGCCTTCCCACACGGTATTATGATTACTCCTTACTCCCTTGTACTTTCTCCACTCCGATTCCTATGCCTTATGCATTCCCCTCACTATATGTTACCCTCCATATGTGTTATGCTCACCTTCCCTGTCACACCCCAATTAGCCCTGATACTATTACAAGTTCCGATCTGACTTATTTTAGTATTTAAACCACAAGTATTTACCCATGTACCCCAGTTCAAATATTGTTAGTTACTTGCTGCTTAATCACTCTCTTGTCTATCTTCCTCTCTGAGTCTCACAAGACTTGGTACCCTGTCACTCTGAAATTTGAGAACACATTGGTGCAAGTGGCACAACCTTCATAGGTTGAAGCCAAAGTTCTCTCATTGTGCTAAGTCTTCTTGTTCTTGTTCGTTCATCGGACCCCGATCATGTGATTGGGCCCAGTGCGCACTTACAGTCTCTCCCTTTCCAGTTTAGAGCATAACAACCAACACAACTATCATGCCCACATTAGTTTAACAGTTGGTCAAGATCAGTTGGGAACACATTTAAAAAAAACTTCCTACACAGATTTCTGCCAAATCATATCAGGTGTTGAATGAAGGACATGTAAACAAATTGTGTCCCCAACATTTCCTAGCCAGAACAGTTTTTGTCCCTCATGGTTATTGCCAATCACACTCTGTGAGGTGCTGAACATATCACAGTAGAGGGACCACTTTTCATGCCACCATCACCAAAGTAACCATAACTGTTACACCAAAAGGGACATAACTGAACAACATAGTTGTTCAGCCAGCAGGCTGTATATATGTACATTAGGAGGACTGTAGTAAGCAACATGCTTACAGATGGCAAGTGTTCAGTCTTTCTGAGTTCAGATCTCAGCCTGATGTGTGACACAGACAAAAAGTGTTCAGTTCAGCACAAATTTATTCATTTTGGGTGATGTTAACAGGATGCTGAGGTAGATGCTGTCAAGTTTTTCATTGCCATCCAGGTTGTGGAAACTGAAGCAAGGGAAGACTGACCCAATACAAACCCAATATGCACCAGGGTCTGGAAGGAGGGGGAAAAGGTACTGAAACATATTCATCAGATGTATTACTGTGATGTTAGGGTCTACAACAACATAAATGGGTCATGCATGTAGATTAGACATATTTGACACAGAAAAAAAAAGGTTTGTGACATGAATTGAGTCTACTGGATGAAGTGTTCAGTTCAGGCCACACTATGATGCATGACTGAACACTTGGCTGAATGCAATAGTATTGTGTTTACTGGGTTCTTTTGCATCTTAGTTTCAAATGTCTCTACTGCTGATATCTCTGTCTCTGGCCCCCCTCCTCCCACTGGCACTTGTTCTTTCATCAAGTCTGAAGAATTTTGTTTTTTATTATTATTACACAGATTAGAGGGTATCAGCAGGTGTATATATTGGTGTCTTATATATTCAAGAGCAACCTGTTTTACATTGACACAAGTGCTCCACAAAAAGAAGTGTGGCAAATATTATTGGTTAGTATCTCCATCATCAGAGCCCAGCAGCAGCAAATAAGGGGAGAGGAAGATCAGAGATGGCCATAATTGGTGATGGGCATGGGTACTTTTGGATGTACCCATACCCATACCCACTCAATGGGTATGGGTTTTTGCAGGGGTCCACATAGATGGACCCTGGGTTTACTCAGACCCATACCCATAGGCATGTACCCATGGGTTTTGCAGAAGAAAACTTACTTTGCAAGACAACAAACAATTTTGGCACCTTTTGTAATTTTCTGAATTTCCAATCCAGTATGAAAAAATATAATTTGGGATAATTTGTGACATTTTTTGTCTTACATACTGTAGATATTAACTGAGTCCATACCCATACCCATAGTCATGGGTATGGGTTTTTGTGTGGGTCCAGACCTTGTGACTAGTGAATGGCATGGGTAACCCATGGGTATCACTGGCTCTACCCACACCCATACCTGCACTACCCTTACCTGCAACCCACATGGGTTTTCTGATGAAAACAAGCTATAGATCATCCAAAATAGAGAGGTATTGAGTGAGTTATGATTAAAACAATCAATTTGATCATATCTCATTCAATTCTTAACTGTTTTGGACAGTCTGGGGCATGTTTAAAAGCTTATGGGTACAAAAACCTGTGCCATTCACTACTTGTGACCTGTACCCATACCCAAAGAAAAACCCATTGAAAACCCATGGGTAATAGGTATACACAGGTCCCATACCTGTTCCCATCACTTGCCATAATCACCAATGATTAGTATGGTATTGGAAGAAGCTGATTGACCATGCTAAAAGTCTGAATGTGTGAACATATATGGCCTTTGGACATTTATCAATATTTATTCTCAATTTTTTATATATTTATTGAGTACTCCACATTCACATTTCATTGGGATGGCATTAGAGGGTATTGGCAGGTGTATATATCAATGTTTTATATATTCAAATATAGTTCATTTTACATTGTACATAAACGCTCCACAAATGCTCCACCACAAGAAGCCTTCCACCAAGTCATGGTATTGGTTGGTATCTCCATTGCCAGAGACAGCAGCCGCAACGAAGGGGAAAGGGTTGCTGATCACTGATGATTGGCATGAGAAGTAGAACAACCTGTTGTTGGCGCCGGCCATGTTGAATGCAAGGCTGCCAGAGTCTTAAATGCCAGCCTTTTGACATTTATTGGTCTCACAGCAATCTCACAGAGTCTCACAGTCTAACTTATAAATAATATTTATCAAGTGACAAGTATACATCTGAATTTATATTGAAATATGTTTGATATATATTGGCCCCACCTGATATATACACCTGCCAATACCCTCTATTGACAATTATTGGCCCAACACGATATATACACCTGCTGATACCCTCTATTGGATATTACTTAGAGTTTGAGGTGGAAAGTCAAGACTTGAATGACAGTGGACAGACGAAATAGGAAGGTAATTTGGATCTCCGATAAATATCAGTGACTCCGCACAGTTTGTGTGTTTGCCAAGAGTTGGCAGCCATGGAGGTCCATTCTCACTGTAGCAATAGCACAACTTGAAATGATGGGAAGAAAAAATTTTCTGCAAGGAACCCTGTGCCAAAAAGGCAATATTTACTTCCTTATAAGGAGACTGTTCAGTCTCGTCCGAATTCCTCAACCGCGGCCTCAGCTGCGGAATGTGGACGGCGAAAGCTATCCTTTTTCATCACTCAAGTTTCATCCGTCTCGACGTCTTTCTTCGATGTACAATCGCCCCGATAGGCCCCTTATTGTCAAATGCACGTTCGACAGGTGGAACAAGAGAATCACGTTCTCATCTGCACGGAACTGTACCTACGACCTTCTTAGACACAAGGCAATCCTCCCTAGTCATAGTATCATATCCACCATCTCTAATTATTGGTGTATATATAGGTCGAACAATGCTTTTCACTCTATGCTACTTCCTACGCAATTGCCTACAAAGACGATGACGGGGAGATCACCGACATCACAACAGATACAGATTTGACTGAGGCAATCCAATATTTCCAAGCTGGCATTGACGATCCCCCTTTGTCCTCTGCCGCGTCTATCCTATCTGGTCGCAGCTTTGGGAGCCGCAAGATCACCCTCCGCGTGCACATTACCGTTGATTACGATGGTCCAAGTCTATCCGATACCTCTTCCCTTGCCAGTCTTGAGGAGTACAAGGGCCGTAATGGAAGTCAATTTTCATTCTCATTTGGCTCTCCCTCTGTAGATCTTGACGATGATTCTGTCACTGTGAGTTCGCGAGATACTGGAGCCATATCGCGCGCCGATTCCAATTTATCGGACGCCTTTGAGCCCCCACCATCGGAGCGAAGGACTGCCAAGGAAAATACTCCCAAAATCCCCCCGGTTATTTCAAGGGATGCACGTGCGCTTTCGAATTTGGTAGAATCTGCGGATTCTCTTGTTGCAAACGGCATAGCTGAAATTCCAGATCCCTCCTTGAGAGAAGAAAAGGCGCCCTTGAGGGATCCATTTTCAGATGAATATGAGCAGTCAGCCGCTGCTCGTTATCCGGAAGATCCCTCAGCAGTGTTCGAGCGTCTGAAACTAGAGGAAACGGTTCGAGGTGACTCCTCTAGTATCGACTACGATTCTTTAGCCGGAAATGATCGCGGAGCGGCGTGGTTGCGCGATCAGAATGAGCGCACTATCAGGTCCATGCTTGGCGCGTTACCAGAACCATCAGATTCTGACGGTTTGTCGACGTTGGAAAACGAGTCACAAATGGGTGGCGACTTAGCCCTCCGGCGAGACCCACGTGGAAAGTACTATTATTCTTACACTTCCGTTGGCTCGTCCGGTGCTTCGCAGATCCACGATTCGGGTTACGATGATGGCCCCAGTCTATATTACGATATTGATCCAAGTCTAGATGGGATGGCACGGCGAGAGAAGCCCCGACCGACATCGATGCATCTCAATTGGCTTGCTTCTCAGCAGATCAGGTCGTCAGACACCCGTCGCCCCAAACCCTCTCTCTCCGTTCCTTCATTTCATACCCACAACTCCGACCCCCTCCCCTCCCGGGAATATAACCACATCGATGCTGATATACCGTCGGAACTCCTCCAATTCCTTCCCTTCACCGGACCCCCATCAGATGGCCTCTCAGATTGTTCCGAATGTGGAGTCATACTGGACTCCATCCGATATGTCTGTTCCACTTGCGGAGAAAAGACACCTGTTGGAAGCAACGCTTCGGAAAAGGGTAAAGGCAAGAATGTTTCTGTCGATAGCGAGAGTGACTACATGACATATCCACCCCAACCCCTTCACCATATGTCCATCTCATCTCCTGCAAATTCAAGTTCCTCTCGAACAGTCGTAGGGAGTTCAGAATCTGTCTCTACCTCACATCCACATCTCCACAAGCCGCTTCCCTCCCTCCCATATATCTCCAGCTCACATTCAGGATTGACTGTGCCCGGCGCACATTCCCCAGGAACAGGCTATGAGCTCTGTTCGGGCTGTATTGAATCCGCTGGAGTCAATCATGCCATCGAAGCCGGCCTTACTCCGGGCTCGTCTCTTTCACATGGAAACTCCTCTCCTTCATCACCAGAAGATGCCCAGCGAGCTTTACAATGGAGAAGATCCGCACCTAAACAGAAGGGTCAGTTGCGTCATGCATATCAAGAGAAAGTATGGGGACACAGTGGTTGGGAAGATGTCGGTAAGCACCACCAATTGTTTTGTACTATGTGGAGCTCGTTCATTTTTCTTTTCGTCACTTGACTACCAGAACAGGATGAATGTCACACATCCAAGTGTTCCACTTGTACTGCTGTCACCCTCCGCAAACGCTTCAAATGCGCCTCATGTCAGAAGTTTAACCTGTGTCGTGCTTGTTACAGGTAAAGATATCACTCCATGTCATGTTACATACTTATATTTGAGTCCACAGCCAAGTACATGACCTCCATCCTTCCCACGCATTCCTCGTGGTTCCGGATAAACCAGTGCGCTCCCGCAGCGAACCTGGCTTTTTCCCGACCAGTTCCCCAGACCCTAGCGATGAACAATGTACGTTTCCCTTTTTTTAGAAGTTGTGAGATGTACCGACATGTTACCAGCTCTGAAACATCCCGGAGTCAAATGTGCACAGTAAGTGAAATATACTACAGCTATTGTGCTATATCTGATGTAGCTTAGCTGCTTGCTTGATATTGTTGGCGCTCGGTTCCATTGTGCGATCTGCGATTCTGTTGACATCTGCTCCAATTGCGAGTCGGCCGGCCTGCCGGGGAACCTCGACTCAATTAACGGTGGTCACAATTCGTCACACATCCTGATCAAGGTATGTACAGTTTTCAGCATGACAAAACATGAACGATAAATATAGGAGAATAAAGATCCCTTACCCATTGGAAACCACGGAAGTGCGTGGTTGAAATTGGTGCAGCTGAAGGACACTAACGTTCTGTATGAAATAATCCAGGTTCAAACTGCGAGCCGCAGAGCGATACATCTCTGGACAGGCAGAGATGCCGCTAATGTTGGATGTGCTACACCAAAATCAAAGCCAAGCTCTGTGGTGTCATCATATGCCCACACCGTAGTTGGCTCTGGTACAAGGCACCCGTTGGATCATCACTTGTTATGTCAGGGTTGTGGCAAGGTTTCTTCTGTGTCCCATCCATCGTGTGTACCGATTCTTATTGCTTCGATGCAGTCTATCGTTGGTATACGATACCAGTGCGGCAATTGTCCTTCATCACCGACGCCTTATTGCTTAGTAAATCCTATCCCTATTATCGCATCTCGTAGTTGACTTCTTTGATCGTCTAGTGTTCAACGTGTGAAGAAGGCTCCTATGTTGTACATGACCCTATTCATGTTTTCTTCAAGCTCCCTCGACCTGTCCAACGTCCACTAGAGTCTTCTTTCCCTCTACTTCCAAAATTGTTTGTTCTTCTTCCCCACGGTGTTTCTGAGTTGTTCATCATGATAATTGCTCTACCCCAGATATAAAACACCCGCCGGACCTGCGCCAGGGTCTGCAAACCCGGGCAATCCCAAAGGTAATCAATAATCCTGGTGGAAGACTTGTTCCCATGTCATTTTTGCTATGATCCAGATTACCTCAAATCGCTGGTACATTCCTCTGCAGTCTGTGACCGTTGTATGACTTGCATACAAGGGGAATGGTTTCGATGTGCATACTGTGCCAAGGATTTGTGTGATGTTTGTGAAGAGGTTGATACCCACAATGACTCACACGTTTTTCTTGTATTCAAGTCAATAGTATGTGGCAACGTCATTGATAACATCCGATTTTAATATTTACAACACTTCCTTTAGGTTGATATGCAAGCTTTCAAGTAAGCGGCGTCTATGTTTCTGTCAACATATTTTCATTATTCTTGTCTTCCCAGGCATTTCGCAGATCTGGAGAACCCAAATGGAAGTCCACCTGTTATTCCATATCCCGTTTACCGTTAGTTTGAGCTTGGTAGTGGTTGATCATTCATATCTTGTACATTGTACACCATGTACCGTGGTTTGTTTTATTAATCTATAATCTACATTATGAATCGATCTTCGCGCGATCAACCTTTTTTAAAACCTGTAAATGAAAATGAAACGTGAAAACTTCGTAGAGGTTAAGATTATGGCGACTTCAAACCTAAACGACGCCGCTCATAGAAAAGATCTGTTCGACTAGCGCCCAAATTGACAATCTTCGGGCAGCCATCTCGGTCTTTTTCTAGTCTTGTGCACTCGGCACAATAATACGCATCGGAAATGCCTATAAAGAATGCTTGTACAACAAGGAGTAACGAACACGGAATGGGCTTACCAGGTGAACCGCAAATGATACATCGGCCTCCGTAAGTACCGAAATTACATTCATCACATATCCGCACCAAGGTTTCTGGTCTAACGTACGAATCGCAGACTGGGCTGAAAATGATCAAACATGAATCAAGTTCATTGGGAACCGGAATAAATAACATACCACTTTCCATCACATTTCTCGCACAGGCGACCAATTGCTGAGTCAGGCCACAATGTCAGACTGAGTTTCATGGCAATGACTTTCACGTACCAATACCTGGTTGCCGCCGGCACATAATCAAATCTAGTGGAGAAAATAAGATAAAATCCAAAATCCAAACGTCTGTGTTCGTACCCGGGTGATGTTTCGACATGGGAGCAGAAGACAGCTTACACAGCAGATATTTTTGGACTTCCAAACGCATTTGTCAGCAAGTGTGGGAGAATACTTACAAGGATTCGTGGTTCCAACGTTCATGATTTTAATTGGTCTAACAGACATGGCAGTAGGAGCACGGTAGAGGGACAGTGTAGGTACAGATTTCGTGTAACTTGAGAAACAAATAGGTAGTGCAAGCGATGCGGCGCTCAGGTCTTTGGCATTGGAGACTCGGCTGGTTTCTGGAAAATGAAATCAAGACAAGTGAAAGCTACCCAGTCCTTCCTGAACTGCAGTGCGTAACTTCTCGCGCATAATCGCCTTTGAACTATACTCTGGCAATTTGAGGTAGTTCACACAAGTCATAACGCTCGGAAGGTAATCATCCGCCGTGAGTGGCGCCTCATGAGGTTTGCGCACGACTGTAAGAGGAGGATTGAGGCCTCGGAAACCTGCGAAAGGGGTGTTTGAACATGAAAAATCCCCACATAAGACAGCATGGCTTACCTCCTATTGGTAATTTTGGGCTACCTGTAATGAATTGCAAGTAGTCGCGACGAGATGGTGCATCATATTCAGACATGATTTCCACAAGATCGCGGATCGCCCGGCTTTCAACGTTAAAGCCATGATCAGCCTTGAGAGCCTCACCAAGAGCTATAAATTGGTGTGAGATTAGAAATGTGGTCTCACAGCAACAAAGGACTTGCTTGCCTTCAGTGCTCCAGTCCTCGTCAGAATTCCCAAAGAGCATGACCAACTCATCTGCAGAGAAAGCTTGTAGATCTGTTATCGGGAAGACCTTTGAGAAACCATCGCGGAACGCCTTGGCCTGTAGCTGAGCGCCTTTCCCGATAACGGAATCGATGACTTCTTGGATGTATTCATCGACGGTCTCCAATGTTACTAGGATATCTCTTCCACCAGGCTTGAGAAAGCAACGAATACGCTTGATAAAGAATCAACCTAATTCCACAAATAAAAACTTACCCGCAGCTCGATGTCATAGCCAGGAATGGTGAAGTCGAGGGCAAGATCCTCGATGCTGACGGACTCCTCTACCATAGCAACCTTACGCAGTATCTAGATGCTCAGCTGGTAAACAGAAAGATCCATTCAAGTCGTGTGAAAATATGGCACCTTATCGTTCTGATTCTGCCTCTTATTTGACGCAAAATTTTGCAGTTTGGCGAGAGAACTGGCAAGACCGATATCGACAAGCTGATAAACATAAGTGTACGCTCCAGCGAAAGTGGATTTGAAATGGGCTGACCTTTAACGTAGCGATGGTCAGAGGGACTTCCTCACCTAGAACGAGCTTGAGGAAGACCTTGTTCAATGACAAGTCAATGATGCGGGAGTCCAACATTGCTTTTGCCACAAATTGGCCGATCACTTGGAAAATATGAGTCCGTTTCCTTAAGCAAAAGGATCGATCAACCTGAAGCCAGATAAAAGAAGGATGTGAAACGCACTGTCCGCCGTCGTTGGCGATATCTTCAGGACTAATGGGCGCTGGATGGAGGCCGCCGAGGTGTTGAACGTAAAGTCCGGGATTCGAAGCATCAGAGTCCCTCCATATTTTCAAATCTTTACGGGAAAACTCCTTCGAGACAAGGGAATAGAATTCCAATGTCGGTCCTAAACCAGTTCCAACTTCTTCGAAGTATTCGACCTCGAGAACGGAAGATGAAGATCCATACAACTCAAAGACTTTGACAGCCGACTCAAGAATGTGTTTGCGGGAGATGCGGACTTTCTGCCTTTGTAAGCGACCAAGAAAACCAATACCTTCGTCACGTCGCGAGGTCTCCTGGCCACGAACTTGCTGACTCTGCCACTTGAGGATAAGACGAGCATAACCAAAGGACGTCGACTGAAGGAAATTGTAACGTGTCGCGAAAGGGAAAACAAAAGGAAAATGCTGAGGAAGGTCCAATGCCCAGTCAGGCAAACATGAACTAGGGACTACAATTTTAGTACCTCGAGCTTGCAGATCGACAATAAATAATACTAGCCTGGCAACGATCATGGGTTCCTCCAGTTGACGGGTCAACTTTGCAGTAAGCTTATTATTTACAAAAGCCGCCTCTGGTAGATTCCGTTTGTCGCCAATGAAAACTGAGCGTTCAGCTTCTAGCGTGTTGAGTTGATGCAAAACGCGAAGGAGACGTAAAATCTTTGCATGGGGGGCATCTTCGGGAAGGGATGAAAGTGTAGGGCTTGAAGAACGGTTCTTGGTTCCATTATCGACACCATCTGCGCGACCTACGTTATGGAATTATCAGTAAAGAGCTACTGCGGTCAACTTTCTGGGTGCTGACTTTCGGAAGATGACAATGGACCGGATATTTTCTTGAATTTTACCGTGTACACCCCTTGCCATATCAAACTTGGTGGCAACACGCCAGTCTTCTTCCGCATTTCGTGCTGATGAATTGCTCCATATATGGTCAGATCCAATGGCAAAATGTGGTCGTCCATGGAAAATTCCAGATGCCAGTCGGCAGGTTTCGCCTTTAGGGCCGCTGCATATGACGCTCTGGTGGACAATGCATTTCGGGGCGCTGGGACCGATGGTCCATCCTTGGATGAGTTAGGGGTCGCTACACGTGTTCCATCCGGGGTTTGTGCCTCAACCTTCGAACCATCTTGATCAGGTTAAATAAGTGGTGTGGTCTCAGATCGACGGTTTGAAAAACAAAGGAATACCTTCAGCAACCGAAAGCGTCACCGTCTTGTCCGATAAAGAGTTATCAGGGTCAACCTCGTCATCAAAGACCTCAGCATCAACTTCATCGTCGGTAAAGTCTGCTTGGAGTTCGGAGTCCACCACTGTGTCGCTGGGAGCCACCTCGAGGGCGGACGCAGTCACCCCTGAAGCATGAGAGACCGAAGCATAGGAAACGGGGATTTCCATTCCTGCCGATTCATCAAATGCAGTTGCGGCTGCTGGGATTTTGTCCACTGCAGCGGTATCAGGGGCAGCGGCTGCCACAGCATTCTTTGCACCGAGACGTTGACTACGGCGACGACTAATCGTTGACGTTGAGGCTGACGGTGCAACAACTGTGGGGCTACTCTTGGCCGCAGGGACACCAGAGGTCTTCGTAGATGGCGGTACTTCATCGGTAACGTCACGTGACGATGATCCAGAGAAGCCAGACGCTGCCAATGCTGCGAGCATGCCTGACAAACGAGTCCCGCTGCTTAAAAGTCCCGCTACCCGAGGTCGTAGATAGTCATGCAGTGCTTGGAAAGTTGCGATAGCATGAATTGAGACGACGATATTGTGGAGATTTCGCGGTACGTCAGATTCATCTCCTGTTACCAAGCGAAGACGCAACTGACGCGCAAGCAACGAGGGAGAGCTGCGTTTCGAATCTGTTAGAAACACTTATTAGAGATCATTCAACGGCGTAGACGAAGGTGCTTGTAACGAACCATCAATACCCTGGGCGACAGTGATCACATCAAAAGGCTCCATTCTTGTCAAACTTTCTTGTAACTTCTTCACCAGCGTCGAAAAAGGTGTTTGGTTGCTACTGAGACTTTTCGTTCTGCGCCCAGCAAAAGCTTCCAAAAGGAGTTCCTTCCGATTCTTAACACCCACTACAAGGAAGAAAATGAGGTTATAAAAGTATGTTCGAAGGGAAAATCCTTATGAGTTCGCTCATGATCAGTGGCAAATTGGAGTAAGCTGTCAACAACTCCACTCTGTAACAATTCAAAGCTAGAGACAGATGTATGAGGGGACGCAAATAAGTTGGCCAGGTCCCTGAGAGATTCGAACAATTCTTTTTCGGACGCATCTCGCACTGATATACATCCCATGAGGCGATGTAGCCTCGAATGCACTGTCCCCCTCAGCCTGTTCGTCGGATGCAAGGTACTTGAAACGAATGATACGAGCATGCAGGGTAATGGCATCCTCTCGTTTGAGCGACAGAGAAGATAGCTTCTTGAAACCAGGGATAGTCGGGGCTGAAACAGGTGGTGGAGGCACAGGAACGACGTTTCCTGACTCCGGAGGGGATGGTGCCTCTGAAGCCTCCTTGTCCTTATCCTTGGATTTCGTAGAGGAAGCAATGTCTCTCACCGCCAGAACCTCAATCTCGTGGAACACACCTTCCCGCTGGAAT
>Ga0210402_10003146_pt1 | contig 15640 bp, 16 predicted proteins | sample IncBWC7MmetaG_FD_161055 | JGI IMG/M metagenome (GOLD analysis project Ga0210402, IMG submission 161055) | Forest soil microbial communities from Barre Woods Harvard Forest LTER site, Petersham, Massachusetts, United States - Inc-BW-C-7-M | ecosystem: Environmental > Terrestrial > Soil >...
TCGCTCACCAAAGAGTGCGGATGGAAGGATGGCGACAGAGGCGGCTTGGCTGAAGAGGAACAGACTCATGGAAAGAAGAAAGCGAAAGTGTGCCTTGACATCAACCGGCCTTCTCATGGAAGGACTTACCGTCCACTCTGTCGGGTGCCGTGCCCAGATTGAAAAACTCAGTGCGGAAATTCCCACGACCGCAAGTGGTCGAGTATAGAATTTGACCATGATCCAGCGCGAAGGGAGCCCCACCCTCAAGAGGGGACCGACTACCGACGATGATACCGCCGTCCTTGACTGGGCAAATCTTCCTCAAGGCACCCAAACGGAATACCTAGATGCGTCGCTGCACGATGCTCACGTTGTTTCAATTCGGTCCGACCTTCTGAAACGCAGCGTCTCCATACACTCCGACGTTGAACATTTGCGCGAATTCCACCGTTTGCCAGAAGGATTTCAGCTAATTCTCGCTCTGGAAGGCGTCCAATCGGCGCGTGTCCTCCGCTACTCGATTTGGCCAGGTCAGTTTTCCGTTCCGTCGGGCGCGTCCCGCGAAGAGGAATCCCAACTCGTTTTGGAATATCAGGCCAAGTGGCGAGAGGAGTCGCTTTCATGGGCGGAGTTTGAGAAGGCGATTACTCGCGAGTGCGAGCAGGTCCTTGATATCGCGGACGCTGCGCTCGCAACATCAAAAGATTCGGTAGCGCTGAGGCTGCGCGGACACCTGAACTACACCGTGTACCATGAAGTGTTTCTGCGAGCGGAGAAACTGACTATTTCGGGAAGCAATGGAAGGATATTCGGACTCAAGGAATTTCAAGAGTTCGGTGAGGCTTTCTGGGAAGCTTTTAGCCGCCGTCAACCGACGACCAACAATGACTTTCCCGGCGGACTGCCTCCTATCACCCCCGCGGAGGGCGGTGGGCTCGCGTAGCTCCTGATTAACGCGGTTACCGGAGAAGTGGGTACTAGTGCGGTGTCCCGAAAATTCCTTCGCTAAGTTCCACCGTCTAAGTTTTGCAAGATCAATGCAATCGCATCCGCTGCCCCTGTCCGTTATTTACGGGACAGCACACTAGGATGCCCGGTAATCCGACTATTCGGCTGGTAGCTTGAACCGGAATGTGCGCCCACGGGAATCAGGTCTCCATCCCGCAACGATTCCGGCTTTAATTGCGGGTTCCAGGGCAGCAATCAGGTCGGTTCGCTTCGGAGAACGATTTAGACCAAACACAGAGAATGGAAAGTCAATGACTAGCTCGCGGGTGCTACCGGGTAGTCGCCACACTGAAATGGAAATGCCTTTCATTCCCACACCTGAATCTACAAGCCAGCCGTGGCGAACCTTCCAAAAATAATCGTCTCCATCAATAGTGAGTTTGTCCGCAGAATTGTCTGATTTCACCACTGCCCTCACGATCTCCAAAACTGACACCATTATCGGACAGAATTCAAGATTGGTGGCTGACAGATTCACTTGCCTGATTAACGCGGTAACCGGACAAGTCAAGTAATAGTACGGAACTGTCCGGTAATCATCGGACATCTGGAATCCTGGTCCGCGACTAGAACGTCTACGAGGATGCTACTGTGCGGCGCGAATAAAGGACCACCCCCACGTAGTTGAGCCTATGAGCACAACTGTACCTTCGGGCTATTCAGGGTTTGCGGAAAAAACCTCAGACTTGAGAACAATCAGCCATCGGCCACCGACAATGCCTTTGTAAGGAGAAAAGAATGAAAAAGTCCCTTTTACTGGTGTCCACCGGCATCCTGTTCACAGTTTTAGGTTGCTCAGGAAGTTCCCAGAAAGACGTCTCGAAAAGCACACCAACGGTGGTGCAGGCCTCGGTTGTGCCAGCCAGTACATCCCCCGTGGCAGAGCCAGCGGCTGCGCTTCCCATACCGTCGGTCGGAAAGGCGAATCAACAAGCCTGGCACTCTGAAAATGTCGAAGACCGACTTGGCAACGCCCTTGTGCTGAAGGGGACTTCGTTAGACTCTAAATTTGATTTAGTTATCCTCCAGAAGGGAAAGTATTCTTTCTTGTCTTTCGTCAGGCACGCACGCTGGGAGTCTGTCTCTAAGCAGGCGGCCAAGGGCAAGTTAGTGTATCTCCGTGTGAAATTTGAGGACGGGCAGGAAAAGCGCATTGAGTGGGACGAACTGGGATTCGCCACGGAGAACCTATACAGCGTCTTGTGGTCATACCCCGCCAAGACAGACGCTCCCATCGGGCCAGTGCTGGGAGGCGCTACAGGTGATTCTGTTGGAGGTGACCAACTCCTTCTTGAAGATATGATGAAACACAAGACAATGCTTTTAGAAGTCGAACCAGGGGTCACGACTCAGTTCGACCTGACCGGGCTTGCGCGCGAAATACTGAAAGTTCGTGCTCCCAAATCGCAACCAATCCTTGAAGCTGGCCAAACTGCCGAGTAAGTCTGATTAACGCGGTAACCGGACAAGTGAGATTATCGATTTGGGGTTCGGCACGCACGAGCTGTTGTGATCCCTGGGGAGCGCTGCGGCAATAATGTGTGAGGCAGGGCAGTTTCGTTACGACCTGCCAAGATGGGCTTGCTGCGTTGACACATGGCAGGAGCGGTCCTATACTCCGCCCCGATTCTGGATAGAGGAAGATTCGGCCGCGCGGAGTGTTTCATGGACACTTTTCCTTTCAGCAGGAGTTGGGTACGGGTCCTGGTTTGCTTCGGCATTCTGCCGGCGATACTGCTTGGCACTTGTGCGCTTGCTGTCTGCGCGCAGGAGGCGCCGAAGTATCGGGTGGAGCCATTCTGGCCGCAGGAGCTGCCGAACAACTGGATCGTCGGGCAAATCGGCGGCTTGGCTGTGGACCGGGAGGACCACGTCTGGGTTTTGCAGCGGCCGGCCTCGAATACGGTGGACGAAATTGGGGCTTCGCCTACGCCGCCGCGCTCGATGTGCTGCATCGCGGCGCCTCCGGTGCTGGAGTTCGACAAGCAGGGACATCTGCTTCATTCCTGGGGCGGATCTGGCGAGGGATTTGATTGGCCCAAGAACGAGCACGGAATATATGTGGACAAGGAGGGATACGTTTGGATCGGGGGGAGCGCGCCGACCGATCGCCATATTCTCAAGTTCAAAAAGGACGGGCATTTTGTGATGCAGATCGGGCATCCGTCATCGGATGCGCCCGACAGCATGCGCACGGACATTTTGGGGCGCCCGGCCGGCATCGAGGTAGATTCGGAGGCGCACGAAGTGTACATCGCCGACGGTTACATGAACAAGCGAGTGATTGTTTTCGACTCGGAGACAGGGGCTTTCAAGAGGCTTTGGGGAGCCTATGGAAACGCTCCAAAGGATGCCGACCCCGGTGCGTATAATCCTGGCGCACCACCCGATCAACAATTTCGCAATCCGGTGCATTGCGTGCATATCTCACGGGACGGGCTGGTGTATGTCTGCGATCGCAGCAATGACCGGATGCAAGTGTTCACCAAGCAGGGGAAATTCGTGAAGGAGTTCACGGTGCGCCCCGAAACACTGGGGGTGGGTTCCGTATGGCAGTTCGCGTTTTCGACCGACGAGCAGCAAAAGTTTCTTCTCGTAGCCGACGGTGAGGACAACGTCATCTGGACACTGCGGCGCGAGGATGGCGTCGTAGTAGGCCAGACCGGGCACAACGGCCGCAATGCAGGGCAGTTTCACTGGATCCATCAGATCGCGTCCGATTCTGAGGGCAATCTGTATACCGGAGAAGTGGACACTGGCAAAAGGATCCAGAAATTCGTTTGGGTGAACGGCGGGAAGCCTCGGAAATGAACTGGAAGCAAAGCGGCGACGCGGAAAGAAGACCGGGATGAATGAAGAGAGAAACAGAGAAGCCCGCTTAACTCCCGCGCAGCAGATTCTCAACGACCTTTGGGAAGAGCATTTGCGTGACGAATTCACGACCCAGGATACGAATGCAACGCTCGAGACCATGGTGCCGGATGCCTACGTGAACCACATCCCGGTATTGACGGGCGGTGTGGGCCACGAGCAGTTGCGGGAATTCTATTCGCGGCACTTCATCCCCAAGATGCCTCCCGATACGGCGATCGTTCCAATCTCGCGAACCATCGGCACGGAGCGGCTGGTGGACGAAATGATTTTTCGTTTTACCCACACGATCGAAATGGACTGGATGCTTCCCGGCATTGCTCCGACCGGCAAGCGGGTGGAATGCCCGCTGGTGGTAATCGTGCACTTTCGCGACGGAAAACTTTCAAACGAGCACATTTACTGGGATCAAGCTTCGGTGCTGGTGCAGTTGGGGCTGCTGGATGCAGCCAAGCTGCCCGTCGCCGGCCTCGAAACCGCGAGGAAGTTGGCTGACCCCAGCTTGCCCTCCAACCATTTAATTGAGCGCGCCAAGTACCGGACTCGGGCTGCGGATTCGCCCTGATGACGGCGAAATGAAACAAACGCGGTCCTGCTGAGTCGTCTGTTCTTTCTATTTCTTCGGCTGGGCGGTGGGGGGCAGGATTCCGTTCAGGCGAAGATACATGGCCGCGGCGCCATAGTGGTCGGCCCAGCCTCCCACCAGAAAAAATACTCCCATCACACGGGGGCCCTGGACGCGGACGAAGTCGACGTTTTCGCCCAGTTTGGAGTCGTCCACATTGGCGAGGGCGGTGGAGCAGAAATCGAACGAGGTACGGGCCGCGGCAAGCAGCTTATCTTTGGGATCCGTTTCCTTGGATTCATCCACTTTGGGCGCGGGAAGATCGGCAACCTTGGCGCACAAACCATTGTTCGACTCGATGATGTGGACGACCAGGTGCCCGAAGCTCATTTGATCGGGGGTGGGCTTGTAGCCGAACTTGTCGGCGGGCATGGCGTCGATGGCGGCAAGGATGTTTTTCTGCCGGGACGAGAGCGTCGTCCGCAGCACGGTGGTGACGGGATTCTTCACGGGCGCGACACTTTGAGGAGTTGCCGCTGGAGTGGCGGACGAAGACGAGGTGGCAGTCTGCGCCAGCGCAGAACCGGCGAACGCGCAAACAAAGCTCAGTGTGACAAGAATTTCTTTCATTTGGGGATCCCCCTGCCTTGTTCGGACGCGGCGCCCGAGTTCTAGTTAGCTGAAATCTATTTTTGATTAAAAACAGCCCAAATCATACACCCATCGCGACGTTTGCCGACAGAGCGAAGAACTTTTCCAACGGGCGGCTGCACGTGATTTCGCAGAGGAGCCAGAAATTGCCGGCATTCCGTTAGGTAAACTAAGGTTTGGCGGCGGACGTGGGCGCGGGCGCCGGGTGTGCCTGGCGGAACGCGTCGAAATCGCTCCACACGCGTTGAACGGTGGCGGCGTCAATCGGCCGGCTCTCGGGCGTGTTCGGATCTTTCTCGGAGTAAATTTCCAGGAGCACATTTCCGCAGGCGGGTGTTACGGCATCGGCCTGGTATTCGTATATGCCTTGAAACGTGGTGTCTACCTTGCGCTCGCGCTGGTCGTACAAATCGAATTCGGACCGTCCAGGCAGGATTGGAGTCAACTCCTTGCCACCGCACAGGAGCCGCATGCGCACAAAACCATTCTTGAAGCGAACTTTAAACAGATTTCCGAACTTTGGCCGAACCCGCACCAACAGCACGGGGCGATAGTCCTGCGCGTCTTCAAGCGCGCTTGACGGCGGCTTGGCGGTTGCCGCTTCGCCACCGGAGCGCTTTGCCGCCTTGCGGGCGGCCGCCATTTCCTGTTCATGGCGCAGGAAATAACTGAGGGGAGGCGTGAAGAGTCCGACTTGAAACTCTCCGTCGTCAAAAAAGTAGGGCTTGGTGTCGAGCTTCTCTTGTTTCAATAGTTCACGCAGCGCATCCGCCGGGAAATAATCCGTGGGTTCGACGGGAAGCAGGACCGGGGCCGGGGGCGCTTCTTTCACGATATCCTTCCTGGCCTGCTCGACCAGGGGCCGGACGAGTTCCACCGGCACAATCGAGGCCAGATTCCGCAGCACGCTGGTGGTGATTCCCGCGACTTGGCCATCCAGGGTGAACAAGGGGCCGCCGGAGTTTCCTGGGTTGATGTTGATGTCGCTGTTGATGGAATCTTTTTCGATTTTGCTCACCACGCCGGTGGTCAGAGCTTTTTGGCGGCCCAGCGGATTCCCGATGGTAAAAACGCGCTGGCCGACGGCAAGATGAGACGCAGCTTCGTTGGACAGCAGAGGCGCCACGACACCTTCTGGGAACGCAGCGGGATCAAAGCGGATCACCGCGAGGTCCTTGTCGGCGTTGGAGGTGACCAGCCGGGCGGACACCTTGCGTTTGTCGTCGAACTGCACGGCCAGGTAGCTGGAGGAATTGACCACGTGGTTATTGGTCACGACCAGCCCGGTGGAATCCACCAGAAAGCCCGAACCCTTGCCGGATTCGGAATGAATGGCGACCACGGAATTTTTCAGCTTGTCGAAGAGTGCAGTCAGTTCCCCGCCGGCAGCGCCGGTGGAAGACTTGGTGTCGCCGGGAGAAGAGGCACTGGGGGGTAAGTCTTCTATTTTGGCATTGTCGTTAGTGAGGTCTATGCGCTGCTCGGCACCGGTGAATTGGATCTCCAGATTCCAGGAATATCGTTTGCCGCTCAGTTCCACCGGCTTGGGGGTGGAGATGAAATAGCGCCCGGGCGCGAGTTGTCTTTCTGCTTTGCCATCGAGATCGGTTTTCAGCGCCGCCGGAGCGTCTGCACTCGCCACATTCCGAAAGTTGACGATGTAAAAAGGGACGGGCTTCTGATTCAAATCTTTGTCCACCAGCAGGACGCGCACTTTGACGTTTACAGGCGTGGTTTGGGGCCTGGCGCCAATGCCAGGAGTGAAAAGCATCGAAGCCACCAGCAAATAGGAGTACATGCCATGCCTCTCCTGCGACCAACTGCTTGCCCTGTCAGAGTTCTCCGTCTTCGGGAAGTGGTGTGTATCTTAGCGCTTTGTGCATGCGAGGGGTAGGAAGGGAATTTCATGCCGCCCAAGATCGCGGTTCACGCAAGAGGCGGGTGGGGAGGTGCGGGATGGGTCGCGGGGGGAAGCGAAAGCGTTGACCTGCGGCGGAGGCGGTCCTTACCATTGAGGAATGAGCTTGGGACGACATGGAAGGAAAATGCGGAACGCAGGAGCCTGGCTGCTGCTGGCGATGAGCTTGGCGGGTTGCGAGGATGCGGCGAAGCGGCCGGTGCAGGCGCATGCTCCGGGTCTGGGTCCTTCGCAGGTACAAGGGGCACAGACAAAAGGAGCGCAAACGCTGGCGGCGCAGGTGGGCCCGAGTGCGGTCGGGAATCTGCCGCTGCGGAACCTGAAGGCGCAGCCGCTGATTCCGCTGGCGCCGCGGACGCCGGGCGGGATTCCGTACCTGATTGAGAGAGTGAAGGAGAGGTTTGCCGCGGGAGAGGCCAACTACAAGGCCGGACACCTGGCGGCGGCGCGGCGAGATTTTGATGACGCGGTGGACTGGATGCTGGAGAGCGGATACGACCCGAACAGCGATCCGAAGCTGAGCGAACTGTTTCATCAGGTTACCGACACAATTTACGCGTACGAACTGCAGGCATTTCGCGCGGGCGACGGGTTCAGCGAAGCGCCGGCGGTGCCGGCGCCGATTGACGAAGTGGCGGAAATGACCTTCCCGGTGGACCCGAAGCTGAGGGAGCGCGCGGAAGAGGCGGCGAAGAACGTTACACACGATTTGCCGTTGACGGTGAACGACGTGGTGGCGTCCTACCTGAATTTCTTCCAAACGCCCCGCGGGCGGGCGATTGTGGAGACGGGTCTGCGCCGCAAAGGAAAATACGACGACATGATCGCGCGGGTGCTGCGGGAAGAGGGCGTGCCGCAGGACCTGATCTACCTGGCGCAGGCGGAGAGCGCGTTTCAGCCACTGGCGCTTTCGCGCGCCGGGGCGCGGGGCATCTGGCAATTCGTGCAATGGCGCGGGAACGAATACGGATTGAAGCGGACCTGGTGGGTGGACGAACGGATGGATCCGGAGAAGGCGACGCGGGCAGCGGCGCAGCACTTGCGGGATCTTTACGGACTTTTCGGGGATTGGTACCTGGCGATTGCGGCGTACAACTGCGGGCCGGGAAACGTGCAGAAGGGCGTGGAGCGAACAGGGTATGCGGATTTCTGGGAGCTGTATAAAAGAAACGTACTGCCGCGGGAGACGAAGAATTATGTGCCGATCATCCTGGCGTTGACGCTGATCGCCAAGGACGCGGCGCACTATGGAATTTCCGTGGACCCGGAGCAACCGGTGGAAACGGACGTGGTGAAGCCCGGGCGGGCGATTGACCTGCGGCTGGTGGCCGAGACAATTGATGTGGACGTGGCCACGCTTCGGACGCTGAATCCTTCCCTGCTGCGGATGGCGACGCCGGATGACCCGGCGTTTGTTCTGCACATGCCGAAGGGGACCGCGGAGACGTTTTCGGCGGAGATTGCGGATATTCCGGCGGACAAGTGGGTGAGCTGGCGGCGGCACCGGGTGGAGAGTGGGGAGACGCTGACGTCGATTGCCAAGAAATACCGGGTGACCCCGGGGGCGATTGCCGCAGCGAACGACTTGGAGGCGGGGACGGCACTGGAGGCGGGGGAGAAGCTGATTATCCCGGCGGCGCGGCCGGTGGAAGAGACCAAGAGCCGGCTGGTAAGGTACCGGGTGCGACGCGGGGATACGCTGGGGGGAATTGCAGACCAGTTCAGCGTGACGGATGGGGATATCCGGAAATGGAATGGGCTGAAGGGCGGCAAGGTAAGCCGCGGGATGGTGTTGCGGATTTACACGGTGGGGGGCGCTCCGGAGACGAGGACGGTGAAGAGTTCGGCGAAAACACGGCGCAAGAAGCCGGCGGTCACGGCCGGGAGCAAGGGCGGAAGCCAGACGAAACCCTGACTGGAAAAGGCTGGACGGAGCCGAAGGGGAGAGGCAAAATACTTTGCCTGCAGACGGGCCGGGTTTGTCACGAAAGCTTGACAAGGACGTTGGAGTGGGATAACAAATCGCAAGGACGGAGTGCAGGCAATCTCCGACTGGTGCAGCGTGCCAAGAACAACGGGTAAGAAGGTTCCCCATGGGGAGGAGAGCATGGAATTCGAGAAAGATCAGTTTGAAGACGACGAAGAGCTGTCCCGGTTGGAAGACGACGAGGAGCTCGGCGGAGAGCCGGGAGGCGTGGTCGAAGAAGAGGAAGAGCTGCTGATCGTGGAAGAAGAGCCCGCCGACGAGGGGGACGAATCCGCGGTGAAACCGGCGGCGAAGCCCGCGCCTAAGAAGGCTGCTCCCAAGAAGGCCGCGAAGAAGAAGGCAAAGAAGCCCGCAAAAAAGGCCAAGAAGAAACCGGCCAAGAAAGCGAAGGCCAAGCCGAAGAAGAAGGCGGCGAAAAAGGCCAAGAAGCGGCGCCGGTAGCCCGCGCGCGGTTTCGAAAATTTCACCAAAGGCTCCCCGAGAAAATCGGGGGGCCTTTTTTTTTGGTGCGTACTGGAATGGAGAGGGACTTGCGCGCTGGGGAAGAGGCGGGTGGACCAAAATGGAGTGCGCCGCGTCCCGGAAGGGGACAAGAGGATGCGAGAAAGAGCGCGGGACTTGCCGAGAGAATTAAGTATCGCTACGATAACCGCACATGATCAAAGCTTTGGAGCAGATCCGGCGGATGCGCGGCGGCGCCCAGTCACACCTGATGCGCTGCTCGGACAGAAACTATTACGTGGTGAAGTTTCAAAATAACCCACAGCATCGCCGGATTCTGGTGAACGAGCTGCTGGGTACACGATTGGCGTCGCGGCTGGGGCTGCCGACGGCGCCGGTCGAAGTGGTCGAGGTGGGTGCGGAGCTGATCCGGCTGACGCCGGAACTTTGCATCGAGCTGCCAAGGTCGCGGACGCCGTGCGTAGCGGGGCTGCAGTTCGGATCGCGGTATCCGGGGGATCCGCGGCAGATGGCGCTGCACGATTTTCTGCCGGATGAAAAACTGCGCGAGGTGCGAAACCTGCACGACTTCGCGGGGATGCTGGTTTTCGACAAGTGGGTCTGCAACACGAATGGAAGGCAGACGGTTTTTTTTGAAGAGACGGGGCGTAGGAGCAGCGAGACGCCGGGAGCGATGGCGCCCGGACTGGGAGCCCGAGGAGGGCAAGGGGAAGTTGCACGTGGAACGTTGCAGCGGGGCCAAGGGGCGCGTGAAGAAACCCCACCGAGGCGGGCGTACCGGACGGTGATGATCGACCAGGGGTTCTGCTTCAATGCGGGGGAGTGGAATTTTCCGGATGCGCCGCTGCGCGGCCTGTATGCGCGGAGCCGGGTGTATGAAGGCGTGACGGGAATGGATTCGTTCGGGCCGTGGCTGGAACGGCTGGAGAAGCGCATTACCGAAAAGGTGCTGGCGGAGCTGGCGGAAGAGATTCCGCCCACTTGGTATGAGGACGATTATGACGCGGTGTTGGGGGTGCTGGAGCAGTTGCACCGGAGGAAGCGGCGGGTGGAGGAGCTGATTTTGTCGGCGAAGAGTTCGAACCGGCAGCCGTTTGTGAGTTGGAGGTAATGGCTAACGACCAGTGAAGAGTGACTGGTGATTGGTGACTCGTGACTGGTGGGGAGCGGCCAGGGGCCAGTGGCTGTCGGCTGTTCAAGAGGAGACGGAGCTGGGCTGGGGCCGGTTTTCACCCGTCACCAAGCACTAGTCACCAGTCACGCGACGTTAGGAGGAGTTCGATGGCTACACCGACATACGAACCAAGCACGACGGACCGCGCGCTTGCCTACCGCGTGCTGCGGTATACACCGAACCTGGTGCGCGACGAGTGGGTGAACATTGGGGTGCTGGTGTTCGATCCGGAAACGGGAGAGCGGCGGATGCGGATGATCGAGGATCCGGAAGAGTACGCGCGCGTGCGGCGGCTGCACCCTCGGGCGGACGAGGATCTGCTGCGGGCTTTGCGCGACGACCTGGAAAGCCGGTTCGCGACCGCAACGCAGTTGTTCAGCCTGGACGGCAGCACTGGGGGAAATGGGCACGCGAGGCTCGACTGGATGAAGCTGCTGGGAAAGTGGGATGAGACGCTTTCGAATGCGTTGCAACTGGCGCCGCAGAAGGGCGTGCACGCGGACGACCTGGACGCGGAGACGGAGCGACTGTACACGGACCACGTGGCCTTGCAGCGCGGGGCTGCGCGCGTGGGCGTGCCGGGAAGCCGCGGGGCGATTCGCTCGTATTGCGCGCAGGTGTTCAAGCAGGCGCGGCTGTGGGAGCGGCTGCAGAAGAGCCTCCCCGCCGCAGAGTTCACATTTTCGGGCGACCCGATGCGCATTGATTATGGGTACCGGCGGAATGGGACGCGCGGATTCGTGCAGACGCTGAGCGTTTCGCGGTCACCGGGAGACGTAAAGTCGCTGGCATATACAGTGGAACGCATCCGTAGCAAAGTGGTTGCGTGTGAATTCACAGCGGTGACGGACGTGCATTTGCTCGCGGAGAACGAGCGGCACCAGTTTGTGCGCGAGACGCTGCGCGACGCAGGTGTGGAGGCGGTGCCGCTGGAAGGATTGGCGGTGTGGACGACGCGAATGCGGCCGATGATTCAGTAGGAAGCGAGCAGTAATCGGTAATCAGTAAGAGTTGTGACGTAAATGGATAGCAGATAGCAGCGAACAGGAAACGGTTTGGCGACGTGGGAAACAGCTGGAGGAGCGGCTGGATTTGCCTGAGGTTCGGGGGCGAGTCAGCGATAGATATCCTTGCGGTCGCCGATGCGGAGAACGAGCACCAGAAGGCGGCTGTCTTCGATCTTGCAGATGAGGCGGAAGGGGCCTACTCGGTATCGCCAGAATTCACCGAGGCGCGAACCCTGCAAGGCTTTGCCGATGCTTCGCGGATCGTCCAGCCTGGCGACGCGTTCCTGCAGAAATCTCAGAATGCGTTTGGCGTGTTGGGGATCGAGCTTGCGGAGTTCACGGTCTGCTTCGACGGAAAACTCAATCTTCCAGGGCATGACGCGTTACGACGTCTTCCAGCGGAATAGTGGAGGATTCGCCGCTGCGTATGCGGTCGAGGGCACGCTCGGCGAGATAGAGATCCTCAAGCTCCTCGAGGTGCTGGAGTATCGCTTCCCGGACATAATAGGTCTTGGTGCGCCCGGTACGCTTGGCGAGCTTTTCCAGGCGCTTTTCGATGGATTCGGGAAGACGGATGGCCAGCATGGGACCTCGCTATACAAGTATAGCACGATCGCATGGCTCGCGACACTCAGATGACCGTCTACCGGCGAACCCGTGCTAGACGAGGGGCTCGGACCAGTTTTCCAAGGTTTCCTTTACTTTGTGCAAAAACTGGTGGGCGACGGCGCCGTCCACGACGCGGTGGTCGTAGCTGAGCGTGACATAGCACATGGAGCGGATGGCGATGGAGTCGTTGATCACCACCGGTCGCTTTTCGATCGCGCCCAAGCCCAAAATGCCGACGTTGGGCTGGCTAATGACCGGCAGGCCAAAAAGGCCGCCGAAGACTCCGGGATTGGTGATGGAGAAGGTGCCTTCCTGCACTTCCTCGGGCTTGAGTTTTTTGGAACGGGCGCGTTCGGCGAGATCGTTCAGATTGCGCTGGATGCCGAGGAGATTTTTTTCATCGGCGTTCCTGATGACCGGAACGAGGAGGCCCCAGTCCAGAGCCACGGCGATACCGATGTTGATCTCTTTGTGGAGGACCATGCTGGTGCCGTCGAGCGAAGCGTTGAGCGTGGGATACGCGCGCAGGCCGGCAACCGCGGCTTTCACGAAGAAGGGCATGAAGGTGAGCTTGGTCTCGTAACGCTTTTCGAACTCTTCCTTGGCCTTGGCACGGATGGCGGCGACCTTGGTCATGTCGATCTCGTCGACGGAGTAGACGTGCGCCGAAACGTGCTTGGAAGCGACCATGTGCTCCGCGATTTTCTGGCGCATGTTGCTGAGCGGCTGCACTTCGTAATTGCCGAAATAGATGCGCTCGCGGGGAACGCCGATCTGCAGCGCCGGGGCGTACTGGCTGCCATGCGCGGCGGGCGCGGCCGGAGGAGGTGGAGCGGATGGGCGCGCCGCGGCGGAGGGAGCAGGAGCTGGCACCGCGGCCGGTGCGGATTGCCCGGCGATGACGGCTTCAATGTCTTCCTTGGTGATGCGGCCGGCGGCGCCGGTGCCTTCGATGGCGGAAAGATCCACGCCATGTTCCTTGGCGAGGCGGCGAACGAGAGGCGAGGAGTGAATGCGTTCTGTGGAACTAGAAGAGGCTGCGGGAGCAGGTGCGGCCGGGGCCGAAACAGGAGCCGCAGGTGCGGGTGCGGCGGGTTTGGCTGCGGCGGGTGCGGGAGCAGGCGCGGGGGCAGCTTTGGCCGGAGCCGCGGCAGGGGCCGGCGCGGATGCGGCGGCGGAGCCCGCGCCGTCGATCACGGCCACAATGGTCTGGATGGGAACGGTCTGGCCTTCGGCAATCTTGATCTCCTTGAGGACGCCGGCAGAGGGAGAAGGAATTTCGGCATCCACCTTGTCGGTGGAGATTTCAAAGAGGGGCTCGTCGCGCTCGACCTTGTCGCCGGGCTTCTTGAGCCATTTGGTGATGGTGCCTTCAAAGATGCTTTCGCCCATCTGGGGCATGACGACATCGACTGCCATGGGATTGCTCTCCTTCGCCTGATAAGCCGGTGAAACTTACGGAATGTGTGACGCTCTTGGCATGTTCCGCTGAACCTTTCTAGTTTACAGCGAAAGGCGAGAGGCGAAAAGGGCGAGGGGCGTAGAGTTTTGAGGGGCCCCCTGGGAGCAAAAACAATGCGGGTTCAAGGCTTGGCGGTAAAGGTGAAGTTGACGGCTTTCGGTTCCCCGCTCGAATTGACCTCAATCTCCTGGGACTGGGTGCCGAGCGTCTCATGCCAGGCGGTGATGGTGTAGCGGCCAGGGGGGAGATCGGGCAACGCGAAACTGCCATCGTCGCCGGTGACGGCAAAATAGGGCGTCCGCAGGACAACGAAGTACCCCTGCATCCAGGGATGGATGTTGCACTTCACCGGAATGAACTCTTCGTTTTCATAGGCGTAGGCGAACGGAGGCGTGCTGGGGGGCTGAATTTTGTTCCACTCGCGGTTGATTTTGGCGAGGGGATGAATGTTGTGGGAGAGCGGGTCGCTATTGGAAATTTTCACTTCCTGTCCGGCGCGGAAGGCCAGGACATGCGTGGTGTAGTGGCAGCCCTGCTGATCAAAAAGGGCAGGGGAAGCGGGCACGGGGCCGGGATAGGGTGCGCCGGTGGAAATGTAGACGACGACGTTGCGAAGGGAGTTGCCCGGGCCGGTAAGGACTGTTTCGGGAAAGAGCGGATCGGCGGCATGCATTTTGGCGCACGCGGGCTCCTTCGAAAGGTCGAAGGGCTTGGGTTTCGCGGGAGAGCCGTTGAGCGTGACCTTGCCTATTACTCTCGTGCCAGCAGGTCCGGCCAAGAGCGGGAAGGGAGAGCAAGAGAAAAGGAAAGCTGTGAATGAAGCGTATGCCAGTCGCATCCCCATAAAGCCTCCTGAGCTAGGGATCTCCTACAATCGTGCCCTGGCGGAATTTCTGAAGCGCGGCAATGCGGAGCATCAACAGGAACAGAGGGAAATGCCGTGCCAACCCCGTACAGATTCGATTTTACGCAGTTGGGGGTGAGCGGGCTCAAGAATGAGAACACACGGGTTCAATCGGTTACTAACTTTTTGAAGATTAAGAACGGACAAAGCAAGCCCGGCCCCTACAACGGCAAGATGGACCACGCACGCGGGGTCACCTGAAAGTGGCCGTTAAGCGGCTAAAACTTTGCGAGGTCTTTGGCGGCGGTGAAGATTTTTTGGGCGTTGGGGAGGAAGGCCTCTTCAAGTGTGGGCGCGTAGGGAACTGGCGTGTCGAGGGAAGCAACGCGGAGGACCGGCCCGTCGAGATCGTGGAAGGCCTTTTCGAAGAGGATAGCGGCGATTTCGCCGGAGATGCCGCCGGTCTTGGTGTCTTCGTGGACGACCAGGCACTTGTTGGTTTTCCGGATGGACTGGAGAATCGTTTCTTCGTCGAGCGGCATTAACGTGCGGAGGTCGATGACCTCGGCTTCGATGCCCTCTTTGGCGAGGGCGTCGGCGGCTTCGAGCGAGGTGTGCATCATCGCGGCGTAGGAAAGAATGGTGAGGTGCCTGCCCTCGCGGCGGACGACGGCCTTGCCGAGCGGCACGGTGTAGTCGCCTTCGGGGATTTCTTCCTTGATGCGGCGGTAGAGAAATTTGTGTTCAAAGAAGAGGACGGGATTGTTGTCGCGGATGCTGGCCTTCAGCAGACCCTTGGCGTCGTAAGGCGTGGAGGGATAGACGATTTTCATCCCCGGCGTGTGCAGGAAATACATCTCGGGATTCGCGGAGTGGAACGGGCCGCCATGGACGCCACCGCCGGAAGGGCCGCGGACTACAATCGGCGCGGGCGCGTTCCAGAGGTAGTGGCCCTTGGCGACGAAGTTGGTGAGCTGGTTGAAGCAGCAGGCGATGAAATCGATGAACTGCATTTCGGCGATGGGACGCAGGCCGAGATAGCTCATGCCGCAGGCGGCGCCGATGATGGCGCTTTCGCTGATGGGCGTGTCGATGACGCG
>Ga0210402_10003147_pt1 | contig 15636 bp, 14 predicted proteins | sample IncBWC7MmetaG_FD_161055 | JGI IMG/M metagenome (GOLD analysis project Ga0210402, IMG submission 161055) | Forest soil microbial communities from Barre Woods Harvard Forest LTER site, Petersham, Massachusetts, United States - Inc-BW-C-7-M | ecosystem: Environmental > Terrestrial > Soil >...
CTCTTACCGGCAACGACTTCACGGTTACAACCAACTTGCTTCCCGCTGGCACATACAACATTAAGGCGCATTACGGCGGCGACGGTGCATTCGCTCCAAGCGATTCTGCGAGCACGACCGCAGTCAGCATCGCCAAACAGAATGCCAAAGTCGTCGTAAGTTTCGTGAATGCCGCCGGACAAATCGTTATCGCTGCGCAGAACGTTCAGTACGGCTCACCCTACATCTTGCGCGTGGACGTTGCGAACAACGCTGGAACACCCTGCGAAAACATCGCCACGGGAAATATCAATTTCGTTTGCCCGACCGGTACTGTAGCGCTGTTGGATGGCGGTGTGGCATTAAAGGACTTTTTCTCCGCGCAGACACCAAACGCATCCAACACCGCCCAACTCAACGATCGCGGTTTTATTGAAGATCAACCGATTCAGCTTCCTGCCGGAGTCCACAACATAACCGCCACCTATGCTGCTGCCGCGAATAGCAGCTACCTGTCTCAGACCGCCAGTAACACGCTTTCCGTCACCATCACTCAAGCCACGACCACCACTGCCGTCACTGCCAGCCCAGGCTCCATCATTTCCGGCGGCAATGTCACGCTCATCGCGGCTATCTCAACCGCCAGCAACTCCGCAGTGGGCCCAAGCGGTACAGTCCAATTTGCAAACGGCAGTGTGAATCTCGGCGCACCGGTCACTTGCACGCCCAAGGGAGCCGTTTTCGATAGCTCAGGCAACGTCACCGCCGGCGCTTCCTGCACTGCGCAATTCTCCACGACCCTTTCCGCACTCGCGCCGCCCCTCTCTTTTGACGATCGCTGGCGCCCGACTCCGTTCGAGCTACTCGCAGCGCTCCTGGCAATTCTTGCAGTGATTCTCTTCCTCGCGGCCATGCGGCTGCGCGGACCGCGTCGCGCGTATGCCTACGGCGTCATCGCTCTTTTCCTTGTCGCCTCCGCAGCTCTAGCCGGATGCGGCGGTGGTGGAGGTGGCGGCGGCAATAACGCGCGCGCGCTAACCATCACCGCCAAATACAGCGGCGACACAAACTACGCGAACTCAACGGGAACAGGCACCGTAACGGTGCAATAGACCACGCTAAATGGAAAAGGATTCCAGCTGTCAGGCAGAATTGCCCGAACGCGCTAATTCACAACGGGCGGAAAAAACACATTCCAGAAGTTCGGCGAAACTTGCCCAAACTCCACCGGAATCATGGAGCCATCCGGGCTGAACTGTGGCGGACGCGCCACCGTCGCTTCAATCGTCTTCTGCGACTTCACATTTTCAATCGTAACCTTCGTTCCCTGCGCCAACGCCTCGGGCACGATAATCAGCGCTCCATTCGCGCTCACCGTGTGCGTGAATCCTTCCATGATTTGCGTCTTGCCCACGACGTGGACCTTCACGGCAATCCTCAGCAGCACGCGTTGCGCGCGGCGCCGTTCTTCGGAAGTCATCGGGCGCGTCAATCCAGGTCTCACCGGACCGGCGTGGGCCCCTTTTTGCGGCTGTGCGGGCTTCATAGATCCATTCCCCAAAAGTCCAAATCCGGCGCAACGAGCTCAATCCCGTACTCCCATCCTTCGGGCCTCGGGTTCCCTTTCCATACGACGACTGCTGCGTTGCTCGATCCGGTGGCTAGATTTGTCAAGGCAAGCCGGTCCTCCAGCATGAACGACTCCGGAAGCACCACCATGCAGCCATATGGATTCACGACGCGCGTGTGCGCTTCCAGTCCCTTGCGGGAGCCGGCCGTATCGTCCCACTCCAGGCGAACTGGCACGCGGGAGTTCATTCTGTGCCCGCGCCGCTTGTCGGAATAACGGCCGTTTTCCACGACTTTTGCCGCAATCTTCGCGTCTTTTAATTTAGCCTGCATCTCTGCCTCGGTGTTTCCTTGCTATGGGCCATGCTAGAGTTGGTCAGAGAGTCGGTCAATGGTACAAAACGGCTGACGCTCGCAACTAAATAGCTGTACGAACGGACAGGCATTCGCTTCGAACAAGTACAGGGGGAAATGAAGAATCTCATCGTCAACGCGGATGATCTTGGCTGGACGACCGGCGTGAATCGGGGCATTGCTGAAGCGCATCGCAACGGTATCGTCACCAGCTCATCGCTACTCGCCAACGGCGATGCTTTCGACGACGGTGTCAACGTCGCGCGAGCGCTGCCCGCCCTCGGTGTTGGCATCCATTTGAACCTAAGCGATGGCGCTCCTATCGCAGGAAGCAAAGCAGTGCCAAGCCTCGTGGACGAAGACGGCAAATTGTCCGACGGCCCAGAGCAATTGCTCTTCAAACTCGCCCGCCGAAAACTAAAACTCTCGGACGTCGAACGCGAATGGGACGCCCAAATCGAAAAAGTCCGTTCCGCCGGAGTCTCTCCCACCCACCTCGACGGCCACAAGCACGTTCACATGCTCCCCGGCCTCTTCCCCATCGCGTTAAAGCTGGCAAAAAAACATTCCATCGCTGCAATTCGCGTTTCCAACGAAGCCTCGCCCCTGCGCACTGCCCTTTCCGGTAACAGTGGCCGCAATTCCGGCGTCATTCTGAGGCAAGGCGTCCAGGCCCGCGGACTAAAGCTCCTCGCCCGCGATGCCCACAAACTTGCCGACAAATCCGGCATCGAATCCGCCGACTTTTTCTGTGGCATCGCCCAGACCGGCGTCCTCTCGCGCGAAGGTGTGCTCAATCTGCTGGAATCTCTGCCCGAAGGCACCACGGAACTCATGTGTCACCCGGGCTATGCCGATGAGGACCTTGCCCACACCGACACGCGCCTCCAGGTTTCCCGCCGCTCCGAGCTCGAGATACTCACCGACGTCGTCGTGCGAAAATCTGTCGCGTCGCACGGTATTCGCCTGATAAACTATAGCCAGATTGCCAACTAAGCATGGAAACTGAGTCCATAGTCCGATACTCGATCGTCGTTCCGTTCTTCAATGAACAGGAAAACATCCCCCCTCTGTACATGAAGTTGACGGAAGTTATGGACTCCATCGGCGAACCTTACGAACTGATCTTCGTGGACGATGGCAGCAAAGACAATTCCTTCAAAGTTCTCTCCGACATTTACGAGCATGATCGCCGCGTAAATTTGATTCGCCTGCGTCGCAATTTTGGCCAAACACCCGCGCTCAAAGCCGGTTTCGATTTCGCGCGCGGCGAAGTCATCATCTCCATGGACGGCGACCTTCAGCACGACCCCGAAGAAATTCCCAAGTTCCTGGAAAAAATCGAAGAAGGCTACGACCTTGCCAGCGGCTGGCGTTACGCGCGCAAGGACCACTGGCTCATGCGCCAGCTTCCCAGCCGCGCCGCAAATTGGCTCATGGCAAAACTGAGCGGTGTGGACCTCCACGACTTCGGCACCACGTTCAAAGCCTATCGCCGCGAAATTATTCAGGAAATCCAGCTCTACGGAGAACTCCACCGCTTCATCCCTGCCCTCGCCAGCACAGCAGGCGCGCGCATCGTCGAAGTTCCCATCGAAAATCTCGAACGTAAATCCGGAAAATCCAATTACGGCATCGGCCGCACCATCCGCGTTTTTCTTGATTTGGTCATCGTCAAATTCCTGCTCGACTATTCCACGCGCCCGCTGCAATTTTTTGGTTTGCTCGGAATCGCTGGTGCCGGTTCTGGTTTTCTCATCGGCGCGTACGTCCTCTTCAAGAAATTTTATTACCACATGTCCGTCATGCAGGAGCACGGTCCGCTGCTTCTTCTTTCCATCGCGCTCCTCGTCAGCGGCATTCAATTCATTTCCATGGGCCTGCTGGGCGAAATCATGGCCCGCACCTACTACGAATCCCAGAACAAACCCATCTACGCTCTCCGCGAAGTAAAATCCCATCGCAAAGAAATCGACTCCACAGAACAAACTCGCCCCTCCGGCAACCCCGAACGATAATATCTGCGGCAACTCTTGCGTTAGTTCAACTTCTGAATCCGGGCTTTGCTTCCTACATCACGGTTGCTATACTTGTATAGCGAGGCGATCATGCTAGCCATCCGACTCCCCCAATCCATCGAAAAACGCTTAGACAAGCTGGCTCGCCGCACTGGGCGCACAAAGAGTTTTTACGTCCGCGAGGCCATCCTGGAGCATCTCGAAGACATCGAGGATCTATATCTCGCCGAGGGCTCGCTCGATCGCATCCGCTCGGGCAAAGAATCCACCGTTGCGTTGAAAACCGTAATGAAACGTCATGGCGTACAGCGTTGAATTGTCGGAGTCCGCTGCCCGCGAACTCGACAAGCTCGATCCACAACAAGCAAAACGCATCCTGAAATTCCTCCAGCAACGTCTCGCCAAACTCGAAAATCCCCGTACCATTGGCGAAGCACTGCACGGCGCTCGTTTCGGTGAATTCTGGAAATACAGAGTCGGCGATTTCCGCCTCATCGCCAAGATTGAAGACGACCGCCTCTTAATCCTGGTTCTCCGCGTCGGCCACCGCCGTGAAATCTATCGCTGACTCTCCTTTGGAGCACTCCTATAGCCTCCCCGCCAAACTTGAGCCTCTGCCACTTTCCGTGCATGCTATTGGCTCAAATTTCCGGAGGCACTCATGTCCAAGAAATCGATTCTCATGCTGATCGGCGATTACGTCGAAGATTACGAAGTGATGGTTCCATTCGAAGCGCTGCAAATGGTGGGCCACATCGTCCACGCCGTTTGCCCGGGCAAAAAATCCGGCGAGTTCGTCCCCACCTGCATCCATGATTTCGAAGGCGATCAAACCTACACCGAAAAGCGCGGCCACAATTTCGCTCTCAATGCCACCTTCGATCACGTCAAGCCGGAAGACTATGACGCTCTGATGATTCCCGGAGGCCGCTCGCCCGAATACCTGCGCCTCAATCCCAGAGTCATCGAGATCGTCCACAGCTTCACCAAGGCCAACAAACCCATCGCCGCCATCTGTCACGCCCCGCAACTTCTCGCTGCTGCGGGAGTTCTCAAGGGAAAAAAGTGCAGCGCCTACCCAGCCACCAGCCCCGACGTTACACTTGCCGGAGGCGAATACGTCAGCGTCCCCATGACCGAAGCCGTCGTGGACGGCAATCTCGTCACCGGCCCAGCCTGGCCCGCGCTACATTCCTGGCTAGCCAAATTCCTAGCCGTGCTCGGCACCAAAATCGAAGCCTAGTCGCATTACAACAACAAAGTTCCTGACAAATAGGAGTCTTCATGCCGCTTGCAGATAAACACTCGATCACGCGCCGCGATCTGCTCCGCGGCGCCGCAACAGGAATGATTTCTTTAGCCCTGCGCGCGGACATCACGGGTGCGCAGCCGCCGTCAAAGCCCCCCAACATTGTCTTTATTCTGGCCGACGACCTCGGCTACGCCGACGTGTCTTGTTACGGACGCCCTGATCTGAAGACACCTAACATTGACCGCATCGCCGCGCAGGGAATGCGCTTTTTGCAAGGCTATGCCAATTCGGCAGTGTGTTCGGCTACGCGCACCGCGCTGATCACCGGCCGTTACCAATATCGCCTGCGCCTCGGCTTGGAAGAGCCTCTCGCAGGCAACCCCGCAGTAGGCCTTCCCCCGGAACATCCGACGCTGCCTTCGCTCCTGAAGAAAGTGGGCTATAGCTCGACGCTGGTAGGCAAATGGCATCTCGGCGTTCTGCCAAAGTTTGGCCCTCTGAAAAGCGGCTACGACCATTTCTACGGATTTCGCGGCGGCGCCGTGGATTATTTTTCACACTCCACCTCAAATGCCAAAGAAGATCTCTGGGATGACGATGTCTTGATCCATCAAGTAGGCTACTTGACCGGCTTGCTCGGCAATCGTGCCGTGGACGTGGTGAACAACTACGCAAAATCCGGGCAGCCTTTCCTGCTCAGCCTGCACTTCAGCGCCCCACATTGGCCCTGGGAAGGGCCCGGCGATGAGGCAGAGTCCGAGCGCTTGCGTCAGCCGGGCAGCGGCGGCCTCAATGACTTCGACGGCGGCTCGCAAAAAACCTACCAGAAAATGATCGAAGAAATGGACCGGCAGATTGGGCGAGTTCTGGAAGCCTTGGACGCGAATGGTCTGACCGAAAACACGATTGTCATTTTCACCAGCGACAATGGCGGCGAGCGTTTTGCCGATACCTGGCCGTTCACCGGCAAGAAAACGGAATTGCTGGAAGGCGGCCTGCGCATTCCCACCTTAATCTCTTGGCCAGCGCGCATTCCGAAGGGCCGAACAACCGATCAAGTCGCTATCAGCATGGACTGGACGCCAACGCTTCTCGCTGCCGCCGGTGCGGGACCCGATCCGTCCTATTCGCTCGACGGCATGAATCTCCTGCCAGCCCTGACTCAAAATGCCGCGCCCGTCCCTCGCAAACTGTTCTGGCGCTACAAAGCCAACGCGCAACGGGCACACCGCGACGGTGATTACAAGTTCCTCAAAATTCTGGACAATACATTCCTCTTCAACGTTGTGGAAGATCCGCTCGAACGCGCCAACTTGAAGGACCGCCAAAAGGACATTTATGCACGGCTCGTGCGCGACTGGGATGACTGGAACGCCTCCATGCTCCCTGAAATCGAGGAGAGCTTCACGCACAGCTTCGATGGAAAAGAACTAGCCGACCATTACGGAGCAAAAAACCCGGACTAGGGTTCGTGGCAGGAGCAAGTTTCTCCAAACACTCAACCCACAAAAACAGGGAGGTGCCCCACACTTGGTTTCTAAGGGCGAGTCTTGGGGTCGATTTCGACTTTGAATTTCACCTTGAATTTGTAAATCTCGGATGGGCACGCTCTACCTATCCTCCTTCGGAGGTCCGCACATGTCTCACAAGCTCCTTGGTCGTATCGCCGTTCTCGCCGTCTTACTAGCTTCGATTTCCGCGTTCTCGCCAGCCCAGCAACCCGGCACCGCAGAGCCCTACTCTGTCGTTCACGGTTGGCCACAACTTCCGCCCGGCTTCGTCTTGGGCCAGGTCTCCGGCGTCGCCGTTGACTCCCACAATCACGTCTTCGTCTTTCATCGCGCGGAAAATTCCTGGGCCACAGACAAATCGCATCCCATCGCCTCGGCCACGATCCTTTGCTTCGATGGAGCTTCCGGTAAACTCCTTTCTTCCTGGGGACAGAACCGTTTCCTTGAACCTCACGGTCTTCGCGTGGACCGCGACGATAACGTCTGGGTCACCGATCGCGCGCTTCAGCAAGTGTTCAAGTTTTCTCACGATGGCAAACTTCTCCTCACCATCGGCACGGAGCGCACAGCCGGCCTCGATGCCACTCACTTCAACTTGCCGGCTGATATCGCTTTCGCTTCAGATGGCGCAATCTACGTCGCCGACGGCTACGGCAACAATCGCGTGGCCAAGTTCTCTTCCGATGGAAAATTCCTGCTCGATTGGGGCCGCAAAGGCAAAGAGCCGGGTGAATTCGATCTCCCTCACAGCGTCGCCGTGGATGCGCAAGGACTCGTCTATGTCGCGGACCGTTCCAACGCCCGCATTCAGGTATTCGATGCCAACGGCAAATTCTTGAAAGTCTGGAAGTCAGAAGAACTCGGCAGGCCCTGGTCGCTGACTGTTGGCCCCGACAATCTGCTCTACGCAGTGGACGGCGGCGATCTCAAGCCCGCTCCACCCGATCGTGGTCAGATCTTGAAGCTCGACCTCTCCGGCAAAATCCTCGCCAAGTGGAGCCGCTTCGGCAACTATGACGGACAAATCTACTGGGGCCATGATCTCGCCGTCGGCAAAGACGGCGCCGTGTACGTAGGAGACGTCTATCACGGCATGCGGGCCCAAAAATTCATCCCCCGCTAGCCGCCCCGTTTTTATGTTTTTGCGTAGGGCACGATATATCGTGCCCTTTCCGTTCTTGGTTTTGTGTAGGGGCCATCTTCCGAGATGGCCCTTGCCTGCCGTAGCGCCAATCTCCGCCACCACATCGGTCTTCAGGTGATCGACAAACACACATCCGCGCCCAACCCTCAGGGCCGACGCCTTCTATACGTACTTGCTGGTAAAGTTGCTTACTTATTGTCGGTGGTACTATTCCGTTAGGAGTTCCGAGTGCCAGGAGATCGGGAAACTCGAACCTCGACGCAAATCCGATTCGGTGAGTTCGAAGCGGACCTGAAAGAGCGGGAGTTGCGAAAAGGTGGGAATCGCCTGCGATTGCCGGGGCAATCGTTCAGGATCCTGGCCATGTTATTACTCCGGCCCGGAGAGTTGGTCACGCGTGAGAAACTACGAGAAGAGCTTTGGCCCGCAGACACCTTCGTGGACTTCGAGCACGGCCTTAATGCCGCTGTCAATCGGCTGCGTGAAGCGCTGTGCGATTCGGCCGACAACCCCAAATTCATTGAGACTCTTCCTCGACGTGGTTATAAATTCATAGCTGCTGTCGAAAGGCCGGTTAGCGGACATGTTACAAATCCCGTTGCGAGCAATCAACTAGATGCAGTTCAATTTGGGGCGAACGAAGTTCGAGTCAAGTCGCGCCGTTCTCTCTGGGCTGTATTGGGTGCTTTGGCGACGGTGGCCACGCTCATCGTCCTACTGTTTCGTCTCCGTCATATGGCGACTGGTCCTCACTACGAAAATCTCCGCATCGTCCCGCTTACTTCTTATCCGGGAGCGGAACTGTATCCAAGCTTTTCGCCCGACGGTAATGAAATCGCCTTTGCCTGGAACGGCGGCGAGTCTGGCGTCGGCTTCGACCTTTATCGCAAACAGATCGGAAGCGAAAAAGCGTTTCGCCTCACGTCCAATCCGGCGCAAGCGATCGCCCCTGCGTGGTCTCCTGACGGGCGCTTCATTGCGTTTGTGCGAGGTATATCTGTTGACACTGCGGTGTACCTGATTCCTTCCCTCGGCGGCCAAGAACGAAAGCTTGCCGATGCTTCTCTTGTAGCTGGCGTCTTTCCGGCGGTCAGTTGGTCTCCAGACGGAAAAACGCTGGCGTTCCCGGGCAGTGACGCTCCCCGCAGTTGGTCGGTGCTTCCGACAGCGCAGATTTATCTACTCGATATTGAGACCATGGAGCGTCGCGTTCTCCCGCCTCCCGATCCGAGCTGCAAGACGGTCGTTTCACCTTCCTTCTCGCCCTCCGGAGATCGCCTTGCCGTGTTCTGTGCCCGAACCGTCGGCATTGGTGCCATCTACATTCAGTCCTCGAAGGGAGAAACAATTCGGGAGTTAGTCAAGACGGAAGGCGACTTCGAGGGCTTGGCTTGGGCATCCGACGGGAAATCCGTGCTTTACTGCCTGGAAGGCTTTCTCTGGCGCGTGCCGGTCGGCGTTGGAACACCTGAAAAGATCTTGCTGGGCCAGAATGCGCAGATGCCTGCGGTGGCAGCCAAGGGCAACAAACTGGCTTATTCCCAACAGACTGGATGGGGACTAAATCTCGAAATCTGGCGCTTGCAGTTGGATGCCGCCGGAAATGTGACAGGACCGGTGGCCAAAATTGTCTCCTCCAGCCGGGGACAGCAGTCGCCTCGAATCTCGCCGGATGGCAACCGCATCACGTTCGAATCAGGCCGCTCGGGCAGCGAGGAAATCTGGGTCGCCGACAGTGACGGCACTAATCTCGCGCAACTAACTTCCTTCGGAGGCCCTACCACTGGCACTCCCCGCTGGTCGCCGGATTCCCGCCACATCGTCTTTGATTCACACGCCGGCGGGCATCCTGGACTTTACACAGTAAGCATCGACGGTGGCCCGCCACGCCGTATTGCCACGGGCACGGCAAGCGCGAGCGAACCTTCGTTTTCCTCGGACGGCCGGTGGATCTATTTTGACGGCAGCGACGAGCAATCGGGCGTTTGGAAAATACCGGCCGGAGGCGGTGCCGCAATCCGGCTCACGGATGACAACGCGGGTTGGCCTCAAGAATCGGCCGATGGCGCCAGAGTACTCTACACCGACGCCTTCGCCAAGCTTATGTCGATTTCCTCTAACGGGGGTGACAAGCGAGAGATCACTGGGACAGACGTCACTAGCGACAGCACTAACTGGACCCCGGCAAGAAACGGAGTTTACTTCATCGACGGTCACACAACACCAATCTCCCTGAAGCTGTTGAACCTCGCAACGGGACGCGTGCGAAAGATTGCCGATTTACCCGGACAGTTGCAGGGCTGGGGCTCAAGCCCAAGTGTTTCGGCCGACGGCCGTACTTTGATTTTCGCCGTCAACAGCCAAATGACTGGGGACATCATGCTGGTCGAGGGCTTCCGGTAGGCGCGTAGCGAAGAGATTCGAGGCTTAGGAAATTTGGACGCCGGGTCCTGCGCCCTCGCTCTTCCCTTCCCCCGGCATCGCGCCCGCAAGCAAAAGAACAGCGCCACAGAACATCAACGTGTCGAACAGAAAATTCAGTCCTTCAATACTGCCCCGGTTCACAACGGCGAACGGCACATACACAGCCAACTCCACCACAAGCACCGACGCTCCCACCCAAGTTGCGGCTGCCCGCGTCTTCTTTCCTACAAATAGCAAAACGCCTCCAACGGCATAGACCACGGCAGGAAGGTAGGACCAGAAGGCACGCACAGGGATATAGGCAGGAGTCAGTGGTTCCAGCGGGACGCCTGGAACGTGATCCGCGTGGAGGAATTGCTCAAAACTGTAAAACAGAACGGGAATTGCGACGAAGTATCGAGCGATTGCCGCAAAGACGCGCGCGGAGCGATCCTGCTGCTGTTCCATGAGACTCGCCGCCAGCGCCAAAGCGCCGCCGCTAAACGCCAATTCCCGCAAGGCGAGCGTGATGCCAAACCGATCGCTCGGATTGCGCGCCCAACCCGGGACGTCCATCAGCACGACAAATAGGAAAAATGTCAGCGCGACCAGACTCGCCGCCAGACGCGCCTGAATCCGCGTCACCATACTGAACCCGGCTGCGATAAAGCATGCGCCGACGAAGTACGCCCAAAACAGATGCCACGGAATCCACTTCGGCACGATCGAAGCAACCGCCGTTACCAGCGTGAAATGTTCCGTTCCAAAGGCCGCGAGCGGTGCCGCGTAAAAAATCGGCCCAAACAGAATCAACTTGTCAAATCCCCGCGCTTTTTGCCAATCACCGCGAAGAAAAATAGCCGCAAGCCCAATAACAAAAACCGCTCCTCCGACACAGTACGACCAAACCACCTCTCTCGGAAATGCGACGAAAGCCCCAATTAAGTTGCTGCTCACAGTCATTCCTTTCGGACCTGTCATCCCGACCGAAGCGGAGGGACTCTCTTTTTCCCCTCTCGGTGTAGGGTCACGATATCGAAGATTTCGGGTGTCTACCACACTTGGTTTGCAACGGCGGGGTTTTGGCTTTGTCGGAAATCGGCTGCGGAGGGGCCATTTGCCGAGAATTTTTGGAATCGCCGCGTTTGGGGAGAAGTCTGACGGAGCATCCCCTATATTCCGCCTCCTTGAGAGGACGGTAAAGAGCGGTATTTGACGGTACGTAAGCAAAACCTCTGCTTGCTGTTTGACCGGTATCGCGACATACGCGAATCTTCCTCCCGAAAGCCCTCTCTCTTGGGCCATAGCTTGAAGATTCAAATACTCGGTCGGCCTCTGAATTGCCCGGCCTTTGGGGAGTGTCATCCATGAAAAAGTTCTCGTATCTCACCGCCGCCTTGGTCGTTTTTTCGCTAGCCGCGATTGCTATTCCGGGCCAAGCAAAGGCGGACACGATTATGTTTACGGCAACACTTTCCGGCGCAAACGAAGTTACGCCAATTAATTCAACTGCAATCGGAAGTGCCGTCGCTGTGTTGGACACCATCTCGGATCAGCTTTTTGTAACTGTCGATTTTTCTGGCCTTGAGTCGATAGCCTCTGCAGCCACAATTCAAGTAGGTGCTCCTGGGACCAATGGGCCGGTCGTCTCACTACTTGCAGGCCTTCCATTTGCAGCCTCCGGCAGTTTCACCGCCCTACCAGTAAACTTAACGCCACTTCAAATCTCTGAATTGGAAAGCTCATTGCTGTACGTGAATATTCACGACACCACATTGCCGGCGGGCGAGATCCGCGGTCAACTCGTTTCTGCCACGTCCTCCACTGGCACTGGAACAGGGTCAACTGTGCCCGAACCCTCCACAGGTTCACTGATTTTCACCGGCGCGATTGTTGCCGCTCTCGCACTATGCTTGCGCAAGTTGAAAGCGGCATTCAAGCGCCGGCTCAATTCGGGAATCGCATAGGCGGTTGGTACACGCGAAATTGCGGAACTTCTTGGGGTCGTTCTACTAACTCTGCCCTACTACTTCTACGAAGTCCGCTCCGAAATATCAGAATTCTCTAGATTGAATCGTTGCCTCTTAGGATGGTGAATCAGTTGGGGGACGTACTACGGCGAGTATGCCCCGCTCGCCACACGGCACCAGCCACTCGCCACTTCTCTTCCCCTGCGCTACCCTGTACTGTCCACGCTGCAAGACATCTACACACAAATCTCGGGAGGAAGTCTGTGAATCGTGAGCAGTTCTACGCAATCATGAATGGGGATGGCACGCTCGACTACGAAAAATATCTGAATACCAAAACGCTGCTCGGGTGCCAATCCGATTTTGCCGACCTCTGCAACCGCGACGAAATGCAATTCCAGATCGTCCACCAGGTCGAAGAACTCTGGATGAAGCTCATCGCCTACACGCTGCTCGATGTGGACGATTACCTCCAGCAGGAAAGCACCGGCCGTGTGCTCACGCTCTTCCGCCGCATCCACGCTACGCAGCGCCTCATGATTCAGCAAATCGCCCTGCTCGAAACCATGTCCCCCAAGGAATATCAGGACATTCGCCAGCGCCTCGGCAATGGCAGCGGCCAGGAATCGCCCGGCTTCCGCGTCCTCCTGAAAATGTATCAACCCATCTGGAATTCCTTCGAGGAGCACTACCTGAAAAAGCACGGCCTGACTGTGGAACAAATCTACGATTCAAAATACGATCACGGTCCAGCCTACGTTGTCGCCGAAGCGCTCGCCGAATTCGACGAACTCTTTCAGAAATTCCGCTTCGAACACATGCAACTGATTCACCGTACCATCGGCTTCGGCTCAAAATCGCTCAAAGGCCGTCCCGTGGAAGTTCTCGAAGACGGCATGCGCCACAAATTCTTTCCGGACCTATGGGAAATTCGCAACGAAATGACGGACCGCTGGGGCGCCCAATACGGCGTCAAGCGCGATCCAATCGGAGGTCTTCACTAGTGCCGCCCCGTAAATCTTAATTGGGGGTCGGAGCTTTAGCTCCGACATGAGGACATTCAAGATATTGGGCTTTAGCCCCTGAGGAAGGCTCTTTTAGGAGGTGGGAGCTTTAGCTCCCACGCAAATCTCGCCGCGGACGGGGCTTTAGCCCCTGAAGAAAATTTTTGAATGTTCGATGGGAGAGGGACTACGGCTTTTCGGAAATGCAGTGATACTGCCCGCGATAAAAAAGAAGCGGCTCGCCCTCGAACAATTTCGCGGACTCCACTTCCGCAATCACAATCGAGTGATCGCCCGCAAGGTGCAGCCCCGAAAGCCGGCAGGAAAGCTGGCACAAAACATTTTCGAGCAGCGGAATTTTTTCTTTCGTCCAGTGATACGCAACGCCAAGCCGTTCTCCCACTTCCGGGTTTTGCTCCAACCCGGCGAAGTATTCGGAGATCGCCTGCTGCTCGCGCTTCAAAACGTTCACGCCGAATCGCTGCTTTTCCTTGAGCAGCGGCAGAACGCGGGCACGATGATCCACGCAAACGGAAACAAGCGGCGGCTCCAGCGAAACCGACGCAAACGAATTCGCCGTCATTCCGTGGACAACGCCCGGCTCTTTCTCCACGGTAATCACGGTGACGCCCGTGGCAAAGTGCCCCAGGGCGCGCCGAAACTCGAAAGATGGAAGTGGACTCGCGGCCATAATTCTTTTTCAAGATATCACACCGCGCATAGGAAGCTAAAAGCGGAGCAGCTCCACCCCCCTAAAACAAAAGCGCTCCGATCATCTCGGAGTGCTCCTGCTGATTCTTAGGATTTCGGACGCTTTGACTCAGTGTGGCGGCCGATCATTGTTATTCTTGGGTTCTTTTTCTTTGTTAGGCTTCGGCGGTTTTGAATCCGTCCTCTTCTCTTCTTTCACTTGCTTCTGTTCCAGTTTCTGCTGCTGGGCCTGGTGCTTTTGTTCCAGCTGCTCGAGCTGTTGCTGTTGCCGCTGCTGAATCTGCTGCTGATTTCGCTCGTTGTTCTGTTGCTGGATCTTCTGCTGTTGCTGTACCTGTTGCTGCTCGACCTTCTGGCGTTCGCGGTCCTGCTGCTGGCGCAGATTCTCAACCTGCTGCTGGTGCCTCTGTTCCAGCTGAGGATTCACCGTTTCCTGGCGCGCGGTTGGCGGCCGATCGTTGTTGTTCCGCGGATTCTGATTATTGCGGCCGCCCTGAATGTTGTCATTCGTCACGGTCGTCGGTCGATTCGGATTGTTCGGTGGCTGCGCCGGGCGATTCTGTGGCGTCACTTGCGCCGGCTGATTTGGCGGAGCCTGATTCGGCTGAGATTGATTCGGTTGATTCGGTCGGTTCACCACAGTGTTCTGATTCTGCGGTGTAACTTGTGGCGTCACCTGGCGTGCAGGCGGCGCGATGCGAATATTCGGCCGCACCGTCTGCGTTTGCATCTCGCGTTCCTGCGCCACGGCGATCGGACGTCCACCATTAGCTTGAATCGCTTGCTGCTGCCGCGCAAACGGCACAGGAGCGGGCGGCGGAGCGGTCCTCGCCACAACCGCGCGATTGTTGAATGCGGCTGCGCCCGTTGGACGCACATTCGTCGCAACTCCAGCGCCCAAAACGCTGCGCTGCTGCGGCACAACCGCGGGACCCGTCGGTGCTACCGGCGCGGCGGAGACTTCGCGCGCATCAATGTGGACCATATTGCGGCCAACGGGTTGCGCGGAAGTAAACGAGGCTTGTGAAGTCGCAGTCACTGAGTTGTTGATATTCTGGTTTTGGTAACGGATGTTGGTCACGTTCACGGTCTTGTTCACGTAAACGTTGTTATAGACGTTGGTCACTTGCGTACGATTGATAATCACGGTGTTGGAAACGTTTACGCGTTCTACGTATCTCGGACTAACGTGATACGACGGGCAATACACGTCGCGCGGTCCCAGCGGGAACCACGCCACACCAACAGCTGGCGGGCCACCTACGGCAACGCCGACGCCCCAATGCGCTCCACCGACCCACGCGACGAGAGCTGGCGCGTACACAGGACGAACATACACGGCGGAATAAACGGCCGGACGCGGCGGGCACGGCACCCAGCCCCAAACCCCGCCCACGGTCACCCAACGGCCATAGTGAAATGGCGCAAAACCCCAAGATGCATCGTCAACCCAAGTCCAACCCCACGGGCTAACCCATGCCCAGTGGCCGTAGCGATAGGGAGCCCAGCCGACAACGGTCGTGTGCGGAAACCACACGTTGCCGTATTCGGGAACGGGACGCCATCCGCCGTTGTCATCAAGATCTTCGTAGCCTACAACGTCGTCGGAAACGTAACGCGCTGAAGTCGAACGATCCCACTTGCGGTCGCGATCGGAGCACCAACGATCAAATTCATCGTCGTTGGCGTAGCCTTCAACGTCCGCACTCAGCTGATCGGTG
>Ga0210402_10003149_pt1 | contig 15630 bp, 14 predicted proteins | sample IncBWC7MmetaG_FD_161055 | JGI IMG/M metagenome (GOLD analysis project Ga0210402, IMG submission 161055) | Forest soil microbial communities from Barre Woods Harvard Forest LTER site, Petersham, Massachusetts, United States - Inc-BW-C-7-M | ecosystem: Environmental > Terrestrial > Soil >...
GTCCGCGGCCGGAAGGCGCGTTCTATGTCTATCCGTCCTGTGCGGGCACGATGGGCAAGACCACGCCGTCGGGCAAGAAGCTCGCCAACGACGAGGATTTTGTCACCGAGCTGCTGGAGAGCGAAGGTGTTGCCGTCGTGCAGGGTTCCGCGTTCGGACTTGGACCTGCGTTCCGCATTTCCTACGCGACGAAAACTTCGGATCTCGAAGACGCCTGCAAGCGCATCCAGCGCTTTTGTGGCAATTTGAGATAGTCAAATCAAAAGCCGCGCGACGCGCCTTAAGTTTTGATGGCTTCTTTAGGAAGCGCCTTGTTTTGGACATGGCGCTTCCCTCCTGTCCCTCCGCTTTCAATTCGCGGAGAACAGACCATGCGACGACTTTCCACTTTCATCATCGCCGCCGCTGCGTTGGCGGGCACCGTCGCCAGCGCGCAAGCGGTGCCGGCCGTGCAGGCGGGCATCCTCGAATGCCGCGGCGGACAGAATGTCGGCTTCGTTGTTGGTTCCGTCGCGAGTCTGGAATGCTTATTCCAGAGCCCGGGTCGCCGGCCCCAGGCTTATGTCGCGACCCTGCGGCGCGTCGGCCTTGATCTCGGCGTCACCGCGCAGACGCAAGTGAGGTGGGCCGTCAATGCGCCGACCAGCCGGCTCGGCTTCGGCGAATTGGCCGGCACCTATGGCGGCGTCGGCGCCAACGCGTCGATCGGCATTGGCGGCGGCGGCAATTTCCTGGTCGGCGGTCCGCGCAATGCCTATGCGCTGCAGCCGATCAGCGTGCAGGGCCAGACCGGATTGAATGTCGCGGCCGGCATCGCCGGCATCGAGCTCGAGCCGGTCGCCTTCGGCCATCGCGGCCGCTGGCATCATCGCCGTCACGGCTGATGAATGCATTAAATTGAATCAATCGGAGGCCCGCGAAAGCGGGCCTCTTTTCTTTGGCGCGCTGGAAGGTGTTGTGGCATAGAGAAACCGGCGCGAGGCACGGCGTTGCGCATCACGTCTTTCATTCGGAGTTTTCTTGATGCGCCGCTCGGTTCTACTTGGCGCGATGGCCGCAAGTTTGCTGGCCGCGCCGCTTTTCTCTGCCGACGCACAACAGCCAATGACGCGCGTGCAGGTTGGCGTGCTCGAATGCCGCGGCGGCGCTTCTGTCGGCTTCATCGTCGGCTCGGTCACCCATCTCGGCTGCGTGCTGCGCATCGAGGGCGTGCCGGAGGACCGTTACATCGCCACCATCCAGAAGGTCGGTCTCGATCTTGGCATCACCCAGGAAACGGCGCTCGCCTGGGGCGTCTTTGCGCCGACGGCCCAGCTTGGACCGGGCGATCTCGCCGGCAACTACGCGGGTGCGCAGGGCTCTGCTTCGCTCGGCGTCGGCGCGGGCGGCAATGTGCTGGTCGGCGGTTCCAACAATTCGATCGCGCTGCAGCCGCTCAGCCTGCAGGGCCAGGTCGGCATCAACATCGCGGCGGGACTGGAGAGTTTGGAACTCCGGCCTGGACGTTAACGGCGCTCTCCCCCGTCATTGCGAGGAGCGAAGCGACGAAGCAATCCATCTTTCCCCGTGCTGAGGCATGGATTGCTTCCGCCTTCGCCAAAGGCTTCGGCGGACAAGCCGCTTCGCTCGCAATGACAGCGAGGAGGCGCCACTTTTCCTCACGCCGCACCGCAGCGACGATTTCTCCCTTGCCAAATCTCGGGGTCAGGCAGAGCATATTGCCGACCCAATCATGGGCCGAGCTCCAACCAAGGAGGCGGCGAATGGGACAAGACGTCAGAAGTCCCCGAGGTCCACGGTGCATTGCGCTGGTGGGCCCTTTCCAAAGCGGTAAAACCACACTTCTCGAAGCGATACTGGCGCGCACGGATGCGATCCCGCGCGCCGGCAGCGTCGATGCCGGCACGTCCGTCGGCGACGCCAGCGCCGAGGCGCGCCATCACAAGATGAGCGTTGGGCTCTCGGCGGCGACCACGTCGTTCATGGGAGACAGCTACACTTTCATCGACTGCCCGGGCTCGGTCGAGTTCGCGCACGACATGCGCGCCGCGCTGCCCGCGGTCGACGCCGCGGTCGTGGTCTGCGAAGCCGACGAGAAGAAGCTGCCGCAGCTCCAGATCATCCTGCGCGAGCTGGAAGACCTGAAAATTCCGCGCTTTCTGTTTCTCAACAAGATCGACCGCGCCAACAAGCGCATCCGCGAGACGCTTGGCACGCTGCAGCCCGCTTCGCGCGTGCCGCTGGTGTTGCGCCAGATTCCGATCTGGAACGGCGAATTGATCGAAGGCTTTGTCGATCTCGCGCTGGAGCGCGCCTTCGTCTATCGCGAGCACAAGGCCTCCGAAGTGATCGAGCTCGCCGGCGGCAATCTCGACCGCGAGAAGGAAGCGCGCTTCTCGATGCTGGAAAAGCTCGCCGACCATGACGACGCGCTGATGGAGCAGTTGCTGGAAGATATCCAGCCGCCGCGCGATGCCGTGTTCGACGATCTCGCGCGCGAATTGCGCGATGGCCTGATCTGCCCGGTGCTGCTCGGTTCCGCGATCCGCGAGAACGGCGTGCTGCGCCTGCTGAAGGCGCTGCGCCACGAATCGCCCGGCGTGGCGGAAACGGCCAAGCGTCTCGGCGTGCCCGCGACCAGGGATGCGCTCGGCTATGTGCTCAAAACCGTGCATTTGCAGCACGGCGGCAAGCTGTCGCTGACGCGTCTCTTGTCCGGCCATCTCGACGACGGCGCGACCTTGCAGTCCTCTTCGGGTGGAACCGGGCGCGTCTCCGGCATCCTTGCGGTCAACGGCGCCTACGACACCAAGCGCGCGTCGGCGGAAGTCGGCGAGACGATCGCGCTCGGCAAGCTCGATGCGATCAAGACCGGCGACACCGTCGGCAACGGCAAGACCGCGCCCGCTTCGCTCATTGCGGTCGAGCCGACACCCGGCGTGCTGTCGATCTCGATTGCCGCGACCGACCGCAAGGACGACGTCAAGCTCGGCCAGGCGCTGCTGCGGCTCAACGAGGAAGATGCCTCGCTCACCATGGTGCAGAACGCGCGCACCCACGACACCGTGCTGTGGGGGCAGGGCGAGATGCATCTGCGCGTGGCGCAGGAGCGGCTCAAGGATCGTTTCGGCGTCAGCGTAAAATCGCATCCGCCCGTGATCGGCTACCAGGAGACGATCCGTAAAGCCATCACCCAGCGCGGCCGGCACAAGAAGCAGTCCGGCGGCCATGGCCAGTTCGGCGACGTGGTGCTCGACATCAAGCCGATGCCGCGCGGCACCGGTTTTGAATTCCACGAGAAGGTCGTCGGCGGCGCGGTGCCGCGCAACTATATCGGCGCGGTGGAGGAGGGCGTGGTCGACGGGCTCGTGCGAGGGCCGCTCGGCTTCCCCGTGATCGACCTGCAAGTGACGCTGACCGACGGCTCCTATCACAGCGTCGACTCTTCCGATCTTGCGTTCCGTACCGCGGCGCGGATCGGCCTCAGCGAAGGTTTGCCGCTGTGCCAGCCGGTGCTGCTGGAGCCGATCTATGTGGTCGAGATCGTCTGCCCGAACGACGCCACCGCCAAGATCAACGCGATCCTGTCGGCGCGGCGCGGACAGATCCTCGGCTTCGACACCCGCGAGAACTGGCAGGGCTGGGACTGCGTCCGCGCCATGATGCCGGAAGCGGAAATCGGCGAGCTGATCGTCGAGCTGCGCTCGGCCACCGCCGGCGCCGGCAGCTTTACCCGGCAGTTCGACCACATGGCCGAAGTGACCGGCCGCGCCGCCGACCAGATCATCGCCGCGCATCGCGACGCGGCGTGAACCACGCATGATCCGGAAAAGTGTGAAGCGGTTTTCCGAAAAGATCATGCACCAAAAAGAGCTGAAGCGCGTGTTGCGCTTCAGCCCATGAGCTTGCGGGCGGCCTTTCTAAGGTCGGCGTTGATGCGCGTTTGCCATCCACTGCCGGTCTTGCGATAGGCCGCCAGCACATCGTGGTCGAGACGCAGCTTGATCGCCTCCTTCGGGTGTTCGAGGGGTGGGCGGCCGCGTCTGATGATTTTGTTGCCATGCCGGATTTCTGCGCGATCCAGCATCTCGCGGGTCAGCGCGGGAGCTTCGTCATATTCGGTCTTCGTGATGCGATGCGCATCAAGCCTGGCCAAATTGCTTTTGATAGATTGCTTTCTCGCGGTCATTGCACTTTCTCATCGACATGACGCGCTTGACCTCGCGGCGTCCAAACAACCATCACCATGCGGCCCGCAAGGTAACCGATCGTCCGGTAACGCTCCTCGCCATAGTCCTTGCGCGTGTCCTGCACTGTGATCGTCAGGCCTGCAAAGACAATTTCGGCATCCGTGAAATCCAGCCCTCGCTCGTTCAGAGCCGCCTGCCGCTTTGCCGGATCGAAGGTGATCTTCACGTAATTAAATGTACCCCCAATTAATATTGGGCGTCAATGGGGAGATGGCAGGAAGGACAGCTTAGTGTCGCCACGGCCCGCGCCGCCAGGGGACGATTTCTTCTTTTGATATATGATACATGCAGATTGATGCTTGAAGCCGGCATTCATAGGGTGTACCTATATTAGCCGGATGGAGAGAACTCGTCGATGATCACCGCCAATCAGCTCAGGGCCGCGCGTGCCCTCCTGAATATCGATCAGCGGCAAACGGCCGATCTGGCAGACCTTTCCGTTCCGACCATTCAGCGCATGGAAGCCAGCGACGGCGTCATCCGGGCCAATGTCGATTCGTTGATGAAGCTGGTTTCCGCGCTGGAAAATGCCGGGATCGAACTGATCAATCCGGGGGCTCCGAGTGCGTCCGGCGGCCGGGGCGTCCGGCTCCGCGAGCATGTGGCTGGTCCGAAGGCCCCACATTCCGGCAGAAAGCAAGCGTCGCCGCGAACCGTCGAGCGGGCGCGATAGAGCATGATCCGGAAAAGTGTGTAGCGGTTTTCCGAAAAGCATGCCCTCGGGCTTGACCCGCGGGATCATGCTCAAACAAATAGCGGCAAGCTTCACGTCGCGACTGCGTTGCCCTCCACCTTTTGCAGCAGGGCAAGAAGACCCCGCAGTATGGCCATCGGCGCCGGCGGGCAGCCGGGGATGTGAAGGTCGACCGGGATCACCTCGGAGACGCCGCCAACCACCGCATAGCTGCCAGCGAAGCAGCCGCCATCGCGCGCGCAATCCCCGATCGCGACCACCCATTTGGGATCGGGCGTCGCGTGGTAGGTGCGCTCCAGCGCGTCGCGCATGTTTTTGGTCACCGGGCCGGTCACGACAAGCACGTCCGCATGGCGCGGCGAGGCGACGAAGCGCAGGCCGAAGCGCTCGGCGTCGTAATAGGCGTTGTTGATCGCGTGAATCTCGAGCTCGCAGGCGTTGCATGAGCCGGCGTCGACCTCGCGGATCGACAGGCTGCGGCCAAGCCGCCGCCGCGCCACCTGGCCCACCGCTTCAGCGAGTTTGGCAAGCCCGGCCTCATCCGGCGACGGCGCCTGCTCGGTGAACGGCCGGCGGAACAGGCTTTCAAACAGCAGTCGGCGCATCTCAGAGATCCTGGCCCGAGTAAGAGCAATTGAACGACTTGTTGCAGAGTGGGAAGTCGGCGACGATGTTGCCCTCGATCGCCGCCTCAAGCAGCGGCCATTGAAACCACGAGGGATCGCGCAGGTGGCATCGTTCGATCAGGCCGCCTCGCTGGCGGAGCCAGACCAGGACGTCGCCGCGAAATCCTTCGACGATGGCCGCGCCTTCGGCCGCCTCGGGCCGCTCCGGAACATCGGCTCGCAACGGGCCTTCGGGGAGGCCGGTCAGAATCTGATCGACCAGCGCCAGCGACTGTTCGACCTCGCGCATCCTGATCCAGACCCGCGCATTGACGTCCCCCTCGCTCAGCGTCGGCACCTCGAAGCGCAAGCGGTCATAGGGTGGATAGGCCAATGTCCGTCGGGCGTCGAAGCTGCGGCCGGAGGCGCGGCCGATATAGCCGCCGGCGGCATATTGCCGGGCCAGTGCGGGCTTCAGCACGCCGGTATCGACCGTGCGATCCTGCAGCGAGGTGGTGTTGTCGTAGAGTTCGACCAGGCGAGGAAAGCGGCGGCGGATGTTGTCCAGCGTCGTCCGGATGATTTCTCTCGCCTCATGTGTCAGGTCGCGGGTCACGCCGCCCGGAACGATAATGTCGCGCATCAGCCGATGACCGAATGCGGCGTTGGCCGCGCGCAGCACGCTCTCGCGCAACACACTGCAATGAGCGTGCATCAGGACAAAGGAGGCATCGTTGCAGATGGCGCCGATGTCGCCGAGGTGGTTGGCGAGCCGCTCCAGTTCGGCAAGCAGGGCGCGCAGAAACACTGCGCGCTCCGGCACGGCGAGTTCGAATGCTGCTTCCGCGGCCCTCGAAAATGCAAAGGCATAGGCAACGGTACTGTCACCCGACACGCGTCCGGCGAGTTGCACGGCCCGCTCGAGCGTGGCGCCTGACATCAGCCCTTCGACGCCCTTGTGGGTATAGCCGAGCCGCTGCTCCAGCCGGACCACGGTCTCCCCGCTTGCCGTGAAGCGGAAATGTCCGGGCTCGATGATGCCGGCGTGGACGGGGCCGACCGCAATCTGGTGCACGCCGTCGCCTTCCACGGGCAGGAAACGATAGGGCGCGCCGTTTGGCAGCGCGTCGATGCGGTCGCCCAATGGGAAGCGCACGCCCCACTTGTTGTGATCAAGCCAGGGGCGGCCATCTGGCGAGCCTTGCGCTGATAACCCGAACAGATCGTTCGCGGTCCGCTCCAGTCGAAGCGCCGGCGGGTGAAGTCTGCCGATCGAGGCATAGCTGTGATCGGGGCAATCCAGGCTGACGATGGCGATTTCGGCGGCGGCTTCATCCAGGATCGCCATATGCACCATGGAGGGTTCGGCCCAGAAGCCGAGCAAACTCAGCCGTCCTTGCGCGAGCTCGTTGGCCGTAAATCTCCAAAGGTGGGCGCCGACCACGGCGCGCGGCCAGGGCCTGCGTTGCAGGATCTCGCGGCCATCCAGTATGCGATCGATCAGCGAGGCCATATCGTGTTGATCCTATCCAAGAAGGCGGGCCACGTGCTGAAACCAGGCGACGAGCGGCGCGGGAAGATAGATGCCGGCGATCAGAACCAAGGCGAGATGGGCGAACATCGGCACATAGGAAGCGTCCACCGCGGCCGTGCTGCCGCGCGGCTTGCCGAAAGCGACACTGGTCAGGCGCAAGATCAATGCGCCGAAGGCCAGCAGAAGCCCGAACACCAGCACGACCGCCAGCAGGGGAGCGCGGGCAAAGGTGGAACTGACGACCAGAAACTCGCTCATGAAAATGCCGAGCGGCGGCAGGCCGGTGATCGCGACGACGCCCACCACCAGGCTCCAGCCGAGCACCGGATGCGTTACGGTCAGGCCCCGGATCCTGGAGATTCGCTGTGTGCCCTTGATCTGTGAAATATGCCCGACGGCGTAGAAGATCGCCGACTTGGTGAGGCTGTGCATCACCATGTGCAACAACCCGGCGAAATTGGCGAGCGGACCGCCCATGCCGAACGCGAACACGATGATACCCATGTGCTCGATCGAGGAATAGGCGAACAGGCGTTTGATGTCGCGGCGGCGATAGAGCATGAAGGCCGCGAACACCACCGAGACCAGGCCCATCGTCACCATCAGCGTGCCCGTAGCAAGAGACGCCGGATTTGCGGCCAGCAATATCTTGAAGCGCAACAGTGCATAGAGCGCGACGTTGAGCAGCAGCCCCGACAGCACCGCCGAAATCGGCGTCGGACCTTCGGCATGCGCGTCGGGCAGCCAGGCATGCAGCGGCGCCACCCCGACCTTGGTGCCGTAGCCAAGCAGCAGGAACACGAACGCGACGTTGAGAAGCGCCGGATCGAAATTTGCCGCATGTTCGATCAGCAGCGTCCAGACCATGGCATCCAGGCCCTCGCCGACGACCGGCTGCGCCGCCATGTAGACCAGGATGGTGCCGAACAGCGCGAGCGCAATGCCGACGCTGCCGAGGATGAAATATTTCCAGGCGGCTTCGAGCGCCGCGTGGGTGCGATAGATGCCGACCATCAGCACCGTGGTCAGCGTTGCGATCTCGACGGCGACCCACATCAGGCCGATATTGTTCGACACGAAAGCCAGATTCATGCCGAACATCATGATCTGGTACATGGCATGGTAGAAACGCAGATATGTCGGCGTCAACCGGCCGGTCTCGAGCTCGTGGCCGATGTAGCCGGCGCTGAAGATCGAGGTGGTGAAGCCCACGAAGGTGTTGAGCACGATGAAGACGATGTTGAGATCGTCGACCAGCACATACGGACCCGGATGCGGTCGTTCGACCACGAACAGCGAGAGCGCGGACAGGAATGTCGCGAGGCTGGCGACGACGTTCAGGCGCGCGGTGATCCGGTAGCCGGGCAGCACGGCCAACAGCGCCGCCGCGATGATCGGGATCAGGAGGACGGCCGAGACCGGCTCGAAGGAGGGCACGTTCATCGCCGTTCACCCCGGAAATCGTCGAGCGCAGAGACGTCGACGGAATCGAAGCGTTCGCGGATCCGGAACAGGAAGATGCCGATGACGATGAAGGCGATCAGGATCGAGAAAGCGACGCTGATCTCGACCACCAGCGGCATGCCCTTGGCGCCGGTCGCGGCGAGCACCAGCCCGTTCTCCAGCGACATGAAGCCCACGACCTGGCTGACCGCGTTGCGGCGGGTCACCATGACCAGAAGCCCGAGCAGCACGACCGACAGGGCGAAGCCGAGATCCTCGCGGGCCACCGGATCGGCTTCGGCCGTCACCCGCAGCATCAGCACCATCGAGAGCGCGACCAGCGCCATTCCGGCCAGCATGGTCGGGCCGATACCCACGGCCGCCTCGATGTCGCGGTGAATGCCAAGCTGCCTGACGATGCGGTGCAGCGCCACCGGAATCACGATCGCCTTGAAGACCAGGGCGATCGCTGCGGTGATGTAGAGATGCGGCGCGTTCTGGACGAAGGCCTGCCAGGCCACCGAAAGCGCGAGCACCACGGCATGGAGCGCAAAGACGTTGAGCAGCGAGTAAAGCCGGTCCTGGTACAGCATCATGAAGCTGATCAGAACCAGCGAGCCTGCCAGCGTATGCGAGATGTCGAAGTAGAGGCTGTGCATCTGCATCAGAAGCTCCTCGACACGAACAGCAGGAGTGTGCCGAGCAACCCGAGCATCAGCGCGGCACCAAGAAATTGTGGAACGCGAAACACCCGCATCTTCGCGGTGGCGGTCTCGAACAGCGCGAGGAGGAAACCGGCGACCGTCAATTTGACGACATAGGCGACGGTACCGACGGCGTAGGCAAACGCGCCGGTTCCGAACACCGCGATCCCCCAGGGCAGGAACACGCAGGCGATCAGCGAGATGTAAAGCAGCAGCTTGAGAAACGCACCGAACTCGATCATTGCGAGATGGCGGCCGGAATATTCCAGCACCATCGCCTCATGCACCATGGTGAGCTCCAGATGCGTGGCCGGATTGTCGATGGGAATTCGCGCGTTCTCGGCGAGCGCCACCATGATCAGCGCGATCACTGCCATGCCGAGCGAGACCCGCAGGCCGACATATGAGGAGGCCATGTGATTGGCGACGGTCGATAGCTGGGTCGAGCCGGCAACAAGAGCCATGCAGAACACGATCAGCAGCATCGCGGGCTCGGCGAGGGCGGCGATCATGACCTCGCGGCTGGAGCCGATGCCGCCGAAGCTGGTGCCGACGTCCATTCCGGCGAGCGCCAGGAAGAAGCGCGCGCTTCCGAGCAGGGCTACGATGGCGATCAGGTCCGCCGCCCAGTTGAACAACAGCCCGGTCGCAAAGGTCGGCACCAGCGCCGCGGCGACCCAGATCGCGGCAAAGGTGACATAGGGCGTCACCCGGAACAGCCATGAGGCGTTATCGGCCAGCACCACTTCCTTGCGGAGCAGGCGCAAGAGATCGCGATAGGGTTGAAAGACCGGGGCGCCCTCGCGGCGCACCAGCCGGGCCTTGACCTTGCGCACGAAGCCGGTCAGCAGCGGGGCCAGCAGCAACACCAGCAGCATCTGGATGCCCTGCACCAGAATATCTGACATCACGACCATATCGCGAGCACCAGCAGCAGGGTGACGAGGCTGAGAAAAACCAGGCTCAGATATTGTCTGATGGTCAGGAATTGCAGACGGTTCAGCCGATCGGCGGAGACGCCGACCGCTCTTTCGATCGGCTGATACATTCCCTCCCAGATCAGATCATGCAGCTCGATCCTGAATCGCGCTGGCCGGACGTCTCCGGGGGGCGGCATCTGAACATGATCGCGGGCGCGGAACGCCATCGTTCCGAACACGCGGCGGATCGGCTGCGCGAAGCTGTCCGCCGAATACTGGGCCGCCGGGGTCGGATCGGAGAAGCCGCAGCCCCAGGCCGGCCCTCGCCGCAACGCATGCGAGGCGAAACGGTGGATGAAAGTGACCGCGAGCGAAGCGGAGATGGTGATGAAGACCATCACCAATAGCCCGTTATAGGAGCTCCGGCTCTGCGCGATCGGCACGATCGAAAGCCATTCCTCGTTGGCCTGGACCGGCATGCGGCCGCCGAGGATCTCGGCGGCGATGGGCGAAAGCGCATCGATCACCAGTCCCGGCAGGATTCCGGCCAGCAGGCAAAGCGAGGCGGGGATCAACATGGCCGCCAGCGAAAGGCGATCGACTTCGCCAGCGGTTTCCGCCGCGGTGCTGCGCGGCCGGCCGAGAAAGGTCACGCCATAGGCCTTGACGAAGCAGGCGGCGGCGAGTGCGGCGGCCAGCGCCAGCATGGCGCCTACCGCGGGCACCATGATCTTCAGCGCCCATTGGGGCAGCTCCGGACTTTGCAGCACGGCCTGGAAGATCAGCCATTCCGAAACAAAGCCGTTGAACGGCGGCAGCGCCGAGATGGCGATGCAGCCGATCAGGACGGCGAAGCTCGTAAGCGGCATCCGGTGAATGAGGCCGCCCAGCCGGTCCATGTCCCGTTCGCCGGTCGAGGTCAGCACGGCGCCGGCCCCGAAGAACAGCAGGCTCTTGAAGAGCGAGTGGTTGAGCACGTGAAACAATGCCGCGGTGAAGGCCAATGCGGCCGCAAGCTTCAGGCCGTTGGCCTCAAACGCCAGAGCCAGTCCCAGCCCCGCGAAGATGATGCCGACATTCTCGATCGTGGAATAGGCGAGCAGCCGCTTGAGGTCCCTTTCCATCATCGCATAGAGGATCCCCATCACGGCGGTGATGCCGCCGATGAACAGGACGATCGCGCTTGCCGGCCATGTCGGCGGTCCCAGCAGATCGAAGATGACGCGGATGAAGCCGTAGATCGCGACCTTGGTCATGACGCCGCTCATCAGCGCCGACACGTGGCTCGGCGCCGCCGGATGGGCGAGCGGCAGCCAGACGTGAAGCGGCACGAGGCCTGCCTTTGATCCGGCGCCGAGCAGCATCAGGATCAACACCAGCGTCGCCACATAGGGCGTGTGTCCGGCGGCACGGATGGCGGCAAAGCCGTAATCGCCGGCTGGTCCCGCAAGCAGGCCAAAGGCCAACAGCAGCGCCAGCGTGCCGAAACTGGCCATCACCAGATAGATGTAGCCCGCTCTCGCAGTGCCCTTCTCACGATGATGCGCCATCACCAGCGCCCAGGAGGCCAGCGACATGAACTCCCAGCACCAGAGATAGGAGAACGCATCGTCCGCCAGCACGACCAGATTCATGCCGGCCAGGAATGCCGGGAAGAACGGCAGCACGCGCTGCGGTGTCGGCTCGTGGCGGCCGTAGCCGAGACCATAAAGGCTCGCCAAAGCCCCGCCCAGATTGACGACGGCCAGGAAAAACGCGGCCAGCACGTCGAGGCGGAAATGCGCGCCAAGCCAGGGCAAACCGATCGGCAGGATCATGCCGGATGCGTCAGCCTTGCCGGCGATCAACCAATCCAGTGCGGCAAACAGCTGAACCACGCAGATCGCCAGTGTGGCGCCGTAGATCACATCGGTGGCGTGCCTGGCGCGGCCGAGCGCGATCGCGAGAGTGGCGGTCGCCAGCAAGGCAGCGACGCACGACAATTGCAGGACAATGGCGGAGATCGGGAACGCCGCGATCATGGGCGTGCCTTGGTTCTGCCGGATGTCCTGGATCGGGAGTCCAGGAGAGTATCGGGCGCGTCGGAGTTCATCTTCAGACGCACCCCTCGGCCCTGGGCCTGGCTGACGGCCCCGTCGTCGATGATCTCGATCCCGGCCGCGTCCAATGCGGCGATCAGCTTGACGAGCGAATCGACATTGCCTCTCACCATCGTCTCGCTAGCCTCCATGCGCTGAATGGTCGGCACCGAGAGCCCCGACTGTTCGGCGAGCCGGCGCTGATCGATGCCGAGAAGCATCCTGGCGGCCCGCAATTGCGCCGCGGTGATCACTGATTGACCTCAAGGCGCGAACCCCAGCCCGTATCAAACATCATCTTTGCATCATAATTAATGATGTTAAATTGTCAATAAATGATATTTTAGATATCTAATCTAAGGGGATATCAAACCCGCTTTTCACGGACGCCCTTTCGCGAACACGTCGTGCTGCTCGCGACCTTCGGCCTCGCCATCTTTCGCGATCTCACTGAAGGCACCCTGGTCGGCTTCGCGCTCGGCGCGGTGCTGTTCATCAACCGCATGGCTGAAATGACCGGCATCGAGGACGGCAACACGCTCGCCGTCACCGATCGTGCCGATGACGGCAATGGCGAGCGCGTGCCTTATGATCCCGGGCTCGCGGTGGACCGCGACGTGCTGGTCTATCGCATCACCGGCGCCTTCTTTTTCGGCGCCGCGTCCGCGATCGGCGGCGTGCTCGATGCCATCGCCGACAAGCGCCGGGCCTTCGTGGTCGATTTCGCGGCCGTGCCGTTTCTCGACTCCACCGCGGCGAATGCCATGGCCCGCGTCGCCGCCAAGGCCGGCCGGCAGGGCATAAAACTCTTCATCACCGGCGCCTCGCCGGCGGTGCGCCGCGCGCTCTTGACCCATGGCGTGAGCCCGCCGCGCGCGCGGTATCGCGAAACCATCGCCCGTGCGGTTGCGGACATCAAGGGCAGTGCAGCCGAGCCGGCCATGGCGTCAGACGACCTCGCCGCGCATTAAAACATTTGCCGGCGGACACCCGATGTCCGTTTTCGGGACAACACGGGCACAGGACGGGCCGGGGCTTGCTTCCGCTTGTGACCTGAGGTCGCGGCCATGGGCCAAGTCTGGCGGATGTAAGTCTGGCGGATGGTGGTATGCGGGTTCCCCGTGCTAATCTGCGCTCAGAGTGGAGCAGCGGGGTGGGAGATGGCCGGCGGCAGCACCACAACTGCAGATCGTAACATCATAACGGTTCTCGCGGTCGATATGGTGGGTTCAACCCGCCATATCGCCGCTTGCGATCCAGATGAGGCGCAGGCGTTTCTGGACCAATGGCTGGATCACATCCGTCGTTCGGTGGAACATGCCGGGGGACAGATCGTCCACTATGCGGGGGATGGCGGTATCGCGATATTTGGCTGGCCAAGCGCATACGAGGATCATGCGGATCGCGCCTGCATCGCAGCCTGGGACATTCAGGATCACAGCGTTTCGACCGGACCGGGAGGACACCCGGTCAATTTTCGCGTCGGGGTACATTCCGGCCTGGTTGGTTTGCGCAAAGGCGGCCGCAACGCAATTTATCGCTTCGACGTTGCCGGCGCGACGGTGCACGTCGCCGCCAAGCTCCAGCAGGAAGCGCCTTCGGGCGAGGTCCGGGTCAGTGCCGAGACCGCCAGATTGTGCAGATCGCCGCTTGACCTCACCCCGCACCGGAAGTCTTCGGAAATTTCCGATCGGGTCGTGGACGTCTGCAGGCTGAATGCCCGGCCAAGGGATGTCGATCACAACGACGTGGCTCGCCGTTATCAAAATCCGATTGTCGGCCGGTCCGACGAATTGGGGGCGCTTCGTGAGCGGCTTCCGCGACCGGGCGGCTCCAACGCCTCCATCGCGGTGATCGGCGAACCGGGGATCGGCAAGAGCCGCCTCGTTGCTGCCGCGATGTCGGATGCCCTCGCATCCGATGCAAGATGCTGCGTGTTCCACGGCGCCGCGCAAAGGCGTACCACGGCCTTTGCCGCCGCCCGCGGCTTGGTCGGAGATATGCTCGACGCACGCGGCGCTTCGTCGGACGACCATCTTCGCAAGGCTCTCGCGGGCCTGAAGATCGACGCGAGCGATCGCAACACGCTCGAAACGCTGTTCATTGTCGGAAAGTCCCAGTCTCGCCGACGGTTGAACGACAACACCCAAACGCAAATTGCGCGTGCGCTGGTGAACGCTTTCCTGGCCTTGGCCGTTACCCGTCCGACCCTCCTGGTGATCGAAGACCTGCAGTGGATCGACCCGGAAAGCCGTCAATTCCTGAAATTGCTGGCACGCGCGGATACCCCGCACCCGCTTAGCATCCTGCTGACCAGCCGGCCGGAATCGGTGAATGAAGCCGCCGAGGTCGCGGAAGCGGTCATGTACCTGCAGCCGCTGTCGCGGACACATATGGAAGCTTTGGGACGCCAGCTGTGCGACAAGGATTGGCCTCCCGCGGTCCTCGCGCAATCGATCGATCGCGCCGATGGCGTCCCGTTCATCCTGGAGGAACTGCTGCGTTCGGCGGACGCAACCAATGCGTCGAGCGGCCGGTCACTGCCCCAAAGCGTGGAGTCCGTGATCCATGCGCGGCTGCAGCGGCTGCCGCCGCGGGTCAAGACATTCGCCCAGGCCCTCAGTCTGCTGGGAGAAGAGGTCGAGATTCATCTGGCGACGGCTGTGCTGGGCGTCGATGTCGGCGAGCTCCTGAGTGCACTGTTCGAGCTTGAGCGGTTTGCATTCGTCCACCCGCTGGTGGGCAACTGCATGCGCTTTCGACACCAGATGATTGCCCAGGCCTGTGCCAACACGATTCCGCGCGAGCGGCGGCAAAAGATACATCGCGCCGCCATCCGTACCATCATCCTGCAATATCCGAGCCTGCATGGCCGTTACGAACAGCTGGCGTTCCACGCCGAAGAAGCCGGTGAGGCCGATCTGGCGCTGGGTTATCTCTGGGAAGCCGCGCTGGAAGCGCGCCGGAATTCCGCCACCTCGTCGCTGAGCCTGATATTCGACCGCGCGCTCAGCCTCATTGCGAGCCTTGGCGAAGTTGCGGAGGGAAAATACGTCGATTTCGTTCTCATGAGTTTCGCCTCGATGTTGCAGCTGGGCGAATTCAGCAAAATGAATACGCATCTGGCGCGCACGATGGAGCTGGCGCAGCGCCAGGGCCGGGCGGCACAGGTGTGCGGCGCGCACGCGCACCTCGGGATGATTTGCTGGTTCGAAGGCCGATATGAGGAAGGGCTTCGAGTGACGAGCAAAGGGTTGAAAATGGCCCACCAGCTGGAGTCGCCCGCGCTGATATTTTCAAACCAGCTGATGATGGCGAGCGTGCTGCATGGAATGGGCGAGGTCGGGCGGGCGATTAAAGTGCTGGACGGATTGAACGAGATCCTCGCGGTGACGCCTGAAA
>Ga0210402_10003150_pt1 | contig 15630 bp, 11 predicted proteins | sample IncBWC7MmetaG_FD_161055 | JGI IMG/M metagenome (GOLD analysis project Ga0210402, IMG submission 161055) | Forest soil microbial communities from Barre Woods Harvard Forest LTER site, Petersham, Massachusetts, United States - Inc-BW-C-7-M | ecosystem: Environmental > Terrestrial > Soil >...
GCATGGAAGAGGTAGTCGGTTCGAACCCGACCAGGTCCACCAAATCGTTACAACTCAGAAGGAAGCAGGGCACAAGTCGTTGGCGCCGATCATCAATGCGCAGGGCATCTCCAAGTCTTTTGGATCGACCGTGCTCTTCCAGAATGTCTCCTTCACCGTTTCTGAAGGCGACCGGATCGGACTGATCGGTCCAAACGGCTCGGGCAAATCCACGCTGCTTCGAATTCTGGCTGGCGACGAAGATGTGGATAGCGGTGAAATCGCGATCCGCAAGCGCGTCCGGCTCACCTGCGTTTTGCAGGACTCGAAATTTGCATCTGGAGAAACGGTTCGGTCGGTCGTCGAAAAAGCGCTGGAGCGCGCCGCCGTCTCTACGACCGAGCGAGGCACTCGCTTCGCGGAAACCCTAGGCCGCGCCGGTTTCGACGAACTCGAAACACCGGCGACTGCATTGTCGGGAGGCTGGCAAAAGCGTCTGGCAATCGTCGAAGCGCTGGTTCAGGGGCCGGACATTCTGCTGCTGGACGAACCCACCAATCATCTCGATCTGGCGGGAATCGAGTGGCTCGAAGCGCTTCTTCAAGATGCAGCATTCGCCTGCGTAGTCGTCAGCCACGACCGCTACTTTCTTGAGAATGTCGCGACTGAGATGACAGAACTTAGTCGCACCTATCCAGATGGACTGCTGCGCGTCCGCGGAAACTACAGTACGTTTCTCGAAAAGAAGGAAGAGTTCCTGCACTCCCAGTCGAAGAGGCAGGAAGCGCTTGAAAATCTCGTGCACAACGAAATCACGTGGCTGCGTCGCGGGGCCAAAGCCCGGACCCGCAAATCGAAAGCCCGCATCGACAAAGCCAGCGACTTGATGAGCGAACTCGCGGACTTGAACCTTAGAACCCGCACGGCGACCGCCAACATCGATTTTTCCGCGACGGACCGAAAAACCAAACGGCTGATTGAACTGGAAAATATCGGTTTTGAAATCGGTGACCGTACACTTTTCGACGGCCTCAACTTCGTAATAACGGCCGGGATGCGGGTCGGACTTGTAGGACCGAATGGCAGCGGCAAGACCACACTCCTGCGTCTGCTGCGCGGCGAACTGTCAGCGACTACTGGAGAAATTCGTCGAGCTGACTGGCTGCGAATCGTGTACTTCGATCAAACCCGCCAACTCGATCCCGACGTAACTCTGCGCCGCGCGTTGGCTCCAGACAGCGATTCCGTAATCTATCAGGACCGCGTGATCCACGTCGCGTCGTGGGCTGCAAGATTCCTGTTCACCGGCGAGCAACTCAATCAACCCATCGGCCGCCTATCCGGAGGCGAAAGGGCACGCGTGCTGATCGCGCAGCTCATGCTGCAGCCAGCCGACGTGCTTCTGCTCGATGAGCCCACCAACGATCTCGATATTCCGACGCTCGAGATACTCGAAGAAAGCCTGCTCGAGTATCGAGGCGCACTGGTGCTGGTCACGCACGACCGCTATATGCTCGATCGCGTTTCCACGATCGTGCTCGGCCTCGATGGACAGGGTGGCGCGGAGAGTTTCGCGGATTATTCGCAGTGGGAGTCCTGGCAAGCCGATCGAAAACAGCCGCTGAAGTCAGTTCGCTCCAGCGGCGCTCAACCCCGGCGTGCGGTATCTGAACCATCAGCCGCGAAAAAGAAGCTGTCGTATCTGGAAGCCCGCGAATACGCAACCATCGAGGAGCGTGTTGCCCAGGCCGAGCAAGTGCTGCAGGAGAAGCGTACCCAGCTCGAGGACCCCGCGATCGCAAGTGATGGTCCTCGTCTGCTACGCGCGCACGCCGAGATGGACGAAGCGCAGAAGTTGGCAGATGAACTTTACTCGCGCTGGGCAGAACTCGAACAGAAAAAAGGATGAGCCACGTTTAGCATTTGAGACGTAGCAAGCTACGTCTCTACAGACCGTAGAAACGTTCCTTGCAACGTCTTGTTTGTGCAGCCGCGGCCGCTACGCTCGGGCGAAATCAATGTATCCTCGAAGGACATCGGTCCGGATGAGCTTCACGCGCAACCTGTCTCCCACGTCCAACCTTTGTTGCCCCTGGGCAAGCAATCCTTCCACGCGCGGCTGCAGCACGCGAACAAAGGTTCCCTTCGGAGTAACGCCGGTGACGAGCGCGTCGAATATCTGGCCGATCCGGTGGCTCATCACTACCGCCGCCAGCCGCTTTGTCATCTCGCGCTCAACTTTCCTCGCCGCATCTTCTTTGGCGGTGCAGTTCGAGGCGATGGCCGCTAGTTCATCGTCAGAATAAGGAGCAGGTTGGCCGGCAAGCATGGCCTTGATCAGCCTCTGCGTGACAACATCGGCGAACCTGCGGTTGGGAGCGGTCGAGTGTGTGTAGTCCTGCACCGCCAGGCCAAAGTGACCCTGCTCCGGATCTCCGGGCCGCTCCAGAACATACTCCCCGGGGCCAATCAGCTTGATTACCGCCAGCGACACGTCCGCAAAGTGATCCGGATCAGCCGCTTTGCGCTTAATCAGAAAATCGTTGAGCGCCTTGGAATCCGGATCTGGCGGCAGCTTTCCGCCGTGCTCCGCTGCAAGTTGCACAATGCGGTCCCAGCGCTCGGGAGTTTTCACAATGCGCCGCAGGGACGACACTTTCTCCAGCATGCGGGCGACCACTCCGTTGGCGGCGATCATGAAGTCTTCAATCAGGTCGGTGGCGGGATTCTTTTCCTGCTTTGTGACGTCCACGATTTGTTGATTGAGTATGACTGGCGTTACTTCGGTGGTTTCGAGATTGAGCGCACCATTCTGATAGCGCAACTTCTTGAGTGTCTGCGCGGCTTCGTTTTGGAGCGTGAGTTGCGCTTGCACTTCAGTCGACGCCGCCACTTTTGCCGGAGCGGGCCCCGTATCTCCGAGCCATCCGCCCACTCCGTTATACGCAAGCTGCGCTTTATTGCGGACGATCGCACGATACACATCGCTCGAACTGACGGAGCCCGCGGAATTGACTTCGAACTCGGTTACGATACTCAGCTTGTCTGCGTTCTCCAGCAGCGACGTCGCTCCGGTCGAAAGCTCCTCCGGCAACATGGGGAAAATCCGCACACCCGTGTAAACAGAGGTCGTCTCTTTCGCCGCATGTTCATCAATCGGAGAATGTTTGGGCACGAAAGCATCCACATCTGCAATTCCGATCAGCACTTTGATGTTCCCGTTAGGCAATCTCTCGGCCACTTCGATCTGATCGAGGTCTTTCGAAGTGTCGTTATCGATCGAAGACCAGAGCAGGTCCCGCAGATCACGGATATTGCCACCTGGCGTGACTTGTGGCGGATGCGTTTTCAGTTCCGCAAGCTGCTGCGGAACCTGTGGAGGGAAATCTGGCTCGAAGCCATGCGCCACCATCACTTGCTTGGCGGTTGCCTGCAGATCGAGTTGAGAAGGACGAATGTCGTTCATGAAATTCCTCGTCAAATAAGTATCGAGCCAGAAAAGGCTAACACGTGACCTTCGATTGCGTTGAGGGTGAAGTGAGCGGCAAACTAAGGGGGTCGTCGTGATATCCTTATGACAGTAGCTGCGTCCCCGCCTTTGGGCAAATTTTCCGCAGTTCCCTTGAGAAATCATGATTTCAGTTAGTAATGTTTCCATGCGCTACGGCGCCAAAGTTCTGTTTGAAGAAGTATCGACGGCCTTCACGCCGGGCAAGCGCTATGGCCTGACCGGACCAAACGGTGCGGGCAAGACGACTTTCATGAGGCTTTTGACCGGCGACCTCGATCCTCAGAAGGGAACTGTCGTACGCCCAAAAAAGTTCGGCGTCCTTAGCCAGGATCAGTTTGCCTTCGACGCCTATCGCGTCATCGACACCGTGATGATGGGCAACAAGCGCCTGTGGGCAGCGATGGAGGAGCGCGATCGAATCCATTCCAAGCCGGATCTGACGGATGAGGACGGAATGAGGCTTGGCGAGTTGGAAGGCATCGTGGGCGAAGAAGACGGCTACACCGCCGAGACTGACGCAGCGATCCTGCTGCAAGGTCTCGACATTGCCGACGAACTGCACGAGCGAAAAATGGGGGAATTGCAGGGCGGCCAAAAAGTTCGCGTTTTGTTGGCGCAGGCCTTGTTCGGACATCCGCTGGCGTTGTTGCTCGACGAACCCACGAACCACCTCGACTTGGACTCCATCCACTGGCTGCAAGGCTTCCTTAATAACTATGACGGTGTGCTCATCGTGATCTCGCACGACCGCCATTTTCTCAACAGCATTTGCACCCACATTGCCGACATCGATTACCAAACCATCATCACTTATACCGGAACGTATGACGATATGGTGGTGGCGAAGACGCAGATTCGCTCGCAGATTGAAGGGCAGAACGCGCAACGCGAAAAGAAGATCGCACAGCTCAACGAATTCATTGCCCGTTTCTCTGCGGGCACGCGCTCCAGTCAGGTGCAATCGCGCCGAAAAGAAGTCGAGCGCCTGCAGGTGACGGAACTGGCCAAGTCGAACATCCAGCGCCCGTTCTTGAAATTCGAGCAGAAGCGTCCTTCCGGAAAACACATTCTTGAGCTCGAAGGCATTAGCAAATCGTACGACGAGACCGAAGTCATTCGAAGTTTTACCGCCAGCGTAACTCGCGGAGAAAAAATCGCGTTAATGGGCCGGAACGGCGCGGGTAAAACGACTTTGCTCAATGCGCTGCTGGCGAACTCTCCTACAATTCCGGACGCCGAACTGCGCAAAACCAGCGGCTACGACGGACCATTCCTGACCAGCGGAAAAGTGATTTGGGGACACGAAGCGGCGGTTGGATATTTCGCGCAAGATCACAGGGCTCTGATTCAGGGAGACATGACGGCATTCGAGTGGCTGCACCAGTGGGATCCCTCGGCAGCCCACGAAGAGATTCGCGGCCTTTTGGGGCAGATGCTATTTCCGCGTGAAGATGCCCTGAAGCGCACCGACGTTTTGTCTGGGGGCGAAGCAGCGCGGCTGCTCTTTTGCAAGCTCATGCTGCAGAAGCCAAACGTTCTGGTGTTTGACGAACCCACCAACCACTTGGATCTTGAGTCGATCAACGCTCTCAACATCGCTCTGCAGCGTTATCACGGAACGGTGCTTCTGGTGACGCATGACCACGATCTGATTGATGAGGTCGCTACCAGGATTTGGCATTTCGAGGCGGACCACAAGATCAGCGACTTCAAAGGCGCGTACGAAGAGTACCAGGCGGTTCTTGCTTAGAATTTATTCATCGGGCGCGGACGCCCGCGCATACATTTAGAGTGCCCGGCCAGCGCAGACGCCCGACGCCCACGCCCATTGAAAATTGAAGCCGCCGAGATGGCCGGTCACATCGACGACTTCGCCAATGAAAAACAATCCCGGTACTTTTCGGCTCTCCATGGTTTTCGCCGACAACTCATTTGTGTCCACGCCGCCCGCAGTGACCTCAGCTTTATCGTAGCCTTCCGTTCCGGCGGGAATCAGGGACCACTTATGCACGCTGCGCTCCAGTTCGGCGAGCCCCGAGTTTGTCCACGCGAAGGGTGGATGCACATCCACCCATCGGCTGGCGAAGCGATTCGGCAAGAAATTGTGCAATGCTGACTTCATCGCTGCGATGTTTCGTGGAGTTTGCGCGTCACGCAACGCCGCCGTCACATCGCTACCAGGCGCCAAGTCGATGGCAACTGCACGAGCCGGTTTCCAATACGACGAGATTTGCAGGACTGCCGGTCCGCTTAACCCGCGATGCGTGATGAGCATCTTTTCCCGAAACTGCTGCTGACCAAAAGAGACGGCTACGTCAGCCGAGACGCCAGCCAAATCGCAGTACCGGCCGCGATCTTCGTCGTTGAACAAAAACGGCACCAGCGCAGGCCGAGCTTCGCAAATCGCCAGTCCGAATTGCCGCGCCAGATCGTAGCCAAGCCCGGTCGCGCCCATTTTTGGGATCGACAGTCCTCCGGTCGCGACCACCAGCACCGGGGCACGAAATTCTGTTTCTCCGGCGCGCACCACAAATTCTGTCGTTCTCAACACCTCCAGAATTGACGTCTTCACAAAAAGACGAACCCCAGCATCGCGGCATTCACTTTCTAGCATGTCCGTGATGTCGCGAGCCGAGCCATCGCAGAAGAGTTGGCCGAGGGTCTTCTCGTGATAAGGAATCCGATGCCTCTCGACCAGCGCAATGAAATCCGATGGCGTATAACGGGCCAGCGCCGACTTCGCGAAGTGCGGATTCGCCGAGATGAAGTTTTCCGGACGGCAATGAATGTTGGTGAAGTTGCAGCGGCCGCCACCAGAGATCAGGATTTTCTTTCCAGCGCGTTCTGCTCGCTCGAGTACCGCAACCCGGCGTCCCCGCTTACCCGCCTCGAGCGCGCACATCAACCCCGCAGCACCGCCGCCGAGGACCATAACGTCAAATTGCTGCGTCATCGATACTGAGACAATCCGCTCGGGGGAATCAAGAAGCTAAACAGAATGCCACAATCGTGTGACCGCGCGCGCCCGTAGCTTTTTCGAGTTCCGCAATCAGTGCAGATTCCAGATCTTCCGGGTCCGGTTTCATTTCGCACGCAGCAATTTCTGCGTCGGTCGCGCCCTGAAAACAAAGTTCGCAAACCCCGAGGCCATCTTCTGAACGGACGGGTGGTCCAAAAACGCGACAAGTCATCGGACGCGCTTCATAAAGCTCGCAAAGTCCGGTCTCCGGATCGAGCGCCGGGCAAGGTTCTTCGTTCGCGAACTCAGCAAAACGCTGTTCCGCTTCGTCGCCTTCATCCAGCAAACCGGTAGCTGGATCACCGGGAAACTCCTTTGATAGCCGGGAAACCGCCCCCCGAGCGCGTTGGCGAACGCGGTCCGCAAGCTCTGGGGCGGACTCCGCCAGATTCGCAAGTCCTTCACGGAGCCGGACAACATCGAGCTGATTGATGGGAAATACGCCGATGCAGCATCGCGTGCAACCGGGACGACAGACCAGCCACTCGCCGCTTCGACGTGCGGCATCGGCGAGCGCGGAATCCACAATCTGAACCAGCGCCCGGTCTCGGGGAGGTGAAGAACAATGCACTTTAAGAGAATACCGCAATGCACGGTTTTCATTGCTGGTTGTCTGCGATCCGCCATGGACAACCGGCGCGTAAAGACTCACAGCTGGCGATCTACCAACAGGGGCGTTGACCCGCGCCCGAGCCACTGACAGCCAATTCGACGGTTAATAATGACAAAAACGGTGTATTATCGCGGGATGGGTGCGGCTTCGAGGATTCCCACCCGGTAAGCATACGTTTTTGTGAGAGGTCCATCCCTCATGGCTGCGACAGCGAGCTCTGGCACGAACCAGCATCTCACGCTCGATGATCCCTCCTTCGAGAGATTGTTGGAAGCTGCCTGGGTTCTCCAGTGTTTGCACGATCAACTGCATCCGCCGATCGTTAGCGACGAAATTGCTGAACCGGTCGTATTTCAAAGCAGAATCGAGACAGTAAGCTTGGATTTGCCGGAGACCATCGAACCGGTGGTTCAACCTCCTTCGATGGTGACGATAGCCGATAGCCAACTTAGTGTGGTTAGCGCTCGCTCTGCTGAGGATGAAGCCCTTGCCGAACTGGTCAAGACTCAAGAGGCAATCGAGACCGGCATGTTGGATCTGGACGCCACCGTGAAGCGTTTAGTCTCGCTTTCGCCCAACCTCGCCAGTGAACTGACGCCGGTTGAACCGGCCCAAGTCCAACCGGCCCAGGCCAAAATAACGCCGGTTGAATTAGCGCCGGCCGAACTAGCGCCAGTCGAATTAAAGAGGGTCGAACTCAATCCGAGCCTCCTAGCACTGCCCCCCGCCGTTGCCCCGCCCGCCAAAGCGTCCAGCGTCTGGCGAAAGCCGCCGGTCAACAAAAGGCCGGAGTCGCACGCGTCTTCATTCAATCTCGAAACCACCCGCACCCGTTTTCGGGACGCTGTCACTCGCTGTCGAGCTACATTCCGCGCCAATTCGAGCCTCCGGTCGCTTCGCGCTGTAGTAGTTGCAACCAGGGTCAATCTTCAAACCACGCTCAAGCATCTTCGCGGCGCTTATGTCGAGCCTGCGTTGCGGCGATCGTCGTGGAATCTCGGCACAGGTCTCAAGCGTCTGCAAAACATTTCCACCCACTCTTCGTCGAGGTTCCGCGTCAACTTGACTCTGCGCTCGCTGCGCGCGGTAGCCATTGCAACACCGGTCTGGCTGCTGGCCGTGATCGCCAACTTGCTGCTTCTCGAAACCTGGCTCCATGAGCCTTTTCATGGCGCACAGACGCCGAGTCCTTCTACCGCCGAGGCTGCAGTCACGACCAACCCGCCGAAGCCGATGGTGTCAAGCCGAGCCGCGTCCCAGCCCGCCAAAAGGATCGAAAGCACTGAATCCCAGCGTCCCAAGCCGATTCCTTCGCTTGCAATCAGCCACGAGCAAATCACCGATTTGGCGACTTCGTCGGTCGTGGAGCAGTTAAGCCGCTACGAAATTAACGGGTTGCGACGCCAAGCCAAATACGGAGACGACGCTGCGGCTTTTACTTTAGGGATGGCTTATGAGGTGGGACGCTACCTTCGTCAGAATTGCGTGGAAGCAGCCCGCTGGGTGACAACGGCAGCCGAAGCAGGCAATGCCGCCGCTCAGTATAATCTCGGGCTCCGCTACCGGGATGGCGATGGAGTATCCGCCGATTTACAAGAATCAGAAAAGTGGCTGCGCAAGGCGGCCGCTCATCGAAATCCAGAGGCCAAGCTCGCCCTGCAATTGCTTGCGTCCCGTTGATTCCCCTGCTCGATAGTAGACAGAGCATGTAGCATAATGTCTTCAGTTGAGGAGGGTTCATGCTGGATTCAAGCCAGGTACCAATCGCGCAATCTGCGCTGCTCGTAGTTGACGTTCAGGATTCTTTCACAGCCACGTCAAGCTGGGAGCGCCGCAACAATCCTGACTTTGAAAAAAATGTGGATGCGCTGATCGCGGCGTACCGAGCCGCGAACTTGCCGGTCGTATTCTTTCTTCATACTGACAGCGACGAAGGCTTTGCCACGGACAGCCCTTTTTTCAAGTTGATGGACTTCATCAAAGTGCGCGGCGACGAACCAGTCTTCGTCAAGAGCACCCGCAATTGTTTCACCAGTACTCCGCTGCAGCCTTACTTGCTGGAAAAGGGAGTGCGCCGAGTTGCCATTGCCGGCATCCAGATGGAGCAGTGCTGCGAGACCACCGCCCGGGTTGCGGCCGATCTCGGATACGCAGTGGACTTCGTCACCGAAGCGACCATGACTTTTCCGATTCCGAACTGGGATCGCCCGGGCGAAGAATTGGGCGTCGCTGCCATCCGCGAGCGCACCGAGTATGCCCTGCGCCGCCGTTTTGCTCGACTCGTGACCGTCGCGCAACTCACGGAAGAGTTGAAGGCAGCCCCTTGCGGAGCTGTTGCATAGACTAACTCTGCATTTGTACTTGCAGAACCTCGCCCGGCAGCCGAACCATTCGGGGCTTGGGAAGGGATTCAACGCAATCGGATTGGCTGCGATTACTTCGCGTCGCACCCTGGTTCTGAGATGGAATTCTTTCCGTTCGGTCGCTGGTGGAACTCATTCTCTCCATGCGAATTCCAAGAGTGCGCTCCAGTTGGTACAACTCCGAACGCTGATCACGACCGAAGAGGGTAGAAGCAACGCCGTGCCCGCCCGCACGGCCGGTGCGCCCAACGCGATGGATAAAGTTTTCCGCCACTTCGGGCAAATCGTAGTTGATGACGTGGGCAATGTCTTGTACGTGAATGCCCCGCGAGGCCAGATCGGTCGCGACCAGGATGCGATATCGCCCCTGTTGAAATCCGGCAAGCGCCGCGGTTCGCTGGGATTGTGAGCGGTCGCCATGAATCATGGCTGCGGCGAATCCTTCGCGATTCAGGTTCTTGGCCAGCCGCTCGGTCCCACGCTTGGTGCGCGCGAACACCAGACAACGGCCGGTTTCTTTCGCTAACAAACGGTGCAGCACTTCCTGCTTGCGGTCCCCTTCCACTTCGAACGCTTGCACCCGCACATTCTCGGATGGCTTCAGGGTGGAACCGAGCGCGACGCGCACGGGATTTCTCATGTAATCGTTTACCAGGTGGACGACCGAAGCTTCGAGCGTGGCCGAAAAACACATGGTCTGACGCTCTTTGGGCAGCACAGCCGCAATTCTTTGAATCGCAGGAAGAAATCCCATATCCAGCATGCGGTCTGCTTCGTCGAGTACCAGCACCCGCAGCCCGCGGAAATTAACCAGTCTGCGATCCAGGAAATCTTCGAGCCTGCCCGGCGTAGCGACTACCACGCGAGCGCCGTTGCGAATGGCGCGAAGTTGCTGTCCTTCGGACAAGCCTCCCACCACCAGTGCCGCGGGCGAGAGCTGCTTGCCGCGCAGGGCATCGTATTGTTGTGCCACCTGCATCGCCAGTTCACGCGTCGGAACCAGCACCAGTGCCGCAATTCCTGGCGTGTTTTGCTTGAGCAGTTGTTCCATGATCGGAATCAGGAAGGCCAGCGTTTTACCAGTACCGGTCTGTGCCGTAGCGAGGACGTCCTTGCCGGCGAGCGCTTCCGGGATTGCTGCCGCTTGAACCGGTGTGGGGATGGAAAAGCCGCCGAACGACAAACGATCTTTGACGTAAGGGGAAATCGAAAGTTCTGAAAAATTCTGCATTTTGCTTTCTCTGGCGTAAGCGGCCTCGGTGCGCACACGAATTTCCGGTGCGCACAACGACCAGCATTGCCAGTCTTATGTTTTGATTACGCTGAAGACTTACGGAGGGCAAACTGAAGGCGGGAGTTCTCAGATCAAATACTGCACCAGAGCCATCGCACCATACAACCGCGGTATTAAGCGTAACGTCAGTATAGCACGCCGGAACCGAGCCTTCCCCGCAGAGCATCGAAATCCAAGGTTACGATGGTTCCGGTCCCAAAATCCACATAGGCCCGGTTGCCTGTTCGGGCGCCGAGCCAAGCTCGGCAGGCTTGGTTTAACCGCAACGCCTCAACTCAGCGCCGCACCACCATTTCCCGCGCCCCATTGGTCGGAACCGGCTGATTAGTGACCAGCCAGTAAAGTCCCACGCTCTTGACCGTTTCTCGAAACTGGTCGAAGTCGACTGGTTTCTGGATGTAGCTGTTAGCTCCCAGGTTGTAACCCGCCACTAAATCGCGCTCTTCCTTTGAGGAAGTCATAATAACGACGGGAATAGTCTTGGTCCGAGCGTCCCCTTTGATTTGCTTCAGCACTTCCATGCCGTCCACTTTGGGCAGTTTCAAATCGAGCAGCACCAGTTTAGGTGGATGATCAAATGATCGATGCCCGAACCCCCCGCGACAAAAGAGAAAGTCGAGCGCTTCCTCGCCATCGCGCGCTACGAAGATGTTGTTCGCCAGCTTTCCCCGCTTCAGCGCATGCAGGGCAAGATCCATGTCGTCCTGATTGTCCTCCACCAGCAGTATGTCTAGTTCCCCTGAGTTCATCATTGGCCTCCAGCCGTAGCTCCGTTGCTCTTCGATTCGATTTGTTTTGCCGCAGTGAGTGTGAAATAGAACGTCGCGCCCTTGCCCACTTCCGCGTCTGCCCACACTCGGCCGCCATGTTTTTGCACGATGCGTTGCACCGTAGCCAAGCCGATGCCGGTACCTTCAAAGTCCTCCGCGCGATGCAAACGCTGGAAGACTCCGAACAATTTGTCCACATACTTCATGTCGAAGCCGATGCCATTGTCCCGGACCATGAACACCAGTTGCCCCTCGTCCTCTTTGTGGCCGACTTCGATGACAGCCCGCGGTGAGGGCGCGGGCGTCCCCGCCTGTGCACCGCCGACGCGGGGACGCGTGAACTTAAGCGCGTTCGCCAATAAATTCTGAAACACCTGCTTGACCAAAACCGGATCGCATTCCACCACGGGTAAATCCGCGATAACCCATTCCACCGACCGCCCTTCTCTCTCGGGCTGGAGAATCGCGATCACCTCTGCAACAATCGCATTCAGCCTGGCAGGCTGCCGATTCAGTGCTTGCCGTCCAACCCGCGCCAGATTCAACAACTCGTCCACCAACAACCCCATCTTTTGCGTCCCAGCCTGGATGCGATCCAAATAGTGCCTTGCGCCGGGATCCAGAGTCGGTCCGAACTCTTCGTCCAGCAGTTTGGAAAAGCCGCTGATGTGCCGCAACGGCGCCCGCAGGTCGTGGGACACCGAGTAACTGAAAGCTTCCAGTTCTTTGTTGGCGGTTTCGAGTTCGGCGGTGCGCCGCAGGAGTCGCTCCTCGGCCCGCTTGCGTTCCGTGACGTCCGCTCGAATGGCAACGTACTGCCACGGCTTCCCATCCACTCCCACGAACGGCACAATCGTCGAATCCAGCCAGAAAAACGAGCCATCCTTGGCGCGATTCTTGACCTCGCCCTGCCAAACTTTGCCCTTCGCGATCGCGCCATACATGCTCTCGAAAAAGTCTGACGAGTGTTGATCGGATTTCATGATGCGGTGATTCTGGCCGATCATCTCCTCTCTGGAATATCCGCTGATAGCGCAAAACCTGTCGTTCACGTAAGTAATAGTGCCGTGAGTGTTCGTGACTGCGACGATGGCGTGCTGATCCACAGCGAATTTCTGATCGGCCAGCTCTTTGTTGGTCGCTTGTAACTGCGCTGTCCGCTCCGCTACCCGCCGCTCGAGTTCATCGTTGAGTTTTCGGATTTCCCGCTCATCGTGTTTCTGCCGCGTAATGTCGCGAATCGCCGCCACGCCGCCACGGAGCACACCGTCCTTGTCTCTTAAAGGGCTGGCATTGACCTCGATCCAGGCCCCCTCCGTGATCTTAAGATTGCGCACAAACATCTCGGCGCTGCTTGCTTCCCCATTCAGGGCGCGAATCATGGGGTCTTTCTCCGTCGGCAGGAGTGTTACGGTGTCGGGGAGGTGGAAGCCGTAGTGCTGAGGCCAATCTCGAGCCGGCAGGTCAGCCGGACCGAGGCCCAGTATGGCTTCCGCTGCGGGGTTCCAGAGGACGAACCTCTCCCTCTCGTCAGCGACCACCAACCCCTCAGACAGGCTGTCCAGCACTGACTGCAGCATCAGCGTCTGGCTCTGCAGCGCCTCCTGCGAAGTGCTCAATTCTTCGGCGTAACGGGATAATTCCAGCGCCTGCGCTCCCAGAGCTTCTGCCGCCCGCTTGCGTTCCGTGATGTCCGCGCGGATGGCCACATACTGCCGCGGTTTCCCTTCCGCGCCTATAGTCGGAACGATGGTAGTGTCCACCCAGTAAATCGACCCGTCCTTCGCCCGGTTCTTGATCTCGCCATGCCAAACCCGGCCGTTAGCGATAGTGTTGTACATCTCCTGAAAGAACTTTTTTGGATGGTGGCCGGAGTTCAGAATGCGGTGATTCTGCCCAATCAGTTCATCCTCCGAATACTGGCTGATAGTGCAGAACTTGTCGTTGACATAAGTAATGGTGCCCTGAACGTCGGTGATGGCCACGATGGCGTGTTGATCGAAAGCAAACTTCTGATCGGCCAACTCTTGCAGCGCAGCCTCGCTGGTGGCGAGGCTCCTCTTCAAGGCCTGCTCAGCCCGCTTGTGTTCGGTGATGTCGCGCGCAATTTTTGAAGCGCCGACAATCACGCCCCTGCCGTCCTTAATCGGCGAAATCGTCACCGAAACATCGATCTTCTTGCCATCTTTACGCACGCGGACGGTTTCCAAATGGCTAACGCTCTCGCCCCGCTCAATTCGTGCCAGAATGTCGGACTCCTCCTTCGCCCCCTCCGGTGGCGACAGGATCCTCCTCGATTTGCCCAGAGCTTCCCCTGGCGAATAGCCGAACACCCTTTCGGCACCCCGGTTCCACGAGGTGATCGTCCCTTCCATGGTCATGCTGATAATGGCATCATCGGATGACTCAACCACCGCTGACAGGTGCCCACGCACTTCCTCCGCCCACTTGCGCTCCGCGACTTCCTCCGCCAGTTTGTGATTCACCTCCTGCAAATGCATCCGGCCGGGCAGCGAAATCACCTTCGGCACCAGAGGTATGAGCATCCCCGCCGTGATCACCGACACTAGCGCCGTTATTCCCTTAAGTATGCCCGCCACCAGGTAACTGCCGTGCCAGACATTCCAGATCTCCATCAGGTGAGTCGTGCCACACGCCAGGATGAAGGTCGCAAACATCCAGAAAATGCGATTGAACGGTATATCTCGATTCTTCCGAATGAAGTAGATGAGGACAATCGGAATGCAGTAATACGAGAGCGTGATCAGCCCGTCGGAGATGACGTGCAGCCACACCATCCGCGCATCCCAAAGGTAACAATATCCATGGGGCATGAAATCGGGAAAAAGCAATTGTTTAAAGAATTCCAAGGTCCGGGCGTAGCCTCATGATTTCCTATCGGCAACTCAGCCACCACGGCAAGCAAGAAGGCAGGTTACGGAGGGTCGTGCTGAGCAAAATGGAGGGCAGGCGTCTGGCCCCGTCCCCGGCCGCACGCTGCGCCCAAGGGTCGGAGCGGGGCTCCACGCCCACGATGCGCATTTCCGACCTCGGCGTAATCGAGCGTTTTTCCTCTTTTCGGCGTCCGGCTACGAAGGCGCGCCCGTCCCCGGCCAGGCATTCGGCAAGGTTGCCCGAATCACGTCCAACAGTTCGTTATTGTCCGCCGGCTTCTGGAAAAAAGCCGTTGCCCCCGCCTGCAGCGTCTTCTGTTCGTTGGATTGCGGATCGCGCGCGGTCAGCACAATCACCGGAATGCTCGACAACGCGTCGCTGTTCTGCAGGCGCTCCAAAACCACGAACCCATCCCCGGCGGGCAAGCCGAGATCGAGAATGATCAGGCTGGGCTTTTCCTTCTGCGCCACCGAAATGGCGGAATAGCCATCTGAGGCTTGCACCGTGTCGTAGTGGTTGGCTCGCAGGCGAATTTTCAGCGCCCGCCTCAGATCGGGATCATCATCGACAATTAGAATTTTCGGCTTTTCCATTTAAGTCCTCCATAAGTCCGTTTTAATTTGCTTCGGCTTTGTTTGTTGCTGCACTTACATCTCCGTTCGCAACTTCAGGCGATGGTTTCGAGGCCAGCGCCTTCATCGCCATTTCCGTAATCCGGTCCGCCACCGCTTGCACCCGATCTTCGAGCGGCCTCGCGTCCTCGCGGGAAGGCAGCGGCACGGCAGTCGCTGATATTTTCAGAGCGCCCACCGCTTTGAAGCCCGCACCTGCCTCCAGTTGTCCGCGAATGCGATTTATCATGATGGTTGCCCGCTCCACATCGGTGCATGCGGCTACAAAAAACGTCTCGCTGCTTCCGACAATTCCCATCACTGGAAGAACCAGGTCTTTGTCGAGATACACGCAGCGGCGAAGCGTCTCGAGAGACTGCCGGCAGATCTCCTTCCAGTTGCCTCGGGGGGAACTCGAAACCGGCGTCAGTTCAACCGTCAACAGGACCAGGGCATCCCGCAGTTGACCTTCGTGGGTGATGAGGGGAAAAAGTAGTTTGGGCAACGAATACAGCGGCAAGGTAAAGGAAAACGTACTGCCATTTCCGATTTCGCTGGCCACCCAGATTCGTCCG
>Ga0210402_10003151_pt1 | contig 15628 bp, 14 predicted proteins | sample IncBWC7MmetaG_FD_161055 | JGI IMG/M metagenome (GOLD analysis project Ga0210402, IMG submission 161055) | Forest soil microbial communities from Barre Woods Harvard Forest LTER site, Petersham, Massachusetts, United States - Inc-BW-C-7-M | ecosystem: Environmental > Terrestrial > Soil >...
AAGCGTCCAAGAAGTTTCACCACCGCCTCTCTCTTGTGGCTCCTTATTCACGTGGCCGGTTTAGAGTGTGCAAATGGTTCGCCGGATGTCAGCCAAACGTGGATTGGCCACCAGGCCGCCTTATCTTCCACACGGCCAATCTGGCTCGGCTAGTGTTTTCACTCATGGGTTCTCCCTTTGTCGGAATGAAGCGAGTCTAGGAAGGAGTTAGCCAAGGAGCACTCACCGCCGACGTTGCCGTCCCAGCTCGCTGGTTTCCATCCCGCGTTACCATCAAACGCATCAAGAAGGTTCGCCAGCCGACAAAATCGGCGATGCGGCACGAGGCAAGCTCAGGAGCAGTTTGAGGGTCATGCCCGCGCAGGGGACTTCACGCGGAAAGCACCGATTCTCGATCCGCTCCGGGAGCAGCATGGACACCGACCTCGGAAAGCCCTCCCTTGCGCTCCTTCCGCCCGAGCTTGCGGATAAAGGTGTAGAAGGCCGGTGTGAAGATGAGGCCGAAGCAGGTCACCCCCAGCATCCCAAACAGTACGGCTGTCCCCAGCGATTGCCGCATCTCTGCACCGGCCCCGGTCGCGACCGCCAGCGGGGCGACGCCCAGGATGAACGCCAGCGAGGTCATGAGGATCGGGCGAAGCCGCGTCCGCGCGGCATGCACCGCGGCTTCGCCGGCGGTGCCCCCCTCCTCTTCCTTTTGGCGCGCGAACTCGACGATCAGGATCGCGTTCTTGGCAGCGAGGCCAACGAGCACAACGAAGCCGATCTGCGCCAGGATGTCGATCGGCATGCCCCGCACGAGCAGCCCCGTGACGGAGGCGAGCAGGCACATCGGCATGATCAGGACGATGGCGAGCGGCAGCTTCCAGCTTTCATATTGCGCGACGAGCACGAGGAAGACAAAGAGCGCGGCGGCGCCGAAGACGAGCAGCGTCGGCGTGCCGCGCTGCTGCTGTTGGAAGGCAAGATCGGTCCACTCGAAAGCAATGCCCTTTGGCAGAACCTCGTGCGCGAGCTCCTCCATGCGATGCAAGGCCGTGCCGGTGGCGACGCCCGGCGTCGCGACACCCTGCACTTCGGCGACGGGGAAAAGATTGTAGCGCGGTACGCGGTACGGGATCGTCTTGCTCTTGAGCTGCGCCACTGTCCCGATTGGCACCATTTCGCCCGAAGTGTTGCGAGCCTTGAGGCGGGCGATGTCTTGTGCGGTGTGTCTGAAATCCGCATCACCCTGAACCCGGACCTGATAGGCGCGGCCAAGATAGTTGAAGTCGTTCACATATTGCCCGCCGAGATAGACCTGCAGCGTGGAAAAGACGTCGGTCGGCGTCAGCCCCACCTTCTCCGCTTTGAGCCGGTCGATATCGGCATAGACCGACGGCGAACCGGTGTTGAACAGCGTGAACACGCCGGCAAAGTTCGGATCCTTGTTGACCGCGGCGACCAGCGCGCGTGCGGCCTTGAGCAGCGCGTCGGAGCCGAGCCCGGCACGGTCCTCGAGCATCATCTTGAAACCGCCCGCGCTGCCGAGACCCTGCACCGGCGGCGCCGGAATCGTCAGCACGTAGGCGTCCTTGATGACCGACAGCCGCTTGCGCAGGTCCGCCAGCACCGTGTTCGCAGTCACGCCCGGAAGCTCGTGATTGTAAAGCGACGGCAAGCCGGAGAAGATCGTTGCGGCATTGGATGCAACGGTGAAGGTCGTCACATCAAGACCGGCGAAGGGCGCGACATGCTCGACGCCCGTCGTTCCCAGAATGATATCAGTGCAGCGCCTGATCACATTCTCCGTCCGGTCCAAGGTCGAACCGGGCGGAAGCTGCACGACGTTGATCAGGTACCCCTGATCCTGTTCCGGGATGAAGCCGGTCGACGTCCTCGAAAATTCGAGACCAGCAACGCCGATGAGCCCGACATAAACTACGAGCGCGACGGTGCCGCCGCGCACGAGCCGCCGCGTGAGGCCCCCATAGCCGAAAGAGAGCCGCTCAAAACCGCGATTGAAGCGATCGAACGCGGCATACAGCGGGCGCTGCGCCCGATTGGCATGCGTGTCGTCGTGGACGTAATGCGGCTTGAAAAGCACGGCGCAGAGAGCCGGACTGAGCGTCAGCGAGACGAAGCAGGAGATGATGGTCGAGGCGGAGATCGTTACGGCGAACTGGCGGAAGAACAGTCCGGAAATGCCGGAGATAAAGGCCGACGGCACGAAGCCGGCGCAAAGTGTCAGCGCGATCGAGATCAGCGCACCACCGACTTCGTCCATCGTCCGATGGGCGGCTTCCAGGGGTGACATGCCGTCGCGCATGTTCCGCTCGACGTTTTCGACGACGACGATGGCGTCATCGACGACGATGCCGACCGCGAGCACCAGGCCGAACAAAGACAAATTGTTGAGCGATATGCCCGCTGCCGCCAGGATCGTAAAGGTCCCGACCAGCGAGACAGGGATCGCGATGACCGGGATGATGGTCGCGCGCCAGCTCTGCAGGAACAGGAACACGACGCCAACCACCAGCACGATGGCCACGAAAATCGTGACGATGACCTCCTTGATCGACTTCGCGATGAAGACCGTCGGATCGTAGATGATGATCGAGTCGACGCCGGGCGGAAAATCCTTCTTCAGCTCGTTCATCGCGGCCAGCACTTCGCCATCGACAGCGAGCGAGTTGGCTCCAGGCTCGGCATAGATCCGCAGCGTCGTCGCGTTGCTGCGGTCCATATAGGCCGTGCTGCCGTAATCGGCGGCGCCAAGCTCAACCCGGCCGATATCGCGGACGCGAGTCACGTGTCCGCTTCTATCGGACTTGACGATGATGTCCGCAAACTGCTCCGGCGTGGCGAGGCGCCCGAGCGTTTCGACGTTCAGCTGATAGGCCTCGCGACTTGTGGTCGGCGGCTGGTTCAAGATGCCGGCCGAGACCTGCAGGTTCTGCGCGCGCAGCGCCGCGAGCACATCGCCCGCGCTGAGATCGTAGGCGGCTGCCTTGTCCGGGTCGAGCCAGATGCGCATCGCATATTCGCGGCCACCCAGGAATTGCACGTCGCCGACACCCGGCAGGCGTGCCAGCACGTCCTTGATATGCAGTGTCGCGTAGTTCGAGAGATAGAACGTGTCGCGCGACTTGTCGGGCGAATAGAGGTGAATGGCGAGCAGGATGCTGGGGATCGCCTTGCGGACCTGCACGCCCAGGCGCTGCACGTCGTCAGGCAGGCGCGACAGTGCGTCCTGCACCCGGTTTTGCGTCAGCATCTGCGCGACGTTCAGGTCCGTGCCGATACGGAACGTCACCGTGATCGTTAGGTTGCCGTCACCCGTCGACTGGCTGCTCATGTAGAGCATGTTCTCGACGCCGTTGATCTGTTGCTCGAGCGGCGTTGCGACCGTGCGGGCGACGGTCTCGGCGGATGCGCCGGGATAGGATGCTGTGACCTGTACCGTCGGCGGGACGATTTCCGGGTATTGGGCCACGGGAAGGACCGCGAAGGCGCCTAAGCCAAACGCCGTCACAAAGATGCTGAGCACGGTCGCGAAGCGTGGGCGATCGATGAAGAAATGTGCCAAGCGCATGTCGCCCTCCCGCTCTAACCCTGACCCGCGGCCGCGGCGTAACGGATCGTGCCGTCCTGAGGCGCGACCTTCGCGCCCGGTGCTGCGTGCGGAATGCCGTCAATGATGACCTGATCGTTCGGCGCAAGCCCAGAGCGGATCACGCGCAGGCCGCCCTCGAGGTCACCGATCTCGACCTGCTTGGGCACAACCGTGTTGTCTGCCCCGACGGTCATGACCATGTGCTGCGCCTGGTCTGGAAGCACGGCTGCGTCAGGCACCAGCAGCGCTTGCACCGGCGCGCCCACGATCAGCCGCGCGCGAGCGAACTCGCCCGGCGTCAGGAGGCGATCGGGATTGGCAACGGTGGCGCGGGCGTGGATCGTGCCGCTCGAGCGGTTGAGCGCATTGTCCACGAAATCGAGCGAGCCTTGGCGCAGGAACCGTGTCTCGTCGCTAAGCGCGATTTCGACCTTGTCGGCCGCGCCGTCTTTGGCCCGCGCACGATCGCGGGAATAAGCCAAAAAGTCGGACTCGCTCATATCGAAATCCAGCCAGATCGGATCCAGCGAGACTACGGTGGCAAGCAAGGTCGTCGGCGTCGTCGCGGCGCGGCTGCCGGCGATCAGATTGCCGACCGAGACGAGATGGGTGCCGATGCGCCCGGTGAAGGGCGCGGTGATACGGCAATGCTCGAGATCGAACTCGGCGTCGCGGATCTGCGCCTTGGCGTCGCCGACGGCGGCCTGCGCGCTTCGCTGCTCGGCTGTGCGCTGATCCACGGTCTGCTCCGTTCCGAACGATTTGGTCGCCAAGACCTCGGCACGAGCGAGCTCGCGATCAGCGAGCGCAAGGCGCGCGCTTGCCGCTTCCAATAGCGTCCTGGCCTGTGCCAGTTTGATCTCGTAGGGGCGCGCGTCGATGGTGAAGAGGAGATCACCTTTGTGGATGATGCCGCCATCCTTGAAGTGGATTCCAGTCAGCGTGCCGCCCACCTGGGCGCGGAGCTCGACCTGCTCGATCGCAGAAAATTGACCAAGGAAGCCGAGCCGCCAATCTATCTCGCGCGCCAAGGGCTTGCTCACCACCACCTGTGGAACCGACACAGGCGGCGAAGACGTGGCAGCGTCGCTTCCGCCATACAAATAAGCCAGCGTTGCCGTCGCGAGGGAAGCGACGGCAAGCGTCGTAATAGTGCCGGCAAATTGAGTGCGCTTGGTGACGTGTTTGCGCGTCATCGATCGTTCCCCTGCCAATGTGTTGCGCTGTTGGATCAGCCTTGATGCGTTGGATCGCTTGCCGGAGTGGAAATGCTGTCGGGAGCAGTGAGAGAACTTATTTTTGCGGGCTCGACGCAGCGCTTGATGTGATGGGCAGCGAGTGGAAGGGGCTCATCCTTTGGGCGCTGCGATCGGAGGCACGCCGTTTCGGAGAATTGCGCCGTGTGGTGCAGGGGATCAGCGAGAAGACGCTGATCCAGCATCTGAAGGAGATGGAGGCGGACGGCATCGTGACGCGACAGGATTTCAAGGACGTCCCGCCACGCGTGGAGTACGCACTGACGCCATTCAGCGAGTCGATTTCTCTCGCGCTGACACCGCTGTGCGAGTGGGGTATGCGATTCATGATCGAGCAATCTAATGCGGCAGGCCGGCGGAGCCGGTACCGTAGAAAACCGTATTCGTCTCCGGATCGTAGGTGCCCGGCATCCAGGCACCGCCACCGCCGCATTTTGCCGCTCTCGCCGGGCCAACTCTTCGGGTCCTCCTTGATGGTGTTGAATTCCCAGACCTTCTTGCCGCTCTTGGCTTCGACACCGTAGATTTTGCCTTGCGTTGCCAATTCGCCGGCGGTCGAGCCGAAAGTCAGCATGTCGCCGGCGACCACGGGTCGCGAGGTGAAGTTGCAACCGTGGCAGTTCGCAAAATCGGTCAACTGGATTTGCCAGATCTCCTTGCCGGTTTTCTGGTCGAGGGCAATGCCGCGCCCATCTACCGTTCCGATGAAGACCTTGCCGTTGCCGACCGCGACGCCACGGCTATAGGGTGAGAACAACATCTTCTTGGTGAGCGGATCGAGCTTCGGCTGAGGATGACTGAAGCTCTGCTGCCGGTCTGAGCTGGTTGACCTGAACACGCCATTGAACTCGGCTGCTTCTGGTTCGTGGATGGAGTTGCTGCGCGTTTTCGATTCCATGGCGACGACTGGCCCCTTGCGCGCACGAAGCGCTGCGGATGACGACCGTCGAAAGCTAGTGCGGCATGGCACTGTACGATAGAATGCATTCGGCCGAATATTGTGTCCGATTGTCCGCGCCGTAGAGAGAACATATGGATACTTCCGGCGACCTACTCGATCGCGTTCTAGCCAGCTTCTGCCTTCGCTTTCGCGTGCAACGCCATCTGCAGTTTCTGAACACTCTTCGGAGTTGATAGGTTGCCCAATCCCCAGGTCCCTCACTACGTCTTGCGTTCGTCTTTCCGCAGCTGGATCAAATCGCTTGGTCCTGGCGAAGGCGGATGGCAAGGCTTAGACGTCGATACTCCGATCGAAAATATCGTCGTGGACTCGCGTCGCTTGGGGCAAATGCTCACGGGAAAGCGGCCGCTGAGGCGTCCTAAACCATCCTGGAGCATTAGCTCACTTTGCACGCCGCCAAGAAGCTTTCTGTGCCCGGTAGCGGCCGGGAGAGAGGCCGTGGTGCCGGCAGAATACTTTCGAAAACGCCGTTCTCGTCTGATAGCCGACGCGCACGGCGATCCGCGCGATGGTGTCGTCGCTCGATTCGAGCATAAGCGCCGCCTCCTCCATTCGACGACCCAAGAGATAACGATGGACCGGCTGGCCAACGAGCCTCGCGAAGCGAGCGGCGAAGGCGGACCTACCAAGCCCAGCGCGGCGCCCTAGCTCGCGAATAGTCCATCGGTGTGCCGGCCGTTCGTGGATCAGCCGAAGTGCTTTGCCGATGTGTGCGTCCGTAATGGCGCCCAACCATCGGCCTTCACCAGGGCGGAGCGACTTGATCCAGCTCCGAAGCACCTCGACGAACAATACTTCGGTCATCCTTGAGAGCACTGCGTCCTGGCCGGGGCGTTGAGCCGCCGACTCGCTTACTAACCGCCGCAGAATAGTCTCAAGCCAGTCGTCCTCGGTAGCTGGTGTCAAATTCAGAACGGAGGGGAGCAGATCCAGAACGCTGCTCGCCAACGGGCTAAAGAAACCGCAGATCACGGTGGAAAACGGTTGTTGGCCACCGCCGTGATGAATCACGCCGAGATGTGCTGGGCGACGATCGAGATCAAGCAGCGAGGACGGTTTGATCCTACGACCCGACCACATGACATGGGGTTCCCCTCGGGTGACCATGACGAAATCTCCAGCAGACATAGGAAGCGCCTGTCCATCCTCGAATTCGATGATGGCAGACCCCCGACTAAGATAATGAAACACGGCATCCGGACGTCGCGGCAGCGCCAAACACCACGGACGACCGAGTTCGTAGTGGAACAGCGGGGTCCCACTGAGACGAATGCGATCGAGTAGGTCGGCGACAATATCTCGAAACATCGTGTCGACGAAATTGTCGCCGACGACGTCCTGGTTCATGCCAACCTGGCCAGCGCGGGGCTCGCCAACGCTGACTTTCTCATACTTCGGCCCCGACGGGTCCCCGGCTTCATAGATGCGAATATGTTGGGCCATGACTTACCCCGCGTTTAGTTGAAGTTGAAACGCCGCGACGACACGCGGCGCGTCGAAATACTCGCGCAGCACGGCAATCTTCCCGCCCTCGGCGCGCAGATAGAGAATGTAATTCTGGTTGTAGGGACGTCCCGTGCTGATCACGGTGGCCCTCGCGGTGAACTCAGCGAGGACTGCGTCTTCGCCTTCCACGCGATAAACTTTCGAAACTTCAACTTGGAAGTCGCGAACATCGTCTAAGAAGCTTTTGACGCTCTTGGCAATCGCGGCGATACCCTTCAACGGGCTGCTGACGCCGGCATAGGCACCGTATGGATACTCCATCACGGCGTCCTCGGCGTACAGCGCGCACCACGCTGCGAAGTCAGCCTGCATCTCGTGGAAATGCGCGTTTAGCAGATCGGGGGCGTTCACTATGCTGCAACTCTTCGATACAACCGGGCCCCACGTCGGAGCCCGAGCTTGATTGATGGAGAGTGATCAGCCGAAGAGCTTCTTCGCAGTCTGGGCTATGAGTTCACCCTGGTGGCGGGCCCCGGCCAACTCGTTCTCGGACGGCTGGCGCGAGCCGTCGCCGCCAGCGACGGTCGTTGCCCCATAGGGAGCACTACCCGTCACCTCGCCGACGGTCGTCTGCCCCTGGAAGCTGTAGGGGAGACCCACGATGACCATCCCGAAATGCAGGAGGTTGGTTATGATCGAGAACAGGGTCGTTTCCTGACCGCCGTGCTGAGTGGCGCTCGAGGTGAAGGCCCCGCCGACCTTGCCATGCAGGGCTCCCTTCATCCACAAGCCACCAGCCTGATCGAGGAAGCTGGCGACCTGCGAAGAGATGCGGCCAAACCGCGTTCCGCCGCCGACGATGATCGCGTCATAGTAGGCCAGCTCATCGATCGTGGCGACCGGAGCGGCCTGATCGAGCTTGAAATGATTGGCGCGCGCTATCGCCTCGGGTACGGTTTCCGGGATGCGTTTCACGTCGACGATCGCGCCGACCGCCTTGGCACCCTCGGCGACGGCGTAGGCCATCGCTTCGATGTGGCCATAGGTTGAGTAGTAAAGAACGAGGACCTTCGGCATACAAATGCCCCTATTGCTGGCGTGTTGTAGAATCTGGCCGGGGCGCGGATGGCGACCCGAAGATTCGGTTCATGAAACTGATGGGTCTTGGCAGGCTGTTCAGTCGAGCGTCGCTCGCGCCAGGAATGGAGCGAGTTGCGCGCGGGCCATTTCTGGTGTGACCACATCGCTGGGCTCAAGCTTCTCAAACTGATAACTGGCTGGGTCGTCGTAGACGCGCTCGCCGATGAGCTTTGCATCTTGCGTGTACGCGAAGTTCTGCATGATGTTGTGGGAAATGAGGTAGTAGGCCTCCGGATCAGAGACAGCCACAAGCTCCCCCGGCTGTATCATGGCCGCAGGGATCATGTGACTCCAGACTGCCTCGGTCACGACGCCGAAGTCGCCAACGCACATGTTCAGCGTCCGAGCCGCCATGACGTTTGTCCTTGTCTCCGCGACCAGCTGGTAAAAGGACTTCACCGCCGCTTGACCGACGAGAACGTGAACCTGGCGACGCTCGGCAATGCGATAAATGGGCTCAGGAACGGTCAGCTCGGGGGCAAGGATTTGTTCCCAGTAACCAGAAATCTCAAGCAGTGCGTGCCGCAGATAGTTCTTCAGAATCGCCCGATGCAAGGGCTTCTCGGTCTGCTCAATCAACTCTTCGATTTTGCGCGGGAGATAGGTGACGTCGAAGTTCGGCGTGAGATCAAGCCGTGTCATGGCGTCCGACGTCTTGTTTACATGTGTCGTGCCCGAGTCTTTACCTGCCAAGCCGGCGTGCACAAGTCGTTGCTGATTCAGCAACTGATGGCGGGAAGTAAGCTCATTCATTGGAAGTGTCCTTCAACCTCGGCAATTGAATAGACCGCGCGCTCTGTATTGAGGTGCGCGGACCGGACGTTTGTCGCGAAAGCTAGGCATTCCCTCTGATAAAAAATACCCGTAAAATGTTGGGCCTAACGTTCAAGGAATCTGAAATGCAGGGCCCTGGTGTCCCCAGTCTGGACCAATTGCTGGTGTTCCTGACCGTCGTTGAGACGGGAAGCTTCGCGGCCGCGGGACGAAAGCTCGGGCGGGCGACTTCGGCGGTGAGCTATGCGATTGCCAATCTCGAGCAGCAGCTTGGGGTTCAACTGTTCGATCGGGACCGAACGCGCAAGCCAACGCTGACGGCGTTTGGCTCGTCCGTTCTGTCGGAGGCGCGCACAGTGTCAGTCGGCGTGGACAGTCTGCGTGCCAAAATCAGGGGCATGTTGGGCGGCCTTGAGTCCGAACTCTCCATCGTTGTGGACGTCATGCTCCCGACCGGTCGCGTGGTCGACGCAATGCAAGCGTTCGAGAAGGAATTTCCGACCGTTGCGCTACGTCTCCATACCGAGGCGCTCGGAGCAGTGACGCAGCTCGTATTGTCGGGCGTTGCCAGCGTGGGCATCAGCGGCCCCGAGCATAGGGGTTTGGCGGGCCTGGAGCAGGTCCGCGTCGGAAGCGTCGAGTTGATCCCGGTCGCCGCACCAATCCACCCGCTGGCGAAGAGCGTCTCCAATCCGCCGGGCGCAGCAAGGGATCACGTTCAGCTCGTGCTCACCGATCGGTCCACCCTGACAGAAGGAAAGGATTTCGGGGTCGTCGGCGCGAGATCATGGCGCCTCGCGGATCTCGGCTCGAAGCACGCCCTATTGGTGGCTGGAATCGGCTGGGGCAGCATGCCTGAGCCCATGGTACGCGCCGATCTCGAAGCGGGGCGTTTAAAGCAGCTAGAACTGCCCGAATGGTGCAGCGGGTCTTACGCCATGCAGGCGATTTATCGAACCGAAGCGCCTCCCGGTCCGGCGGCAACCTGGCTCATCGAGCGATTTGCGAAGCAGTCGGACGCGACTTGGTAGCCTCGGAAAGCTCTCGGATGTGGCCTGGAGCCGTACCTGCTGAGCTATTGAAGCAGCCGGCGAACCCAGCTAGCCGGCTACGGGTCACGAGCCGCAATGCTCTCGGCCTGCAAAATCTCGCCGGGCTCAGCCTCCGAAAAGGAGACCTTAGAGTGCGTGAGCCTTGTCGAGCTGCCCCCGAACAATGCAGAACATCATTAGGCCGTAGAGTCCTCTAAAGAGCTTCTGGTGCTCGCCAAGTCTTTCGCTTAATGCGCAAGCGCTTGTGTGTACCGAAATGCCTGCCAATCCCGGAGTGCTGTCACAACACCATAGTAACTGGTGAGGGCGAACATTTCGTATTTTTCCAGCCACACCGCCGGCCCCATCTCCCTCAGCTCTCGGTACAACGGCCAGGGGTTCAGCAGGGCTTGATCCGTATTGGATCAAGGGTTGAGGTCGGCGCCTTTGACTCTTCTTTCAACGGCGCTTGGGGTGTTCCTAACATCTTGGTCTCCTCTGCGAATGCACTTCGGATCGATCACGCCGACGAAGTTAGATCGCTGGAGGTTGGGCGTCGTGAGCCGATGACGCACTTTCGGCGGTACGGAAACGCCCAGAGCTAGGCGAAATCTGCCTTATGGGACGCTGGTAAGTGAGCGAACCGATGGTGGAATTTCCGGGCGAAATTTCTATAGTCGCGAAAGCCGCAGGCGTAGGCGACTTCGCTGACATCATTGCCTCCGTTCTTGGACTGGCTTGAGTACGGAAGGCCTCTCAACCCAAACAAACCTCACGGTCAAATCTTGGAAGCGTGTTCAACCGTAATCTTAAGAATTCGGCATGTGCGTCAGATATTCGTAGATGGCCATGAGTTCTTCATCGCCCATTCTTCCGATCGGCTGCCACGGCATCTGCCTGTTGAGTTCATGGCCGTTGGGATCGACGCCGGTCCGCATGGTGACCACGAATTCCTCAAACTTCCATCCCCTTACAACAGAGAGGTCGGGCCCGAGCGGCGCTGCCTGGCCGGGCACGCCGCCGGTCAACTTGTCGCCGTGGCACGCGCGGCAATCGAGATATGACAGGATGTATTCGCCGTACCGCAAAGTAGGGCCCTTCGGCGGCGCGGAGACAACATCGGTAGATACCGGCCAGCCACCGGGGAACATGCCTGCACCGAGCATCATAACCCCTAACAGGTTGAGATGATCCGGCGGATCCTCGGTCGGCTTTCCGGCAGGAGGCAGGCTGCGAAGATATGAAATGACAGCCCGTGTATCATCATCGCTCAGTTTGCCGGAATTGGTGTAAGACATGATGATCATCCAGCGCCCATCGCGGTCGACGCCGTTACGAATAGCCCGAAAAATCTCGCCATCCGACCAGCGGCTCAATTGCCCATCAGGAGTGAGGTTGGAAGACACAAACGACCCGATCGGCACCGGGAGATCCTCGTCGACGTAGAAGTCGCCCGTGACCGGGCTGGTCGTTGAATGGCAGCCGCTGCAGAAGCTATTGAAGATCGCCTGACCGCGCACAGCTTGTTCGGGTGTGCCGGCGACCCTGATGTCTGGGATCGGAGCGGTGCGACCATTCAGTCTGAACAGACCGACGATGATGATGAGCCCCATCAAAGAAACGACAGCCGAGAGGAGCGCCCCTAAGGCTTTACCGCACCACTTCACAAAGCTGACTCCTCTGTTGAGGAGGAAAACTTTGACGCGCCGGTGTTACGTGATAATTTCTAGACGCAGCGAAAACGTTTCAGGAATAACAATCGCAGCGACAATATTGTCGCGATTAGAATCGCTGCACCCGTGCTGCAAAGACGTATCCGACGCCGCGTTCGGTTCTGAGAAGACGCGGCGAACTGGGGTCGAGTTCGAGCTTCCTGCGCAATTTCAACACTTGCACGTCGACGCTTCTGTCGAGCGCATCCTCGTGAACTCGCGTTGCCTGCAGCAAATGCTCGCGCGAGAGAGGCCGCTGAGGCGCTTCGAGGAATGCGAGCAACAGCGCAAATTCACCCCGGCTCAGGGGCACCGAATCACCAGAAGGATCAATCAATTTACGGCCGCGGCGTTCGAGCCGCCAACCTTCGAACCGGTAGCCTCCTCGCTCAGGAGCACGAGCAGTTCGTCCCATCTCGTGTCGCCTGAGCACGGCACGAATTCGCGCCAGCAATTCTCTCAAGCTGAAGGGTTTTAGGACGTAATCGTCGGCACCGAGTTCCAGTCCCACAATCCGGTCGATCTCATCAGGACGATGGCCCGTAATGATGACCGGCACGTTTGAACTGGCGCGGATATCCCGTAGAATATCAAAACCGTCATCCTGACCGAGCTTCATGTCCAGGACGACCATGGATGGCTCGTTTGTTTGAATGTGCCTAAGAAGCTCGCCGCGGCTTGAGGCCGCCGTCACGGAGAGATTGTGTTCCTCCAGATAGCTGGCGATCGTCTGCCGTATTGCAGGATCATCATCGGCCACGACGATCCGATCGGCTCTTGCGTCGATGTTGCCTGAGCGGATCTCACCTTCCATCGATGCGCCTGATCGTGCTTCGTCGATATGGTCTCATGCCCCAGGAACGAATTAGATCAGGCGCTGGCGTGTTCACCCGCGGCGATGATGGCCACCAACTCGGCGAGGCTGGATGCGGTAAGGTCCGGCTTGGCTTCTGCGGCGCCCTCACCTGACAGGCCGAGAATGCGTCCGGGACGATTGACCCACGCGCATTTCAGCCCAAACCGGTTCGCGGGCGCGATGTTGGCGAGCAAGCTCTGCCCGACATGAAGAATGCGTTCGCGCGGGATTTCCGAGCGCTCCAAGCTCCTCAACGGCCGTACGAAGGTGAGACCAGTCCGGCTTGTAGGCGCCGACGCGTTCCGCCGTGGGTACACTGCATATGAAGCGCACCCCATCGGCGACGCATTTGCGGGCGGTGCCTTGGTGGCTGATCGATCTCACCGGCGACCGCGGGTGGTCCCGGCGATCCCGCTTGATCGCATCGTTCCGATCATGGATATCATTCATCGGCGAGATTCCCGAACAAGTGTGGTGCGATCTATTGAAGGTCTTAACCCGTCACTCTCTGCCGCTCGCCCCGTTCGGCGGCGCGCCTTACCGCCTCGATGAGACGGGCGTTGTGAAGTGCGTGTTCAAGGCCGGCTGTTCTGTAGGTACCAGCATGCAGATTGCGCAGAAGATGAACGTAGACCTCTCCAACGTTCATCGCCGCGCCCGGGGCGCTTCGCAATAAAAGGTGCGCATTTCTGAAGTGAGACATTCATCTAGTTAACGATCGCTTTCGGATCCGGCATGTGCGCCAGATACTCGTAGATGGCGCCCAGTTCGTCATCGTCCATTTTGCCGAACGTGCGCCAATTCATCTTTTCGCCGAGTTCGTGTCCGCTCGGGTCTTTGCCCGTGCGTAGAGTGGCAATGAACTGTTCCCGGCTCCAATCCGCGACCAGGCTCAAACCTGGCCCGACCGGCGCCCATTGACCTTGGACACCGCCGGTTAACTGCTGACCGTGGCATTCCCGGCAGTCATGATAGGACAGGATGTATTCGCCATACTGGATGGTCGGTGCTTGAGCGGCGCCGTGACGACGCCAGTCTTGACCGATTTGCCGGACGGAAACTGGCCGGTTCCCACCATGACAAGACCGAGAAGATTAAGCTCGTCGGCTGGCTGGGGCGTGGCCGCGCCGGCCGCCGGGAGCCTACGGATATAGGCGATTAGCGCGCGGATGTCGTCATCGCTCAGATTGCCGGCATTGGTGAGCGACATGATCATGAGACGACGGCCTTCGGCGTCGATGCCATTGCGAATCGCCCGGAAAATCTGCCCATCTGACCACTGTTTCAAAGGCCCCGCCGGTGTCAGATTGGACGATATGAATTCGCCCAGATAAGCCGGCAGATGCTTGCCAATATCTTTGCCTCCCGTGAAAGTCCCGGTCGGTGAATGACAACCTCCGCAGAAACTGTCGGCAATGGCGCGGCCGCGCTGGATCTGCTCGTCGCTTCCCTCGACTCGCAGCTCCGGCACTGGCGCGCGGCGCGAATAATATTGTTTGTAATGTCCTACTGACGCGGCGACGCAGGTCAGGAACAGGACGATGGCGATGAGCCCGGTCAACCCCGCCCCAAGCCATCGAAGCGATATTTTCTTCACCTGCCGGAGGCGGAGGCTGAGGCAAGCGAACAGGACAGCGCCAACGAGTAGCGCCGCAAGCAAGATAAGATTATGCATGTCGTTTATCGGGCCGTGATTTGCTCAGAGACGAACCCGCCCCGCAGACAATAAAATCATAGGATGACGGAAGCTCTGCTGCCACTCTGAGCTGGTTGGCCTGAACACGTCCATTGAACTCGGCTGCTTCTGGTTCGTGGATGGAGGTATTACTCGTTATCGATTTCACGGCGACGGCTGGCCCTTTGCGCGCACGAAGCGCTGCGGATGACGATCGTTGAAAAGTAGTGCGACATGGCGCTGTACGATAGAATGCATTCAGCCGAATATTGTGTCCGATTGTCCGCGCCGTAGAGCGAACATATGGATATTCTCGGCGACCTACTCGATCGCATTGCTCCGCAGCTGGATCAAATCGCTTGGTCCTGGCGAAGGCGGATGGCAAGGCTTAGACGTCGATACTCCGATCGAAAATATCGTCGTGGACTCGCGTCGCTTGGGGCAAATGCTCACGGGAAAGCGGCCGCTGAGGCGTCTCGAGAAAGGCGAGTAACAGTGCAAACTCACTGTTGCTAACCGGGACTAGGGTCCAAGGCCGTCGGATCGCGAGGGGATGTTCTGACTGTCGCGTGCACAATTCGATGACAAAATGGTGCGCCGCGCCAACTGCTGCTACTGACCCGGGAGCGGCACCTGCAGAGAGCAACGATATCGGCTGCTACAGCATTCCGGCTGCGTCGGCGACGGATCTCTCGTGCTGCCGCCGCCTGATCTCTGTCAAGTCAGCGACGCAGGCCGCAAAATTGTCGCTCCCGGGCGGCATTCGGAATTTTTCGCAGTACTCACGGTCTTCCTGCTGAATTTGTTCGGCCTTGAGACGTTCCGCTGTTCGCCGCATCTCCGGTGCGTAGATGAGTGCGTAGACAGCAAGCGCGCTCGCTGCCACTGTCCCTATCGCAAATTAGATCCTGATGTATTGGTGATGCAGCCCGCCGAGAACGGGTCGCGCCTCGATACCTCCAGATCGCTCAATTCGACGGTGAACGGGCGCATCCTTGCATAAGGCCAGGTGCGTGCGGACTGCATTGCAGTAGTCCATGTATGAAAACAAGACGTGACGCAGGTGCCGCTCGCCGAACACGACGATATGGTCGAGACATTCCCGACGGATCGAGCCGATCAGGCGCTCGGCATAACCGTTCTGCCACGGCGAGCGCGGGGACGTGGGACGATCCCGAATGC
>Ga0210402_10003155_pt1 | contig 15612 bp, 13 predicted proteins | sample IncBWC7MmetaG_FD_161055 | JGI IMG/M metagenome (GOLD analysis project Ga0210402, IMG submission 161055) | Forest soil microbial communities from Barre Woods Harvard Forest LTER site, Petersham, Massachusetts, United States - Inc-BW-C-7-M | ecosystem: Environmental > Terrestrial > Soil >...
ACCGCTTTGTTGGCTGCGAGCCTCGGCGGAGACTCAGACTCGGTAGCCTCTATTGGTGGCGCCATCGCCGGTGCGCTCCACCCGGAGACGGTGGACGAGGAATGGTTCGAGGTGGTGACGGCAATCAACCAAGACAACCTTCTTGACGTGGCGACATCGCTTGCAGCACTTCGGCCGCGCGGGTAGGGCAAAGCCCGGCTTCGCTGCAGACCCGGTCGGCGGGGAGACCGCGTTATCTGGCGAGGGCGTGCTCCAATGTTCAGTTTCGCTGCAACCGAAGTACCAGTACTGGTAGGGTAAAAGTTACATGCGTCGAAAGTCATCAGGTCACTTTTGCGCATGATTTGACGATCTGAACTACTCAAAACTGCCAGGGTGTAAATCGGGAGACCGGACTTTCGGACTAGTACAAAATCGCTGTGTCTCGGGAAAACAGTGCGCCGTCATCCTTTTTCAGATTGAAAACAATCGGCCCTACGCTGGCCTCGTGCCGCGCTTAGATAAACGCCCACGAACCAGTGGTGCTGGTTCGCCCAGTTGCGGCCATCAGCGTGCACATGAAAGGTCCTTAACAAAACTGGGCATGCGTACCAGGCGGGGATTCGATCTCTGTCAATGACAGGCTCCAACGGAGGGGCTACGATCTATGTCCAAACCAGGAACAGAAACCAGGAAAACTCCCGCAGTTGTAGAGCCACAGGCAAGCCGTCCAACCGTCAACCCGGAGCACGGCACAATTGCCATATTCGCCTATGACCTGTGGTTAAAGCGGGGTTGTCCAGCAGGATCGGCCGAAGAAGATTGGTTCCAAGCCGAACGTGCGTTGAACGAAAGAGCCTTGAGCGGCGGAAGCAAGTCGGATAGCACCGCAGCATAGCTGCTGCGATTTGGTACGCTACGTCCCGCCTCTGGTGGTTAGAGTGCAACCGGGGTGGAATTACTGAGAAACTGTCCGTCAGATCCGGATGATCCGGGTTAGGAGACCTCGTCAATGAAGAAGCAGCCTATAGGAGTCACGAATCCGACCAGGGTCGTGACCGTTCTTTGCGTCAGCCCTCTTGAAGAGGATTACTTTTCGCTGCAAGCGGTTTTCAATCATTCAAAGTGGCAACTGCACAAAACCGACAGCCTTGCGTCTGCACTGGCGGTCATACGCCGACGGGAAATTGGCGTCGTTATTTGTGAGCGGGATTTGTCGCCGGGTACATGGATTGACGTGCTGGAAGAATTGAGGGTTCTGCAGGATGCACCGCCGTTGATTGTCACATCCCGGCTGGCGGACGAAAGACTCTGGGCTGAGGCCCTGAATCTGGGGGCATACGATGTACTGGCGAAGCCGTTTGAGCGCAAAGAACTGGTCCGCAGTGTGAGCATGGCATGGTTGCATTGGCACCATCGGCAAGAGGCCCCTGCCAGGGTGAACGTAATGCAGGCCGCAAGCTGAGAACGGGCGCTAGCCTCCGGCGGCATCCTCCCGCGGCACCCTCCGGCCGCGGGGGCTCTTATGTATCGAGCCGGAGCGCTTGCAGACCGCGGACCGTTCCCGGGTTTGCCGGCTTTCAATCGTACCGCAGCGTAATCAGCGGATCGATACGCGATGCGCGCCGCGACGGGAAATAAGCCGCCGCCGCGCAAGCGGCTAGAACCAGAGGCACTCCCCCGATGTACGCGGCGCCATCGAAGGTGTTGATCACGACCAGGATCGAAGCTAAGATTCTGGACACTCCCATCGCGAGCACGCCACCGGCCAGCGTTCCGATGATCGCCAGCCTCATCGACTGTTTCAATACCAGACCTGTCACCGCGCTCGAACTCGCGCCCATCGCCATGCGGATGCCGATCTCTTTCGTGCGTTGTGAAATCACATAGGAGAGAACGCCGTAAAGGCCGGAGAGCGTCAGCAGCAGCGCCAACAGTCCGATTGCCGACGACAACCAATACGCCAACCTTAACGTGTAGTAAGCATCTTCGGCAACCCACTCGCGGATTTGGATCTTCCGAATCTCTTCCACCGCATTGGGATCGGTGGCGGTAAGATCGGCCTCTATCTTTCGTCGGGCAGTCTCAAAATCGCCGTAGGCGCTAACCAACAGCTCGTTGCCCGGCGCGCGTGGATTGGTGGGAAAATATACCAGGCTGTTGTCCTCACCGCTGAGAATCCAGCGGCTGATCTCATCGCGCGCGATTCCGATGACGTTTACTGCCTGGAACCGCCGCAAGCCGGGTTCGGTCCGTTGATCCGGAACCAGGCGCAGGGACCGGCCTACCGCCTCCTGATGGGGCCAGAGCCGCTGGGCCATGGTTTGGCTGATTACGGCGACGGGTGCTCCCGAGCGTGCTTCGCCGGCTGTGAAGTTGCGGCCGCGCACAATCGGTATTTCGAACAGCGCGAAGTATTCCGGCGAGACATTGTTGGCGGCCGTATTCAGGACCGTGCCGCCGGCGGCGGGCCTTATCGGAACCGTGGGTTTCCTTTCCACCGGCGCATTCCCGGCTGCGGCAAGAATCTCCACCGAGGGTTCCGAAGCAAGTTGGTTGAGGACCAACTCACGGGATTTCTCTGGCACTACGATCTTGATGGTATTCCGCGTACTGAGGGCAGTGTCCAGGCTGTGGATTCGGTCGACGCCCCGCAGCAGGGTGCCGGCAGTAACCAGGATCAGCACGCAAACCGTGACCTGGCCAACCACCAGTGAGTTGCGAAGCCGCGAGGGGCTCCCACCGTTGTTAAAATCGCCCTTCGCCGCCTGCATGATGCTGCCTCGCGTGGCCTGCATCGCAGGAGCCAGGCCGAACAGGACCGCTGATATCAAGGCAAAGGCCAAAGAGAAGGCGAACACCCGAATGTCCCAGGTTAACTCCGGGAGCCTGGCGCCGAAATCCGGGACTCCAGGCGGTAGCGTCGCCAGCAGGACCGCTATGCAAACTCGAATGGCCGCCTGCGAAACCATGACTCCGGCGACCGCCGACGGGAGAGCCAGAAGAAGGCTCTCCGTGAGCAGTTGCCGGATCAGGCGGCCGCGGGACGCGCCCAGGGAAAGGCGAATGCCGATCTCCCGCTGCCGCGACATCGCGCGGGCTAACATCATGTTCGCCACGTTGGAACAGGCCATCAGCAGAACCAGCGAAAAGGCAACCAGAATCGGCGAGAACACCAGGACCGTCTTCAGGTTCAATGGCTTGGCTGTAGCGCGAGACAACATGATCGTCTGTACAGCCTTCGCCCCACTTGGACCGGCCGCTGTGAACCGTTGCGCCCATAGGGTGAGTCCCGCTTGAGCCTGGCGCACGCCGAACTCCGCCTTCAAACGTCCCACGATGGAAAGCGAACGCGGGTTTTGGGGACCAAAGAGGTCGGGCCCGGCGTCGAACCGAATGCCCATGGTCAACGGCGCCCAGAAGTCGGCCGGTCTGCTCCCAAGGCCCGCGAATCCGGCGGAAGCGACGCCCACCACTTCGAACGGGTATCCGCGAAGCAGCACTTTCCTTCCGACGATATCGGGATCCCCCGAGAAGCGGCTCTTCCACGCCTGGTAACTGAGTACGATCACCGGTTCGCGTCCTGGAGCCGCAGAGTCTCCCGGGAGCAGCGTTCGGCCACGGGCCGCGCCCACCCCCAAGACCCGGAAATACTCTCCCGTGACCAAGGTGCCCAGCATGGTGCGGCCGTCCATGCGCGCTTCGGTGTGCCGATACCCCAAGGCCTCTGAAAAGGCCGGATTCTCCCTCAGGAATTCCCGATACTCCGGCCAGGTGTAGTCGTGAGGACCGGCGCGATCGGCCCAGAGGAACTCGTACAACGAATGGGGATCGTGCACGCCTATAGGTCGAAAGTAGGTGGCATTGAAGATGGTGAAAAGCGCCGTATTGAGACCGAGCCCGAGGGCGATGGTCGCCACCACCGTCAGGACAAGAATGGGCGAGCGCCGGAAGCCCCGTATGGCGTACCGGACATCCTGCCAGGTTGTTTCGATGAGCCCGACCCGGCGAGCGTCGCGGCATTCCTCCCTGACTTGGGTGGCGCCGCCAAACTGAATACGGGCGCGGCGCCGGGCTTCCGCCGCGTTCATCCCGGCCGCCTCGTTTTTCCGCGCCTGCATCTCGATATGGAGATCGAGCTCATCTTCCAGATCTCGCTCCACCTGCTTGTGAAACGCCAAAGCGCGCAAGCGCAACGTCAGATCGTGCCAGTTCATATCACGCTTCCCCATCATGCGGCCGGTGACGCATAGTGTCGGACATCTACAGCAGACGATACTCCGATTGTTGTCGATTGTCAACAGCAGCGGCACAAACTTTTTGTGGGGCAGATTGCCAATCTGCGGCGGATTGTTAATCCGCCCGGGCGATGCGGCAGCGAGCCGGCCCGAGTTACGGAAGCAACCACTCCCTTACGGTCGTGGCTCCGATGGGAGCGATGTCGCGCGCGGCCGCCGGCGTGGCCAACGGCCGGCAGAGGATCTAATTTGCGTTTGGCATGTTTCCCCACCCACCCCCTGTGGGCTCGGCGCCGGGCGCCCGCCATGTCCCAAACGTTACACTGGAAGAAACCAATGAAGCGCGCCGTCTGCCTCCTGAGTGGAGGCCTGGATTCCGCCGTCTGCCTGGCTCTGGCCCGCCGCGAGGGTTACGCCTGCTACGCCCTCTCCTTCGACTACGGCCAACGCCACAAGGTCGAACTCGAAGCCGCCGCGCGGGTGGCGGCCCGGCTCGGCGCGGTGCGCCACCTGGTCACCAGCCTCGGCCTGGACGCGTTTGGCGGATCCGCCCTGACCGGCGATATCGCCGTCCCCAAATCCCGCTCGGCTGCCGAGATGAGCCACGGCATCCCCGTCACGTACGTCCCGGCCCGCAACACCATCTTCCTCTCCTTCGCGCTGGCCTGGGCCGAGGTGCTGGAAAGCTCCGACATTTTCATCGGCGTCAACGCGCTCGACTATTCCGGCTATCCCGATTGCCGGCCGGAGTACATCGAAGCCTACGAACGCATGGCCAATCTGGCCACCAGGGCCGCGGTGGAGGGCCGCACCCGCCTACGGATCCACACTCCCCTGTTGCGGCTCAGCAAGGCTGAAATCGTCAAACTAGGCCGCGAACTGGACATCCCGTTTGGCCTGACGTTCAGTTGCTACGACCCCGATGCAGCCGGCCGCCCGTGCGGCCAGTGTGACGCCTGTCTGCTGCGCCGCAAGGGGTTCCAAGAGGCCGGCATTGAAGATCGCTGAGCTGTTCTATTCCATTCAGGGCGAGGGCTCGCTGGCCGGAGTTCCCTCGGTCTTCATCCGTACCAGCGGCTGCAATCTGCGCTGCGGCTGGTGCGACACCCCATACACTTCGTGGCTGCCCGAGGGCACCGAGCTCACACTGGACCAGATCCTGGACGAAGTGAAGGCGCATCCCGCCCGACACGTGGTGGTGACCGGCGGCGAGCCGATGATCGCCCCTGAAATCATTCCCCTCACCGAACGCCTGCACGGCCTGGGCCTGCACATCACCATTGAAACCGCCGGCACGGTCTTCCACCCCGTGGCCTGCCACTTGATGAGCATCAGCCCCAAGCTTTCCAATTCGACCCCGGACGACCCCCGTTGGGCCGCGCAGCACGACCGTCTGCGCATCCAGCCCGCCATGCTGGCGCAACTGATGGCGCGCTACGACTACCAGCTCAAGTTCGTGATCGAAAAGCCGGACGACCTCGCGGAGGTCCGCTGCCTGGTGGCGGACTTGAAGGCCGACCGGGGACGCGTCATCCTGATGCCTGAGGGTATCGACCGCGAGCGGTTGCGCCAGCGCGCCATCTGGCTGGCGGAGATCTGTAAAGAAGAGGGTTTCCGTTTCAGCCCGCGCCTGCACGTGGACCTGTACGGGAACCGCCGTGGAGTATAGAAATGCGGAGTTTAGACATGCCGGACAAGACTGCGCTTCTGGCCGATCCCATCTACCGCGAGCATCTGGCGGGCCGCCAGCACCCGGAACGGCCGGAGCGATTTGATGCCGTGATGGAAGGCCTGGTCCGCGCCGGCCTGGTGAACCAGACGCTGCACGTGGACCGGCGCGCCGCCACGCCGGAGGAACTGCTGCTCTGCCACACGCCCGAGTATCTGCGGACCGCGAAACACGACGTGGAATCCGGCAGCCCGGTTCTAAGCACGGGCGATACGGACATCACGCCCAACTCCTGGAACATCGCCTCGCAGGCCGTGGGCGGCGTGTTGAACGCGGTCGATGCCGTCATCGCCGGCCGGGCGCGCAACGCTTTCTGCGCGGTGCGGCCTCCCGGCCACCATGCCAACGCCAGCCGCGGCATGGGCTTCTGCCTGCTCAACAACGTAGCCATCGCGGCGCGATACGCCCAGCGCAAGTACGGTCTGGAACGCGTGATGATCGTGGATTGGGACGTGCACCACGGCAACGGCACGCAGGACATTTTCTACGCCGATCCCTCGGTCTTCTTCTTCAGCACCCATCAGTGGCCGTTGTATCCGGGCACCGGCCGCGCCGACGAAACCGGCGAAGGCGCGGCCGAAGGCGCCACCATGAACTTCCCGTTCCCCGCCGGGTCGGGCCGCCGCCAAATCCTGGGCGCGGTGGAAAACTCGCTGGTGCCCGCTGCCGGGAGGTTCCGCCCCGAGTTGCTGCTGATCTCGGCCGGCTTCGATTCGCGCATCGGCGATTTGCTCGGCCAATTCACCCTCACCGACCGCGACTTCGCCGACCTTACCCGCGCCGTAATGGGCATCGCCGACCGGCACGCCGGCGGCCGCGTGGTCTCGATGCTGGAAGGCGGTTACAGCCTGGAGGGCCTGGCATCGGCGGCGGTGGCGCATGTGACGGCGCTCGGCGGCGCGGAAAAATCGTAAAGGGCCTCGGGCGGACTGGTGGTTTGGGGATCACCGCTTAGTCGGCGTTCGATTATCCGGCATCACAGACCTCGTGTAACATGCTCGTGTAACATGAAGGTGACCGCCATGCGCCTGGCTGCCGCCTTCTGCATCCTGACTCTCGCAGCGGCTGTACTGCCCGCGCAGCAGTATTTTCCGCCGGGCGTTCCCGAATCCAAAGCGAATTGGTATTCCAGGCATCTGAAGGCTCTGCACGAACCTTCGCTTTGGGAACTGTCTTTGCACGATCCGAAGGCGGAAGTTTACCGGTTTGTCTGGCTAAGGGCGTTTCACCATCCCATCGCCGTCCGGCTGGTGGTGCGGACCAGCCGGTCGGGCTGGCTGAACTCGCGGATGACCACCGGCGAGGGCGGGCATGAACCCGGCAGAATCAACCGCTAGGCGTCTCGTGGCTGACCCGGGCCAAAACCCAATCATGGGTAGCCGCCTGGGAGAGCGCGAACTTTTGGAAGCTGCCCGCCTGGCCGGAGCCGGACGAGAATTTCGCCGCGCCCGGCGGCGCGCGCTGGATTTTCGAAGGAGTGAAGAACGGACAGTACCATGTCGTCGACCGGTGGTCGCCCGATGACGCCGACCCTGTCCACGCCCTCGGCCTGACGGCGCTGAAACTGGCCCGGTTCCGAATCCGTGCGCGCGACCTGTATTGACCGGCGAAGCCAACCCCGCGCACCTGCGCTTCAGGCGTGCCCGCGCCAGGCATCGCGTCTACAACACTTTGGCGTCCAGTTCGCCCTTGGCCAGCCGGACGTGGATTCCCGACCCTGCCGGCGCCGCCTCCGCATCCTTCACGATGCCGCTCTGGTTGGACACGATGGCGTAGCCGCGCTCCAGAATGCGCAGCGGGCTCAACTGCGACAGCTTGGCCGAAAGCTGGTCGAGCGTGCCGCGCCGCCGCGCCAGGCGGCCCCGCATGGTTTGAATGGCGGAGGCCTCGGCGGCCTCCAGGCGACGCCGGTCGGCGGCCAGACGGGGCCGGATGTCGAACCGTCGCAGCCGCGTCTCCAGGCCGCGCCGCGCGCGCTCGCGGCCGTCAATGGCGGCGCGCATGCGCTCCCGCATGCGGTACTCCTGCTCGTCGATGCGCTGCAGGCCGCGGCCCACCCGCCGGTGCAGCGGGCTCAGGGCGCGGTCGATCCCCTGCTGCCGCAGGCGACGCTCCAGCATGGCCAGACGGTAGCGCATGGCCTGCGCGGTGTTGGCGTGCAGCGCGGCGATTCGTTCCAGCAGTTCCTGGCGGGTGCAGATTACCAGTTCGGCCGCGGCCGAGGGCGTGGGGGCGCGCAGATCCGCCACGTAGTCGGCGATGGTGACATCGGTTTCGTGGCCCACAGCCGAGACCACCGGCATCGAACATGCCGCGATCGCGCGCGCCACGGCTTCCTCGTTGAACGTCCAAAGGTCTTCGAGCGACCCGCCGCCGCGCCCCACAATGACCAGGTCGGGCCACTGGGTCCGGCTGAAGTACTCGATGCCGCGGCAGACTTCCTCCACCGAGCCCTCGCCTTGAACTAACGCCGGGAAAATGCGGATGTGGAGCCCCGGGAAGCGGCGCGAGAGAATCTGCACCATATCCGCGATGGCGGCGCCCCGAGGTGACGTCACAATGCCGATGCGACGCGGAAAGCGCGGCAGCGGCCGCTTTCGCCCGGCATCGAACAAGCCCTCCGCGGCGAGCTTTCGCTTGAGCTGTTCGAAGGCCAGTTGCAGCGCGCCCAGGCCCTGCGGCTCCAGCATCTCCACCAGCAACTGGTATTCGCCGCGCGCCTCATAGACGTCGATGCGCCCGCGCGCCAACACCGCCAGGCCATCCTGCGGCTTGAATTTCCAGTAGCGGTGCGCGGACCGGAAGGCCACGCACTTCACCTGGGCGTCGCGCTCCTTGAGGGTGAAATAATAGTGGCCGCTGGTGGCCAGCTTGATGCCGGAGATCTCGCCCGAAACCCACACGTCGCGAAACTCCTGGTCGAGTACGGCGCGCACGGCCGCGTTCAGTTCGCTGACGGTCAGGATTCGCCGCTCGGGCGTCAGTTCGAATTCGAGCGCGAATTGCTCCACTGAGCTATGTTAGCCGACCTACGTTAGCGTGAGCGCGGCGGGCTTCTGCTTCATCAATTTGTATACGCCTCAATTGTGTACGGCCAGGAAGAGCGTCTGCGAACCGGCGACGCCGTTCAAGGCGAACGTCAGGGGCGCCAGATCGTTGTTGGCGATGTTGGGCACGATCACGTTGAACTGGTACAGGCCCACAAAGCCGGCCGCCAGGCCCTGATAGCTCAGCGTGGCCGCCGACCCGCCGATCGACATGGTGCAAGCAGTCGACAGCTTGTTCAAGCCCGTGACAATGGTACCGGCGGGAATGTCCAGGTTCCCCGAATCCAGCACGGGCCCGAACCCAACGCCGTAAATCACAATCGTCTCGCCCGGCTTGGCTTGCCGCGTGGTGAAACCGGCCAGGGAGCCTGGCGGCATTACGAACGAGCCGTCGGAAAACTGCGCCACCGCGTACTGCTTGCCGTTGACCCGAAAATTGGACGGCCCCAGAAGCCCCGGTTCCACCGCGTTCACCGTGATGTTGTATGCCGAACTGGTGCCGTTGGAGTTCGTTACCGTCATCTGCTGAGACCCCGTGGGCGTACCTGTGGGGACCTGGGCGTTCACCTGTTCCGGACTGATGAAGTCGATGAATGCGGCCTGGCCGCCAATGGTCACCTTCACGTTATCCAGCGAGACGGGCGCCTTGGTGCCGGTAAAATCGCTGCCTGCCCATCCGCGCGTGGTCGCCGAAAGATTCGAGCCAAAGATCTCCATCCACGAACCGGGCGCCACCGACGTGAAGCCTCCGAACGCCCCGGCGCTGACCACGCCGCCGGCCGGGATGGTTGGGATGTTACCGGTCGCCGCCGCCGCGGTGAGCGTGTAGGTCTTGGTGTAGATGTGAGCGCCATTCTGGGTAGGAACAGGTCCGGGTGGCCCCGCATTGCCAGCAACGTAGAATATGATGTTGCCCACATCGGAGGAGGGCGGTGTCCAATCGAACTGGTACGTTGCCGAATTGGCTTGACCGTTGGTGGCGTTGTAGCCCGCTTGACTGTGCTCGATGTACTGCAGTGGATATAACGGCGGCGGCCCCGGCGCGGGACACGTTTGCGTGCCTCCAGACACGAAATTGATTACCTGCTGGTTGAACAGGTTGGCCGAGGCGCACATCAGCAAGGTGAACTGATCCGTGGATTGAAAGCTCCCGGCCTGTGTCTTGGCGGCACTGGAAGGCCGGGCGGTAAGTTGGAAACCCCACGCCTTTTGCGAGGTGGCTGGATCCGATATGGTCACCGTAAGATGCTGCTTCACGCCAGGCGTATAGACCTGTCCATTCGGAAAATTGACTCCGACACTTCCCTTGTTACTGGGGTCATTCGCGGTGCCGGTGTGACACCCGATGGTGGCGCAACTGGCGCCCTCGCCGGGGACTCCGCAATAGCCCGCATCCGGTCCGAACTCGTAGGCCCAGATGATGAATGGGATGGCCCCCATCACCACCGCGCTCTTGGCGAAAATCAGTTTTCTTGTTCGCAACATGTATAACTGCTATAACCCCCGTCTCCAGTAATTTACTCGATTTCGATGGTGAATTGTCCTTAATCTGCAAGGTTTTACCAAACCATAACAAGTTGTAAACAGACGCCCGCTAACCAAAGCCATCAGAGCATTCCTGCCACCCGCAACGCTTTGCGAGCCGTCGTGCTGAGGGGAATGGCGGTCAATTCGGCGGGCCGAAACCAGCCCCACTCCGGCCCAGCCACGCTAACGCCGGCTGACCGCACCTCCAACGTGTAGTGGTGGTGCGTGATGGTGTGGCGGATCTCCCCCAGGTGCTCGCCCAGGCGCGCCCCCGGCAGGTGCTCCGGTGACGGCAGGTCCCAAAAGCCGGCCATGCGCCTGGCGTCCGCGTCCCTCTGGCGCAGCAGAACGCGGCCCCGGTGGCGCACCACCAGCAGCACGCCCTCAATCCGCACCGGCGCCTTCCGGCGCAGCTTGACGGGAAGCCGATCCACCGTGCCGGCTTCACGCCCGCGGCACCCGGCAGCCACCGGGCAGGCCGGGCAGAGCGGCTTGGCGGGCAGACAAACGGTGGCGCCCAGTTCCATCAGCGCCTGATTGAACGGTCCGGCGTGCCCGGGGTCCAGCCACGCCTGCGCGATGGCTCGGAACCGCGCGCGCGTGCCGGCGGCGCCAATATCGGCGGCATCGTTTTCCACCCGCGCCACCACGCGCATTACGTTGCCATCCAGCACCGCGTGGGGCAGGCCGAAGGCGATGCTGGCAATGGCCGCGGCGGTGTAATCGCCGATGCCCGGCATTGCCCGCAGCCCCGCGTACTCGCGCGGAAACCCGCCCGCCGCCACCATCTCCTGCGCCGCCCGCCGCAGATTGCGGGCGCGTGAATAGTAGCCGAGGCCGCTCCACAGCGCCAGCACATCCGGTTCCGGCGCAGCCGCCAGCGCTTCCACTGTGGGGAATCGTTTCAGGAAGCGCTGGTAGTACGGGATTACGGCCTGCGCGCGGGTCTGCTGCAGCATGATTTCCGACACCCAGATGCGGTACGGATCATATCCTGAAACCGCACCATCGGGCCCTGAAACCGCACCATCGGGCCCTGAAACTGCACCATCGGGCCCTGAAACTGCACCATCGGGGGCCGCCCGCCAAGGCAAGTCGCGGTGGCCGCGGTGGTACCAGTCAAGCAGCAGTTCGGAGAAACTGTCCATCGCCGATTAGGGTTCACTCGATGACGCGCAGCCATTCGGCGACCACGGCGAAGCCTTCCGGGTCCACGTCCCAGGCTTCAAACTCGGGATTCAGCGGCTCCAGCCGGATCTGTTCGTGCTGCCACTCGTCTTCACCACGATATACCTTCTTGCTGGTATATTTTTTTACGGTGTAGCGGGCGGTATCGTCCAGTACACCAAAACGCTCGATCAGCAGGATCTTGTTCTGCCGCGAGCCGACCGGGTTGAGGCGGAAGAGATTGAGGCTGCCGTCCGGGATGCGCGGTTCCATGGAGCGGCCCACCACACGGCCCACAAAGAGGTCCACCGTGAGCCTCATGCCGGCTGGCGCGGGGACCCAATCCTCGGCGGCCGATTGCATCTCTTCGCCCAGGCTGCCGGCCGCCGCGCGCAGGCTGTAGAGTGGTATGTGGGTCCGGAAGGGCTGCACTGCAACCGTCTCCACGTGCTCCGTGTAGAGGCGGTCCAGCACGCGCGTGAAAGCGTCCACGGCCACGGTTTGCCGCTCGCTGACACGGAGCACGTTGGAAAGCGAATCTTCGAGCGATTGCAGGAACGCCTGGGCGCCGCTCTCGGCCAACTTCACGCGGATGTCTTCATCCAGCGCTTCCAGCACCTCCGCGTCGTCCGGCTCCGCCAGTCCGTCGTAGCGCTCCCGCAGCCGGACCCATCCCCGATCCTCGGCAGTATCGATCAGAATCACACCGATATTCCGTGGCGGCCGTTGCGGCAGAGCCGTCTCCAGGAGCACATACGTACCTTCACGGCGTCCGGAAATGGAGACTACGCTGGCCGGCATTGACGAGACCCGTCTTTCATCCTATCTTCTTATTGGCCCGAAATCCACGGGCTGGACCGGATGCCGGTGGCCGGTGGCCGGTGCCCGGTGGCCGGTGAACACGGCGGCCCTGCGTCTTTTCACCGGCATCCGGCATCCGAGCCAGGCGAGCATCCGGCATCCGTTTCTCAGCGGGCAACCCAAGGCCGCCTGCGCTAGAATGTTCTCATGCAGACACACCCCACCCTGGTGTCGGTCGAGGAATACCTGAACACCAGCTTCGATGACGGCGATCGCGAATACGTGGATGGTGTCATTGTGGAGCGGAATTTGGGCGAAAAAACGCATAGCAAGTTGCAGAGAAAGCTGGTGGTCTTTTTTGCAGCGCACGAGGGTACCCTCCAGACGTATTGCTTTCCCGAACAGCGCGTTCAAGTGAAGGCGACGCGGTTTCGCGTGCCCGATGTCTGCGTCTACATCGGCGCGGAGCCCGAAGAAGAAGTCTTCCGGACGCCTCCCTTTCTGGTGGTGGAAATTCTCTCCAAAGACGATCGTGCCAGCGATCTGCAGGAAAGAATCGACGACTATCTGGCTTTCGGCGTGGACTTCGTCTGGGTCATCGACCCGCGAAGACGCACCGGAACCGTGCATACTGCCGGCGGAAGTTGGGAAGCCAGAGACGGCGTGTTACGCACCCGCGGCCCGAACATCGATTTACCTCTCGGAGAACTGTTCTGAACTGTGAGAACCGTTCTGCACGATGTCTGGGCGCCGATTGCCAGGTGGACGTTCGTCAATTGGCTAGCCTGCCGCTGCGGCTGCTTTCTTCTCAGCTTTAGCCGCCCGTGCCTTGGCCAGATTCGCCACCAGTGCGGCTTTCCGTGCGGGTGACATTTTTCTCTTCGGCGCCGCCGCCGGTGTCTGCGCTTCAGCTTTTTGTTGGTGGAATTCCTTCCATCGTTTCTTCTGAGCCGACGCAATCCGCTTCCGTGCCGCTACCGACAGCGTGCGTTTTGCCTTGGCTCCATCGGTCGTGATGGGTGTTGAGCGTTTTCCCATCTGACTGCGAATCGCTGCAATGGCATTTTCGATTTCACGGCGCTGTTCGGCATAACCGATTAACGCCATTTCCAAGATGGCAGGGTCGAGTTGCTTTGGCATCCAGTCTCCTAATCGAACAAATTGGTACTGCTTTGTTTTGAGAATACCAGACCAGAGCGCGGGTGGCCCAAACTTTTGCGGCCATATTTTTGGACAACCAGGTGCCCCAAAAGCGCTGGGACGACCAGAGTCTCATGGCGTGCCCGCAACCATCCTGGCCAACCATCCTGGCCAGCCGGCGGTTCCGGCAACTGGTTTGAGAAACCCCGCCGCTTCGTTGTGCCGGCCGCTCTCCTGTGCCACACTTTTCTCATGCGAATGCCGATTGCGATACTTGCCTGCGCGGCTCTGGCCAGGGCCCAGGAAACCCGCCGGGAAATCGTGAACGCCGCGCCCACCCCCGCGCTCGACGGCAGGCCGAACTCGGGCGAGGTGCCCGACGTCTACGCCGTGTCGAGCCAGTTCGAACGCGTTCTGGTGCTGCGCTTCAAATACCAGACCGACCTGCTGGCCGGGCTGGAGAAGATGGTCAAGGAGCACAAGATCCGCAACGGGGTGATTCTGTCCGCCATCGGCTCCGTGCGGAACTACCAGATCCACCAGGTCAGCAACCGTACCTTTCCCTCCAGGAATACGTTCGTCAAGGACACCACGGGGCCCGCCGATATCGCCGGCATGAACGGCTTCATCATGGGCGGAAAGCTGCACCCGCACATTACTCTGGCAAGCCCGGACAAGGCATTCGGCGGCCACCTGGAACCTGGAACCGAGGTGTTCACGTTCGCCATCGTGACCATCGGGGTTCTGCCGGACAACCTGGACCTTACGAAATTGGACGATAAGACGTACCGTTGACGGCCCTGCCGTACGTCATGACAGAATAAGGATACGTATGCGTTACCGCCTTCTGGTTGCCGTTTTCGCCGTCTGTTTCACTGTCCCGCAACAGACCCGCGCCCAGACTATGTCCGTGGACAAGCTCATAGAGTTCATCGAGTCTTCCGAGAAGTTCATTCAAGAGAAGAAGATGACGGACACCGAACTGGCCGGATCCCTGTCCAAGGTGAAGCTCACCGAACGTCTGGACGATCGCACCATTGAAGAGATGCAAAGTTTCGGCCCGATCGGTCCCAAGACGATGGCGGCGCTCAAACTGCTGCGCGACCGGACGCAATCGCTGATGGCTGCAGCCAGCATCGCGCCGCCGCCCAAGTACGTGCCGCCGCCGCCGCCCTCATCCGAGGAGCAGGGCGCCATTATCACCGAGGTTCGCGAGTACGCGCTGAACTACAGCAAGAGCCTTCCCAACTTCCTGGCCACCGAAGTCACGCGGCGCAAGATGGCGCCCCCGGCCGCAAGCCGCTACGGCGGTGGACGCGCCGCGGAGCCTTCGTACCAGACCATGGACACGCTGACCGTGCGGCTGAGCTACTACGAACAGAAGGAGGATTACAAGCTGATCCTCATGAATAACGCACCCACCACCCAGGATTTTAAGACCCTGGGCGGGGCCACCTCCACCGGCGAATTCGGCAGCATGCTGCGGCAGATTTTCGAGCCCTACACCCAGGCCCGCTTCGAGTGGGACCATTGGGGCCTGCTGCGCGGCAAGCGCGTGATGGCATTTCAATACCATGTCGAACAGTCGCGCTCCCAGTGGAGCCTGGAGTATCAGCATACGGAGCACATCATTCCCGCGTATTCGGGCCTGGTGGAAATCGACCAAGATACCCACGTGGTGATGCGGGTGACCTTGAAAGCCGAGAACATTCCGCCCAGCTTCGCCATCCGCCAGGCCGAGACCATTCTGGATTACGATTACCAGGACATCAGCGGCCACGAGTTTCTGCTGCCGCTGAAGACCGAAACCCGGATGTACTCCGACGGCATCCTCAGCAAGAATGAAACGGAGTTCCGTTTCTACCGCAAGTACTCGGCCGAAGCCGAGATCAAGTACGATATCACGCCCGACCCGCTGCCCGACGAGAAAACCAAAGAGTTGGACTGCAAGGACCCGAAGAACGCCACGGACCCCCGCTGCAAG
>Ga0210402_10003158_pt1 | contig 15599 bp, 16 predicted proteins | sample IncBWC7MmetaG_FD_161055 | JGI IMG/M metagenome (GOLD analysis project Ga0210402, IMG submission 161055) | Forest soil microbial communities from Barre Woods Harvard Forest LTER site, Petersham, Massachusetts, United States - Inc-BW-C-7-M | ecosystem: Environmental > Terrestrial > Soil >...
GAATCAGGCTTCCGAAGAACTCAAGAAGCTCGAGAACAGTTCGGATAGGGAACTTGCGGCGTTGGCCAATTTTCAGCAAGCCCTGATCGCCGAACGCTCCGGGAAAAAAGACCAGGCAATCCAGATTCTCCTGGAGCTTTCAAACTCCGGCTCGATCCTGGTGCCGAAGCCCCTGGTGCTGCTGGAAGTTGCTGGCATCTACCGGCAGACCGATCCCAAAAAAGCGACCACGCTCTACGAACAGATCAAGAAGGATTATCCGAACACGAACGTCGCCGATGAAGCCGACCGCGGGCTGGGCCAACTCGCACCGCAATCCTGATTCTCCAGTGTTCCGTCTGACCTCCGGAGGTTTCGGCAATCGAAACTCTTCGCACCTACGCTCCCTGGGCTATCGACGCGGCGGCTTCACGCGGCCGGCGCTCGCCTGAACCCGTTCACGCCTACCGCAGTGAATATGCGCGCGACCGCGACCGCATCATCCATTCCCGAGCATTCCGGCGGCTGGAAGCAAAGACGCAGGTTTTCAGCACCCGCTTCTCCGATCATTTTCGCAACCGGCTGACCCACACGCTTGAAGTTGCCCAGATTGCCCGCACCGTTGCCGCTGCTTTGCGCATCAACACGGAGCTGGTTGAGGCGCTGGCATTGGTGCACGATATCGGTCACCCGCCCTTTGGCCATGCCGGGGAACGAAAACTCGACGAACTGATGCGCGCCCACGGCAGCGGCTTCGATCACAACCTGCACGCGCTGCGCATCGTGGAACACTTCGAGCATCGTTATATCGGGTTCGACGGCCTGAACCTGACGTTCGAAGTCCGCGAAGGCATTGTGAAGCATTCCCGGGATTACGGTGCAATCGCGCATCCGGAGTTATCCGAGTATCTGCTCGAACTGCGGCCGCCGCTCGAATCACAGCTCATCGACTGGGTCGATGAAATCGCCTACAACTCCGCCGATCTTGATGACGCGCTCGAAGCCAATCTGCTCGATTTGAGCACGTTGTGCGACGAAGTCCCGTTTTTCGCGGACTTTTACGCCAGGGTCGTCGCCGCGCATCCAGACGCCCGCGCACGCCTGAAATTTAACGAAGCGCTGCGCCACCTGATCGACCACCTGGTCAGCGACCTCATCACCAATACGGAAACGCTGGTACAGCAATCCGGCGCGGAGACAAGCGACGAGATCCGCAACCGTCCGCAGCGACTGGCGCGATTCAGCGAAACAGCGCGCGCCCAGAATGCCCAATTGAAGGGCTTTCTCTTCGGGCACATTTACAGCCACCCGCTTATCACCGAGGACTCCCAGCGTTCCGTCGCTTGCCTGGCAGAGTTGTTTGCCTATTACCTTCAGCAGCGCGGCTCGATGCCCGAATCGCAAGAACACGCAGTGCGGCAGATTCCACGCCACTTTGTGGTTTGCGATTACATTGCCGGGATGACCGACCAGTTCCTGCTGCGCCAGCACCAGGAACACTTCGGCGGCGCCACACGGAGCGTCCCGCCTTCTCTTGCGTCCTCCTAGCGGCTAAAATGAACCGTTTCCACGGAGTTTCGAATATGCCTGTTCGCCGGCCGCTGCTCTTGCTTGTCTTGCTGCTGAGTTTCTCCGCCGCGGCGCTTCCGCAACTTCCTGGACTCACGCCGCCGCAAACGGCGACCACATCACAAGCCGCGCCCGCGACTCCGCCCGATCCGCTGGGCCGCGAAACTCCCCGCGGAACGTTGTTGGGCTTTATCAAAGCGGCGCAGGAAGAGCAGTACGCCAAGGCGGTGGAATATTTTCAGGCGCCGCCGAGCCGCCGCCGGCGTTCGGAACAGGACGATGAAGAACTTGCCGCTCAGCTATTAACGATATTCAATCAGAAATTCGCCGGCGCTCTGGAGCTGACCAGCCGAGACCCGCTCGGGCGGCTCGACGACGGCCTGCCCCCGGATCAAGAGAAAATCACCGGCGCGCTGGGAACCGCCGATAAATTTCCCATTCAGCTGGTTCGCCAGGAAGACCTGCAGGGGCGCAAGCTCTGGTATTTTTCGCGTGCCACGCTGGACCACGTTCCGGAAATGTACGAAACGCTGACGTTCCCGGAAATCGAGAAGCAGATCCCTCAGACATTGGTGTCGCATCGGGTCCTGTTCATGCCGCTGTGGCAGTGGATTGCCATACTGGTTTTTCTGCCCATTGCCCTGCTGGGCAGTCGCCTGATCACGATGTTGATTGCATTTGTGGTGAACCGGTCGCGGAAGGTCAGGGACAAGCCTCCGCTGGCGCCACAGAAATTTTTCCGGGTGGATCCGATCACGCTGACGATTGCGACCGTGTCGCACTACATTTTCGTTGGCTACATCGGCACATCGCTTCTTTACCGCCTCTATTACCGCCACATTGTGTGGATTGTTCTGGCGTTTGATTTTTACTGGATATTGTCCCGCATTACCCGGGCCATCTCTTCGCGCATCGGCTCCAGCCTGACAAAGCGCGGACTGCTGGCGGAGCGTTCCATCGTTTCGCTCGTCCGTCGCTTTACCGAGGTTTTCATCTTTCTGGTGGTAGTCTTGATGGTGTTGAGTAATCTCGGGGTGGATGTCTCCACAGCCCTCGCGGGTGTTGGAATCGGGGGCCTCGCCCTGGGCCTCGGTGCGCAGAAAACCTTTGAAAACATGTTCGGTGGGGTTTCGATTCTTTTCGACAAGGTCATACAGATCGGCGACACCTGCCGCGTCAACAACCAGACGGGCGTGGTGGAAGACATCGGCTTGCGCTCCACGCGCTTGCGGACCGGCGAACGCACCCTGCTTTCGATTCCAAACGGCATCCTTGCTTCTACCGTGGTGGAAAATCTGCGTTTCCGTGACAAGTTCCTGTGCCAGCAGACGATTCGCCTGCGCTACGACCTTTCAGCTGATCATGTGCGGTATGTGCTCGGGAAAATTCAAGACCTCTTGATCGAAGATCCGAAAGTCGAAGACTCCTCCGCCAGAGTGAGGTTTTTACGATTTGCCGAGTATGCGCTGGAGGTGGAGATTTATTGCTACATATTGGAGCCGGAATATTCGCTGTATCTGGCAACGCAGGAGCAACTGCTGCTGAAAATAATGGATGCGATCGAGAAAGCCGGAGCGGTGGTGGCGCTGCCGACGCAAACCACGCTGGTTACGCAGGATGCCTGGATTGACGCGCAGAAAGCGAAAACCGCCCAAGCCGCGGTGGAAAAGGCGCGCGATCCTGGCGTTCCCGGTGCGCGCGTCCCTCCTCTTCCGGAGTAATCGTGTTGGGAGGAAGAATTCGCTGGAATCAAGTTCGCTTCAGCGTTGAGCGAAGGTGTTGCAAGCATCGATGGAGCCGCTATTCAATCCCTTGTTAAACCACTCCATCCGCTGTTGCGAACTCCCATGCGTGAACGTTTCCGGCTGCACCCGTCCGCGGGTCATTTGCTGAATGTGGTCGTCGCCAACCGCCGCGGCGGCGTGCAAGGCGGACTCGACGTCTCCCGCTTCCAGTAATCCACGCTGCTGCGTTGTGTGCGCCCACATGCCGGCGAAGCAATCCGCTTGCAGTTCCGTTTTCACGGACAAAGGATTCGCTTCCGCCGGATTGCTTCTGGCCAACTGTTGCACCTTGCCCTCTATGCCCAGAATCTTCTGAACGTGGTGGCCGACTTCATGGGCCAGCACATAAGCCTGCGCAAACTCACCCGGGGCACCGAAACGTTGTTTCAACTCGTCGTAGAAGCCCAGGTCGATGTACACCCGTTCATCGGCCGGGCAGTAGAAGGGGCCGGTTGCCGACGCTGCTCCTCCGCAACCGGACTGTGTGTGATTGCGAAACAGCACCAGCCGCGCGTGGCGGTAGGGAACTCCCGCCTGTTGTGGCAACACCTGCTCCCAAGTTTTCTGAGTGTCGTCAAGAACAAAGGAGACGAATTGCACCAGCGGTTTTTCCGCTTCGTCGCGCGCAGGATTTGGCCGGTGAACGGTGGTGGCGACAGGCGCTGTCGAGCCACCTCCCAGCAGGGCGAAAAAGTTTTGCTTAAAAACAAGGCTCAGGATGAACAGGACCACCACGCCGCCGAGGCCGATGTGCATGCCGCCAAAGCCAAACCCACCGCCGCCTCCGCCGCCATCATCTTGATCTCTGCGATCCTCGATGTCGTCGCTTGTCCCGCCTGGTGTCCAGCGCATCCCAAGGTCTCCTGTACAGAATCCTACCATCCCGGCTCGCCAAGAGGCCCTCGAAACTGGCTCCCCTGGGGTTTCAGAGCGATTCAGGGATCGGCTCTCAATGATCGGGGTGATTTCATCAATCGTTCCTAATTCCGGACGTTTTCCAGTTGATTTGCGTCGACGAAATCTGTATACATTTGGTTAATTCGCTCGCATCATAGTTCCAGGTCCCCGGTATAGTATTGAGGGTACGGATTTATTCGCATTGGTCTGCATGAGTGCAGAGCAATTGGGTGATTATGCGCGCTTTTTCATTGTCGGATTCGTCGAACTTACCAGATGAGGCAACGCAGTCGTACTTCGGCCGGGATCTGGGCCTCGCGGCTCTAGTCATTCTCGCTTATGTAGTCTCGGCTCGTTTCGAACTGCTTTTGATTCACTCGCGCACCTCGATGGGAGTGATCTGGCTGCCGGCCGGTATTTCCATGGCCGCAATCCTTCTGATGGGCCGCCGCATTGTCCCCGCCATCTTTCTGGCTTCCCTGTGTGTTGAACTCCTGTCTTCGCAGCCACTGCTGAGTGGACTGGCCATCGCCGCGGGGAATACCGCGGAGGCATTGCTCGGAGGCTTCCTGGTCGACCGTTTTGCCGGGGGCTCCAAAGCCTTTTCCCGGCCGTCGGATGTCCTGCGCTTTTCCGTGCTGGCGGGGGCGATTGCCACGCTGGCCAGTGCGACCGTCGGGACCAGCGTGGTTGCCTGGGCTGGGCGACCGGAACCCCTCACGATTTTTGCTGCGTGGTGGGCGGGACATGCTTTGGGCGTTCTGGTGCTCACACCTTTTCTTATCCTGCTGTTGAACGGCAAACACCAGCCGCTGCACCTGAGTGAACTCATCGAGGTGAGTGTCCTGCTGGTTGGGCTCAGCGTTGTCAGCGTGATCAGCTTTGGTCCCGCGGGGGTTTTCACGGACAGGGTGGATACGCCGCTCTTCCTTTGTGTGCCGTTCCTGGTCTGGGCCGGGATTCGCTTCTGTCCCCTGGAAGCCGCGGGTGCGTGCATCGTTCTGTGCGGTTTTGCCACCTGGGGTTCGCTGCACGGCTACGGGCCGTTTAATAACACCACGGCGATGCCGCTTTCCCTGGCCGCCTATATTTGTGTTGCCACCACCATGACGCTGACCGGCGCGGCAACGGTTGCAAGCCAGCGCGAAGTCTCTGAAAAACTTCTGGAGACGGTCTATCGGTTGGAAAAATCGAAGGACACGGAGATCACGCGCCTGACCTACGAGCTGGACTTCCTGCGCGACGAACTGATTCGCCGGGTGCACGCCAGGTCGCATTCCGAACTGAGCCGCCAGAAATCCGAGCCGCCTCGGCCCGGCAGTGAGGTGATCTGGTTCCTGGAAGCCGAAACGGAAAACATCCTTTATGTCAGCCCAGCCTATGAAGCCGTGTGGGGGCGCCCGCGCGAAGATTTGGGCCACGATGCGCACGCCTGGCTGGATGCGGTGATTCCCGAGGATCGCGAGTTTGCCATCCAGTTTGTTGGCCAGGATTTTCCGGGCGACCGGGTGGAAACCAGCTATCGCATCCGGCGGTCAGACGGCTCCATTCGATGGATTTTTGATCGCGGCTTCCTAATCCGAGACCCCGCAGGGCGTCCGATACGCTACCTGGGGTTGGCCAGCGACATTACAGAGTTGGTGCAGCAGGGCGAATTTGTTCCCGCCCAGCTGGAACACCGGTCCCCGAACCCTCCGTCCAGCGGGAGCGTTTCGTAATCCACTAAGGAGAAACAGAAATGATTGGAGAACGATTGCGGGACATCCGCAAAGAAAAGCAACTATCACAGGGAGATCTGGAAGAGCGCACGGGACTTTCCCGTTGCTACCTTTCCCGGATCGAAAACGGCCATACAACACCTTCTATCGAGACGCTCGAGAAACTTTCGGGCGCGATGGGAGTGCCGCTGTATCAGCTGTTTTACCAGGGCAGCGGCCCAGCCAAGCCGCTGGTGATTCCTCGCAAGAAAGATTCGCCTTCCGAGGAATGGGGCCTTTCGGGCAAGTGGGGCGGCTTCTTGAATCGGATCCGCGGCCTGCTTGGGCAAATGGAAGAAGGCGATCGCAAACTGTTGTTGGGCGTCGCGGTCAAGCTGGCGCGCAAGAAGTAGCGCCGGCGCACGCAACACCGCCTGTTGCGCTCGATCGCCGCTCTGAACGTTGAGCGGTCCTCCGGGAAAGGGAATTTCCCGGAGAATTCCGCGTCAGTGGAATTTGGCGGCTTCCGTCAGGGCCTGCTTCAGCGTGGGAATATCCTTATCCGCGCCCTTCCACAGATCGAGGAATTTCGCATACGCTGCTTTCGCCTGACTTGCCGAGCCGGAGATAGCTTCGGCGCGCGCAGCTCCCAATTTCGCGAGTGGTGCGGACCAGCAACTTCCGACGATCCCCGCGTCGGTGGAAAATTTCTGAAACTCTGCTCGGGCTTGCCTGACATTTCTCGCTCCCAATTGCGCTTCCCCGCGCAAGAACGCTGGAATCATGCAGGAATCGCTGAGATTTCCGGTGAGTTGCCCTTTTTCGTAGGGCGTCACTCCCTCCAGCGAATTGAGCGCATCCGCGTACTGCTTCTTTCGAAGTTTTATTTGTGCTTGCACCACCGGCAGCCAGGCTTTCTGAATCACCATGTTCGAAACATAGAGCGCGCGCAGATCGTCCATGATTCTTTGCGCTTTGGAATCGTCACCCAGCCGCGCAAAAACCAGCGCTGCCATCGCCCGCACATCCTTGCTTTCCGGGGAAAGTTTCAACGCTGCTTCCGCGTGTTTCCTGGCTTCGTCCGGGTAGCCGAACATTGCTTCGCGTATCCCGGCCTCCATCTCCCAGACAGCCGCCGATTCCGGCAACTCCGTATTTTTTGCGGATTCCACGGCACGGCGCGAGTACTCGCGAGCCTTTTGCAGACGGCCGAAATAGGCCTCGGTGTCCGACTGTGCCGCCAGCAGGGAATCTTCTCCGTTTGGTTTCCCCGCGCCCCACGCCAGTTCCCGCTCCATCAGCGCCGAATCGCCCTTGGCAAAAGCCACGGCATATAAATTCGCATGCAGCGATGGATCATCCAGCTTTCTGCGAAACGCCTCCTGGAGCACTTTCTCCGCATCATCCGCTCGCGAGAGTGCCAGCAGCGCCGTCGAATAATTTTCATACCAGGCCGCGGAGTCCGGATCCATCTTTAACGCGCCTTCCGCATACTTCGCCGCTTCGGAGTAATTTCCGATCACAAAATATTCGCTGGAGAGATTGCCCATGGCGACATCGTCACGGGGATAGGCGCGGATGTATTCCTTGTAACCGTCGATTGCCTTCTCGATATCCCCTTGCGCCAGATCGTAATAGAGCGTCGCGATGTTCAGGTGTTGGCGATAGGTTTGCCGGTCGCCGGCTTCGTATGCCTGGCGAACTTCATCGCTCGCCTTGCCCATCTGGTTCAGATTGTAATAACTGACCGCCAGTCCGGAATGGGCCATGGCCAATCGCGAGTCCAGCTCAATGGCGAGTTTGTAGAGCGGCACCGCTTCCAGATCGCCTTTCTCCCGGATCACCCGCCGCGCGTCTGCATATGCCTTGAGGGACGCGGGGATCGGCGTCGTGGCCCTCTCGAGAGGCACATCGTACTTCCGCACCGACGCGGCGCTCTCTCCCAAACCTTCGCGCAGCTTGCGGGTCGCCGCTCCCAGATGTTGGACTACCAGGTCCGCGCGCGCCGCGCTTGCGCCGGCCTTGGCCATGCGCGGTGTTCCCGCGCACCGGTTGACGGTGAGCTTCACCGCATAGCCGCTTCCGTCACGCGAGATTTTTCCAGTGAGGTACGCCTGCGCGCCCGTTTTCGTGCACACCGAAGAGGCCAGCGCTTCCGTCAACGAGGCGCCATCCGGCTGTCCCAGCTCGCGCAAAACATTTCGAATCTTTTCGTCGGAGACCAGGTTCAGATGGGGAGATTGCAGGAGTGCAACGCGCAACGCTTCGCGCAGTGAGCCGTCGAAATTCGGCTCGCCGCTATCGTTGGCAATATCGCCCAGCAAAAGCAGGTCGGCCTCGCCCAGCGTAGTCGGCCGCTGCCACCACCAGTAGCCGGCGTACAGAGCGCCCGCGACGATTATGGCCGCCATCAGAATCCTGATTTTCATTGGGTAGACCTGCTTGCTGGTTCAAACTTACGACGAATCCCGCGGTGGCCCCACGCCTTCTCTTTCCGCTGTGTTCAACCTGAAACCCGTCTGGCGCAACGGGTTTTGCCTGCGCTCTTTTTCGCACAAGCTCTCACCAAAACACAGCTTTGCAGGTTAGAATTCTTTCAATACATGCTCCCATGACTTTGAAGACCGAGCGCCGGACGCAACTTCGAAAACGGCCGTTGAGCCTTGTCTACGTCGAGCTTCCTCCCTCGAACGGCGGAATGATGCGCGACCTTTCGGAGTACGGCTTTTCTCTCCGCGCGATGATGCCCCTGCAGCCGTCTGAAAAAATTCCTTTTGCCTTTGCACTGGATAGTGCCGCCCGGATTGATGGCGAAGCGATTGTCAGGCGCCTGGAAGACGGCGGCCGAGTCGCGACGCTGGAGTTCGCGGGACTGCCCTCGCATTCGCGCGACCAGATTCGCCGCTGGCTGGATAAATTTGACGAGCCAATTTCGCCGGAGACGGAGTCTGAGACCGTCGAACCCGAGCCGTCAAAGCACTCTTCCTTGACTGAGTTACATACACAGATTCGCGCGCCGAAGTCTGCTGCGCCGGCTCCTCCCGCTGCGGAAAACGCACCAGCGCCACAAGTGCAGAGAACTCCACCGCCAAGACCGGAGCCTCCCCTTGAAACGGTCATTCCAGTGGCGGAAGCCGCTCCTCCCCCGCCAGCGTCGGACGTCGCTGCTCCGCTAAGGCCCGTGCCAACACCCGAATCGGCCGGGCCGACGGTGGAAGAGACACCACCCCCGCCGTCGAACGAAGTAATCTCAGCTTCGCCGGAGCCGGCGCTCCCCCCTGTTTCGAGGGAAATTGAAAGCTCGCCGCCGCCACCGCAAGAGGCAGCACCAGCCCCGCCGAAGCCAAAGCTAAGGTGGCCGCCCGAGCCTCCATTTGCGCCGCCGCCGGCGCGGCAGTCAATCGACGAGCTTCCCCTGCCGCCTCTGCTGAAACTTTCTTCCATCCGTCCGGGACCTCCGCCCCCGGAAATTCCCGAGGAACCCGTTCATCCGGTTGCAATTTCAAAGCCCGTTCCGGAACCGCCGGCAAAGATTCAGGTGTCCCTACCTAAAACTGAGGCTCCAGCGGTAAAGGAAGAACCGGTCCCCGCACGCGCGTTCACTCCGCCGCCTGCCGCTCGGCGCGTCCTGCCGCCCGCCCTTGAGCCGCTCTCTTCGTTCGAAGCGGAAACCGATTCGGATACTCCCGGCTGGATGGATAGCTTCACGCTCGGTCGCGCTATCACCATCATGTTGTTTCTTACCTTGGTGGCAGGTTCGTACGTCTACCACCGCGAACTCGGCCAGGCGCTGATTTGGCTGGGCCATCAAATCGCTGGAGAAGATTCTCCGGAAACGTCCAAACTTGTTCGACCGGAAATTCCCGCGCCGGCACGCACTATCCCTGAGCCTTTTCCTTCGGCCCGCGCAGTTCCACCGCCTCCGCTGACGATTCAGCAACCGCCCGCCCCAGACGAACCAAAAGGCGCGAATCTTCCGCCTGCTTCCGATAAGACGCCGACGCCGCAACTTAAGGATGCGACTCCAGGGTCGCTGGTGCCGCTGACCCAAGTAACCCGTCCGGCCACACCAGCCGAGCCCGCGGACAACTCCGCCGAAACCGGGCAGCAGGAATACCTGCAAGCGCTGCAAATTCTTCGCACGCCCAGCAGAGCCTCGGAAGTTCCGGCAGCGATTCAATTGCTTTGGGCGGCCGTGGAAAAAGGAAATACCAGCGCGGAAATGGAGCTGGCCGAAGTTTTCCGCACCGGCAAAGGCGTGGCGAAAAATTGCGACCAGGCGCGAATCTTGCTCACAGCCGCCGCCCGCAAAGGCAATTCGGAAGCACGGAAACGGTTGGAGGCATTAGAGCGCGAAGGTTGCAGCGATTGAAACGTTCCACGATTTCGTGAGTCAGGTCCACTTCCAGATAGAGTATTGTTTCACCAGAAAGTCTTGTCGAATTCAACGGAGGGCCCGAACCGTGTACTGTTCCAAGTGTGGTGCAAATCTGGCGGCAGGCACGGCGTTTTGCGGCGCGTGCGGAACGCCATCCGGTACTCCGGCTGCGGCGATTGCCCGGCCCGTTGCCCCACCATCCTACGTCGGAGGTTCGTCTCAGGCGCCCTACGCGGATCCCGCGGGACTTGTCGTTTCGCGTGGATTCACTTATGCCGGATTCTGGCTGCGCGTGGTCGCGTCTCTGATTGACGGCGTGATTGTGACTTTCGCCATGGGGATTTTACTGGTGCCGCTATTTTTCCTGACCGGTATGGAAGCGAATATTAATAGAATGGCGCAACCCAACGGCCAACCGGATCCAGCCATAATCTTCGGCTTTATAGGGATGATCTTGGTGTTCGCTGTCGTTTCAATTTTGATCCAATGGCTGTACCACGCGTATCTGGAAAGTGGGGAGAAGCAAGCCACCTGGGGGAAGCAGGCGCTGGGCTTGTACGTAACCGATTTAACGGGGAACCACGTCACGTTCGGGCGCGCTTCCGGCCGCTTCTTTGCCAAGATGGTGACGGGGATGATCCCCCTCGGCATCGGCTACGTCATGGCGGGCTTCACAGAGCGCAAGCAGGCCCTGCACGACATGATCGCCAGTTGCCTGGTGCTGCGCCGCTAGAGAATTCACGTTTCCAGCGCCAACTGGTACTAGGGCCCCCGCTAACCGATCGCTCCGCTTAATTCTTATCCTTTTCGCCCCACTTTCTTGACTTACCAGCCTTCACGCCAAATAATGGATAGGCATGAGCGTACGCGCCGGAGGCGCTGAAGACATGTTCCTCGACGTCAAGGATCTTGCCGTCCGCAAAGTGCACATCCGGAAAACTTACGCCCCGGGAAGCATCGATTACGGCATCAGTGAAGTGAAACAGGCGGAGCCTCTGGAAGTAACCGCCCAGGCGGAGCTTCTGGAAGGGCAGATCCGCATCACGGGTGAGCTGGAGACCAAGATTGAAATGGTCTGCGCCCGGTGCCTGGAGCCGGTGCTCGAGGAAGTACACAAGGATTTTGACCTCTTCTATCAGCCGCTTCCGAAGGCCGCCAAGCCCGAAGAAGAGCGGTTGAAAGATGACGACACCGAAATCGGATTTTTTCAAGGAGAAGGCCTGTTCCTCGCTGACGTACTCAAGGAGCAGGTGTTGCTGTCACTGCCGATGAAAGTTATCTGCCAAAGCGATTGCCGCGGTCTGTGCCCCACGTGTGGCGCGAGTCTGAATCACGAAGAGTGCCGCTGCGAAAGGCACGCCACGGACCCGCGTCTGGCTCCCCTCGCGCGGTTGAAACAGGACTGGCTCAAGAAACAATAGATTTCCGGGCGGAAAGCCCATAGAATCCGACCTTGTTCGGACTGGCGGAGTGTGTAGCCACGAATGAGGCGAGAACCAGGAGTGATGTAATGCCTAATCCAAAACGTCGACATTCCAAGGCGCGCAAGAACAAACGTCGTGCTCACGACCACTTGTTCGCGCCCGCTATGGCCCAGTGTCCGAATTGCCACGAAATGAAGCAGCCTCACCGGGCTTGCCCTCATTGCGGTTACTACAAAGGCCGGCCGGTTCACGACGTCAAATAAGGGTTCGAGTTTTATGCCAGGCTCGGAGCGGGCATGACCGCTGGTGTGTCCTGCCGCCCTGAGCTTGCCGGAGTCGCCGGAAGATAATCCCATGATCACAATCGCCGTCGATGCCATGGGGGGAGACAATGCACCCCGTCCGGAGGTGGAGGGGAGTGTTCGCGCCGCGGAAGAGTACGGGGTGCGGATTCTGCTTGTGGGGCAGCCTCAGGTGATCCGGGGAGCATTGGCAAGTTTCGGCAAACCGTCGCTTCCGATTGAGATTGTTCCTGCTACCGAAGTGATCACGATGGAGGATCACCCGGCGCAGGCCTTTCGCCGGAAGAAAGACAGTTCCGTGCACGTGGCGGCGCGCTTGGTGAAAGAAGGCAAGGCGGACGCCATGATGAGCGCCGGGAACACCGGTGCAGTGATGACCACGGCGAGGTTCATCATGGGCACTCTGGCATCGGTGGATCGAGTGGCGCTGGCCGCGCCGTTCCCGAATGCCAAGGGCGGCGTTTCCGTGATGCTGGACGTTGGCGCGAATGTGGATTCGAAGCCGGAGCATCTGCTGCAATTTGGCGTGATGGGCGAGATTTATTACCGCCTCACCTTCGGAAGCCGCAGGCCGCGCGTTGGGTTGCTTTCGGTTGGCGAGGAAGAGATCAAGGGCAACGAGCTGACGCGCGCCGTTTACGAGCGGCTGAAGGCTTTGCCCGTGCATTTCGTCGGCAACGTGGAAGGCGGCGATCTTTTTTCCGGCAAGGTGGACGTAATTGTCTGCGACGGTTTCGTCGGCAACATCGCCCTCAAGATTTGCGAGGGCCTGGCCATGGAGGTCATCAAGTATTTGCGGAAGACTTACAAAAGCACTTTCGCATCGCAGTTGGGCTATCTGTTTTCAAAAGGCGCGCTGAAGGGCATCAAGCGCACGATGGACTACGCGGAGTACGGCGGCGCGCCGCTCCTCGGGGTCCGCGGCGTCTGCGTGATCGGCCACGGTCGGTCCAACGCCAACGCCGTCAAGAACGCCATTCGCGTCGCCGCGGGACTTGCCCGCGCGCGGGTGAACGAGAAAATTGAACAAGAGCTCTCCCTGACCCATGCGAAGGCGTGACGTCCGGAGAGAGGAGCAATTATGGGCAAAGTCGCATTCATATTCCCGGGCCAGGCTTCGCAGTATTCCGGCATGGGCAAGGAACTTGCCGAGAAATATCCCGCGGCCCGTGCTATTTTCGATGAAGCGGATAAGGCACTGGGCTTTTCGATTTCCAAGATTTGTTTTGAAGGCACGGAAGAAGATCTGAAGTCCACCGCGTTTACGCAACCAGCCATCCTTGCCGTTTCGGTTGCCGCGATGTGGGTTCTTTCCGAAAAGCGGATTGGCGCAGACTTTGTCGCCGGGCACAGCCTGGGAGAGTATTCCGCTCTCGTTGCCGCCGGATCGCTGAAGTTTTCGGACGCCGTGCGGCTTGTTTACAAGCGTGGCACGTACATGCAGGAAGCCGTTCCCGCGGGACAGGGCGCGATGGCCGCGATTCTGGGAGTGTCGCCCGCGGTCGTTGCCGATGCGTGCAAGCGCGCAGCAGAGGGGTTGGTTTGTACCGCTGCCAATCTGAATTCGCCGGACCAGACCGTGATCTCGGGTGACGCCGCCGCGGTGAAGCGCGCCGTTGAAATTGCATCGCAGTCGGGAGCCAAGCGCGCCGTCATGCTTCCCGTTTCCGCGCCATTCCATTCCTCGCTGATGATGCCCGCGCAGGAAAAGCTGGAAAAAGATTTGCGCGCCACGACGTTTGCCGATCCCCACGTTCCGGTTGTCACCAACGTCGACGCTGACACGATTAAAAAGGGCGACGAAGCCCGCGAAGCCTTGATTCGCCAGGTCACCATGCCTGTGCGCTGGGAAGAGTCCATGCGGATGCTGCTTGACGAAGGTGTGAACACCTTCATCGAAGTCGGCCCAGGCCGCGTGCTCACCGGCATCATGCGGCAGATCGAGCGCTCTGTCACCACGCTCAATGTCGAAGACGAAAAAAGTTTGCAGGCCACGGTGGAACGCATCACCGCGGCCAGATCCGACGCCGCCTGAGGATAAATGTGAATGTTTAATTTGAAGGATAAAGTAGCTGTCGTTACGGGCGCGTCCCAGGGCATCGGACGCGACACCGCGCACGCCCTTGCCGAAGCGGGAGCAAAAGTTGCCGTTGCCGCGCGCAACGAGGAGAAGCTGGCCGAACTTGTGCAGGAGATCGCCGCCAAGGGCGGGGAAGCCTTCGCCGTCAAAATGGACGTCGCCGACATCGACCAGATCAAGTCCGGCTTCAAATCCATCCTCGAAAAATTCGGCAAGATCGACATCCTGGTCAACAACGCCGCCATCACCCGCGACGGCCTGGCCATGCGCATGAAGCCCGACGACTGGGACGCCGTCATCCGCACCAATCTCACCGGCGCGCATCTCTGCATCCAGCAGGTACTGCCGCCGATGATGAAAGCCCGCGCCGGCCGCATCATCAACATCTCGTCCGTCGTCGCGGAAAGCGGCAACGCGGGGCAAGCCAACTACGTTGCTTCGAAAGCCGGCCTCATCGGACTCACCAAAGCCATTGCCATCGAAATTGCGTCGCGCAATATCACCGTCAACGCCGTAGCTCCGGGTTTCGTCGAGTCGCCCATGACCGCCGTTCTTCCCGACAAAGTGAAAGAAGAATTGAAGGTGCGCATTCCGCTCGGCCGCATGGGCACCGGGAAGGACGTCGCCGCTTCCATCGTGTTCCTCGCCAGCGACGAAGCCGCTTACATCACCGGCCACGTCCTCGACGTCAACGGCGGCATGTATTTGGCGTAGTGGAGGTTCGCATGCGAACCATCCGAAAGTTAAGGGATACCCCGGAATGGCCGCAGATTCGTGATCAGTTGAGAAGAGCAGGCTTCGATCCGAACGCAGTCGCAAAACTGGGTGAAGCAGAGGGCGACTCTTGGATCATGTGGAGCTGATCATGGCGTTTGAAGAAGCATTCAGCATCGAACTCAAGATTGATTCTCGAAAAAATGAGGATTCGCTAAGTAAAATTGTGCTAGGTACTGACGTCGAATAAGCGGTGCCCGGGGTGAACTAAACTCAGTTCTAAGCTGTTGTGTGAAGGAGCAGGTACCCTCCGGCTTGAACCAGATTGGCCTCGTATCAGGCAATTGGCGGCCAAAAAGTTACGCTGCGCCGAACAGCAAGTGCAAGCAATGAAAGATCGAGGTGACTCTTTCGATCAAGTCGAATTGTACGTGGCAATCGAGGAAATCCTGGATGAGTTGAAGTGATGAGGGCAAACGTTGCGATAATGGGCTGGTGGCTTATGGCTGTCGACTAACGGCAAATGGCCTCTGTGAAGTTGACCTTGCTGCGCGGGGTAAGTAGACTGGCAAGGTTACCTCGGGCAGCTTAAACGACATGCAAGACGGCCTCACGGCCGGGTGTGGTGCAGGGCAGTACGAACTACGTCAGAGCGACATCAGGTCGCGGAGGAATGGGAATGGCCAGCGTGGAAGAACGCGTAAAGCAGATTATCGTCGAGCAGCTTGGTGTGGATGAAGCCGAAGTTACGCCCACCGCGTCCTTCGTGGACGAT
>Ga0210402_10003161_pt1 | contig 15596 bp, 16 predicted proteins | sample IncBWC7MmetaG_FD_161055 | JGI IMG/M metagenome (GOLD analysis project Ga0210402, IMG submission 161055) | Forest soil microbial communities from Barre Woods Harvard Forest LTER site, Petersham, Massachusetts, United States - Inc-BW-C-7-M | ecosystem: Environmental > Terrestrial > Soil >...
CGCCGCTTCCGGGAAAGAAGTTTTCTGGAAACTTGTTCACGGGGAAGTGTACGTACTGCCATTTACGGTGCGCGAAGGCGAGACGATGTTTGATATTGCGCACGAACTGGAAACTGCGAAGTTTCTGCCCGCCGCCGACTTCCTGCGTGCCGCGCGAGACCCTTCGAGCATCAAAGATTTAGCGCCACACGCGGCGACGCTGGAAGGGTTCCTCTTCCCGGCGACGTATCAATTGCCGCGGCATCCAGTGGCCACAGACCTGGTAGCGAATATGGTGCAAAAGTTCCGCGAAGAATGGGGGAAGGTTGTTGCATCGGACCCCGCTCCCGCTAGCGCTGCGAAGCCCACGATTTCAACGGTGACGCTTGCATCACTCGTGGAGCGCGAAACGCCAAAGCCGGATGAGCGGCCGCTTGTCGCGGGTGTATTCGAAAACCGTTTGCGCAAAGGCATGCTGTTGCAGTGCGACCCCACGGTGATTTACGCGCTGGAGCAGGTTGGACAATATAACGGCACGCTAACCAGCAAGGATTTGCACTACGATTCGCCATACAATACCTATGCGCATGGCGGATTGCCGCCGGGACCGATCGGCAATCCCGGAGAAATTTCGTTGCGGGCAGCGCTTGCCCCGGCGCAGACGGATTATCTTTATTTCGTGGCCAACACGCAGGGCGGCCACTTCTTCAGCGCAACACTGGCGGAACACAACAACAACGTAAACAGGTATCATCGTTTGCTGAAAGGTTTGCCGGCGGACCCGCCACCGGCGCTTCCCGTAACGAAACGGGTGCCCGCCAAGCCGGGGAAAAAGGCCAAGAAACGCTAGAGCGCATGACTGACGAACTGAAAACAAAAAAAGCGATGATCCTCGAAACAGCGCGAGAAATTGGCGCTGAAAAATGGACGCCCGCGGAAATAGACCAGTTGCGCCGCAAACTGATTGCGGAGCACGGTGAAGAGGGCAAAACCGGCTCGGACTACGTGGCGGATGTGTTAAAGGCTGCCGGCATGAAAGTGAACTTGGCTGTCCTCGAAGAAGTTGAGGATCAGTTTGAGGAAGAGTTTGAAGACCTGCTGCATTTCAAAACGCTGAGTGATGCGGAAGTTAGCCTGATGCGCCTCGATGAATTGTGGCGGCGTTTTCAGGCGCATGGAGAAAAGGCGGCCGGCGGGCGCGTATTGGATGTTGCTCGGCTGGGCAAGCGGCGCGCGGAGATGATTGCGCGCAATCCAAAGGTTGAACCGCAGAAGCGGCGGGAAAAAGAAGAAATGGCCAATTGGTTTCGCATTTGGCTGGAAACGCCGGACGCTTTTTTTGATTGGCTGGATGTGCGCAAAAAGTCGGCGGAATTCCGCGCAAAATTCCCTCACGCTGAAGAAGAAGAATGAGCGAGCTGGACCTTCCTCCTTTTTCCCTGGACGTGGAAACTCTAGACCTTGGGCCGGGCGTAAAGGCCATTGGCATGGAGTTGATTGGAACGGAGAGCCGCGAGCCGGTGCGCGGTCCGGAAGCGGTGGCGATTTGGACTGGAATTTTGCCCGCGCTTGTCGCCCAAGAACCGTTTGTGCTGGATTTCTTCAGCCACCTGGACCGCGTTCGCGATTTTTGTGTTTCGCGCAAAATTGCTTTCCGCGAAGCGGCAGGCCGTTGCATCGTGCTGCCGCAGCCGACCCAGGAACAATTGCGCGATTTGATCGAGCGATTTGTGGGAGAGACGTTTGGCTTGCGTGCCGGGGCCGCAGTGGAGAAAGAGGATGCCGCGCTCGAAGGCGAGCTTTCGAAGCGCGGTTTGGACGCTTATCAAGCGGCCTACACGCGCTATACTTTTTGTGGCGTCTGCGAACTGGAAGATGGCTGGCTTACGGTCTTAAGCGATACGCTTTGGCCAAGTGAAGCGATCCGCCGCGTGCGCCCTGCGGTGCAGCCGTTTGACGTACACATCGCGCGGCCGCACTAAATAAGGGGCTGGAACGCAGAAAGCACTTGGCCGCTCGATTGCACTAAATGGACCCAAAAGGACATAAGTTATTGATGAGACGTGTGTGGGCATGTCTGGGATTGGCGACACTGACGGCGCTAGCTGGCGGCTGCGGACACGTCAGCACAAAACACACCATTCCAAAGACGCAGATGGCAGTGGCCAAGGACGCCACACGCGAAGAGCTCATTGAAAAATTCAATGCTCTTGCCGCGAGCACGAAAAGTTTGAATGCGACCGTGGAGTTGCGGCCGACCGCTGGGTCGAAATACAGCGGCCTCATTGAGGAATACCATGAAGTGAAGGCGTTTCTTTTGGCCGCACGCCCGTCCAGCATAAGAATGATCGGACAAGCGCCTGTGATTTCTAAAACGATCTTCGATATGACGAGCGATGGCGAAGCGTTTCGCGTCTCCCTACCTACGAAGAACAAATTCCTTGTTGGTGAAGTGGGGGTTGAACGCAACAGCGCGAAGCCACTCGAGAATTTGCGGCCCCAGCACCTGTTCGATGCGTTGCTCTGGCCGGAAATCGTAAAGGGCGAAGCGGTTTTGATCGAAGAATTCAATGACGAGAATGCGCGCTATTACGTTTTGACGGTTTTGCGCGGTGGTTATACGACAGAAATTCGGCGCAAAATCTGGTTCGACCGTGCGGATTTGAACATCGTGCGTCTGGAAAGTTTTGGACCGAAGGGCGCACTGCTTTCGGATGCCCACTATTCGGATTGGCAACCGGCCGGCGATTCCGCTGGAGCAACAAGCGCCGCAACCTATCCCCGAGCGATTCGCATTGACCGCCCACACGACGACTACCGTATTGACCTGCAAATTACAAAGCTTTCGCTGAATGAAAACCTGCCCGCCGAGCGCTTCCAGCTTGCGCAACCGCCCAATTCCGAACTCGTGCGCGTCGGCGAAGAGAAAAATGCTCAACCCAGCAAGGAATCTAAGCCATGATGGGCGAACTCGTTTTGCGCAACCTTCTGCATCGCCCTATCCGCACCTTCATCGGTGTGCTCGCAATCGGCTTTGAAGTCATGCTCATCGTTTTCATTGTCGGCTTGACTAGCGGCCTGCTTGCCGAAACTGCAAAACGCATCGAAGGCGTTGGCGCGGACATCTTGTTGCAACCTTCCTCGGCGGGAATCTTGATTGGCATGAGCAACGCGCCGATGCCCATCAAGATCGGGGGCAGACTTGCGGAACTCCCGCATGTGCGCTCGGTCGCGCCAGTGTTGCTGCAATTCAATTCTTCCGGCGGCGTGGAGCTCGTTTACGGTATCGATAAATCCTTCGACGAGGTTTCAGGTGGATTCGTTTTTCTTCAGGGCCGGGGCCTCGAAGAATCGGACGATCTACTGATGGACGACCTGGCCGCCAAATCGAAAAACTCCCGAGTTGGGCAAAAATTCAGGCTGTTCAACCATGACTGGAATGTCGTGGGCATCGTAGAACACGGCAAGGGTTCGCGCATTTTCGTGCCGCTGGCAACGTTGCAGGATCTTTCCGGTTCTACCGACAAAGCTTCCCTGTTCTTCATCAAGTGTACGCGGCCTGAACTGACCGACGACGTGATGGCGGAGATGCGCGAGATCCTCCCAAACTACACGGTTCGGGCGGTCAAAGAGTACGTCTCGCTGATGACCTCCACAAACATCCCGGGCCTGAACGTATTCGTGGACGCGATGATTTCCCTGGCTGTATGCATCGGCTTGCTTGTGATTTTCCTGACGATGTACACCACTGTGATCGAGCGTACGCGCGACATTGGCGTTCTAAAATCCCTTGGGGCAAATTCACCCTTCATCGTGCGGGCTTTGCTTTTTGAATCGGCCGCCCTCTGCATGTGCGGGATCGTCGCGGGTGTCGGCTTGAGTTATGCGGCGCGCGCCAGTTTCTTGAAGGTATTTCCTACGCTTTCCATTTTGATTACTCCTGAATGGATTCTCAAGGCGGCCGGCATCGCGTTGTTCGGAGCAATTCTTGGGACGATGTACCCTGCATGGGTCGCCAGCCGCCGAGATGCGGTGGAAGCATTGACATTCGATTAGTCAGACAGAGGAAAGCTGAGGAACGAAACTAGGCAGAGATGGCAATCGCGGCTACAATTCCAAGCGCGCAATTTAGCGGAGTGCGTCCTGCGGAGAGCCAAGGGCTGGCAAAGAAAAACGTGGAGCCGATACTCAAAACGGAGAATTTGTGGAAGCTCTATCGCGCGGGCAAGGTGGAAGTGCCTGCCTTGCGCGGCGTGAACTTCTCCGTGCTGCCGGGCGAATCGGTCGCGGTGATGGGGCCTTCCGGATGCGGTAAGTCCACGCTGCTCTATACAATTGGCGGACTCGCTTCTGCGACCCGCGGCACGGTTCTTGTGGACGGCAACGACCTCGCCGCGATGTCCGATGCGGAGCGCACCAAGCTGCGCCGGAGTAAAATCGGATTTGTTTTTCAACGCTTCAATCTTCTGCCCACGATGACGGCAAAGGGCAACATCGCTATCGCGCAGTACATTCACGGTGACGGCTTCGACCCACACCGCTTTGCCGTGGTCACGAAACTTCTCGGCCTGGAAGGGCGGCTGAATCACAAGCCTTCTGAAATGTCCGGTGGCGAGCAACAGCGTGTTGCCATCGCTCGCGCCATCATCAACGAGCCGAAGATTCTTCTCGCCGATGAGCCCACAGGCAATCTGGACACGAAAAATTCCGACGTCGTGCTGGAGATGCTCCGCCAGCTGAACAAGGAATTGGGCCAAACGATCGTGATGATCACGCACAACCCGGAAGCTGTTACGTATTTCGACCGCGTCGTGCACATGCGCGACGGCGTTATCGTGGACGGGATTCCGGCGGACTGAAATGGCCAGCAGCGGACAAATTTTCTCGCGTATTTTCTTCTGGTCGTTCGAGCGGGGCTCGTGGCAATACGACCTCGCCGTAATCGCCATCCTGATTTTCGTTTTCTTCATGCCCCGCCGCTGGCTGCACGACCAGCCCGAGACTTCCCTGCCGCCGCAATCTCAGCAGATCGAACTGCTCCCCAGTGCCGGACCCGAAAGTTTGTATCGCGTGGACACACGCATGCTAACGCCCCCCGAACAGATGACGCAGCTCCAGAATGAATTGCACAAAGTCCTGCAACGCGCCTTGCCGGACCTGCAAAGTGGTCGCTTTGAGATACTCAAAGTTGAAGCGCAACGCGACGAGCACGGCGCCGTAATTGCCTATCAGGTGACCGTCCGCCGCAAATAAGGCGTTTCCGCGACCCTCTCCCACCCAATCGAAACGCTATTCAGGGCTGCCGCATCCAACTATTGGATATACTAGATGTGCGCTTTTCGTTGAGCTGAACCGTCAGGACAGGGGCTGCATTTGATCGCAATCAGAAAACTGCTTTTGAGCTTGGCAATTTTGGCGCTCTGCGTTTCCGCCCGCCCCGCTTCCGCACAAGGTTCCCAGCGATGGACCCCAGATGCCATCCTCACCATGATGGATCACGCCGCGCAGGACTTTCACAGTCTCACTGCCAACATCGAACGGATTAAGTACACCGACGTCGTGAAGGACACATCCACGGAGACCGGCCAACTTTGGGTGCGCAAGGACGACAAAATGCGCATTCAAATCGTAAAGCCTGACCCACGCACGGTTTTGCGCTCAGGCGATTCGCTTTACATCTTCAATCCAAAAATTAATCGCGTGGAAGAATACGATCTTGGGAAGAACCGCGAGATGGTGGATCAGTATCTGGAGCTTGGTTTCAATACGCGCGGCGAGCACCTAAAGAAGAACTACCTTGTCGCGATAAATGGCGAGCAGGAATTGGACGGACGAAAAACTGTTTTGATCGAGTTGACGCCGAAATCTGAAAAAACGCGCGAGCAAATCACAAAAATTCAAATGTGGGTGGACACTGGTTCATGGATGCCGATTCAGCAGAAATTTTTTGAGGCCAACTCCGGCGACTACTTCATCATTCACTACACCGGCGTGATGAAAAACCTGAAGATTGAAGATTCGCGTTTCAAGCCGGACTGGCCAAAGAACGCAACAAAAGTGAAGCCGCGCGGCTAATTCGCCGCGCCAGCCTCTACTCTTTCCGTCTTCAGCAACTGCTCTTTGCGTTCAATTCCCCATCGATAACCAGCCAGATTGCCGTCTCCGCGAATTACGCGGTGGCAGGGGACCACGATGGACACTGGATTTGTGGCGCAAGCGCGCGCGACGGCGCGGCTGGCGCTCGGGCGGCCCAGAGCCCGCGCAACTTGCGCGTAGGTCCGCGTCTTGCCGAGCGGAATGCGTTGCAGCTCCTGCCAAACGCGCCGTTGAAACGCTGTGGCTAGCAAATCGAGCGGCAGCTCCTGGCGCGGCGGATTGCCTTCAGTACGCGAGACGATCTCCTTCACAAATTTCTCCAAGCCGTTGCGTGCCGGAGCAATTTCCGCTTTTGGATATTCTTCGCGAAGCTCCGCGAGCAACTTGACTTCGGAATCTCCCAGGTACACAGCGGAAACCCCCCGCTCCGTGGCTGCCACCAAAACTTTTCCCAGCTTTGCATTCGTGATCGTGAATCCGAGTTTCATTCCCTTTCCTCCTTTTTGATACGTTGCCGGTGTCATGCCAAGCTGCGCGTTGCTGCGCTCATAGACGCGACTCGCCGAGCCATAGCCCGTTTCATAAAGCGCGTCCGTGATTTTTCGTCCCTGCCGCAAGAGTTTCTTGAAGCGATTCAGCCGCAGAGCTTCCGCCAATTCCCGCGGAGAAAGCCCTGTGACCTGAACGAACGCGCGCCGCAGACGACTTACCGAACTGTTGAGTTTCTTCGCGATCGCGCCGAGCCGTGGAGACTCCTCGTCGGTTTCCGCGAGCAACGCGGCCGCTTTTTGCACGAGCGCTGTGCCGCTCGAAATTTCATTTGGCCGGCAACGCAGGCATGGACGGAATCCGCGCTGCTCTGCTTCCCGCTGTGTTGTAAAAAATTCCACGTTGCGCCGCAGCGGACGCCGCGCCGGACAACTCGGCCGGCAGTAGATCCGCGTCGAACGCACGCCGAGAAAAAACACGCCATCCGAGCGAGAATCGCGCGCCATCGTCGCTTGCCAATACTGTTCCGCGGTGCGCGAGTTCATTGGCTCGGTTTGTTGTGTTTTGCTCATAGTCGTTTGCACCGAGGCCAAGATAGCGCGGGCCAAAAAACGATTCTATCCGGAATGAGCTGTCAAAGTGAAAAGGCTAAGAAAACTTGGCAGATGGTCAAGCTTCGCTCGGCAATGGGGCGGCTTCCACGGTCTGTTTCACAACACGATGGGGCGCGGTAATTACAAGAATGACGGCACCAAGGATAACGATTGCCGCCAGAAGCGTGCGCAGGGTAAGCACTTCTCCTGCAAAAGCCCATCCAAGCAATAGCGCAACAACTGGATTCACAAACGCGTACGTGGCCACTCGCGCCGCAGTGCTGTTCTTCAGGATGTAGATGTATGCGGTGAAACCAATGCCGGAACCAAACACGATTAAGTACAGGACAGCTAACCAGGAGCGCATAGTAACAGCGGAAAAGTGAAAGTGCTGCACTTCGCCGGTAAGGAATCCGCCAATCCAAAGGGCAACGCCACCCGCCAGGCATTGCATGGACATGCTCAGCATCGCGGAGCCGGGCAGCGAGCCATGCTTCGAATAGAGCGAGCCGCATGCCCACGAAAAGGACGCCAAAGCGAGAACGCCCGCTCCAAACGGATCAATCCTGCCTGAGGACCCAAGATGCGTTGGCCCCACAAGAAGCGCCAAGCCCGCAAAACCCAGCAGGATGCCGAAGAGCACCTTTGCGGACGGCCGCAGCCCTCCCGGGCGCAGCCAGTCCACCAGGACCATCCACAGCGTCACCATGGCTACAAGAAGCGCCGCTACGCCGGAAGGAACTGTCAGTTCAGCCCAACAGACGCCGCCATTGCCTACACACAGCAGTAGGAACCCCGTGACTGCCGCCGTTTTCCAATGAGCGGCTGTGGGCCGTATGCCAGTCTTCCAGCGCAGGATGGGATAAAACACGAGGCCCGTAATCAGATGGCGGGTTCCGGCCAGCAAAAGAGGAGGAAATGACTCGTCTCCAATGCGCATACCTAAATAGGTTGAGCCCCAGACTACATAAACGGCCAGGAAGGCCAAGATCAGGATGGAAGAACTGCGCGCGGGAGTGTTTGGCATTGATTGGCCTGTCAAGCTAGTCCCAAAGGGTTGCGAAAACTATCCGAAATCGCTCCCTCAACCAAGGAGAAAGGATAAAAGGCCGAGGCCCGGAGAAGAAGCACCATTTTGGCAAACTGATTTGCCTCCGGCTCTCCGAATTCGCACAGCGCAGGCAAAAGTAAGGCAGTACTATTACTATCTAGTTGAAGATAGGACACTTCGCACGTTTTCCACAGATTGACGCCAGCCGCTGGTAGTGGCATTTTGACAGTCCATTCTTTTCCTTGGGAATTTGGGCCAGATCGAGTGAATTCTTGCGGCGGTTTCGCGGAAGCGCGCCGTGGCGTCTCTGGGGTCGAGATGAAAGCAACCAACCGGATTGCTTCACTGGGAACGCAGAAAGAAGTTTCGCTGCCGTATTTCTCGGAAACCGGCTGCATTCGGCAAGTATTGCCAAACGCAATTACTGCGCCTGTTCGCCAGCTCACTCTTAAAGTTGTTCCCCTGCGTCCTTCGAGCGCTTTCTCCACCCGCCGCTTCGCGCGGGTTCCTACGCATGCCGTCGGAGTTTTTCATGAGCAACGGGAATATCCCCGCGCATCGCTGCGCCTTCCCCTTAGACTGCGTAGCGTAAGCAATGTGCCGGAGGACTTTCCGATCACGCTGGTTACACGCGATATCAGTTCGACGGGCGTTTTCTTTCTTTGCCCGAAGCGCCTGGAAATGAATTCTCCGATTGAACTGGAAATCATCTTGGTGAGCCGGCCAATGGGCCGCGGCAATGTCGTTGCCGTCACGGCGGCTTGCGTCCGCCGAGTGGAACCCGCAAACATGCCGGGATGGTTCGGCATCGCCGCTTCCTTCGACGATTTGAAATTTGACCGCGACGATGGTGTTCCCACACGTTTCCCAGCAGTCTGAGTTCTTCTCCTAGCGGACATAAACGGCAAAAACGCCTTTCAAAAAATCTCTCCGCACCATAAAAAGTTTCCACAGGCCCGCCCCTTGTGATTTTGCGGCGTCTTTGCGAAACTCTTCTCACCAATAGAGCTAAAGCGTGCCGCTCCATCCTCTGGAGAAGTTTCTAGCACGCGAAGCCAGGGGAAATGTGTCTGGGGGAAATATGAGAAAACTGCTGTCTTGCGTCTGCTTTGCGGCGCTATTTTTGCTTTTGGCATCAACCAGCTGGGGCCAGGCACAGATCACCACCGGTGCCGTGCAAGGCGACGTGCTGGACGAACGGGGAGGCAGCGTTCCCGGAGCCTCTGTAGAAGCGAAGAATTTGGACACAAACTTTGTTCGCACCGAAACTACGGACAGCGACGGCCACTATTCCTTTCTGAGCCTCGCGCCGGGCCGGTACACGCTCACGATTACTAAGAGCGGCTTCACGACCATCGTGCAGCAAAACGTGAACCTTACAGTCGGGCAGGTTCTCACCATTCCCGTCACTGTGAAGGTATCGTCCGTCGCCACCCAGGTTTTCGTAACTGACGTCCCTGTAATTGAGGTTACGAAAACGGAATCAAGCGCAACGCTCGAAGAAGCCACGATTGCCACAACGCCAGTTCTTGGCCGCAAGTTTGAGGATCTGCTCACCCTAACGCCCGGCGTAAGCATTTCTCAGGGACCGGACGGCGACGAAATCAACATCAACGGACAGCGCGGCATCTTCAACAACATCAGCCTTGACGGCGGCGACTACAACAACGGCTTCTTCGGCGAACAGATGGGCGGCCAGCGGGCCGCGGTGGACATTACGCTGGAAGCAGTGAAGGAATTCCAGATCATCGCAAGCGGCGCGAACGCGGAGTATGGCCGTACAGGTGGAGGCGTGGTCAATGTTCTCACCAAATCCGGAACGAACAATTTCCATGGCAGCCTCTTTGAATATTTCCGCACGGAGAGTCTGACGGCAGCTACTTCCGACGGACAACCCCTCGACAACTTCCAGCGAAATCAATTTGGCGGCAGCGCGGGAGGCCCACTAAAGAAGGACAAGCTTTTCTTCTTTGGCGCTGCTGAAGGGATTCGCGAGAACCTCACGCGTAAGAATCTGAGCGTGCCTCTTGGCACACCATGTCCGGTAGCGAATCCGGTTTTCGGGGACAACATCACCGACGGTCAGATTTCTGCCAGCCCGGATTGCCAACGCCAAACGCTGCTGAATTTCCTGCAGTCAAATTTTAATGAGGATGACGGCAAACCCGTAGATCACAGCGTTCGAAACGCCTCTGTCTTTGGTCGAGTGGATTACAACCCGAACTCCGCCAATCAGATCTTCGGTTCCTATAGCTACGATTGGTCAAAAAACCCGAACCAGACCTTTGATGTCCCCACATATGGCACGACTGCAAACGGCATTGAAGGGCCCAGCAAAATTCAGGTCGCCAACGGAAACTGGTACACCACCATTTCCAATACTAAGCTGAATGAAGCTCACTTCACTTACTCACGCGAGAATCGGCCTCGCAACACCGTAGATCCCACTGCAATTCCGGATACGGCCATGGGTTTTGGCCCTAGTTTTCGCTTTGGGCAGCCTTTCTTCCTCAACCCAGCTGTGGACGAACTCTTGTGGCGCACCCAGGTTCGCGACAACCTCTCTCTCGTGCATGGAAAGCACACGTTCAAAGTTGGCGGCGAATGGCTACACACCAAAAACACTCAGATCTTTCGTGGTTTTTTTGATGGGCGCTATATTTTCGATAGCCCCGTCGGCTTCATGCATTACGTAACAGACGGTCCCACCGTCCAAGAGTGCGCCGATTCCTCTGGTGCTGTGGTTGGATTCAGCACGACCGGTTGTCCAGTTGGATCTTCGGCCAACGGCGGCCCGTTGCTGCTTTTCCTCCAGCATGGCCCTGCAGTCCAAGGTGAGACGTTCGATCAATCGGGATTTTCTTCTATCGTAAACAACGAGTTTGCTCTCTTTGCGCAGGACAGTTGGAAAGTCACTCGCAATTTGACCGTTAACTTCGGACTGAGATGGGAAGCGCAGCACTTCCCCGATCCTGTTATCGCTCCTTCCCTTACAGAATATGGGCCAAATTTGAGTGACCCGAACTTTCCTTCGGACGGAACGCTTCACAATCAGAACAAAATGTTCCAGCCGCGTCTCGGCTTTGCCTGGGACATCACCGGTAAGGGTAAGTCCGTTTTGCGCGCAAGCACGGGCATTTTCAATGCACGCCAAAACATGCTGACCCAGGTTGGCGCAATCACCACTAACGGTGTACAACAGCAGGCTTTCGCGGCGGGATCCGCCTTTGGAACTCCTCCGGTATTTGGCGAAAACGCTGCTCCGATTGATAACCCTCCGCCTCCGGGAACGATACCGACCGGCCTTGACGTGACCGTCTTCAGCAAGAACTACGCCAACCCGCGTGTCTATTCCACGACCGTGGGCTTTGAACAGCAGCTTATCAGCGACTACGCAATGTACGCCGAATTCGCCTGGTCCAAGGGTGTGCACCTCACCCGCTTCGTTAATCCGAACGTGGCTGCAGATCCTACGTTTAATTGTTCAACGCTCAATACAAGCTCTGTCACATTCACCAACGTGAATCCGGGAGTCTGCGTTCCGAGCAGCGGAGACACTGTGACTTATCCCAGCGCAGTTTTTGGTTCGGGAGTTTCTGCGCCATTTCCTAACCTTGGCGCGGTCACAGATACCGACAGCTCCGCCAAATCGTTGTATCGGTCGTTCACGATTGGCGCCCGTAAGCGCATGAGCCACCGCTTCCTGTTCGACGCCAACTACACCTATTCCAAAGACTACGACGACGACTCTAACGAGCGCGATCCCTTCACCTTCCGTTACGTTAATCTGTTCAACCTCTCGGAGGAGTACGGCTATTCTGACCGCGACGAACGCCATCGCTTCAATTTCTACACAGTGGCGAGCCTGCCTTGGGGTATCGAAGCCAACGTGCGTATGCAGGCGCACTCCGCACAACCTATTTCTCCCGAACCACGGATCGTGAATGGCGTCGTTCTCGATCGCAATTCGCTGCGCAAGGACAATGCCTTCTTTACCTTTGATTTCGCTGTTTCCCGACCATTTCACCTCGGCGAACGCCTGAGCATTATTCCGAAACTGGAGATGTTCAATACCTTCAACAACACGAACAACGTCAACCCGTTCTCGACGGCCGCGTTGTTTGATTTCAACGGCTTTCTGCGGGCCGGCGTTGGGGATCCGCGTCAGGCGCAGCTTTCCATCCGTCTCGAGTTCTAAGCGAGGCCCAACAGCAAATCTTTGAAGAGGAGCGCTTCAGCGCTCCTCTTTTGTTTTTGCGGGGCTCCTGCCACACTCGATTCATCCAGAAAATGGCCACCCAAGAAAATCGCTCATTAAAAGGCGTTCTCTTTGATTGGGACGGCACCCTTCTCAATTCGCACAAAGCGGACACGGCGGCCTACCTTGCCATGTTCCGCGCAATGGGAATTCCTTGGGGACTCGCGGAGCTCGAACAACACTACTCGCCGAATTGGTACAGCGTTTATCGCGCGGCAAAACTTCCCAAGCACAAGTGGGATGCCGCGAATCAGGCCTGGCGCGAGCATTACGCTCTTCATAAGCCAAAACTCATCGCGGGAGCGCGGCGCGTTCTCACGCTGCTTGGAGCCCGCCATCACCTGGGGCTCGTCACCAGCGGAGATCGCGACCGCGTGCGCAAGCAACTGAAGGAATTCGAACTGTGGGACACTTTCGCCGCGCGCGTATGCAGCGGCGACACTCCCGAGAAAAAGCCGCATCCCGCGCCGTTACAACTTGCCCTGCGGCGGATGAGGCTCGATCCTGCCGACACGGTGTACGTGGGTGACGCTCCAGAAGATTTACAAATGGCACGCAGCGCCGGAGTGCGTGCTGCAATCGCCGTGCTCGGCGCTTTCCCCACCGAAAAACGCCTGCGCGCGGCAAAGCCGGACGCCTTACTCGAATCGATTCAGGAATTGCCGGAAGTGCTGGAACGGTTTATCTAGAGTTTGGTTTGGAGCAACAAGCTTACTGCGGCTTGTTGGCAGGAGGAGTTGCGGCTGAACCCGCGGAAGATGCCGTCAGCGGCTTAAACTCCGTCCACTTGATCACCACCCGCAACGGCACATCGCCATCCTGAAAATGAAGCCGGTCGTCCGACCGCGCGTAATTCGGGAACCAGTATTTCCCTTCCACATTCTCCCGGTATGTTTCAAAATTCGAAAACGGTAGCTCCGGTGAGTGAAAATCGCCCAGATCAGTCACAAACTTGCCGTAACTTTTAACAATCTCTAGGTATTTCACGTCCACCCACACCACACCCTCGAAAAGCGCGTTGGCACGCTCCAAAAATTTCGGTTTCACCTGAAACAGATAACAATCCACTTCGTCCACCGTCTCTCTGGCAACGTAGGTGATTGTGTATTTTTCAATTTGCGGCAGCGCCAGCGGGTAACCAGGAATTTTCGACATGGCGTTCAAATCCTCCGGTGAGAGCTTCACCGTGCGCAGTGTGGAAGGAGCATCCGCGGTCACTCGCTCGTAAACCCTTCCATCGCTCCCCACAACTGGCGTGCTGGTGGCTACAAACTCACCCATGGGATTTCCGTCCGCCCCGTACTCGGTCAGACGAATCGTTTTCTTGTAGCCGTAACGTATGCGAGCTCTAGCGTACTCTTCTTCTTTTTCGGAAAAATGTTTGATGATCAGCGGCTGCGGCAGGGAGGGCGGCGCCTCCGCGGTGGGCTCCGTGGACGTCACCCGCTTTACGTCATGCTCCGGCGGCGGCGTTTGCGGCCCTTGTTTCTCTTGTGCATGTCCGGCATTCGCGCCAAACAAGAATCCCGCGCTCACGGCAACGCACAACCCGGCCCTGCGCATTCGCAATAGGGTTCGCAGTAATGACTCTATATTTCTCATGCTTATTCAGATGCGTACCAACGCAAAAACGCGGCCCCCAGCCATCTTCCTCAAGCTTATCGCAGTTCGTGCGCCTTCCGCGTCCTGACGCCCCAAACACTTCTGTTACAATAGGGAGCTTTGTGGGCAGCGAAAAACAAGCCAGAAGATATTTTGTTTCCGGCCTGGTGCAGGGCGTCGGGTATCGTTACTTCACACAAGACGTCGCTGACCGCTTGCGCCTGACCGGTTATGTGCGCAATCTGCGCGACGGCCGTGTGGAAGTTTACGCGATTGGCACGAAGGAGCAATTTGTGCGGCTTCTCGTGACGCTGAAAAAAGGCCCGCGCGGAGCGATGGTGAATGGCGTAGCCGAAGAGCCCGCCTCCGTGGACGCACGGTATTCTGAAGAATTCAGCATCACGCATGATCAATAACAGGAGCTGACTGAATGGACGATTTGAAAAAGCTGATCCGCGAAGTGCCGGACTATCCCAAACCGGGAATTCTTTTCTACGACCTGACGACACTTCTCAAGGACAAGCAGGGCTTCCACTCCTTGATCGATCGGCTTTGCAGCCACTACAGCGGCCACACGATTGATCTCGTCGCCGGGATGGAAGCGCGCGGTTTCATTTTTGCTCCCGCGCTTGCCTATCGCCTCGGCGCTGGATTTGTCCCTGTGCGCAAACCGAAGAAATTGCCGGCCAAAACAGTCAGCATGTCCTACTCGCTCGAATACGGCACGGATTCACTCGAAGTCCATGAGGACGCCATCAAACCGGGCCAGCGCGTTTTGATTTGCGACGATCTTCTCGCTACGGGCGGCACAGCGCTCGCCACCGCAAAACTTATCGAAAAACTTGGCGGCAGAGTCGAAGGGGCTGCATTTGCCGTTGAGCTTACGTTCCTGAACGGCCGCGGCAAATTGCCGGGTCTGGATGTATTTTCGTTGATTCAATACGACAAGTAGTTTTCACTTCTTCTTGCGGCGCTGGCGCACCGCCTCAAACAAAACAACGCCGGCAGCCACCGAAACATTCAGCGATTTCACCGGCCCTGTCGTCGGCAACGAAACCAGAAAATCGCACCGCTTCCTCGTCAGCTCGTGCAGACCATTTCCTTCGCCGCCCATCACGAGACCCGTGGGCGTCGTGTAATCCACGTCCGAATAACTTCGGTCCGCGCGTTCATCGAGTCCCACAAGCCAGTAGCCCATCTCCTTCAATTCTTCCATGCTGCGGACCAGGTTTGTCACCTTCGCCACCGGCAAGTGCGCAAGCGCGCCAGCCGATGCGCGAGCCACCGTGTCCGTCAGCCCCGCGGCACGCCGCTCCGGAATCACCACCCCGTGCGCGCCAGCCGCCAGGGCCGTTCGAATGATCGCGCCCAGATTGTGCGGGTCCTCCACGCCATCCAGCAGCACGATCAATCCCTGCTGCCCGGTGCTCTTGTTCGCATTCGCAACGATATCTTCCAGCGACATCGCCGCCCGAGCCGCCCCAACCGCCATCACGCCCTGATGATCTCGCGTGCCCGCGCTCCGGTC
>Ga0210402_10003162_pt1 | contig 15592 bp, 15 predicted proteins | sample IncBWC7MmetaG_FD_161055 | JGI IMG/M metagenome (GOLD analysis project Ga0210402, IMG submission 161055) | Forest soil microbial communities from Barre Woods Harvard Forest LTER site, Petersham, Massachusetts, United States - Inc-BW-C-7-M | ecosystem: Environmental > Terrestrial > Soil >...
TTGGCGGCTTACGTGTAGTTTTGTGTGCCTCAATTTTTTTCGGATACTGGGGCGCCGTAGTGGGTTTGGCATTTTCAGATTGTGTTGGATCAGCTGACTGAGATCAAGATTATTTTTCACCGGGGAAATTTTGGGATCGGTGAGGCCTTGCTGTCGATGCTGGACTCAGAGTGACCACGGGGGCGAACCGGATATGGAGCACCTGGGAAGACCTGCTAAATCGGTCGCAAATGACCCGACTGCGACGTCGGCAGTCCCCTTCGAGTGTGCTAATTTGAACCCCTAGTATGCGATGGGCTCGGGAGAGGCAATGAGGCGAGAGTTCATCGGTATGGTTGCCGGTGCAGCGGCATGGCCATTTGCGGCGCAGGCGCAGCAGGCTGTGCGCCGCATTGGCATGCTTCATTCGCTTGCCGAAAACGATCCGGAATCGGTGGTACGCCGGGCCGCCTTTGAGCAAGCGCTCAAGGGATTGGGTTGGATCAACGGCAGCAACCTTCGGATCGACTATCGTTGGGCCAGTGGTGACCGCGAGCTGATCCGGAAATTTGTCGCGGAATTAGTTGCCTCGGCGCCCGATGTTATCGTGACCTCCGGCAGCCAAGCCGCCGGTCCAATGGTGCGGGCGACGTCAAATATTCCAATCGTGTTCCTGCAGGTCATTGACCCCGTTGGCGCAGGCCTGGTCGGAAGCATGGCGCAGCCCGGCGGTAACGTCACTGGCTTTATGCAATTCGAATACAGTCTCGCCGGAAAATGGCTGGAATTGCTGAAGGAGCTGGCGCCAAACTTGTCACGGGTAGCGGTGCTGCGGGACGCCACGTTTGGCCCCGGTATTGGTCAATTTGCTGTTATCCAGGCCATGGCGCCGCCGCATCGTGTGGAGTTGAGTCCAACTGATGCCGGCGATCCGGCCGACACAGAGCGCGGAATCGCAGCAATTGCGCGTACCCCAAATGCCGGATTGATCGTAACAGTCGGCGGAACTGCGGTTCATCGCGATTTGATTGTCGCTGCTGCGGCCAAACATCGGTTACCGGCGATTTACCCTTATCGGTACTTCGCGAGCGAGGGCGGTCTGATCTCTTATGGGCCCGATACAATCGAACCATACGTGCGCGCCGCAGGGTATGTGGACCGCATCTTCAAAGGCGAGAAGCCTGCCAGTCTGCCGGTGCAGGCACCGACAAAGTACCACCTCGCGATTAACCTCAAGACCGCGAGGGCGCTCGGATTGACAATTCCACCATCGCTGCTCGCCCGCGCCGACGAGGTGATCGAATGAGTCGTTCCTTCTGCACCGCATGAGTCCACTCATGGCCCATCGCGTCGTTTCGCTGCAGAGTGGCGCTTCCGTCGCTGTCGGCGGGAAGCGGACATCAGGTAGCAGGCGCGACCCGTCGGTTAGGTCGACGATACCCGAGGCGTCTTCGCCGGATCGGCAAGGTCTCCAGCCGAATTACTTAGCTAGTCAAAAAAAGATTGATCTCGTCGAAAAACCGAGCAGTGGCGGGTTCGTGCTTCAAAAAGAGGTGGTTCCGCCCGGGAAACGCGACGAAATGAGCACCTGGGATTCCAGCCGCCATTTGACGTCCCGCATCGATCGGGACGATAAGATCATCACGCACATGCATGACGAGCGTTGGCACCTTCACTTGCGGGAGCAATTCGCGGACATCGAAATTATTCACGGCTTCAAAGTAGCGAGCCGCGATTTCAGGTGATGTGGTCTTCCGTTGAATGTCGTTGAACCAATCAGCCTGTTCCTTTGTAGCCTCGGGAATGAACTGTGAGGTGAACATTTGACGGAATGCCGGATCATCCATACCCCAACCAAGGCGCATCAAAGTTCCCATCGCCTTTCGCTTCTCACGCTCCTCTGGTGATCGCTTGCCGCCGCCCAGTGCAAAACCACCATACAGGATCAAGTGAGAAAGACGCTCCGGGTGCCGGGCGGCATAGGCAATGGATATCGCACAACCTTGGGAGATGCCTAAAAGCGGAAAGCGCTCTATCCCAAGGGTATCGACCACGGTTTCTAAATCGCTGACCCATGCCTCGAGAGAAAGCTCATCGACATCCCAATCCGACAGCCCGTTGCCTCGTGCGTCGTATCGAACCAACGTGTGATTTCTCGCCAATCCTTCCAGCAAATGGTGCCAGATCGGGCTCTCCCAATCGTATTCAAGGTGGTTCATCCAGTTCGCCGCCTTGACTAAGGGTGGACCATGCCCCACGGCTGCATAGGCAAGGCGCACCCCATCGGATGCGCGGCAATATTTGATCTCCTGCGTCATGCTGACGGAACCAAAGTTCACCGAATAGACTTCGACGGGCTTTGCGATGTTCTTGAGGTTCCGAAGCCCCAACTTCTCGCAGGTGAACGAGAGTCTTTCGAGCAGGTGATCGCGCGCTTGGCGCGAAATGTAAATTCCGCCCGGCTCGGCTATACCCTCAAGCCGTGCGGCGATGTTCACGCCATCGCCGTAAATATCGTCATCGTCAATAATGATGTCGCCGAGGTTTATGCCAATCCGATATTCGATCCGCTTTTCGACACTTAACGTGGCGTTACGCTCGCTCATGCCGCGTTGAACTTCAACGGCGCATCGTACCGCGTCAACCACGGACGCGAAATCGACCAACATGCCGTCCCCCGTCGTCTTGACAATTCGGCCTCGATGTTCTTCGATTTTCGGATCGACCAGCGCCTGCCGATGCGCCTTCAATTGAGCAAGCGTGCCTTCCTCGTCCATGCCCATGAGGCGGCTGTAGCCGGCTACGTCCGCAGCCAGAATTGCTGCAAGCCTGCGTTCCACGAGGCTCCTCCAACCGTCCAGTTATCGCTCACAAGCCCTTCAGAGCGCATCTTTCTCAGTTTTCAGGAATGCAGGATGACCGAGGGACGATCCGCGCTGCACTAACAATTAGAGCACTAAAGACTGATAGCGGCAACACTCCGCCTTTGGCGAGTCCGAGGACAGCGCCGATCATCGAAACCATCATTCCATTCTCAAGACCGGGCCCAACTGCTCGCCAAGGCTAAACGACCCTTCGTGTCATCTTGTGGAAATGCAGCTGTTCAGTCGGTTTCAGACCGAAGCAGATATTGAGTCACGCTCACAGAACTGGCTTTATGAGTACACGTACTAGATGAGTTGCGAGCATTGGCGGTAGAGAACCAACTCTAAATGGATGAAATAGATGGTCGCCATGGACGTCAAATCTGATATCGCACGTCGTCTCGAGCTATGGCGCACGATTTCCCATGAGAATATCGACGAACTTGAGCCGGGGCGATTGCGGGACTTGGGTATATATGGCGGCGCTCAAGGGATTTGGGTCGATAAGGCACATACCGCGATTGCCGATGAGGCGCCTGATGGAATAACCGTTTCGGTCTTGCATACTGGACGTCACTATGCAGACGACCTTTCAGAAGATGGCGTGATCTATCATTACCCAATTACGAACAGGCAAGCCTCACGAGATGCGAGTGAAATACAGGCGACCAAGAATGCGATGGATCTACGTGTGCCGATTTTCATTGTGCTCCCGGGCAAGAGGTCGTCACAGCGTGCATTGAAGATCGGTTGGGTCTCCGACTTCGATGACGAAAACCGGCAGTTCCTTATTCTGTTCAGCTCAGAAATTGACGCCTCAAAGCCACCGCCGTACAGAAGGGCCGAAGCACCAAACGAGCCATTCAAACTGGAAGATGATAATCGGCAGCGCAAACAAACGAACCTACTTGTAAGAACGGGGCAGCAACGATTTCGGTTTCACGTTATGTCCAAGTATGGTTCCCAGTGTGCGGTCTGTAAAATAACCCATCCCCAATTGATCGTAGCCGCTCATATTCGTGGCAAAGCTCATAAAGGAAGTGACGATTGGCGAAATGGTATTGTGTTGTGCGCCACGCACCACGATGCATTCGACAGCTACTTGTTCGGCATCGAACCGCAAACGCTCGAGTTGAGAGTCCGTCCTGATATCGACGCCGAGCAAATTGGTATTCGGTTCGATAAACTTCAAACTCCAAAGAACTGCCCGCATAACGATGCGTTGCAATGGCGGTGGCAAGAGACATTGAAGGAATGGACCTAAGCTAGCCTCCTGGCGAAATCTAGAAGGTTTTTTCCTCTCAAGCTTCTGAACTGGTTTGGAACAATGGGCGTGCGACGCAAAAATTTGGTCAATGATCGGCCGGGTCTAAGTGTCTGCTTGGCGGGCCTTAGATTTGATAGCAAATGTTTCTACAAGTCGCTGGGGTTTCTCGTCCTTGCTGCCAGCAGGTCACGCAGACCGTTCTTGCAACTCCATGCCGGTGAGGCGAGGCCTCGATAGTTCGCTTAGACGTTGGCATTTAGGTCGTCCGCTTCATGTTTCGAACTGCATTATTGGCGGCAACTTTCTCGATGATGGCCTTTACGATTCGATCGAGTGGCTTGGTTTCCGAGTAATCCGCCGGAGCTATGAAATCTGCTCGTCTGTCTGTAATCAGCTTTTGGGCTTTCTTGCTCGACGCATTTGGCCGATAGACCGCAATTGAATGCCCTCCCTGTTCACGAACTAGCCTCATGCAAGGGATGTCGGTCTCTCCGTCTCCAATAAAGACGATATTCGTGAACGGAACCGGCCGCTGATCTGGCGCCACATACTCGTTGATCTTTCTGTGATCGCTAACCTCCAAGGCCCCTTTGTTTATTCGGAACAAATACTGCGTCTTGGTTGTGTAGTTGATCGCTAGGGCAGGCCAACTCGCCACGCCGTTTTCATCGTAGGCGAATGAAGAAGCAAAGATCTTTCGGAATTGACCACCGATTTTGCTGGCCTTTATCATCTCCTTAACACCAGATGAGATGACGAAATGTTCGAGTTTGACGTCGTGCCGATCAGCGTAGGCGTTAATCCTTGCAAACCATTTTTCGACACCGGGGAATAGCCTTACCGTTTTTCCGTGCATAGCAATGTCTCTGCGACGAACGGGGACAGCGGCGGCTTTGGCACGTTCAAGCATGAAGGTCATATAGGAGAGAATTTCGTCAGCCTCATGCCGCTCGGCTCTCTCCTTATTGCGAGACCAGAATTTAGCTTTTGTCATTCCGATGGCAGGAATAAAGCTGTTTTCCTGTACGTTGCCCTGCGCAAGCGTTCCGTCAAAGTCGTACGCAATGGCCATAGGAATCAATTTCTTGGGCATCTCAATGCGCCTTGTTCGCAGCTAGCATCTCGATAAACGTCCGGACGAGGTACGATCTCTGATGGCGAGATTGATTTTGCGCAACGGAGCCGTCGTTGCTCCAGGCGCTCAACATGAATTTCTCGATCGAACCCTTCGACGTACATTACGCCACGATAACCGTTTGCCTCAATGCGAACCCTAGGACGGTACGAATACTTGTACCTATAGAAATACTTCGATTGCTGCCAACTCTGCCCATTGTCCAGCTTGTACACTGAGTCGCCTTGTGCACTAAAATATCTGCTCAGAATAAAGCGTCCGCTGTACAAGTATCCAACAAATCAATACCGTACTGTCCGAATAGCGTATGGGGCTGATACACGCTACAATTGAAATAAATTCGGATCGAGAAATCGCTACCCTGTGAACAGGGCGTTTGGCGGATCGTGCCGGCTAATGGGGCAGCATGGGTATGGAACAGAATCCTTTTGACGACATCAAGTGCCCCAACTGTGGGCATCGCATTCCAGTCACTGAAGCAATTTTTCACCAAATCGCCGATCGCACTCGGGAGGAATTCAGGGCCGAAGCCATCGAGCAGCAAAAGCTTATCGCCGCCAAAGAAAGGAAAATAAAGGAACGCGAAAGCGCGGTGGATCGGACCATCCAAGAACGTGTCGCCGCGGCGCAGGCCAAATTCCAACTTGACGCAACCAAACACGCCCGTGACGCTGTATCTGTTGAACTGGAAGCTCTCAGGCAGCAAGCCGATGAAAAACAAAAGCAGCTTAAGGCTGCGCAAGATGCGGAATTAGAACTTCGAAAACAAAAAAGAGCTCTTGAAGACAGAGAGAATTCGCTCGCTATCGACATGCAGCGAAAGCTTGACGAGGAAAGAAAGCTTATCGAAGAGCAAACAACCAAACGTCTACAGGAGCAATATCAATTTCGCGATGCTGAAAGAGACAAAAAGCTCAGAGATGCAATAGCAACAAACGATGAATTGAGACGTAAATTGGAGCAGGGTTCGCAGCAAACGCAAGGTGAAGTGCAAGAGCTTGAATTGGAAGCCATCTTACGTAGTTCATTTCCAGTCGACACCATTGAACCAGTTCCAAAGGGCGTAAGTGGAGCCGACATTATCCAACGAGTGGTCCATAGGAACGGGCACTTGTGCGGGACTATACTTTGGGAATCGAAACGCACTAAGTCATGGAGTGAACTTTGGATCCAAAAACTCAAAGATGATCAAAGATCTACAAAGGCAGATATCGCTATAATTGTATCCTCAGCGCTGCCCAAGGATTGCAATCACTTCACCCAAATTAACGGTGTCTGGGTTGTCAGCCAACAGTGTGCCATTGGTTTGGCTCTGGCTCTTCGCGCCCAATTGGTTGAAATAGCAATAGTTAAGCTGGCTGTCGTAGGAAAAAACGAGAAAATGGAGGGCATGTATGAATATCTGTCTGGCTCAGAGTTCAGACAGAGAATTGACGCCATCGTTGACGCTTTCGTCGAAATGGAAAAAGACCTGATCGACGAGCGCAGAGCCGCTGAAAGGCGTTGGGCTAAACGAGAAAAACAAATTCGAAGGGTGATTTCGAACACATCTGGCTTCTACGGAGATTTGCAGGGACTTCTCGGTTCTGCTCTCCAGACCATTCCGGCGCTGTCGGATGGCGAAGTAGATGTTCCGAGTGACGAGCCCGAGCCGCAGTTTTTGATTTCAGGTGAGCCAACGCTGCGCTTGGAATCGCGCTGTGACGATGACATCCCCTTTTAATCGAAAGCCCCCGTAGCCTTCATCTTCAGAAAGCGTAACCCTTTTGCTAAGCGACCATGGTTTGCCCTACTCTCTGGCCTAAGCCAGCTGGCTCATCCAGTTCGCCAGCCCTGACTGCCTTGATCAGCGTATGATCACCGCCGGAAGTCGAGGAATCTGCTCGGCGGCCCTTAGGTTTGATAGCAAATGTTCTGCAAGTCGCCGGCGTTTCTCGCCGCTGCTTCCAACAGGTTACGCAAATCATTCTCGCATATTGGTTTCGATGTGACGGAGCCTTGATAGCTCGCTCGATTACCTGCGAATTGATGATGCCCTCCGATAAGCAAAGGCGGCAAACCGGCCGCCCTTCATTCTTGGCTTGCATTGAAGCTCGCTCCAGCCGACTGATTTTGAAATCAGGCAGCCTTGCGTCCAGGAATTGGTCTCCCGAATTTGGCTGATTGATTGATTTGCTCGTCGAGCTCACCAGCTCTGACCGCCTTGATCAGCGTGTCAATTACCCCTGGCAGCTTGTCCAGAGAAGGAACAACGATCGCCGCTTTGCCTTTTTCAAACTCGATTCGCTTTGACCCCACCTTCACGGTCAGTAGATAACCGCCGTTCTGATCAGGTTGCCACCACTTGGTTGTACGCAAGGGCTTCTCGATCAGGACCTTCTCACCATCTTCTCGTCGTTCCCACCGCTTAGCCCGGCGCACGAAATTCGGATCAGCGAGCAATTTCTTCTGATCTTCAAGCCGAGAAACCATCCGCTCCCGTTTCATCAGGAGTGGATCACTGTTGAACTTTGGCTGAGGTACGAAAGTGAGCGACTTCAAGATTTGCGCTGTCATGCGAGCTCCTATTGGTTGCGGTGTATCCAAAGCCGCATCATTATATGACAGCCATCATGAATGGCCTACCGCAAAGACGAAATTAACTCATGCAAGCAACTGAGTGCGCTAAGCCGAGCAAAAATAGCGACCAACAGTAGTGCCTAACAGCGGCGACGACCCAGTTCAGCTTGTATGACGTGGCGCGGCCAAGCGCTCAAAAGCACCAACTAAATAATCAGTGACAACTTTCGTCATTTAAAAACATGGAGATATTTTATGTCAGCCACATTAGAACAATTTTTCGACGAGCCTTTCACCGCTCCCATTGCGCCGAAGCCTGCCAATGCAAAGCTTGAAAAACAGCCAGCTAAGGCAACGACTGATATCCACCTATGGCTTAAGAGCAATCGTCCTAGAGATCGGACTGACGTTACCGCTTTACGTCAGTCACTCTATCAGAGGCGATCCCATGGCGGCTACATTGTGGAAGTCGTATCCGATGACCGCTTCAAAGTCACAGGCCGCACGAGCACATTGCTTATCGTCAGCGACCGGGCTCGTCATTACCTGTTGAGACAGCTTTGTAAGCTGTTGGGCACTGATCACATTAGAGATTGTTACGCCCGCAAGACCCGCCATTCCATTGGACCGCTGAACTAAAGCTAAAGTCGCGCTTTACGAGTAACGAGCTTGTAGGCGCCACTCTTTCTTCAGCTCGATAGCCAACGGACCGTAAAGGAGCGACAGATGGTTTGTGCAAAGCCATCTGCAAAGCCATCTGAAAATCAAACTGACGGCCAATACTGATCAGAGAGATCGAGTATCGCCAGCTGACGTATGACCGAATCCAAGTTGGAAAACGCCATCAGTGGGCCTTCGGCGAAACACTCACTTCGTTCGTGTTTCATCTGCTGAGCTTTTCGATCAGTTGGTCTCAATTGCGGTAGTGGAACAAAAGCCAAGCTGAAGGACATCAAAGAAGCTATAGAATTTAAAATTCATTGATATTGATTATTGTAGGAGCGTTTGCAGATCACACTTCAGCCGTCACAGCTAAGGTGCGATCCAGAAGGCTTGTACACAGCGCCCCTTCACACACGCTAATTTGGAACGACCAATGTTTGGTGCGGGGCGGTTGAGCGATCTCCCGTTTATGTCCAGTTCATCAACGCTAGCTTACGCAGAGCCAATTAGCCGACTTCTGCAAAGCTCGAGGGTCGCAAGTGTAGGCGTTGCCCTCATCGTGCTTCTGGCGCACTAAGGCGCCATCCGCTTGTGACATGACCGAATAATAAAAGTAGTAGACTGCATCCTAACTGAATTTCTGATCGCATCGTGTTTCACGACGGATGCGGCCTCGACAGGTTTGATGCTCAAATGTGAAGGTCCGTCACGGCTATTTATACGACCGCGCTCCACGATCTCGGACCATTACAGAAATTTAAGGCCCGAGATACGTTATCGATTCATTGGGATGAGCAGCGTTCCAAATGGAACAACCCCGAAGTCAGCGTCTGAACTCAAACTCGATCTTGTTAGCCATCGCCCGCAAGTCGAAAAGATTTTTCGCTACGATCTGATTCAGCCGCTCCCGGTCAAAAGACCAGTCGAGTTCGGTCAAACACTTGGCCACCCACTCTTGGGTCCGTTTCAAAATGCCAGGGACCTCGCAGCTAGGCGCCGCAAAATGTAGGCACAGCAATCGAGATCGAATTGCCCTGTCAATCGTCGTAACGTCATTCACGGCGACGATGAAGCGACAAGTCGCCGAGGATCGCTCGATCAAGCCCCGCAGAGCCCCTTGCGCTTGTTTTGTCAAGTAGTCGCCATCGTCGATGAAAACTATCTTGAAACCCGGTGTGAACGCACAGGCGGTTGTAAAAGCCTCAATGACGTTCCTGATGTAGTCGATCCCAGTGTCCTTCGATCCGTCCACCTCCAATACGCCAGTGTCGCCCCGCGATTGACAAAAAATGCGTGCGGCTGAAGTCTTGCCTGTGCCCGGCGACCCAAAGAAAAGCATGTTGGCCGGGTTATTGCGATGAAGCATTGCTTGCAATCTCGAAATATATTTCGCCGAAATCGCAAGCTCACTTAATTGTTTTGGGCGGAGGTACTCAGAAAGAGGCGGGTTGCTGCATCTACTCATTACGCCGTCTCCCTCTCGATCACGAGTCGTTCCTCAAGATGCTGCGGCAATCCGGTTACAGTCAGACCGTACCCAGCAACTGCCTTCTCCAGGTTAAGGTACAGGTTTAGTTTTTCCCCATCTTGAAGGCCCGATGCATCAACCCTATAGACACAGGTTTCCGCAGCCTCGATGTCCGCTTCTTCTGGGACGTCGATTGTGACCGCGCTGTCGGCGCTGTCCAAACCGTTCGCATTCGTTGCGGCCCTCAGCTCCTTGGCGGTCGTTTCAGGATGAAGCTTACCAAGGCGGATCAAGTCTTTGACCTTGATCTGGCCAAGCGTCGCCAGGTGATAGATCGTTGTCCACTCTGATGGCAACTTATCTGCAATCGGTAGAAGCCAATCAGCCTCAGCGCCAATTTTCAGATACTTCCGGCATTTGGATGACTTTGCGTCCAGTCCCACTTGGCAGCAGAACAGTTCAAACCCTTTGTAGTCCAACTTCGCCTTCGCTCGGGCGACAGTTCTGCGCTGCAGGATGTTGTGCTCCGAGCCGAGTTTGCCGAAAGTTTGGAATTCGGTAACGAACAAATAGACGGCCGTTGCGGTTTCTTCAAAGCTCGTCATCTCGGATTTCTCCTGATTGTGCTCGAAGAGGGCTGCAATGCGTCCTATATCCTCCACCTCCTCCAAAGGAGCGGGGTCCAAGAGGCTCTGGTCGGTATCATCATTATTCATTCTCGATTTCCGTTTTCAGGTGAAGCTTCGAAGACGAAATCCGGCAATTTGGCCGTCGTTCGTTCCCTTGTAATTGTTCGAGAAGTCGGACCCCGCCATTGTAGAAGCTCCGTTCTTTTCAAGTCTGGCTTAAGGATTCCGGCGCTCAGGGCGGCCTGCAGCTGCTGATCGGTCAACCGGCTCACCTCGTAAATGGTTAAATGACATGGTGGCAGCAGCTTACGGATCTCCTCGTTCCGCAGGCGTTGGTCATCGCCAATTTGAGCAAGCTTACGGAATACCGATGCCGAGAATGGGAGCTTTTCCATAAGCCTTGGCCTAAGGGCTTTGGGAACGGCCTTATCAGCCTCGGAACAGGTGTTAGCCAGATCGTAAGGGCCTTCGGCGTCGTATCTTTGCCAGTGCTGGTGGATACGGGCCACAAATTCGTGCCGCGGTATCGCCGAGCTCTCGTTTTCTTTCTCTTGATGAGAGGTTTTCACCGGTGAAAACTCATCTGCTTGCACTTCGACTTCACAAGGTTCGATCTCGTCTGTAGTCATATCCTCTCCTTGCCTAACTCTAGGCGCATTGAAATTTGGCAACACAATTCCGTTCACCGAACCAGTTATGTGGCGGCTCCCTGTTTATTGGTCTCAGCGTTGATCGAGTGGTCTGCGACGTGCCCTAACAAAAAGTTGGCGACGCCGATTCAAAAACCCAACTTTGGGTTGAACACAAAACCAGCAGCAGTCCAGAAAATTCCTTGGATTTGCTTTCGGCCTTTCATTTTGATTGACGGGTCGGATGAGAAGTTAATGCCGCTCCGATGCGTGAGTGAGTAGTGAAGAAGACGCGAAGCATTGTCTAGCCGAAAACTCGCCTAAGTGCTTGATCCGACTTGTTATTAAAACAATTGTTTTAGGTTGTAACGTTCTGGCATCAATAGCTTAGAGGCCGCCGCCTGCTGTTTTTCGGATTTCATAGTAGCTATGCAATGCATGGAAACATGCGGCACCCAGACACAACTTTAGACTTTAATATGTTCTCGTGCCATCTCAGTCCGGTGGATCAGCTTCTAATCTCCGCACCGGAACGGATAGGCGTGTGACCTTATAGAGCGCGGGTCCTCAATCAGCCATCAAGTCCAACGGCATTTCGACGACCAATGGCCACGCACCATCTGCAGCGCCACCAAAAGACAATTGTTTTATTGCGATTTCAATCGCGCCACGTAGCTCCACAGCGTGGTCATTTCTGTTGCCTGCACTCACCGCTACCTCGCCGTCCCAATCTCAAAGCCCAAACCCGATTGATCTCAGTCAGCTGATCCAACACAATCTGAAAATGCCAAACCCACTACGGCGCCCCAGTATCCGAAAAAAATTGAGGCACACAAAACTACACGTAAGCCGCCAAATCCAACCAGCGAGCTTTGCATCGCATCGAAAAAGCGATTTCGCAGTGAGCCCATTTTTCGCTGCGACAAACACCAGTTCATTGATGCGAAAATCGCCGACCTCTAGACAAAAAGTTGACACCGGGAATTCACGGCACTAAACTATTGATTGATAAATAAAAATGACTCTACCCGACTAGTTCAAACACTGCCACGGCAAGTACGTTCGGTGAATAATTTCAATGGCTTATAGGCTTGCAGACTCTGATGCCTAGGCACGTCGCTGCCCTTTGAAATTATTTCATTCCTTAACGCTGCTTGCTGATTCCCAAGGGCATCCGGGATGGACGGCGCTCGCTATCTTGAAGATGGCAGGCTGACGATTTTCAAGCGCTCTGGGACTTTCTACGCACGCATTCGGATTTCACCGGGGAAATATACTTGGCGGTCGCTGAAGACCACTGACGAGCAGACCGCCATTCGAGCTGGTCGCAGATTGCTGTTCCAATTGGAACACAGAGCTGATCAGGGCCTTCCGCCAAAATCAAAATTATTTTCGGCCGTCATTGATGACTACGTGCGATTTCGGGAACGAGATCACAAACAAGGCAGAACTTCAGCTGGAATGCTGAGGCAGATCATTCGTGTTGCGAAGTTCTGGCGAGAGTACGCTGGGGCCGTGCCTATCGAAGCCATCGATGACAAGGTGATGCGAGAATTTATCCCTTGGCGCCGTGACTACTATTCAAAATTCGCCGAGCTGCCGAAAAACGCCAAGCTCAATCCAACTGATAAGACGCTTCAGTGGGATATGATGTTGGGCAAGGCCATTGTGAAATGGGCGCACGAGCAGGGACTGCGAGGAAAGCAGTCGCTTCCAACAGTCACATTCACGCCAAAGCAGAAGCGTGCGAGGCCAGCATTTGAGTTATCGGAGTATCGCCGTCTGTGGCGTACGATTTTCAAACGGATCAGAGATGCAAAGGACAACCGTGTAAGGCGGTCCAGAGAGCTGCTCCGTGACTATGTCCTGATACTGGCCAATTCTGGCATGCGTGTTGGTGAGGCCAACAATCTACGACTGCGTGATCTGATCCCTTTCAAGGATGACAAGGGACGCCGGAACTTCAGGTTTATTGTTAGAGGCAAAACCGGCGAGCGGGACGTGATTCTAAGATCGGCTGCTGCAAGCCGGTTAGACAAATTGTTGGCAAAACGGGACGGTGAAGCCGCGAATAATTTTCTGTTCGCAATGGCTGACGGCTCCAAGGTCGTTACTCTGATTGATCAGTTCAACACAGCGCTGAAGGAAGCCGGAGTGCAGCGAAACGGGTTTGGCGAAAAATATACTCTGTACAGCCTCCGTCATTTTTACGCAGTCACGGCGCTGCGAAATGGCATCGGCGTTTTTGAAGTCGCTCGCAACATGGGCACGTCAGTCCAGATGATCCAACAGTACTACGGGAAGCAGGCCACGTCGGCCGTGTTTGCGACCAGACTGGGAGATTGAGATGCAGGCCGTATCGCCCACTGCTTGCGAAGGCCGATCTTAGGCGCACTGTTGAGCGGCTTCTACCTATCGTGGAGAGGCTACTGGGGCAGATCTGTCAGCGGCTCTGTCCAAATTAACCTGCGGCCTCGTTGCGATAGATCATAGTTAGCCGTTCTGGAAGCCAATAATGCCGGAAGGTTCAGCATCCGAGGGCTGATCCATGGCCGCCAGAGACAAGCCGGTCTTCGATCATGGCGACCTTGAGTTTGCCCAAAGCAAACTGGCAGAGAGCCGATCCAAACTGCCAGACTTCAGAACTTTACAAAATTCCTTCAATGCTGGTTCGGCTGAACGCATGCAGGCGGACAGTCTGCTCAAAGAGATTGAGGTCCTCCATCAGTTGATGGAGCAGCTTTGCCGTCAACTTCGCGCCCGCACCCGTTGAAAGCCTAAAATGGTTTCGTCGGGATACAGTCGAGCAGACGGTTCCGCTACTTAAAGTTTTATTTCTCAGTTGACCCTTAGGCGGAAATGAACGACCATCAAAGTGGGCGGGCGAAATCCGTGTGTGGGGATACGCCATGCTTGAATTTGTCAACGGGCATCCGAACGCCAGGCTAACACGTCGCGACTTGGACGTCTCACTCGGACGGAAAGCTTTTTGGAGCGAGTTTAAGTACGAAAGAGGTACAGAAATTTTCGGGGAAGCCGAACCGGCGGATTACGTCTATCAGATCACATTGGGTGCGGTCCGCACGTTTCAACTTCTCCCGGATGGTCGTCGGCAGATTGCAGCCTTTTACCTGCCCGGTGATATCTTCGGCATTGAGACTGGCGACGCCTATCGATTTACAGCCGACGCTATCGTCCACACTACGGTTCGCATTGCAAAACGCAGGAGCATTTTTGGGGAAGGTGCGCAGGAAGACATCTCCGGGACGGCGCTGAAACTAATTACCAAAAATCTCCATCACGCAGAAAACCATATTATGCTTTTGGGTCAGCAAACAGCCCTTGAGAAGGTGGCGGCCTTTCTGACGGAAATGGACGAACGGCTGCAATCACCGAACGTAATGTTCCTGCCGATGACACGTCGCGACATCGCAGATTATCTCGGTCTGAGCATTGAAACCGTATCTCGAACCTTTTCGGTTCTCAAAGGTATGGGACTTCTGAGCGTGCAAGGAGGAGAACAACCCCGTCGAAACATTGTGTTGCATCGTCGATCCGAGCTGGCCCAGTTGGCTCTTTTGCGCCTTACATCGTGACATCGTGAGGCTCTCATGACTTCCCTCGACATGGAGGCTCTCGTGACTTCCCTCGACATGTTTGTCCACCAAGAGAACCTTGCCTTATTCAAAAGGCATGATCCGGAAACTACCGACGCTGAGCGTGAACTGCTCCTAAAGCTTTTGCAGAAGAGGAAGCGAAGGGCGTTCGGGACGCGGAGGGCCACAGGCCTACTCTGAGCAAAGTTCGCCCGCATTTGAATAGCCCGGACCGATAGCGAACATGCTGCTGTCGCGATGCGGCAAGCAGTCGACCCAATCATAAACCGCAAAATTGTCTCAGCCTCGCTTGGGCAGTCCGCCATCGCCGCAGTGGAGGTTGGAGGCGATCTGTGACGGTCGAGACGCTGAGCATCTCGCACGAGTTCTGGACCGCTTGGCAAGGCTGTTAGCAACCATCGAAACGCAAAATGGCACACGGCGGTAAGGCCGCCTCAGTTGGCGGCCTGCTTTTCCCTTCGCGAAATGTCGCCTCTTGGCACTTTTCCGACGTGGGCGGTCTAACTGACGATGTCGGTTCTTGGGGGAAAAGCAGACTCACAGCCGACATTGTGGAAACGACGCGAATGACCTATTGCAGGCATGTCCGATAACGGGTGGTCAGGGCAGTCGCTCACAACCGGGAAAGAAGCTCCGCCTTCTTAGCTGCGAATTCTTCCGACGAGAGAATGCCTTTCTTGTGCAATTCGGCCAGCCGCTCGATTTTGGCGAAGAGGTCCGTTTCCTGGGCGCTGTCGGGCCGATACGGGTCGCTAGCTGGCGTCACCCGTGGTTCCGGAGCC
>Ga0210402_10003164_pt1 | contig 15585 bp, 9 predicted proteins | sample IncBWC7MmetaG_FD_161055 | JGI IMG/M metagenome (GOLD analysis project Ga0210402, IMG submission 161055) | Forest soil microbial communities from Barre Woods Harvard Forest LTER site, Petersham, Massachusetts, United States - Inc-BW-C-7-M | ecosystem: Environmental > Terrestrial > Soil >...
ATTTGGATACTTCAAGGTTCAAGTCCCACCTCCGGCACACCCGTGTTTTCAATGGTTTAGTTTGCTAATGTGGGTGGCAAAACACCTCTATCGGGCAATGAATCGCAGAAATGGCCCTTAAAAGAATTGTCTTCGGGTAACGAGTCCGCATTCACTTCGCCCGCTGCGTAGCCTGTCCGCGGGGCTTGAATGTCAATGTCCAATCGAAGGGTGTGGACGTTGGAGGCGAGGGTACACTCGGCTGGCCGAAGCGCGTGGCGTGATGGTCACGGATCCGGCACACTATGCGGGCTTGGCGGAGAAGCGTCGTGCGCGCGGACCGGCGCCGCCGACAGGCCGGATATTTCGCATCGAGGTCGGACAACAGGCGAATGAATTCCACGCTGCGGCGGCGGTCTTCCACACGCGCCGTGACGTGACCATCTTGGAGATCCAGCGCTGCCAGGATGGAACAGGTGCCGTCTCTCGTATTCGTGATCGCGGCTGATTGTGGGATGCTTGCCAGGCACGGGCGGTAGGTCAGGGGCGGTGTTCGGCAGTTCGTGGCGCGCCATAGAACCTGCCTGGTCGCGCAGCGTTTACCGATTCTGGGCGAATCACGCCTATCCGGAAGTTGGGAGGGTAGACTCTCCGCGCGCGTCGTAAAGTCTACAACTGCCAAGCTAGCGATAACGAAGAGCAGCCTGTGCTCCGAGTGCCGGCTCCGGCCCGGCGATCTCCAGTGCACGTACATTCGGCCCTTCAAAAGGGACTGACTTGAAAGAGCTTGCGTCTCAGTGCAGCACGCTGTCGAATGTGATGTTGGGTCTCTCCCAAGCAGCCCGTGAAGAAGGCACACGCGTTCGCTGTGGCAGGCGTGAACCCGGTGATGCTCCCGTAACCGGAGCGCAGGTCTGTTGCCAGGCAGTGCACCATCGTATTATTGAACGCAAGCGCCCAGAACGGGGGAGATCGTCCCTGATGATCGGCATAGAGATCCGATGGCAACGCTATGAATAAGTCCCGTCAGATCCCCCCGCCCACGAGCCTCCAGATTTGCTTGCTCTCCTCCCCCTTAGCCATTCTTGGCCCCCACGACGCCCCAGGTCTTCTATTCGTAGCAGCTCGATCTCTCAGTGTCCGTTTTTTGGCCGAAGGTCACTATGGGGGATTACCGACGCGATCTCCATCTCAGCGAGCGGCCGGGCCAATTGAGCCTTGCGAACGAATTTGGGAGAATCGTTGCCCATGGCGTTACTGGGCTAGAGATAAGGGATAGACCGCCACATCCTCTGTCGAAGTCGGAGTCTCTTGAGCAACCCTTCGTCGGACCCGGGGCTGACGTGGCGATATGGCGATTCGGGGTACCCTCTCTCTGTTCTGTCCTGACCTCCCTCGGACAAGACTAGGGAGCTATGAAGGCCGAGACCGTTCGTGGCGCGCACTCGCAGCTTTTGCACCACCTCCACCCGTCTTTCCCCCGGGTGGGTTGCCCCGCCGGCCCCAACAGTAGGCGAGGCCACAATTCTCGGAATTTCCGCTTGTTCGAGACCGCGCCAGCCAAACAGGACTGCGGATGCCCTCCGACGTCTTTCTGCAAAGGCGTGAAAAACAACCCCACGGGGCAAAATTCTCGGAATATTTTCTTGCGAGACGCCAACACCAATATTGGGCCGTGCTTTCAATCATCGCTTCCACCACGCTGTATTGGCGCAGCTGAACGGCTCAACTCACTCGCACCGGTACCGAATTTCCCGTGCTGCAGCACCACGTCCCGGCTTTGCTACATCCACCACGACCACCACCAAGAGCTTCTTGTGTACGTCAATTCCCGCTATGTGATGAGCCATATTCCTCTCCAGGCACGGGGCGAGGAAAGCGCGGAACAATATACGCACCGTCTCGTGCTCTCGATCTTCCCGGGCCGGGAATATCGAGGCTCTTACCAATTCCAACGCGCACTCCGGATCAGGTTTGCTGGCGGACTCAACTACTCCAAAGCGGTCTCGACCTCTTCACACCGTGCACTATTTGGGAGATTCATCAATTCCGATGTCTGCGGGCCTTCGGCCGCAGGGACATTTTGGCTTTGCTTGATGCCGATCGCCGATTTACTTTTCCGGCATTAATCGAATGAGTAAACCTGGCGTCGACGCCGCGAGCGGAATGCCGTTTACACCCGTGGGATTCTGCAGGGCGATGTAGAAATAGCCGTCCGCCCCCTGGATGATATCGCGAACGCGGCCGAACGCATTGAAAACCACTTCCTGGTGTGTCACCTTATCGCCGTTGATTTCCAGACGGCGAAGTTGCTGGCCTTTCAGAGCCCCGACGAACAGCGACGTATTCTTCCAGCCCGGATACTTGTCGCCAGTGTAGAACGAGATCCCCGCGGGAGCGATCGCCGGCGTGTAGTACACGATCGGCTGTTCCATGCCTTCATGCTCGCGTTCGGTGATACCGGGCTGGACGCCGTTCGAGATCACGCCCCACCCGTAGTTGTGGCCGGGCTGGATGATGTTGATCTCATCGCCGCCGGTGGGGCCGTGCTCCGACTCCCACAGCTTGCCTGTCACCGGATCCCACGCCAGACCTTCGGGATTCCGATGACCGTAGCTCCAGATAGTCTTGTCGGCACCTTCCTTGTTGTAGAACGGATTGTCCTTGGGCGCGGAGCCATCGTCGTTAATGCGGTGGATCTTGCCCAGTGAGTTGCCGATGATGTCCTGCGCGCTCTGCATGGTGCCGCGCTCGCCGAGCGTGAAGAACAGGTGGTCCTGCTTGTCCCACAGGAAGCGGGAGCCATAGTGAACAGCCGTGGTGGCGTACAACTTCTCGGGCGAACGAAAAATCACCTGATTATCGGTCCACTCGTTTTGCGCGTTGATCTTGCCGCGCACGATCACCGTATTCGAGGGAATCTGCGGCCCACGTCCACGCCCGCCGCCACCACCTTGGCCACCGGCCGCCGCACCCGGAGTAGGCGGATTGGCATCGGGTGGAGGCGGAGTCCAGCCCGGCAGCACTTCGGAATACGACAGATAGATCCAGCCATGGCGTGCATATTGCGGATGCACCGTGATGTCGAGATACCCGCCGTCCTGCTGCACGTTCGGCTTCGGCGTGTTCGTCACGGGATCGGAGAGCTTTCCCTTGTTATAAATACGGATGTCTCCGTCGCGCTCTGTGATCAGCAGCCGGCCGTCGGGCAGAAACGCCAGACCGAAGGGCGTCTTGAGATCGCGCGTAAGTACTTCAATTCTAAACTTCTGCTTCTCCGAGTTGATAACCTTGCCATCGGGATCGGCGACGAATTCGATTTTCGGCTCGAAGTTGGTGCTGGCAGTGCGTAGGAACGCGGTCAGTTCGAAGAGTTGCTGGTCGTTTACCTGAGTCGCCGAAAAGCCCTGCATTTCGGTGTTCGGAATGCCGTCGCGGACGAGTTTCTGAATATCGCTATCGGAAACCGTGCCCAGCCATTTAGAGTCGAACAAGTTCGGGGCGCGGCCCAAGGTGCCATCCGAGCCGCCGTGGCAGCCCGAGCATTGGGCGTCGAACAACATTTGGCTGGCGCGCCCACCGCCGCGTCCGCCACCGCCTCCTTGTCCGCCGCGGCCGCCCTGCTGCTGGATGCCGGCAACTGGCGCCGCCGGTTTTTGCTGTGCGCACAAACTACTCCACCCGATCAGTGCTGCGCCCGCCAGCACCATGGAGGAACCTACTTTGTTCATGATCATCGTCAAAGCCTTCCGAAAGCTGCAAACTCAAGATATTGCCTGCCTCCCGATCAATATCCCTTTGTCGTGATCCAGAAGCTTTCCTCCCACGACCCGCCAACTGGTATCGACTGGAGTTCTTTGTAAATGCCTTTCTGTGCGAGGTTCAAGGCGTCCGTGATGGCGACCATCGGCTCGAATGCAATAAAGCCCTTGGTGATCGGCGGGGCTGCACTCTCAGTGGGTGGGACCGCCGAAGGTGCGGTCCGCACGCCTTGCGCGGGGTCCACCGGAAAGGGACCAGATGGAGTAGGCGCCGCGCCGCCGTTGCCGCGCCCACCCCCGTTGCCGCGGCCCCCTCCGCCATTTCCACGACCGCCACTGCCAGCATTGCCTGCGCTCAGAGGCGTGGACCACAGCAGCACCGTCTTGAATTTTGGCCCAAGTATCTCATCCAGTTCTTTGCCGTTGTACATAAGTCGGACAGTTGCGCGACCGTTGGCGTCGCGAATCAGGTCGCTGAACACGTCGTCAATCAGCGCATAGTTCTTGAGATGGATTTTGGTGTGGTCCTTGTCGGCGCTGAAAAAGCTCTCGATGGGTTGCGTCTCACCGGTCGGCAGCCGCTGCGGAATCTCAATCCAGTGCGTCTTCGCGTCAACCGAGACCGTCCAGTCATCGCGATTGCCGTCCGGAAGTTCGTAGATCGGATGGAAGCCGATCACCGCCGGCATCGGCTCGTTGCTCAAGTTGTCCAGCCGCGTGCGTACTTCGAGCGCGCCATCCGCAACGCGATACGTCAGCGTGATTATGTGCGCAAACGGGAACTGTTTCATGTAAATCGGAATCTTGTAGAAATCCAGCCGGCACGTGACCCACGCGCTCTTGCCATCGGCTTTGTATTCGACGAGCTGCCATGCTTTCGAGCCATTCACGTAGCCGGTCCCTGGAATCGGGCCGCGCACATTGCCCAACTCCAGATCGAAGTTGTACTTCTTGCCGTTAGCGTAGAAGGCGGTCTCGTCCAGGCGGTTGGCGAATGGCGCGAGCAGCGGCATCCCGTTCAGGCCGGAGTTCTGTAGGAAGGACTCGAGCGATGCCGAGGTGCGCACCAGATTCTGCCCGTTCACCTGGATCTTCCACGCCTTCCCCATGCTCGTGACAACCTCGACCTTCATCTTGGCGCTGGTATCCTCAAGCGCAACCAAATCACCGTCCTGCTTCGCGTGGTACCGCTGCGCGACCGCCGGTGCGGCCCCGACAAACACCAGCGCCGCCAGCGCGAGTGCCTGAAATCCGTCGCATGTCATGGTCTTCCTCTGGTTATTAGCGTTCGTCGTTATCTTGGGTGTTTGTCCCGACTTGATAATGTAGTCCCTAAGCAGGTCCACTGCTTTTATCGATTGGAAGGAAAATCGCAATATCGATTGGCGTCCTACCCTGATTTACGGGATCAGGGTCAGCACCTTTGTTCAACAGAAAGCGAATCACATCACAAATCTCATCTTGCGTGGCAGGAGCCACCTGCAGGCAATTTTCAAACGCATGATTATCCGTCTGGGGTACGTCAAGGCGGTTTGGGCCATTGCTCACCGCAACTGCAAAAATCCTCTGAAACGTCCTCCAAAAAGGGGCGCGCTTTACGGAATCGGCGAAGCGAGAAACCCGCCGGCAATTCAACGCGCGATAAATCACCATCTCAAGGCCCTTCGCCGGCTCGGCTATTCCATACCCACCGTTGCGGAGGTGCCCGTGGCCTGATTCTCGACGGAGCGGGGCAGCCTTCCCTAAGGCTTGCCCGCGAGAGTCAAAGCATACAGGCTGTCACCAGCACCCACGATCAAATATTGTTTGCCGTCGAGCATCCAGGTGGAAGGGCCGTTGCTCACCGGCGAAGTGAGTTGCTGATGCCATAGAATGCTTCCCGTCGCCGGATCAAACGCCACCAGATTACCCGAATCGCCGGTGAACAAAAGATGCCCAGATGTAGTCATGATGCCGCCGCTCATGCCTCCCCCGCCGGCATGCTCGTGTTTCCACTTCGCCGCGCCGCTGCGGATGTCGAGCGCAAACAGCGCCGACCGCGAATCGAAGTTTCCGCCACCGCCGCCGCCATAGCCTTCCGGATGATCCGACGTGTCGTAGAGATAGGCCACGCCATAACCCTCCGTTCCGTTCACGTAAAAGAGCTCGGTCTGCGGATCGTAACTGGGCGGCGGCCAGTTGGTGGCGCCCATGGCCGGCATATCGATCATGGAGCCGTCGACTTTGGGCTCTTTGTCGGGATCGGGAATCGGCTGTCCTTTCGCGTCGACGCCTTTGGCCCAGTTGCCCGTTCCGGAGAACGGCTTGGAAACGAGCGCCTTGCCATCGGTCCGGTCCAGAACAAAGAACCATCCGCACCGCCCGGCTTGTCCCAGAAGCTTTCGGGGTTTGCCGTCTATGGTGGCGTTGAAGAGAACCGGCGTCTCGACGTTGTCCCAATCGTGAGTGTCGTGCGGCGACGCCTGAAAGTACCAGGCGAGCTTACCAGTATCGGCATTGAGCGCCACGATGGAAGCCGTGTAAAGATCGGGGCCCAGGCGTCCCTGGCCGGCAAATACCGGATTGGCGTTGCCCGTCCCCCAATAAATGAGGTTCAATTCAGGGTCGTAGGTCCCGGGTAACCAAGTCATTCCTCCGCCATGATCCATCGCCTCTTGATTAGGCCATGTGTCCGAGCCTGGATCACCCATTTTCAACGGTTCGCTCCACCACTTCCACTGGACATCGCCCGTTTCCAGATCGCGCGCCTCCAGATAGCCGCGCACGTCCATGGCATCGCCGCCCACGCCTACGATGACGTGATTCTTCACTACCAGCGGGGCGATGGTGGTGAAGTATTGCAGCTTTTCATCCGCGATCTTTTTCCGCCATCTCTCTTTGCCGTTTTTCGCGTCCAGCGAGATGAACCACCCGTCCGGCGTAAGGAAATAGAGCCAGTTGCCGTACATGGCAACGCCGCGCTGCCCGACAAGATGTCCGCCCTTGTCTTGAAAGTCGTATTGCCAGAGTTCCTGCCCGGTGCGGGCGCTGACCGCGAAGACGTGATCCGGGATCGTGAAATACAGAATCCCATTGACCATCAGCGGAGTGGACTTAATCGTCGGATTGCCGACACCGCGCTGCGGTCCGACACTCGTGATGCGGTAGATCCAGTCGATCTTGAGGAGATCCACGTTCGATTGCGCGATCTGCGTGAGATCGCTGAAGCGGCGCCCGGAATAGTCGCCGTTGTAGGTCGGCCAGACGCCGGGCGGTTGATGATCGAGTGTCAGTGTTTTCGGATCGAGTCCCTGCGCCAGAGCGCACAAGGGTAGGAGGAGAATCGCAAGGTGGATTTTCACTTCAGTGTCACCAGATAAGCGGTCATATTGTGAATGTCGGCGTTGGAGTACAGCGGCAGCATCGCGCGGTGTCCCTGCATCCGATCTTCCACTTCGACTTTGACTTGAGTCTTGGGCCATTCGTGGAATTCACCGGAGGCGTCCCGGAGAGCGATGATAAAGTCGTCGTTCTTGAGGACCGTCCCCGCCACCTTCTGCCCGGAAGATGTTGTGACGGTGGCCTTCTGCGGTCCGGGAGTGGCGGGCCAGAGAAAGCGTTGTTGAAGCTGCGCGGCCTGCTGGAATTTCGCCCCGATGTGCGCCAGATCTCCCGTCGTCGAATGGCATTGTGTGCAGTGACCTGCGAAGAATGCCTGGCCGGCGCTGGCGTCGCCGGACACCTTATTGCGAAGATCCCCGTACGTGGCCCCGTAGGTGCCGCGGTTGGCCGCCCGCTCGATCTGCATTTTTAAATACTGATCGATATTGTGAACGTCATCGGTGGAAAGTTGGGGAAATGGGGGCATTCCTCCCTGAGGGCGTCCGCTCTTGATCACCGCGCCGATCTCTTCATCTTTTTCATCGTGGAGAACCACAATAGAGCGAAGCAGGTTCGGGCCCTGCGATCCGCGCGCGTTTTCGCCGTGACAGGCAGCGCAGTTCTGTTGGTACAACGGTTCGCCCTTCTTTGCCGCGGCGGCATCTGGTGCGGGTCCAAGCCCGAGGAATTCCCTGGTCCCTCCCCCACCGCGTCCCCCGCGGCCGCCTCGACCGCCGCCGGCCGGAGGGCCATCCGGTTCCTGCGCGACGGCATGGGCCGCAAACAGACTGGCGAGCATGAGAAGCCCGGCAGTATACACGCTTCCTCGTTTAAATAGAATTCCTCGACGCCACATTGCTTTATACACTACGGAAGAATCTCGATCTTTCCAAGGGCCAACCTGGGTCAAAATCACACTCTTCTAGGGTGCAGTTCGAATACTTTCTGCCGATTTGGGGCGCGGTTGCGTTCGCAGCAAAGAGGAAGCAGCCTGCTGCCGAGATGCGGTCGGCGGCCTGAGGGCCGGCGACGCCTGCCCCATCGGTGGCGGCGATTGTTGCGAAAAAGGCCGCTGGCAGCAAAGCAACTGCGATGACCACAGTCTTCTTGATATCACGTTTGTGTCTCCCCTCCCTTCTTGCGGACTAGTCACCACAGGCGGTACGAGCCGCCAGGCGAGTTACGATGCGTTGAGCGTGCAGATATATTGATTGATCGCTCCTCTGGCCGCCGATTACGGTGGTTCCCGCGGATCGATTCCGCACTCCGCGAGTTCAAAATATGTCGCCACGTGAGGACACTGTTATGCAGCTCCTCTGCCGCGGCCGCCGGTGTTGCCCATCAGCGTGATCAGTTCATCGTCGCGTAGCGGCTTGCATTCGCTCACGGTGTCGAACACCATCGTATTCGGCTCCGCCGTTGTCCATGGCTTGAAGCTTGGTCCCGGATTGCCTGTTTTCGCGAAGCTGAGCCACGCTCCGGCGACCTTATCCTGCAGCGCCAACGCCGGCGCACCACCGCCAGTGGCTACTCTGACGTGCGGTTCGTTCACGTTATGGAAGGCGAAGGCGATCTCGGAACAATGGAACGAGGTGATCCCACCATTCACGGGATACTCCCACGCGAACAGATAATTCCACACCGGCGTCTTGCTCTTTTCGCGCTTCCACTCCAGTGTCTGCTTGACCCCTGGCCGCGAGCCATTGGCGAAATACAGAACGTCCTGCACCTTTTTGCGGGGGAACGCTTTCTGGAATTCCGCTGCAACCTGCGCCTTTTTCTCCCCGTAAGCCATCGTCAGGTTCTCGTCGATCTCCGACGTGCTCCACTCATTTTTGCGCCCGTCGCCGCGTGTCATGGTTCCCTGCATTTCGCTGAATACGGTCCCGGCCATTAGCGGAATCGTGTCCGCCCAGTCGCAGAGTTCGCGCATCACGTACTTGTCGTCCGCAATGACTTCCCAGCCTCCGCCACCGCCGCGTCCGCCGGCCCCCTGCGCCAGTTCGCGGGAAGCCGCGTTGCCTGCGATAATCAGCTCTTTATACGGAACCTTCTTCAGCCTGTCGATTTGCGAACCGTCGAGGCCCAGTTGCTTGAGGGTGCCCGCCGCAATCGCCCGCTGCCTTTTTATGGCAGCGTCCGGCTCCACGGTGCGGTAGTTCAGACCACCCCCGCTCTGCGCAATTGCCTTATGGAAGAGTCCCTTCGCTACGGGCATATGCATCAGGCGCGTCACCTTACTGCCGCCGCCGGATTGGCCGAATATCGTCACGTTGCCCGGATCGCCTCCGAACTGTGCGATGTTCGCCTGCACGTACTGCAACGCGGCGACCAGGTCGGCCATGCCCGTGTAGCGCGAATTCTCGTACTGAGCCCCATACGCGGAAAGGTCCAACGTGCCGATGATGTTCAGCCGGTGATTGAGACTGACCACCACCACATCGCCGAACTCGCTGAGATTCTTGCCGTCGTAAGCATACGACTCCATCGACGAGCCGTTGGTGAATCCGCCGCCGTGCATCCATACCATCACCGGCTTCTTAGCGCTTGTGCTGGGATTCTGCGTCCAGATGTTGAGCACCTGGCACGCTTCGCTCTCCAGCCAGTAACGGTGCGGGAAAACGAATTCATCGGCGCCGGGCCTTTCCTGCGCCGGAACGGGGCACACTGGCCCCCACGCCTGCGCGCTTTTAGCGCCGTCCCACGGCTTCACCGGCTTGGGCATTTCGAAGCGCTCCGCCTCGGCATACGGAATGCCGAGGAACGTGCACGTCTTCCCGTCGCGGAAGCCGCGCAGCTTGCCGCCGCTCACTTGCACGACGGGTGGGTTCAAGTTCGGCGAATCCGCGGCCTTCGCGTCGCCGACTTTGCCGTCCGCAGCGAACGCTGGTTCGAGCGCCACACTTGCCAGCGCACCGCTTGCAACGGCCACGCTGCGTAGAAGCGAACGCCGGTTCAGGGTTATCGATTCGGATGATTGGTGGGATTTGCGATTACTCATATGCTCCTCGGATTTCAGAAATAGACCTTTGCTCCAAGCTGAACCACTCTGGGCGACCCGGCACGTATGGCGTTCAGCGCACCGAACCCGAAGATTCCACCACCCTGCCCGGGGGTGGAGGACGCGAGATTGGTGATCTGCCCCGTCGCCGGGCTGAAGCTCGGCGTCAGGTTGATCCCCGACCACTCGGTATGATTGAACACGTTGTAGGCCTCAAATCGAAGCTGCATGAACCGGTGTGCGTCGCCGCCGAACTGGAATTTCTTCATGATCGAAGCATCCCAGTTGGTGTAACCCAGGCCGCGGAAGGCGCCCACGCCGGAGTCGGCTCCGATGCTGCCCTTGGAGGCTGGATGCAGGCAACTCAGGTCGATCCAGTCGAGCGGCGTCTTTGGTCCGCTAATAGTGGGGTTGCACGACAGAACGGCGCGCGGCTGGATATCGGCGCTGCCCGTGATCTCCTGATTCAGCACCGTCTGCGAAACGCCAGTGAGCGTGTAGGAGGCAACCTGCGGAGGTCCCGAGGCATATCCGGCGATTGCCGATAACTGCCACCCGCGCAACAAGGCTCGCCCGGCGAAGTTGTCCAGGAACGTATTCCGGACGGCGCCGTTCGGCAGGTTATAGACGATATCGATGTTCAACGCATGCCGCCGATCATATTGCAGCGGACCGTAGTTCGCGGCCCTGGTGTTGAAGGGGTTCACCGGGTTGCCGAAGGCATTGACCGTTGAGCTGTTGTTGTTCTCTACGCTAAAAGTGCCGAGCGCCTTCGACCAGGTGTAGTTCACGCCCAACTGAATGCCATTGCTCATGCGCTTCTTGTAGCTCACCTGCAGAGCGTTGTAGTTCGAACTCGAGCCGAAAGACCATAAGCTGCCGTTGGTATTGTTCGTAATTTGATTCACTTGCCCACCGTAGCCCGGGTACGGCCGGTAAAAGTTCGGGGGGAGTGCGTTGGCGCCTAACACGGTGCTCGACGTGACAGCCAACGTCGGATCCTGATTCCCCGGCAGCCAGGCACTGCCGAGCGGAACGTCGTTGTACGGAACGTACATAACCAGGTGCCTGCTGAGAGTGCCCACATAAGACACATCCAGCAAGCCGCGCCACGGCAATTCGCGCTGGATGCCCAAGTTGAAATTGTAGACCGTGGGGATGTGCCCGTCCCGGGAAAGTCCGGTGCTCTGCCCCACCGCCTGTAACGGCGTGGAGCCGTTCAGGTCGGATATGCTTCCGTAGTACAACGACGCTTCCACCAGACTGGGAGGATTGGGCAACTGGTTGAAGATGGACTGGCCCTGAATGCGACTGTAAGAAACACCGCCACCGCCGCGAACCACCGTCTTGTTGGACATGGCCCACGAAAATCCCACACGCGGCGCCCACTGGACACCCCGGCTGTCGATCATGCCCGCCGACAGTCCGTTGGTTCCGGCCTGAATGGCTCCATTGAATCGATTGCCGACGCCCGGCACCTCGGTCCCGATGAAGGCCGAAGGCAGGGTAGCCCCGGTGATGGGGTTACGCGCCACGCGTGTCGTACCCGAGCACGTCGAGGCCGCGTTCGAGCAATATGGCTGATAGAGCGCTACCGTTTGCGATGGGTTAAAGAGGGTGGGCTCAAAGCTCGCGACATAATTATGGGCCTCGAACCACGGTGGCATCAGCACCATCCGTAAACCGTAATTTACCGTCAGGTTCTTCCGAACCTTCCAACTGTCCTGGACATACCATTCGTAGTTGTTGTAGTGATATTCGCCGTTCAGGAATCGGCTGGCCTGCGTGTAGGTGTCGAAGTTGCCGAGCAGCGCGTTGGCATAGCCCCAGCCGGTATCTCCAGCGTTGGCCGAGTCGTTTAGGAAGTTGTACGTCCCGTTCACGTCCGCCGTCGCGGTCTGGTATTTGATCGCGTGCTCGATAAAGATTCCAGCCTTGAATGTGTGCGTCCCCATGACCTTCGTGAGATTGTCGGTGTAATTGACGATCGGATTCCGGTTCGCATAAGGAACTCCGTTGGTGCCGAAGAACGGTGCGTTGGAGATATTGGTGCCGGCGAAATTGAATCCGGGGATGAACCCGGTCGGGTCCGCCGCGCCATTGAGCACCGGGGCATTGCCCCAGGCGGCAGAGACCGTCTTCAGGTATGGACTGGAGGCGGGGGGCGCCGACGTCGGAAGATAGTTGTAGGAACGCCCGAAGTTAAATTCATTCGTCATCGTGGGGCCGAGCACGCTGACGATATTGAAGCCGATTGAGTATTCGCCATCCGGGCGATTGTAAAGCGACCAGTCCACGTTCCCTACGGTGTTCAATCCGCCGTAGGAGTCATTGGTGTTGTGGTAACGCAGCAAGTGGAACGAGACGCGGTGTTTTTCCGAAAGGTTGTAATCCAATTTGTAGATCTCGTTCCATTGCAGGTTGGGAAGGATTGGCAGCGTGCTGGTGTGGTTCCATTGCGCCTGCCCGGTAATATTCGCGGGATTCTGTGCTGCGATCAGGCCCAGCAGACCCTGCCCGTATTGGTTGATCCTGTTGGCCGGGATCACGTTGCCCGGGAACGGCGCATGCGTTTGCGGGTCGGTAACCGTGATGGGCTGATTGGAATTGTTCACCATGCCTGCGAAATTACCCGCTACTTCCGCGGCGGTCGGCACCGTCAACTGCACCACGGTGTTGGTTTTCGACGGATTAAACTCGAATGACGTAAAGAAGAAGGCGCGCTGCCGCCCAAGTCGCTTCAGCGGCCCCCAGGGCATCCAGATCGGCCCGCCGAAATTGAAACCCGAGAGCATCGCGCGACTCAAAGGCTTCTGGATTCCCTGCTCGTTGTTCGTGAAGGAATTCGCACCCAGCCCTTCGTTCTTGTGGAACCAGTACCCTTCCGCGTGAAAGCCCGATGTGCCCGACTTTAACACCGCGGCCACCTGGTAACCGGACGACCGGCCGAACTCGGCGGTGAAGCCATTGGTCGTGACCTTCACTTCGCCAACCGCTTCGATGCTGTAGCTGTAGTTCGCGCCGTTGTTACCGGCATCCATCACAGTGACCCCATCGAGCTGGTTGGTCACTTCCGAGTTGCGCTGCCCATTAAAGTTGCCCGTGGAATCCGGAGGATTCCCTGGAATCTCTCGGAGGTAGGCAGTGGCGACATTCGTCCTGGTGACGATGGGGAGTTCCTGGAGCTGCGTGGCGTCCACCACTGCCGAGCGCGTTGCCGTCACGGTTTCCAGGACGACAGCATTCGCCTCAACGTTAATCGTCTCCGAGAGGCTGCCCAGCGCCATGGTGATCGGCGGAAGGCCGATGGTGTCGTTCACGTTCAGGACAATGTTTCTTTGAGAAAACGTCTTAAAACCAGGCGCTTCAACCCTGATGGTGTAGGTTGCCACCTTCAAGGGATTGAAGACGAAAACGCCCTCGTGATTCGTCAGGGCTGTGGCGATCACAGCGTTCTCTTCCTGGTTCAGTGCCGTCACTTTGGCACCGGGAATGACGGCCCCCTGGCTGTCCTGAACCAGTCCCGTAATGGAACCCGCCGTGTTCTGCGCCAACAGCGAAAGGCTGCAGCAGAGAAAAACGGCGACAACTGACAGCCATGTCTGGCGTGTAAAAGAGAATCTGATTTGCCTTACGTTCACCTGGAGCACACACCCCTCCTCATTTGGCCTGTAGGCCCGACCACTTGGTCTCGATTGGGCTAAGTGTGCAGATTCGGAAGAGATTCGGCAAGATGAATACCGTAACGGAACGATAAGCGGCTTCGAACCAAAGGGTTACGAGACGGACTACGGAGTGCGTTCGGCCCACGTATCGAACGTTCGTTACTGCCGTGCGGGTTCCGGGCGGGTTCCCGGTAGCGTTCCGGAACCTGCTGTTATATAATCAAGCGCCAAGAGGGGGGAGTTCGTGTCCACGACTGCCACGCCATCCGCTTCCAGCGTCCTGAGGATCGAGACCGAGGAAGTTCGGCTGATGATCCGCGAGCAACTTGAGCGCTTGCTTGAAAGTCATCTCTTCCGAAACAGCAAGCGTTATCCCAATATGCTGCGCCATATCGTTGAGCGCACGCTGGCCGGCCGGTCAGAAGAAATCAAGGAGCGTTCTCTCGGTATGGTGGTGTTCGGCCGGCCCCCCGACTACGACTGCAGCGCGGATCCCGTCGTCCGCATGTCAGCCGCGGAAATTCGCAAACGTCTCGCCCAGTACTACAACGAACCGAGACATCGCGATCAGCTCCGCATCGAGCTTCCCATAGGCTCCTACATCCCGGAGTTTCATCGGTCGGAGGGGAATCCGCCTGCTGCGGTTGCGCTTGAACCTCTGTCGCCGAGAGCAGAACCGGAGTTCTTTCACACCGAGGCACAAGTCCCAACCGCCCGTAATAGGCGAAGTCGCAAGGTGGTAATCGCCGGAGCGACGGCTTTCGCCGCCGCCGCCGCCGTCGCGAGCTTCCTGGTGTGGCCCGAATCCGCTCTGGATTCCTTTTGGCGGCCCGTGCTCGTGGACCCGCAGCCAATTCTGTTATGCGCGGCGAAAAGCCCGTTCTCTCCCAGCCAGCCATTGGCCGCCGGTCAGCAGGATTCGAATAGAGCTGGAATTGCGTGGGCAGACGTGGTAACGCTGACGCGACTGGCGTTGCTGGTCCAAGGGAAAAGGCATCCGCTTCAGTTGCGCCGCGAGGATCGAGCATCCTTCGGCGAGCTACAACAGAGCGCAACCATACTGATCGGTGCATTCAATGCTGCCTGGACCATGCGCCTGAGCGATGTGGGGCGCTATGGGTTTGAGCATGACGGGACGAAATACTGGATCGTCGACCGTCAAAATCAGGCGGCGCGCCAGTGGGGCATTGACCTCGACAACCGAAACAGCGAGGGGAAATTGGACCTGCACGAGGACTTCGCGATTATTTCGCGGGTCCTGAATCAACGAACCGGCAAGATGCTGGTGACGGTGGGCGGTCTCTACGGTTTTGGAACCCAGGCCGCCGGGCAGTTTTTGACCGATCCGAAATACTTCACGAAGTTCGCCGCAAGGCTGAAAAGCGGCTGGGAGTCGAAGAATCTCCAGCTTGTGATCCGGACGGAAGTGATCGATGGAACGCAAGGTCCGCCGGAGTTGATCGCGTCCTCGGTTTGGTAGAGGCAACGCCCGCCGCGCTGACGCAAAATCGATTTATGGCACCGCCGCGTTTAGAAGCAATCGGTTGAGCGGTCGCTTGCCGGCCCACGCGATTCCTCTGAGCAAAATCGTCTGATAAGCAGACTGCTGGAAATTGGCGTAGAGGTGCCCCTGAAGGGTGACAAACGCCCGATAGGGCCGGCCTCCCGGAAGAGTTCTTTCGTACGTCCAAAGTTGGGGAACGATCTTTCCCGTCGGGTCCGGCGAAGTCGCCAAGACGTGCGCTTCGGGAGCCATCCGAAGCAGGAAAAACATCTCGTCATCCATCTCGAAGTCCGACATTCCTGCCAGGATCGGATT
>Ga0210402_10003167_pt1 | contig 15579 bp, 19 predicted proteins | sample IncBWC7MmetaG_FD_161055 | JGI IMG/M metagenome (GOLD analysis project Ga0210402, IMG submission 161055) | Forest soil microbial communities from Barre Woods Harvard Forest LTER site, Petersham, Massachusetts, United States - Inc-BW-C-7-M | ecosystem: Environmental > Terrestrial > Soil >...
TAACGGAAGGCATCCAGTGAGTATGTAGGACGGCGTCTAGAAGGTGATGGTGGGTGATTTCATCCGAATTGGTTTAGAATCTTAATAACAATCCACACAGTACCAGCAAACGCACACCTGGTGGGAAGAATGCTTTAAAATTCCCGAGATGTTCTCTAGATCTGTGTTCTGACCCTATCGCCTTGAGATCCTCTATGGGTGGAGTCGCACAAGGTCTGCCAAGGCAGTACCCGCGCGCTGCATACTCACGGCGCATCAAACGGAACTTGGGTCGCGCAACCTTGTCGGAAATGAGCCATTCAAAAATTGAAGGGCATGCAAATCACTGTTTCAGTTAACGTTGACGAACATGTCTCGATATTCGAATAGAATTGAACACTGGATTGCATCTTGTCACCGTGGATTGCTACGCAAAACGTTTCGCCTCAATTTTGGCGATGAGATTTGTGGGCCGGTTCTATTCGGCAGAAACCAACGGAGACCGCAGCAACCAATAGATATGAAGTATGCTAACAATTTTGGATCGGCGGGAATAACATCTCCGTATTCATTTAGTTGCCAGGGTTGTTCGGCCATGAGACTCTGGGCACGACTGCGGATTATAAGAGCGAGGAGGCTCAAACGTAGAAGGATTGCTGCGGATGTCTTCGAAAGATTGATTAGCCCAACAAACCTACAATTGCGCCCTATAATCTCATTCGTGGCGAAAACGCTCATGTCGGACAATCAATGGGACATCATTGCTTCTCTTGTCTGAGTGCACAAACCATGATGATGGATTAATGTAATTTCTCTATTTTGCTTGATTTTCGCATAGCATATCCCGTCCAAGACTATCGATAGTCAGTATGAACATATCGCTATTCAGTCAGCGCTCACCTCGTCGTATAGACTAACGTTCTCAGACCCCAGGAGCCTCAACCCTAGCCACAAAACGCCAGCGGTCATTCCACTACCACAGCTAGTAATGACAGGAATTTGTCCCTTGATGATCGCTTCGGCTCGTTCGGCACCCACGGCTTCGACCAAGGACCTGTGCAGATCGGGCTTGGGCAGGATCGTGGTGTATTCGGAAGCGTTAGGGGCAGTATGTTTCTGCAGAAACGCGGTGAAGGGTAGGGAGAAAGAATGAGGAACGTGACCTGATGAGAGTCCAGGGCGTGGTTCAGGGTCTGTGCCGAGGTATCTTCAAAAGCGATGGTAAAAGCAGCGTCAATAAGACATTATTTTAGGAATGTGTTAGATTCACCTTCCGCGAGAACGTGCATCTAGGACGAGTTCAGCATTCGAAGTGGTTGATGGATTCAGGGCTGAATTGGAGGCAATCTGTTCGTAATCTGCCCTCGACGCCTTAGAAAGGAATACGGTCACGGGAAGACATATGCGCACTTCTAATCGCGCTCGAATTGAGAGTTGGGGTGGGATAATGTGATTTCTTCGATTCAGTCGGAGGACCCATCTCCACAGGCAATCCCTCAGCTTCCCAACGAGGTAGACCCCTGAGCAGTGAGATAAGGTACGTAAAATGATATTATGGAAACTAACGAAACCGAACCCATCGATGACACTGGATCTTTGGTGTCCAAATGCCCTGAACATGAAGAGTGCGCGAGGAGAAGAAAAGACTCCATGCGAATCATAGCTGGAAGAATCGGTCAGTACACATATATATAATAATCAACATTGTTGGAGCGTACATGACAACATGAGACGACGGCTCAATGCCAAAATTCTCTGTATTTCCCGTTGGATGTCACAAATATTTCCAGTGGAGCGCACAAGCAAGCGGGCATACCACACGCGTCGGCGAAAACGCGCTCCTTGGGCATCATATGCTTCAATCCGAGTTCGTGCGGGCTTGCCACCTGATCCAAGTCGAGGAAGAGCGCACCAGGGATTCGTTTTGACAGGAATTCACTCCCAGGTTTACGGGGCGAATTGGGCATGAACCAGCTTGCATCGAGAATCGAGACATCGTTTTTCGAGAGTAAAAGGTCGTGTAACTGAGTAGGAGATAGCAACAACGGCATGGGAGATGAAGACATCAGTCTAGATAGGGGTGCACGAAATCTTTGGAAGACTTTTTTGCTGAGGAAGGCCATTCCGCGGTTACGAAAATGGTAAACTCTGAGTCGGCTACTAGTATAGCCACGGAGTACTATCAAAGTACTATTACAAGAGCAGAAGCCTTGGAGTAAAACAGAGGTAAATAAGAAGTGCTTGTGTGCTAAATTGCCTATACCGTCAGTCACGGTATTCAATTTATGACACTCCGACTCGGAAATGCCTTCTGATCAAAGCACTTGGTTGATTGCTGTACCGCAGAACGGTGACTCCGAAGGCCTTGTCAGGGAGATTTCTTCGAAACTGTCCCAACAATCAAGGTCGTTTTCTCGAAGCAGTATTGCACAACTGGGCCTTCCGTCATTCAAGGTATTTTAAACCACTCTGACATCGCACCTCGTCTAACCTCTTGTATTCACAATAGACAGGAACCCTCGACCTCCTAATAACCCTTTCCGAGGATCTGCCTAAGCAGGAGACATTTTTCACAGCCACTGTCGCCAAGACTGTGGATACACTGCGTAGTCTTTTGAATAACGACCCCTCCAAGCTCGCACAACACATCCTTGTCAACGAAGAGAGCGTGGATGATTATATCCTTAAGCATTGGAAATGGAATGAGGGCCGGTATGGCGTGCAGAAGGGGTTGCGAGAGATGGCTGACGTCTTGAACAAGGTATGTACAGTTCCACCTTCGTTGTTCCGGTCTATTAACCTATGTGTGTTGTATCAAAGGAAATGACCTCAATCGACAATGCGATGAAAGCCAAACTCACTAATTACAATTTGGTTAAGGGTTCGTTAGTTCAAATGCAGCGGAAGAAAACGTGAGCTCCTATCTAATACGTTACATAGTGTAGTTTCTAATGATTCATATCCAGAGGAAATCTTTCTGTGCGATCGCTGGCAGATGTAGTCTCGAAAAATGACTTTATCCAAGATTCAGAGTACCTCGAAACCCTTCTGGTAGCGGTTCCGAAGTAGGCTGCCTCCTCATCGTTCACGTAATTTAATTGATCACTTTCAAGAACTCTTGTCAAGGACTGGAACTCGAAATATGAAAGGCTGACATCAATGGTGGTTCCCCGGTCATCAACGTGTGTCTTTCTTGGGCATTCTCCCCTTTCACGTCTAATCTTGTGATCCGTAGATCAATTGCATCGGATGATGACTACACCCTATTTGGTGTTGTAGTGTTTAAAAGAGTTCATGATGAATTTGTGCAGAAGTGCCGAGAAGACAAGTCAGATATTTCTATGATTCGCTTTCTTTCTAGTATTAATAATCATGATTACAGATTCATTGTTCGGGACTTCGTTTACTCGGAAACGGAACTTGTGAAACAACGACGAGACCTCGAGATGGCCGATACGATGGAGAAGGAACTCTGGGTGAGCATCTACGCCATACACAATGGGGCATCCACTGAACACCGTTCCAAAAGACCGAGCTACTTCGCCTTTCACGAACCAATTTCTCAGAGTCTTTCCAAATTCTGGTGCATCTAAAGGTCGTCCGCTTATTTGTAGAAAGTGTGCTCCGGTATGGTCTACCCGCAAATTACATCGGAATTGCGATAAAAGTGCAGTATTCTCCATGCACATTATTTCTTATTTCTAAAATCGTCTAATTTTTGGCAGCCTGAACCGAAATCAGCCAAGAAGACGTTTGGCCTACTCCAAACTCACTTTGCATATCTTCGCCCGCGATCCAATCATCCACAATCCAAGCAGAGCGACGGCGATGAATTCATTGGAGAATATCAGTCACTTATGGAGCAGGAATTCTTCGACTTCGTCTTATACGAGGTTCCTTGGATTGTTAATTAGTACATCTCCCACATCTGAGCAGACCTTCCTTGTACCACATTGTGTTGATTAGTGAAACGATAAGAATACCACCAGCCCACTATTGTAGGAACGATATTGTACACGATAGATGAGAGAAATGGGATACGACAAGATCAGACGTACAGACTAACGTATAGGTTGAAGGAGAGTGACTCGGTCTGTGAACCTCAAAGTAAACTGATATGACAGATGGGTGGCCCGGCGGAAATGTCGACCAGGGGGTTGCGAAATCATAGCCCCAGATTGGAGATTACTCGTGAAACTTCTTCGATGGCCTCGTCATCAAGTACACGACCTGATCTCTGAGCCGACGTTCCAATGACAGCTGATCTCGTCGACATCGGAGGGCCGTACACGCTGGGAAACGAAGGAGCAGTGGCAGAAGTCGGGCTCGAGTTACCTCCAGTGTCTCCCGTTGAAGTTGTAGGGGACTCGGGGGGAGGAAGGCGAGAAGACGACTCCGTGATGCGCGACAGAGAGAATGTCAGATCAAGGGATTGTGCGCGATTTTGCAAGGAACGAGGCTTTGAGATCTGCTCTTTAAGTTTCGCTTCCAAAAGCGAGTCTGACCCTCGTTTCAGTGCATCATCGGCATGTCTTGTGCGATGAGGGATGCCAGAGCCCTGTTCGGTTTTCATTTATCAGTGAATACTAATGGAAGAAGGGCAAGAGAACGTACGATCGGAGGTAATGGTGTCCAGTAGTCAAGCGAAGGCCCGGGCAAATAATTGGCTTGGGTGTCGTCATGCGCCTCCAGGTTATAAATATACGATGGCGAGTTGAACAGGGCCTTGACATCTGGCGAAGAGTTCGCAAGTCTAAGTCTCCGATCACCGGCAACATCAGACCGTCCCATGTCCGCAGATTCTGCGCAGAATATCTGTGTTAATTATGCAAAAATTATGGCATGGCACGACTAACCACGAGTCTTAGCCGTTGATAGGACTTTGCTATCGAAGTGAGGGAATGCTTCAGCAAATGAGTCGCCTCTCTTGTGAGTATGAGCAGTGGGAGAAGGATAGACGTGGATATTGTGATTTATCAAGAATTGCTCAAGCATCTCCCTCGCCGTGATAAGAAAATCACTATTGCTGCGTTGACACCGGAACTTGAACGAATATTCGGTGGGTGTCTCCCCTGCATTATTGGCAGATGTCTTGATGTTGGGCACGATGGACACCTGCAATTCACGTTTGACACGTTCAACAAGATTGGAAAAATCATTAGAGGCGCAGATACGGGGAAGTTCTGTGCTGGGAGGAACAGCCATATCGGCCTCGAACGGAACATGATCCTAGAGAGGTCTCAGTTAACAATAATGTCAGCAGTTTGCCAAACGCACCAACAACATTGCTGCGGCAATTTGTACCTGGCTTTCAGGCCCAAATATTGTGACTACGTCTGACGCTGTTTCCTTGTCAGGGAAGCGAACATGAGAATTTGTCTTCGTTTCGATGTCGTGGATGAAAATGCTTTTCTCTCCCAAAAGGGTGCGATGATATCGCCGAGGGATAGATACAGTCTCGTTGACGTAGTCCTTGTCCTAGGCAATGATAAGTCGAGGAGGTAGCTGGCATAAAACGATCCAAACCTTGGGATTCACTAATTCCATCACAGACTGCTTGAGATTATCCAAATTTATAGCATTTTTGGCGGGTGTCCTGGCCACGACGTTGTCGTCGTTATCATTGTATCCACCAAGCGCGGCAAACTCCTCAGCGTTAGAAAACTTGACATAGACTCCATACTTTTTCATGATCCGTTGAATACTCCGGCCACCGACACCGATAATACGCTTATGGTATGCCTCTGGGACATGGAACGAGATCTCTGCGGGAAGCTCTTCCTGCAAGAGAGAAAGACCTTGAAGTACGGAGCTATCAGGGCCTGCGATATCGATGAGGAAGTTGTGGTCGTTGAATGTTTCGAATTTGATTTTAACGTTGGTCGTCTGCATGATCTTGTTTATTTTGCCGTTCTTCTTGCCACTGATAAATTCGCGGTGTTCATTGGACAGCTCGATCTGGAACCGGATCTCGTGATGGAAAGCCTATGAAACGAATTCAGTAACTGGGGAGGCCATAGGGAATGAATAAATTCAAGCTACCTTGATGATGTCCAGCTCTATCACCATATTGACTGCTGTACGCACTTCATGTTCAAGGCCATGCATCTCAAAGCACATGCTTTTGAAAACCACCTCTGCGCCTGACGTCAGGGATATTTGCTTGAGAAGATTCGTAACTTGAGAGGCATTAAGCGTGGCCGGCGGTAGGAGGGCATTAAATTGGACGGGTAGGAGCCAGAACGACCCCACATAGTATTGGCAAGCCTTGGTGATTCCCAGATTAGTCGGTGTTGTCCCGATGATAGGGGTATCAGTACTCACGAGCTGCATAATAGATCGAATGGTTCGTTGAATATTGACTCGATGATCGCCATAGACCGTAATTAAACTTGTTGAGCCCCCAAGAGGTGGGAGCTGAATAAATGTTGCATTATCGCTCATAATAGTCTTCAAATCATCTGCGCGATCTGTCACCATCCAATCCAACTTCCGCGGTAAAATCGCTGTATCTCTGGAGATAACGGACTTGCTCTGCGGAGTAAGCAATAGAATTAAGTATCGATAACAAGTAGACAGAACCGGGCGTCCGCACCTTATTCACCGAAACTTGGAACAACATGTCCCTTGCTCTCTGAACGCCGAAAAATTCTCCCGTGATCCAGATGACATTACTGTTTCGAGAGGCATTGGGCGGAGATGTAGTGACAGAATTGGCGAGATCCGGCCCTACGAGGCCTTGCAACGGTGAAGGAAAGTAAATGTTGGTTGCAGTCTCCTCTTGAATCGACTGCAAAACACTGCGCTTTCTACCAGCAATTATGGCGTGGAGTTTGTGGTCTATTTCGCAGACTTCTGCATGCAAGCCGCTCTGGAAACCTATCAGCTAGATTACAGAGCACGCATAGAAAGGGCTTACCAACTCGTCCAACATAACGAGCAGTCGAACTCGCGCGAGATCGACAGAGTCCCCATGCCCTGTTACAACAAGTTCACAAACACGTTCGGTTTCTAGACCTGACCATCCTGCACTGCTGCTGATTCCGTCCGGAGGTGTACGATTTGAAAGAGAGAGTGGGCTATTAACGACCGCTATGTGCGCTAACGTCTGCGACGCAATCTCGTCAAGCCTACGTCGGACTTCAGACTTGAGAGCAGGCTTCGAAGAAGGGGAATCAAGAATCTCGGAACGCGTGACCTTGATCGCCGCGCGGTGCTGGATTCAATGGGACGTCAGATATAGAGAAAATTAAGATGGCGGGTTTAATGAACCTACCTGAATTGGACACTCTTTTAAGATCATACCACGGGCAACCATGACTTGTTGGTAAGCCCCAGTGATGTGAAAGTTCCACCCTCTGCCTTGATCGGCGATGAAGTAGGATACATGACAGCCATGCAATGACATTGCCATCATGGCGAGTTTTTGAACAGGCTCGCTGTCGGACGGTGCGGGAACATCGGAAAGATTGTTGTTTACATGCTGAAGATGCTGAGCCGCGGAATATGAGTCGTTTGGAGGCAGCCTAAGCTCTGATCCTGGGAAGTCGAGAGAAGAAGCAGAGGAATGAATGTGGCGTGAGCGGCGTGGATAAGTAAACGATGTGGTGTAGACATCCATGTCCGTGGTCTGAATCGTGAATATACAAGGGTGAAAATAGCGGATTCACCGGCGGTTAAGGAAACAGAGATGAGGTGGAGGGTATGTGGATAGGAGGGTATTGACACAAAATGGTATCAACGTTGTGGTCGTCCTGCCAGTCTTTTGAAGATATGAAGGAGACAGACAACAGGAATCGACCGAACAAGGAGAGGCAAGATATAAAACTTGATATATAGGAGGCAAACAACAACAGAGACACAAATCCACTCCAAAAAGTCTCAGGCGGCAGCACCAATTACACACAGCGGTCTTTGAATTCTTGATATGTCATCGGCACAGGGAATAGGGAAATTATAAATTATACTGCAAAGCGAGTAGGAAAGATTGAAACAAGATGCTTTTACATTCAAGTGGACACGATGGCCCCAATACCGGGGCCCATTTACACATCGAATGCTTCCACCTGCTGCCACTCATCGTCTTCACTCTGGAAGTCGAACAGCTTGTTGTAGCAACTGTGTCCGACTGTCGAAAAGTGATTATAGGGATGACGCTGATCGATTTTAGCCCCACAACGGTAGCAAAAATGTTGTTTGCATTTCGCACACGTCATCTGAAAATGCAAGTCAGGCTAAGGAAAAAGTCTTCGGTCACGAAACATACGTGGTTGCATCCCAGAGATTTCTCGACATGTACCCGACATCCCGGACATGCCATGGTAGACGTATGAAGCCATTTCTTGTTTGATTGCTCTTCCTCGTACGTGGCAACTAGTTTGAGAACATTGGATTTACCGAATCTCCGTTCTATGACCTGGCGAGCCGAAGAATCATCTGATAAGGCCAAATACTCTAGAACCAATGCCTCTGAAATGGGGATGGGGCAGCTGGAGATGGGACCGTGCCTAACAGACAAATGTTGGATTCAAGAATGATCCTTGAATAGGAGACCTACCAAGTACGTTTGCAGAATGAGCAGAAAGAATAAGAGCACGCTTCGCAAATTCTGAGTCTGTCCCATCCCGACTCTTCGCTTTCACCGTTGTCGGGTTTTAGGACTGGTCTTTGACAGAATGTCATCGGACAATGGATAACAGTGGGATCTGCAGCCAGCGAGTAAGTTCCATCTAACAGCAATATATCGAGGAAAAAACCTTTCTCGAGAGATATCTTTTCTCTTAACCATTTCCATCGGTGCACCTCATCTTCTGTTACAACTCTCGCGACCTCTTCCTCATTTGCTTCCCTGTCGGCCTTGACGCATTCTGGATCGGGACAGCCGACCCTTCCAACATCCCCCTCCGCAATACACAGCTTCCAAAAATCTCCTAAACAAGACCGGCAGAAGACATGATCACAAGATAGACGAAGGCACTTTGCTCCCTTGTATGCCGTCAGGCAGATGGAACAAAGGTAGGAAGTTTGGGCGAATTGAGAAGCTTTCGTCGAAGATTCATAGGTCGTTAATAGTGGTGCAAGGAGCCAAGGGGTTGGGTGTGGAATCCTGTTAATTGATAAGCAGAAATAAAAACTCATTGATATTCACCCACTGGATGATATTATAGAAGCTGGTCGTCAAGTCCATAGAATTGAGGAACTCTCCACTTCGCAGAAATTCAACCCATTTGTACAAAACACCTTCTCCTGCGTTCCACATCTTGATGAGGATATTCTGAAGGTCAGAAAGGCGGGGTAACCACATATGTATGGCATGGATGGACACGATCTCAGGAGAGCTGTGCAAGGGATAACTTGGCGGCAAGATGATGTGTAACAGAAGAGGTGGTAAAGTCGATAGGGAGAGCATCTGGACTTGTGCATCATGATTTGTTTCGGAAGCCGAAGCCAGCAGAGTAGGATCACCAATTACAGACATTGCTCGGAGTTCACCAAATTCAACGGGTATCTCCAGCTTTAAAGCACCCTCGGAGATGTCATTCGAGACAACCTCGGGGTATATAGACTGGAAATCAATGGAAAGGAGCTTGAGTTTATGTAAGGAACTCAAGACTTTTAGGCTCACCTCCAAAACTTCGCACTCTTCTTGTTGAAGGAATTGGCACGCGCGGGTGCCCTCGTCTGCTTCATGAGATGCTGAGGTCATGGCGAATACTAATCCGGCTCGCAGTATTGATAATTAAATACTGATAAAATAACACTCAGCGGAGACACATTTATATGAAGAACTAGCACAATCACTGATTACCGAACGGGCTCTGGGCCACCACCATCAGTGATCCACTATGGTTGAAGATGACAAGTGAATAGGCTTGTGGACTGCACTGTTACCAGTGTTTGACTCGTCGGACTCTGACTCAGAGCCAGGCTGGACTTTGCTCAGCCCAGGAATTAGGTTAGGGTCTAAAACAAATTCTGCAGTTGGTAATTGGAATCTTTCCGTCTGCCAGTGAGTCTATGACCCCTGGGCAGACTTGGTCTCTGCTTCTCTCATTTCCGTCAACTTGAATCTCCCAATGACTTTGGCCCAGTCGTCACAGGGTTTCGTTCGGGCCTTGAAGGCGGCTTCAGACCCTCCACAGCCGGGAGGTCTACAGAAAATTGACATCGCCAGACAGGCTTGGGATGACGCGACCTTTTACGTGCCCAGCAAAGCGGAAGTCATTGCGGAATGGATTTTAACCAGGTTATTAAAGGACAAGCCAAATGACTCGTACGTTCGTCGGATTTCCCCGTTGTCTACTGGTTATAAGTTTGCTTCCAGAAGAATGAATCCAGTCCTGGATCTAAGGCTTTGGACTCTATTATTGGATGTCATCTCTACCCCAAGTCTGTCAGCGGCTGTGATTAATAGTCGCTCGGTCAAGGCTTGGCTCGTAACTCTTTTGAATCGTATCCCGATTGCACCTATCATAATCTCCTTCTTGAACATCCTAGCCACTCTTGAATCTGAATACCGTGAAAATCTTACTCTCGTTGTCCGCCGATGTCTCGTGGTCATCTGGCCCTTGGGAGTACTCAAACTGGGCGCTGACGTCTTGTTGGATTGTTTCGGTGCCTTCCACGGTGTGCTTGAGCAATGTGAAACGGACGAAAGCCTTGCACACATTGGCCTTTTTATCACCTCTTCATTTCGGACATCACTAGGAAACGCGCCAAACAAGAAGAAGGTTTGTCTTTATTTCGTGGTGGCTTGCATAATTAATTAATTATCAATACAAACAGCTCTACCTCACGTTTATCCGGAGCCATCTACGAAACTGGATGGAATGTGTGCTGGTAAAACCGTCATGCTCCATTTACGGAACTCTCGTCCAAAACTCGCATACTGCAGGAGTCGAGACTCTATTCAATCTTGACATCTTGCGTCAGATCATCGATATCAAATCGGAAAACACACTTTTCGAAGCCTTCAAGAATATCGGTGTCACCTTTCACAAAGGACTTGTTCTTGCAGTCCTTCCCGGCATCTTTGCATCTTTCCTTCAATGCATAAAAAAATCCCGCAGTTCCTTGTTCAGCCAAGGATCAAATCAATCTGGAGCTGTTACTGAAGAAATTCGCGCCGCTGGAATGAGATTCTTTGTTTCCTGCCAGTGTCTCTTGCATGAAGCCGGCTCCACTGATCAGACATGGTCAACGAGAGTTGCCCTGCTTACTCTGGTGGACAAAGAGAATTTGTTTAGTAATCACCAATCAGACGCCGAGCTTATACTGAAGCAAAACGTAGAACTAGCCATACCTGTCCTTAGTTGTGGCTGGAACAGTGAGTCCATTTCTACTATTGGAAGTTCAACAAAGAACTCACTTGTTGCAGCTAACCAAATTAAAATAACGATACTTGCAGTTGAATGCTTGTCTGCGTTGACTCGCATAGACTACGATCTAATTGCCCCCTTTATTTCTCGCATCCTCCCACAGTTACTCTTGGTGCGTCGCTCTCCTCCGACCTAACACTAGACATAGCTTGACACGCAACACCATTGCCAGGTATCCGAAACTAATAAACCCTTTTTCGCATTCCTGGATCTGCTTCTGAATTACCATACGAAAACCCGTACCATGCATACTTACCTCATCAGTCTCCTCACAGCGCTGTCTTCAGATCACCTATCAGCGTTCTCTGGAGGTTCACGCCAAGTATACCAATTATCTTCATCCGGGCCACTCCTCCATCCCATCCATCTTGATCGCCTCGGTAAATGCATTCAAGGCTTTCTGACGTCCAATCAAACAGTGACGACAGTCCACCATGTGCTTCAGTCATTGAAGGAGGGTTGGGAGCAATTTCAATTCGCAGAAGCTCAGCTACTCAGCGATGGTGGACAAGGTTCTCACAAAAGGAGGAAGGTAGAAGCGAAGGCGGAAAGCATTGTGGACTCCGAGTTTTTGGCAGTCACATTCTCCCTCTCGGCCAGGATGGTGTGCGTTGTCTTGTCGTCTTTGCCTGTACGATCTGTTCCGGAGGCCACCAGAGGAGAGATCCAGTCGTTGCTGGATAAGGCACGACGAACCCTCCTACATATCGCCTTGACCAAAACACTCAAAGCTATACAAAAGCAGAATCGCATTGACATTTGGGCATCACAGATTGTTGCCGCTGCCATTCTTCGTTTACAGGATGCCTTGAATACATCCCGACATGTCGCCGTACCACGGCATCACAATTCTAAACTTTCAGTCAAAATGATGAATATCGTCGAAGATGACCATATCCTTCCAGAACTCAGGCTTGAAATAGTATGTCCGCTTGGTTTTTTTGTTTTGTGCTAAATACTGATTATTCCCTAGTTTCGTAGTCTCCTGAGTGCATCTGCTGCGGGAGATCTGGATGACCCTCACGCAGCCTTACTTCGCATTCTCGAATACCTTGATCGGAACTTAAAAGTTCCAGATGTTACCCTTCCTGGTCTGCCATATCACTTAACTGTCGGAGAACAGGGCAAGCGAGAATGCGCTTCGGCTCTCCTCCACATGGTAATCGACAAATGGCTACCTGCTTTCGAGTAAGTCGACCTTTGCGTTCACCAGAATCCAGATTGACGGCAGGTTCAGCGCCCTGGCCTCAGGGCCACAGTTAGAAAAACTGGTACAGCTCATCTACGACCCCATCACATTACCCACGGCTCTTGAACTTAGAGGAAATTCGCTCCTCATACATGCATTGCGTTCAGCGCAGTCCTGGGAACTCCCGAAGCTACGGGGTAAGGTAACCGTTCTTCAACGCGAGGACAGCTCCTAACCGTTTTGAGCAGACGCTCTTCTTACATTTATTAATAGGGAAACCTCTACAGTTGACCGAGTGGATCTCTCCAGACCAAAAGCCCACGATTCGCATAGGATCCTTATTCAGATCAAGAAAGTTCGTCGTGTAGTTTCCGCCTTCGAGATGCTTTTGTTTTTCCCCATTGAGTATATCTCGCGAACGATCAGAACCGACTTGGTCAAACGAGCGTTGACAGCCGATATTTTCATCACCAACTTAGCCATCGACGAGGACGCAGGTTACGTTTATCATTCTCTGACAATCCTACGTCTCTTTGTCAAGCGTATCTTTGTATCTCTTGGCTGCATTGACCAATCGGTAAGATTGCCAACTTGTTTTACGGATCACTTGATCCAACCCCCAACTTTATTAGATGCGGAGCACGTGCCAATTCCTAGAGCGTGCACTGAATGCCAGTCAACCACTTTCACAGCCTACCCAAGAGTTTTGCTCCGTTACTTTGGACTTGGTTGAATTGCATTTTTCGTGAGTGGCATTCGGGCTGTAAGGATATACTGCTAACTATACAATGTGAATAGCGCTCTGTTTAAATCGTCCGAGAAGTCCAGCGCTCAGGCGATCTTGGAAATGATGCATTCTTTCTCGGAATGCAATATGTTCAAGCTGTCCTCCATGGACTCACCGCAAGCAGACATCCGCTTATTGAGCTTCATGCGGATGATCGACCTCTTGGAGACCCACTTTTCGCCATCCAAGTCAGTATCAAACTATCCTGGACTTTTCGGATACCTGAATACCTAACTTTTTCAGCTTCGCGGAGGAGGTTCAGGTTGTCATGCGAGGCCTTTACAACCACCTCTTATCTGCTCTTCTTCCTTTGATCTCTGCAGTCATAGCCGACCAAACTGCAACCGACATGACCAATGGCCAACATGGTTTATTGACCTTATGGTGCCACACCCTCTCTTTCGGACGATGGCTGGGATTGGGTAATTCGCATATTTTTGACCTCGTGTTGCTGTATCTGAATCAAAGTTGAAAGAACTTATGAACTTCAGGTTTGGTCAACGTCTGGCCTCAAAAATCGTAGCCTCATCTGCTATATCCCCGTTGCCCAAGAGTGACCTGTGGGATGATATCCGCGTCACGGCCTTGGCTATCCTGCTACAGGAACTTCACTACTGCTCTCATCACGATCGTTTTTCTCACCTAGATGTCACAGAAGCTGTGTATATATCATTTTCTCAGACTATTGGCTCGAATGGTAAGAGCTGAATCGCTTCCCTTTGAATTTATAACGAACGAACAATGTTAGGGCGGACGCAAATGGATGACCACATATCCAAAGCGTGCAAAGTTCTATCTGTGTCGGATTTCTCACACATGTTGGAGTTCACGTTCAAGTCATTGTCAGACCTTAATCATTCGCCGAGGGAGCTGACATACCTTGCACACCTCTCTGTGTTATTATTACACGACCATCCCCACAGTATGTGCGTCGCCTACCCTGCTTCAACCGCGCCTTGAACTTTTGTCCCCAGGTACCCTCAAGCACATTCAAGCTTTTACAACAAAATGCATAAACATGTTTGCAAGCCGCCCTGTATTTACGTTGGGGCCCCTACCTCTCCGCCTTCAGGTTCTTAGTTTTTTAAAACAACACTGTTCTGATCGAGTGCGTGGATTGTTACAAAACTTGTTGGCTATAACAAACGGTTATATATTTTTTAGCCCGCGGCCCTACGACTAATAGACCTGGGTAGCATCTGGTCATTGTTATCAAAACTGTTAACAAGGTCCATCGCCCACGACGAGACAACTTCGACAATCGTATTCCACGAGATCATCGCAATCATCAGTGCTCTCATCCGTCTTCGTCGAGACTTGGTCTCCCTCACTTTGCCACATCTCGGGATGGTCCTGCGACAGCTAATGATGTCAATCCGAAGCCCCCGTCCACACCTAGGGGGAAAGCAAAGTACCTTCGTTACAGATACCCTCCCTCGGTGGGTTGATGTTAAACAACCTCTTGGTGCAGAGGAAGGGAAGGCGTTGGCCCGTCTTTTCGAAACGCTTACAACCAAAAGCATCGTACGGACTCACACCTCCGCTGAAACCCAGAGAGCAGAGTCATTAGCCAAACCATTCTCGAAGCATGCAGCCTACGTTCTCCAGGCCTACATAGACGCCATGAATGACCCGCTCTGCATATTACCATCCGAACTGAGGAAAGAAATCCAACCGGGACTTTTCTCATTGTGTAGGATGTTAACCGACCATAGCCGCGATGCTATGATGGTGTCTGCACTCGATGCTGGTGGCAAAGTCACAATGAAGACATTGTGGAGAGAGTACGAGAAACAGAGATACATCGGGAGGGGTTAGAATATATATACTGCACCCGTCATCATACACAAATCTTTAAATCTACGCAAAGAGCAGATGCATTGAGTCATTTGGGCGGAATAAGGGTAGTAAAACAACGCTCGCTCTTGACAGGATCTATCGCAGAGGTGATGGAAGGAGGGACCGGGGTATACCACCCTGACTCTGCCTATTTCAACATTAATACTTTACATTTCTCTCATGATTCCTTCCACAGCCGAGCACTTAAAACGACAAAAACAAGCTGCACAGTAGAACACACACCACGCATAGTGATTGGGACGTACGTATACACCTACCACATAACAAGAGAGACAGATAAAGCAGCGTTTGGGAAGCACTGGATCGTCGGGGTATTATCTCGTCGGAGGCATCTGATATCTTATTAATAAGTATGGGGCAAAGGGCTCCTATTTATTTAGTAGTAG
>Ga0210402_10003168_pt1 | contig 15578 bp, 13 predicted proteins | sample IncBWC7MmetaG_FD_161055 | JGI IMG/M metagenome (GOLD analysis project Ga0210402, IMG submission 161055) | Forest soil microbial communities from Barre Woods Harvard Forest LTER site, Petersham, Massachusetts, United States - Inc-BW-C-7-M | ecosystem: Environmental > Terrestrial > Soil >...
CCCACGAACTTCTCCAGCAAGCCGCCGCCTCGAACCAATGGGTCGCGATTTTTCCCGAGCTGGTGCTCGCGGGCCTCGCGCTCGCGCTGCTGGTGCTCGAAATCGTGCTGCCGAAAAAGGATCAAGGCATGATCCCGGCCGTCGCCATCCTCGGGCAGCTCGCCGTCGCGGTAGGCCTGGCGATAAATTTCCACACGGCGTTTCTCTTTCCGAACCTGCAGGTCACGTTTGGCGGGCTGCTGAAGCATACCGAGGTGGGGCAGTTCATGCGGATATTTTTCCTCCTGGCGTCGATCCTGGTCAGCGTGCTGGCGCGGGTGAGCCTGGCCAAGCAACTGATGCCGCGGGTGGAGTTTTTCCATATCGTCCTCGTCATCACCGCGGCGCTGATGCTGCTCGTGCAGGCAAACCATTTCGTGCTGCTTTTTGTCGCGCTAGAAACGGTCACAGTGGGCTTCTATATTTTGGTGAGCTATTTTCGGACGAACCCGCTTTCGCTCGAGGCCGGCCTCAAATACCTCATCCTCGGCGCGCTCAGTTCGGCCCTCCTGCTCTTTGGCATCGCGTTGCTCTATGGCGCGGCCGGCAACCGCGCGCTGCACGGCACCGCGGTGTCGCCGATGAATTTTGACGACCTCCGGATTTTCCTGGCCCTCAATCCGCACAACTTCATGGCGGGCGCGGGCATCGTGCTCGTGCTTGCGGGCGTTGCGTTCAAGATCGGCGCGGTGCCGTTCCAGATCTGGATTCCCGATGTTTACCAGGGGGCGCCCACGCCGGTGACGGCCTTTCTGGCCGTGGGCTCGAAGGCTGCGGGCTTTGCCGTGCTGCTCACGCTTGCGTCGGTTTTTGCGCCATCCTACCAGTGGCTCGTGCTGCCCGTGCTTTCGGTCATGGCGGCGGCGACGATTATTTTCGGCAACCTCGCGGCGCTGACCCAACATAACGTCAAACGGCTCATGGGTCTTTCGGGTGTTTCACACGCCGGCTATCTCCTGCTCGGTGTCGTTGCGTCCATCACGCAACCCAGCGCGGTCGGCGCCGTGCTTTTCTACCTGCTTGCCTATTTGCTCGGGTCGTTCGCGGTATTCGCCGTGATGACGCACGTGGCCGGGGCCAACGATGCCGACCAGGAACTCGACCACTACGTAAATCTTGCGAAGAAACACCCGCTGCTGGCCGGTGCGCTCGCCGTCGGGCTCGGCTCGCTGGCCGGCATCCCGCCTTTTGCGGGATTCATGGGAAAACTTTTCATTTTCATCGCCGCCTTCAAGGCCGGCCTCTACTGGCTGCTCGCGATCGCCATCGGCGGCGTGATCATGTCGATCTACTACTACTTCGGCTGGATCAAGGCTGCGTTCTTCACCGCATCGTCCGGGCCGCAACCTGAAAGTGAAACCGCGCCGGCCACACTCACGCCGGTTGGCCTTGCCGCGGGCGTGGCGCTGCTGTTGCTGGTGATTGGCTCGGTGGTGCTTGGCTTTTATCCCGGCCCGCTGGGTGCGTGGATTCTGGCGCGGTAAATAATGCCAATGCGGGCAAGGCATCCATCGTTCTCGTTCTCTTAATCGTACTCGTTATCGAGGGAATTGTGAGAACGAGAAGGAGTATGAGGACGAGAACGATTTGGCTGGTCAATCAGCGCCAACGACCTTCGATCCAGATCCACCCTTCAGGGCGGTGCTCATAGCGGCCTTCGTGCCAGTCTCGATCATGGCGCTGGTGCTCATAGTGACCATGAAACCAGACCCAGCGATCGCGCCATACCCAATGGCCCCTCACCCAGAAAAAGTCCGGGCCGGGAGGAGGCGGAACCTCGTCGACATACTCCGGGGGCGGCCGGTCTTGCACATAGACTTCCTGAACCGGTGGCGGGGGAGGTGGCGGCTGAGCATAATCATGATCATGATGACGATCTTCCCAGCGGCCATCGATCCAAACCCAGCCGTCATCTCGGCGATCCCAGTGGCCCGGCACCCAGACGGCCTCGGGTCGCGGGCGGTGATCCCAATGGCCTCTGATCCACACCCAGTGGTCGTGGTCACGTGACCATCGGCCTTCCACCCAGAAAAAGTCCGGACTGGGCGGCGGGCCCCGGTCTTCATACCTCGGCGCGGGCGGAGCTTCGCGCACGACGACGATTCCGGGCAAGCCGATGCCGATGGAAAGGCGGACATCCGCGCGCGTTGCGAGTGTTGCGCCTGAGATGGCGCCTAACAATAGGAGTTTCTTGAAGTGCATAGTGATTTAGGGGTTTGCCGCCCTGATGTCTGCACAGGGGCCGGCGGGCGATTACGTCACGGATATGACGTATTTCCAGCCAGGAGGTTACAGATGAAGGCTGGGATTATCAGACCACATAAAAACACAATTGTTTCTACCCCCAAATCCTGCCTCAGTCCCTTCACTGCATGAACGTTACCGGCCTTGCCATTGTCCCTCCGCCCGCCGCCGCCGACCTGCCGCGGGTCACGCCCGAGCTGCTGGCCTCGGTCCTTGCCCGCTACTCGCGGAGCAATGAAGGCCTCGCGGCCATTCTGGCCAAGGTCGACCCGGCTGATCCGGACGCCTCCATCGACCGCATCCTCAAGTTCGTCGATTACGGCCATGCCTCGATCGGTGGCCTGACGGGAGGCCTCGCCATCGCCATCGACAATGTCTCGATGTGGCTGGCGTGGAAATTTTTTGAGATCGCCCAAATGGCCGATGGGCAGGAATCGAGCACGCGCTACATCACGATGGATGCGGCCAACCTCCCGTCGGCTGACGAACTCGGTGTGCCGGCTGACCTTGCGACGCGGTGGCGCGACGTGATGAGCCGGGCCTTTGCCGCCTACCACACCGAATACGCGCGACTCGACGCACTGGCCACCGCCGAGCCAAACCGCGTGCGCGCGCCCGCCGCCGCCAAGCCCGCGGTTGTCGCCCGTCTTCGCAAAAACTACGCCCTTGATCGCGCGCGCTATTTCATCCCGTTTGCCACGCGCACCAGCCTCGGCCTCGTGCAGAGCGCGCGTATGTGGGCGCAGACGCTCAAGCATCTTGACTCGCTTCCGCAGCCCGAGGCCCGCGCCGCCGCCGGCCTGATCCGCACTGAATTGCTGAAACAATCCCCGCGGCTTCTGCGCCATAGTTTTTCTGAAAACTCCTTTGCCGAGCAGTCCCGCCAGGAACTGGCGTCGAGCTGTGCGCTCGGCCTGTCCCGGCTGTCCGCGGCCCCGCTCGCGGACGAAGTCTGGGTGCAGGTCGACGCGGCCATGCCGCCGTTCCTGCCCGAGGCACAGCCGGTGGCCGAGGCCCTTCGTCACCGGGCCAACCGCTATGGCCACCAGGGCGCCGCCACGCGCCGCATGCGCGTCGCCTTTGCCTGGAACAACATGGCCATCGCCGAGCTGCGCGACCTCAACCGCCATCGCACCGGCCAGCGTTGCACGCCGCTCATCCAGGCCGGGTTTTACCTGCCGCCGGAGATCGACCGGGCGCCGCACGCCGCGCTCCTGGCCGACCAGGCTGAGCTCACCCGCGAGCTCATGGCCCGCGGCTCGCCGGCCTATGTTTATTCGTTGCTGCTCGGTGCCCAGACGCCCTTCGAGCACAGCACGCACGCCGACAAATTCATCTACGAAGCCGAGCTCCGCACCGGCATGGGCGCGCATTTCCGTTATGCCGAGCACCTCAGCGCCGCGCTGCGCGAGTTTTTCAAACAAGTCCCCGCCGCCCGCGAATGGGTCGTCGAAGGCACGGCCGAGCCGGAATAAATTCAACGGCCTGCGCTAAACATGTTTCGCGTCCTGCAATTCAACATGCAGTTTGGCCAAGGGTGGGACGCCGCCGACCCCGATCGCGCCCCCATCGACCTTGAGGCCACGCTGGCGGAAATTCGCCGGCACGATGCCGACCTGGTTTTTTTGCAGGAGGTCGAGCAGGCCACACGCGGCGATGAGCAATCCATGCCGCCGCCAAATTACACCCGGCTCCGGGCCGCACTGGCCGGCTACGACAGTTTTTTTGCCTACCCGCGGCCCGATGCGCGCGAGCTGCCCTTTGGCATCGGCCTCGCGATTTTTTCCAAGGCCCCGCTGCGGGCGACCTTTCACGCCGACCTGCCCTCGCCGCCGATCGAGTTCGATTTCAACGGACGAAAAACCCTGCCCACCGACCGGCTTTTGATTGGTGCCAAGACCACGCTGGCCGGACGGGAATTGCAGCTGCTCAACACGCACCTGCTGGCGTTTTTCATGCTTGGCTCCTCGAGCGAGGAGAACAGCGGTCAGCGCGACCTGATTGCCGGGTATCTTCGTGCCATCGCCGGCCCCGCGCTCCTCGCCGGCGACTTCAACGTGCGCCGGGCCGCTTCGCTTCTCGCGCAATTTTCCGGCTGCGGCTTTGCCACCGTGCAGCAGGCCGAAGTCACCTGGCGCCGGCAGCCTTACGTGCTCGACCACATTTTCTACAACGCTCCGCTGCGTCTTTTGCACCACGCGGTGATGCCCACGCGTGCATCCGACCACCATGCGCTGGTCGCGGATTTTGAATTCGTCTGAGTTCTCAGACGAATTCAAAATCCGCAAATCCCAAAAAATAGCGCGCACCCATGTCGCGTGGATCAAGTTGCTGTCATTCCGAGGCCCTGAGCAAGCCGCGCAGCGGTTTGCTCAGGGTCCCGGAATGACAAGAGTGGGGGCAGGCGCCGCAGCTGCAAATGCGCCTGGAAACCTCAAAACCAAATCTCCGAACTCCAAAAGAGTCAGGCGCGCGCGCGCCTAACCTGTTCCTTTTCCTCCTCGCGTTCTTCCTCGATGCGCGCGCGTTCATTGACGAGCTGCGTTTTGATTTTTTCAAATTCGTCGGCCTTGCCCGCCGCCAGTGCATCATCGAGCTGTTTTTTCAGGAAAATCTCCCGCTCGGCCAGCTTGCCCTGGTAGATGCGGTCGATCTCCCCGAGCCGGGCTTTCTGCGCAGGCGTAAGCGGCTTGGCCGCCGGGGCATTTTTGGCCAGCCGTTCCATCGCGAGTTCGTAGGAGCTTTTCATCGTCAAACAGCGTTTAGGGGAAATAATCCGAAAGCGCGAAGCATTTCCCGGCTATTTTGCCGTCGATGCGCGGACTTTATCCAGGTTTGCCTGGGCCTCGGAACAGTCAGGGTTGAGGCTTAACGCCTCCTCATATTGTTCGATCGCCCCGGCCCGGTTGCCCAGGAGATACAGCGCGCTGCCCAAGTTGTTGTGCGCTTCGGCGAAGTCTGGATTCAACCGGATCGCTCCAGCGAATTGCTCCCTGGCTTTCTCGTATTGGCCAAGGTTGAAAAAAGCGATGCCCAGATAGTATTGAGCTTGGGCAAAATCCGGCCGCAGGCGAAGCGCTTCCTGGTAGTGGGGGATGCCTTCTTCGATTTTACCCGCTTGAATCAGGGCGTTGCCTAGCTCGCTTTGGGCCTCCGCAAATTCCGGCTTGAGGCGCACCGCTTCCTGGAATTGGGCAATCGCCTCGGCGGTCTGGTTAACCTTCATCAGGATGAAGCCAAGGTCGTAGTGGGCGGCCGGATCCCCGGGATCCAGTTGCAGCGATATTTTGAATTGGGCGATCGCTTCATCGTGCCGTCCGAGCGACTCGAGGGAGTTGGCCACTTCGTTTCGCGCGCGCAGGTTGCCGGGGCATTTTTCCAGGGTATCGCTCCAGATACTGAGCTCGCTCCGGTAGTCCTGGTTGCGGAGGAAGGTCAGCAGCGCCAGGCCCGGCAAGAGGACGCCAAGAGCCCACCATCCGCGCTGCCTGGCCAGCGCATAAACTCCCAGGACGGTTCCGGTGATGATCGCCGCCAAGGGCAGGTACATGCGATGTTCGGCCATGGTTTGTGCAACGAGGGGGATCACGCTGGAGCTGGGGGCGAGAATCACAAAAAACCATGCGCCGAGAAAACCGATCGGCGGGCAGCGCACCACCGCGACGATCGTCCCCGCCAGGAGCAGCCCCAAAAAACCGGCCTGCCACCACACCTCGGAAAAACTCCGTATCACCCCGGTCCCATAGTCGACCACCAACGGATGCGGCCAGATGGACAGGAACAGGTAATGCACGACGGCCTGGCACTGCGTCAGCCCATATTCCCAAGGCGTCACGCCCAGCCCGAAGCCGGCGGCTTTGCCGCGGGCGCCTTCGGATTTCAAGACCAGGCAACCGAGGAGCAGCCAGGTGCCCGCCAAAGACAAATGCATTCGTTTGTGCCGCCGCCACGCCTCGCGAAACGATCCCGCAATGAAGGTTCGATCGTAGAGGAATATCATGATGGGCGCCACGGCCATGGTTTCCTTGGTCGCCATCCCGAGCAGGCAGGCGGCGACGGAGACCGTCGCCCAAAGTCCGGAGCTGAGAGTCGAGGGCTGAGAGCTGGGAGCTGACTTACTTCTGGACTCTGGACCCTGAACTCTTAGCTGCTGACTTTCTCCTTCCGTCCTGCGGATGAAGCCATACAGGGTCAGCAAAAGAAAGAGCGAGGCGAGCGATTCTGTCCGTTGCACGACGCAGGTGACCGTCTCGGTTTGCAGTGGATGTACGAGCCAAAGTCCCGCGGTGAGAAAGGCCAGGGGCAGGGCGGCGGAACCAAAGCGTGCCCGCAGGCATGGCTGGAGGAGCGTTCGCCGCACAATGCCGAACAGTGTCAGCCCTGCCAAAATATGGATGGCAAGATTGGCGAGATGGTAGCTCCAGACCGAAGTTCCGCTGATGGCGTAATTTATGCCCAGGGAAAAATTTGCCACCGGCCGGCCGAACGTGCCGCCATGGGACGGCGGACTGAATGCGGTCGAAAGATCCCGGATGGTGGGATTGTCCAGGACGGCCGGCAGGTCATCGAAAAAAAATGGGACGGAGAAGCTATTGCTGTAAGCCGCCAGGGCCAGCACAGCCAAGGCCGCGACAGCGGCCGCGAAGAGCCATGGGGATGAAGACAAATTGTCATTCCCTGGTTTAAAATTGGATTTTGCCCGCCGGTCTGCCGACATGTGGCAGGGTTTGCCCGAGCGGAGTGGGCTGGTCAAGGTCTGGAACATCCGGTCAGCCGAACTTTACGACAAAAATCAGCGCTGCGGCTACGAGGGCAAACGGCACCAAGATCGTTCCGTGCCGCCACTTGGCGGCGTAGCCGGCCAGGCACGTCGCCAGCAATGCGGCCAGCACGACATTGGCCCACCACTGCACCCTGAATGCCGCCGGCCAATAGGCACCCGGCACTTTCACGAATGCGCCGATCAGCCACTGGATCACCGCCAGGATGAGGGCCGCCGCGTGGTTGAAAAGCACGCTGGCCGGCAGCAATCCGGCGATTCCACACAGTAGTGAAACAAAGCCGGCAAAAATCGCGAACGACGCCAGCGGGATGAGCACAAGGTTGGCCGCCAGCGCGCCCGGCGTGAACAGCCGGAAAAATGCGATCCCGGTCACCGCCGCGACCAGCGCGGTCGCCACGCCCAGCCCGAGTGTCGCGGATATTTTTTCGAGCGAAGCCACGGCCAGACGCTGCCGCCAGGTCAGTGACACTTTCGGCAGGTCGGGAAAGAGTTTCCACTTTTCCCGCAGCATCTCGCCCAGTGGCAATCCCAGCAGCAGCAACGTCGCCACGACGCAGTAACTCATCTGGAAGCTGGCCGAGAAAAGCTGCATGGGTTGCGCCAGCAGCACGACGAAGGCCGAGGCCACCAGCGCCGCGAGCGGGTTGCCCGGCCATTGCAGCACGAAGGCCGCCTGCATGAAAACCACCATCACGAGCGCGCGTCCCGCCGAGGGACTTGCCCCCGTGATGTCCACGTAGAGCCACAACGTGGCCGTGCCCACGGCAACCCGCGCCCATCGCGGCAGCCGCAGCAGGGCGAGCAACGCTTGGAGACAGGATGCGATCACGCCGATGTGCAGGCCGCTGATCGCGAAAAAATGCATCGTGCCGCTTTGCATGAACAAGGTTTTTTGCCCGCTGCCCAACTCGTGTTTTTGGCTGAGCATCATCGCGCGCAGGATGCCCGCCAGTTCCGGCCGTTTGGCCGCAATCCCTGCGCCGAGGATCGTTGAAAAATTTTCCTGCGCCCGCGCGCAAAACCGATAATAAGCCCCGGCAGGTTTTTCCCCGGCGAGCAGGCGGCCGCGCGTGAATTTGAAACCCAGGGCAGTGTTGGCGAGATACTCGTCGAACGAGTCCGTGGCCGGATGCCGCGGCACGGCTTGAATCAGCCCGGCGGCCGACACCACCGCCGAGCGCAGTGGAGCATCTGTACCCTTTGGCCGCGCCAGCGAGAAATAGACGCGCTGCCCGGCCAGTTCTTCGAGCGGGGAATCCGCATGCACGATGACGGCGAGCCCATTCGTCCTTTTTGGATTAACGGCTGCAAAAACGTGCTCCACGCGCAACCGCAGCCGTGCTTCGCGCGGTGGCAATGCGTCCCATCCCGGCAACCGTCGCGCGTGCAGGGCATAATCTGCCAGGCCGGCGAGGAGCATGGTGGTGCCGAGCGCCGCGCCCCACGCGCCCCGGTTTCGCTTGGCCAGAAAAATTGCCGCAAACCCCGCGCCCAGCGCGCCCGTGAGCAGCCAGGCCGATGCCGGGGTCGCATCGACCAGACGGCCCAGGCTGATGCCGGCGAGAAAGGGCAGCAGCAGCCACAGGAGCGGGGCGCGGTGTCCGAGGCAGCGGCTGGTCATGGCTTTGGAATTCACGGCTATTTTTCACTCATCGACGCTGATCGAAAAACGGGCTTTATGGGGACGTGCCTTCAAAAAGTCTGTCATTCTGGGCGCAGCGAAGAATCCAATTTGATCTTGCTCACAGAGTCGCACTGGATTCTTCGCTGTGCCCAGAATGACAGGAAAAGACATGCGTTGAAGGCACCTCCCCATAATAGCAGTTAAAAATGACCTCCGCCGACCAAGGCTCTTTATTTGAAGATTCCACCGCCGTGCCGCCTTCGCCCTTGCGCGCGTCCGAATCATCGCCGGTGAGGCCCGCCGTCGCTGAAGCTAAGGCGGACAAGCCCGCCTTCCAGCCGCTGGCGGCGCGGATGCGTCCGCGGGCGCTGGGCGAAATCGTCGGACAGGAACACCTGCTGAAACCGGGCAGCCTTTTGCCGCGGCTTATTGCCACGAACCGTTTTGGTTCGATTATTTTTTATGGCCCGCCGGGCAGCGGAAAAACTTCATTCGCCGAAGTCATCGCCCGCGAGACCAGGGCCCGCTTTGTGCGTGTCAACGCCGTCATGTCCAACGTCGCGGAGTTGCGCGACATCCTGGCCACTGCGCGCCGCCTGCCCGAGGCGGGCACGATCCTGTTCATCGACGAACTGCACCGTTTCAACAAGTCGCAGCAGGACCTGCTCCTGCCCGACGTCGAGGAGGGCAGCGTGCGCCTGGTTGGCGCGACCACGCACAATCCCGGTTTTTACGTCAATCCGCCGCTGCTTTCGCGCAGCCATCTTTTCCGCCTGGAGCCACTGTCCACCACGGCCATTGCCGGTGTGTTGCGCCAGGCCCTCCTCGATGTTGAACGCGGCCTCGGCGCCCGCGCCGTCACGGCCGGTGAAAAGATTTTGTCCGATCTTGCCGTGCTGTGCGACGGCGATCTGCGCCGGGCGTTGAACGCCCTCGAAGTCATCGTGCTCAGCCTGCCCGAGCGCGCGGTCTTGACCGCGGCCGAGATCGAGTCATTCGCGCGGGAGCGCCGCATCCGTTATGACGCCGATGAGGACGAGCACTACGACACCATTTCCGCCTTCATCAAAAGCTGCCGCGGAAGCGACCCCGACGCCGCGATGTACTGGCTGGCAAAAATGCTCGCCGGCGGCGAGGACCCGCGCTTCATCGCGCGGCGGCTCGTCATTCTCGCGAGCGAGGATGTCGGCCTCGCCGACCCGCAAGCGCTGCCGCTGGCCGTGGCGGCGCACCATGCGGTCGATTTCATCGGCCTGCCGGAGGCGGAACTGACGCTGGCGCACGCGACGCTCTACATTGCGACGGCGCCGAAAAGCAATTCCGCCACGCTCGCGCTGGGTGCGGCGCACCGCGCGCTGAAGGAACAGCCGGTGCAAGGCGTGCCGGTTCATCTCCGGGACAAAGGCGGGCAGGCGAACAAGCGCGCCGGCCACGGCAAGGGCTATCGCTATTCACATGATTTTCCCGAGGCCATCTCCGGCCAGGATTATCTCGAAAAGCCGCTCGCGCTCTACGCGCCGAAAACCGCCGGCTGGGAGGCGAAGATCGCCGAACGCCTCGCCCGCTGGCAGGCGCTCAAGGCTCAGATCGGGCCCGGAAATTTTCCGGGGACGCCCAAGAAAGGGTGAACGGTCACAATCCTTGCGGCCTTAAAGCCCCAGCCCGGGAATAAAGGTGTGTTTTGGAAATAAAACGTGATGTCGCTTTATTTCCAAAATACACCCTAGTTGCAAAGTTCGCGTAAAATCTCATGCGCCGCATGACAGCACTTGCGGCGCGACGGCTTGGGCCTAAACTAACCGGTATGAAACTCCGCGCGCTGTTTGTTAAATCCCTGTTCCTGGCCATTTCGCTCAGCATCACCGGGCCGCTGCTGGCCCAATATATGTCTGGATCCACGCCCGCCCCAAATTCATCCGATGAAACCAAACCCCCGGCGGCCAAGGTAAAACACGAAATCCCTGGCATTACCATCCCGCGCGCCAACGGTGGTTTTCTCGGGCTTGAAATCGACAGCAATAGCAATTTCAAGCTGTCGTTTTACGATAAGGACAAAGCTCCCGTCGCGGTCGATCTCCCCCTCGCAACCATTCGCTGGCATGACAGCAAAACGACGAGCAAGGAATTCGTCGCACTTAATCCGGGTGGCGACGGGACATGCCTGACTTCGGACAGAATCATCCGCCGGCCTTGGATGTTCAAGCTCACCATCTTGCTGTATGCCGCAGGCAGCAATGACCCGGCTGAGAGTTACACCCTCGATTATAACGGGTGAATTTTGCGCGGGCGGCCGAGCCCTAAAGCCGCTGCATGCCCACCGCAATGTCGAGTTTGTCCGTGCGGGTTCCCTTGAACACCCCGCGGGTGGGTGTGCAATCGTGGTAATCGCGGCCGCAGCCGACCTTTACGTGCCGCTCGCCGGCCACGCAGTTGTTTGTCGGGTCGAGCGGATACCAGAAACCGCCGGGCAGAAAGACCTCGACCCACGCATGGCTTTCGCTCGCGCCGATGAGCCGGGGCGTGCGCCGCGCGTGGGCCACGCCGTTTTCCGCCGCCAGTCGCTGGCTTTCCGTCTCGATGTAGCCGGTGACATAGCGCGCGGGGATCTCCGCTGAGCGCAGCACGGCGATCATGATCTGCGCAAAATCCTGGCAGACGCCCGCGCGGGTCTTGAGCACGCTGGCGATGGGGGTGTCGATGGTTGTGGTGTTGGCTGCGTAGCGGAAATTTTCATGCAGCCAGGCGAGGAAACGCTGCAAGCTTTCACCCAGCGCATCGCGCGGGCGGAAAAACTGCCGGGCCAGCGCCTGTACCGGCGCGGAAAGCGGGATGGCCGGCGAGGGCCGGAGAAACTCAAAAAGCTGTAGTCGCCCGGCGTGATTGAGATGGCGCGCGTCGGACACGGTGAAATTGAGCGCGACTATGGGCGGCTCGCGAAAGAAGGTTTCCACTTCCGTGTGGCTTTCGAGCGTGAGATCCCGATGGCGTTGCACGACGGAAAACGTCTCTACGGCGTTGCCGAAGTAGTCGGTGTAGGCGTGGATGCTGCAGGCCGGCGAGGTGACGAGCCGGCGGGTGAGCAGCTTTTGCCGCTCATCGCTCACCGGGGTGAGGCGCGCCTCCATGAACGACTCGCTGGCGGTGCCGGCGTAACGATAGCGCGTAAGATGGCGGATGCGGAAACGCATGGTGGCGTCAGTTTTCGAAAGGCGCCCGCGCTTGTGGGGGGAAGGTTGGGCGATGTTGCGGAAGCGTTGGCACAGCGGAAACCGAAATGAAAAACGCGCCGCCGCCCGCTGGCAACCGGAGAAACTGGGATATCCAACGCTGAACGTCGAACGGGCTGCCACTGGCCAACGACCAATGACTAAGGACCCAGGACCAATGACCACCCTTGTTGACAGCGGGCGGCCTTCCCGCGATTTTTATCGTTCTGCCATGAACTCTGCTGCCTCCACGCCTTTTGATTCGGTCGATTCCGCGATCCAGGAGATCGCCGAAGGCAGGCTCGTCATCGTGACCGACGACGAAAGCCGCGAAAACGAGGGGGACCTCATCATGGCCGCCGCCAAGGTCACGCCGGAAAAGGTCAACATGATGATCCGCTACGGCAGCGGCATCGTCTGCGTGCCCACGGTCGAGCCACAGCTCCGCCGGCTCGGCCTCGGGCCGATGGTCGCGCAGAACCGCGAATCCAAACGCACCGATTTCACCGTGAGTGTCGACGCCGCCGAAGGCATCACCACCGGCATCAGCGCCTCCGACCGCACGCAGACCATCCGCATCCTCGCCGACCCGCAGGCGCGGCCCGAGCAGCTCGTGCAGCCCGGCCACGTGTTCCCGCTGCGGTCCCGGCCCGGTGGCGTGCTCGAGCGCGCCGGCCACACGGAAGCCGCGGTGGATCTGGCCATTCTCGCCGGCCTGCAGCCGGGCGGCGTGCTCTGCGAACTCGTCAACGACGATGGCACGGTCCAGCGCACGCCCGAGCTCGCTGAGTTCAAGAAAAAATTTGGCCTCAAGATGATCTCCATCGCCCAGCTCATCGAGCACCGCGCCAAGCGTGACCGGCTGGTTGAACTCGTCTGCGTCCGGCCGTTTCCCTCGGATTTCGGCGAGTTCACGCTGCATGTCTTTCGCGGCAAACTCGACGGCCGCCACCACCTCGCGTTCGTCATGGGCCGGCTCGGCCCCGAGCCCACGCTGGTGCGCGTGCACGGCGAAAATCTGCTCAGCGACATTTTTCGCGCCAAGGGCATGGACAGCCACCATTCGCTCTTCGCCTCGCTCGAGGCCGTGGCCCGCGCGCAGCACGGCGTCATTCTCTACATCGAGCGGCCCGATGGCGGCTGCGAGGTTCTCGACCGGCTTGAACCGAAGGACGGCCCGGCCAAGGGGCCGCCCTGCGTTCCTCCGCCCCCGAACTTTCGTGATTACGGTACCGGCGCGCAAATCCTCGCCGCCCTTGGTCTCCGCAAAATCCGCCTGCTCTCCGGCACCGCGCGTCGCGTCGTCGGCCTCGACGGCTACGGCCTCGAGATTGTCGAGCAGGTGCCCCTCTGAAAATCACGGATTGCGGATTTCTGCAATTTTCGCCTTCAGTCCTTCAGCCTTTCCCATGAGCCTCGCTTCACCTTCCTCCTCCGCCATCGACGGCGCCGCGTTTCGTATCGGCATCGCGGCGGCGCGTTTCAACGAAAAACTCGTGGATGGTCTCCTGCTCCAGGTGCGCGCGCACCTGCAGGCCGCGGGTGTGCGGACGAAAAAACTTATCGTCGTGCGCGTGCCCGGCTCCAACGAGCTGCCCGCCGCCGTGCAGCTGCTCGCACATAGTGGAAAATTCGACGCGCTCATTGCTCTTGGCGTGCTCATCCGCGGCGATACGCTGCACTTCGAGTTTATCGCCGATGCCGCCACCCATGCCCTCCAGCGCGTGGCGCTCGATGCCAGCATCCCGGTGATCAACGGAATCATCGTCGCGGAAAATTCCGCCCAGGCCGAGGCACGCTGCCTGGGCAAGATCGGCCGCGGCGCCGAATTTGCCCACGCCGCCCTTGAAATGGCCGCACTCAAACGAAGCTTTAAAAAATGATTTTACACCAAGATCGCAAAGCTCGCGAAGACCCACTCATGAAGCCTATCCGCTTTTATTCCTGCCCACGCGCCGTCCTTCGCGTTCTTTGCGACCTTGGTGTGAAAACGCATTTCTCTTCTTCCCGATGAGCAAAGCCCAATTTGCCCAGCGCCGGCCCAGCCGCATCGCGGCCATGCAATATCTCTTTGCGTGGAGCCTTAACCAGCCGGCGAACCTGGCCAATGACCTGGAGCAGTTCTTCAAGGGACTGGAAGAGCCACGCGAAAGCTACGCCTTCGGCGAGGAACTCATCCACGGCGTCCTCGGGCACATCGACGACATCGACTCGCACATCCGCGGTCTCGCGCACAACTGGGAGTTCGCCCGCATCGCCAAGATCGACCTCGCCATCCTGCGCCTGGCGATTTTCGAAATGCTGTATCGCAAGGACATTCCGCCCGTCGTCTCCATCAACGAGGCGATCGATCTCTCGAAGGAATTTTCCAACGCGGATGCCAAGCGCTTCATCAACGGCATCCTCGACCGGCTGAAGGACCAGCTCGGCCGCGATTCGCGCAAGGCGACGGAGGAATGATTTTATCGACCACGGATTACACCGATGAGCACGGATGATTTTACTGTCATTCCGGGCCGAGCGAGGAATCTCGGTTTTTGCCAGTGTCTGGCGGAGATTCCTCGCTCGGCTCGGAATGACAGACCAATCCTGCCTTCATCCGTGTTTATCCGTGGTTAAAACTTCCAATGTTCAGTCTCTTCAAGAAATTCAAAGCCGGCCTGGCCAAGACCGTCGCCGCGATCGCCGAGAAAACCCACGGACTTTTTGGCGGCCAGGCGCTCGACACCTCGTCGCTTGCTGCGCTTGAGGAAGCGCTCTACACCGCCGACTTCGGCGTCGAGACGACCGCGGAAATCCTCGGCGAAATCAAGACCGCCGCAAAAAAGGACAAGGCCCTGCGCGGCGCGGATGCCGCGGCCATCGGCGCCGCTGTCCTCCGCCGCGTGCTCGCCGGCAGCGAGGGCGTGCTCGAACATAATGTGGGTCGGGTGCCCCCACCCGACAACTCGCGGGGTGAGGGCACCCCGCCCACACCAACATCAACAGCCAATCCCACCGTCATCTGTCTCATCGGCGTCAACGGCTCCGGCAAGACCACCACCGCGGCCAAGCTCGCGTGGCGGCTGAAGCAGGACGGCCGCAGCGTGCTGCTCGCCGCGGGCGACACGTTTCGCGCCGCCGCGGTCGAACAACTCAAGACCTGGGCGCTGCGCCTCGAGCTGGAAATCGTCGCCAGCCACACCGGCGCGGACGCCGCGGCGGTGGCCTTCGACGCATGGCGGGCGGCAAAGGCGCGCGGGCATGATTACCTGATCGTGGACACCGCCGGGCGTCTGCACACGAAGAGCAACCTCATGGAGGAACTGGCGAAAATCCGGCGCGTGCTGAAGAAAAACGATCCCGCCGCGCCGCACCACGCGTGGCTGGTCATCGACGGCTCGATCGGCAGCAATTCCATCGAACAAGCCCGCGTGTTCCACAAGAATTTCGGCCTGACCGGCCTCGTCGTCACCAAGCTCGACGGCACCTCGCGCGGCGGCGCGATCGTCGGCATCTGGCGCGAATTGAAGCTGCCGATTTATTTCCTCGGCCTCGGCGAGCAGGCGGAAGACCTGCAGCCCTTCAGCGTGGATAATTACGCGAAAGCCGTCTTCGGCCTCGACGCTTAGGGTGTGGATCAATGTTGATTTGACCACTGATTAAACGGATGAGCATGGATAAGCCAGTCGTGTCTTCCGAG
>Ga0210402_10003170_pt1 | contig 15570 bp, 13 predicted proteins | sample IncBWC7MmetaG_FD_161055 | JGI IMG/M metagenome (GOLD analysis project Ga0210402, IMG submission 161055) | Forest soil microbial communities from Barre Woods Harvard Forest LTER site, Petersham, Massachusetts, United States - Inc-BW-C-7-M | ecosystem: Environmental > Terrestrial > Soil >...
CAAGCTGCTCGCCACGCCGGAACTCAATGACCAGCGCAGCGCCACCGTGCTGTATGTGTTCGGCTTGTAAGCTGCGAGCTGAATTGTAGGGTGGGTTGAGCCAGCGGGTCCGGCCTTCGGCCGTCCAGATGATAAACTCCGCGAAACCCACCTTCAGCGGGGCGATGGGTTTCGCTGCGCTCAACCCATCCTACGTCGTCGGGATTAATACGACCTTGGGAGGCCGAGCACATGCTCGGCCAGAAAGCTCAGGATCAAATTCGTCGAAATCGGCGCCACCTGATAGAGCCGTGTTTCGCGGAATTTGCGTTCGATGTCATATTCCTCGGCGAAACCGAAGCCGCCATGGGTCTGGATACAGGCGTCGGCGGCCGCCCAGGATGCGTCGGCCGCCAGCAGTTTCGCCATGTTTGCCTCGGCGCCGCAGTTCATGTCGGCCTCGAACAATGCGGCCGCCTTGTGCACCATCAGCTCGGCGGCGCGCATCTGCGCGTAGGCCCTGGCTAGCGGAAACTGGATGCCCTGGTTCTTGCCGATCGGGCGATCGAATACGACCCGCTCCTTGGCATAATCAGCGGCTTTTTCGATGAACCACTTCGCGTCGCCTATACATTCCGCCGCGATGAGAATGCGCTCCGCGTTCATGCCGGACAGGATGTAACGAAAGCCCTTGCCTTCCTCGCCGACCAGGTTCTCGGCCGGAATGTGTACGTTGTCGAAGAACACCTCGGTGGTGGAGTGGTTCATCATGGTGCGGATCGGCCGGATGGTGAGCCCGGCGTCCTTGGCGATCCGCATGTCGAGAATAAAAACCGAAAGGCCGTCGGTTCGCTTGGCGACCTGATGTTTTGGCGTAGTGCGGGCCAGCAGTAGCATGAGGTCGGAATATTCGGAGCGAGAGGTCCAAATCTTCTGGCCGTTGACGATGTAATGACCGTCCTCGCGCCGTGCGAAGGTCTTGATCGAGGACGTATCGGTGCCGCTCGAAGGCTCCGTTACGCCGAACGCCTGCAGACGCAGTTCGCCGGATGCAATTTCCGGCAAGTATTTCCGCTTCTGCTCGGCGCTGCCGTGCCGCAGCAGGGCGCCCATAATGTACATCTGTGCGTGGCAGGCCGCCCCATTACAGCCTGCCCGCTGGATTTCCTCGACGATCGCAGCCGCGGCCGACAGCGGCAGGCCCGAGCCGCCGAACTCCTCCGGGATGAGGGCCGACAAGTAGCCGGCCGCCGTGACGGCCTTTACGAAATCTGCCGGATAAGCCGCCTCGCGATCAAGGCAGCGCCAGTATTCGCCCGGGAATTGGGCGCAAAGCTTGCGCACGCCGGCGCGGATCTCCTGGTGGGGGTCGCCATCCTCGGGGTCAAAATCGATCGGCATCGCTCAAGCCTTCTGCGCCAACACGTGATGGGCGATCTGGGCGCGGGTCCCGATCCAAACGTCGGGATCGCGGGTGGCCGCCTCGACGATCTTTTCATAGTAATAAGCGCCGCGCGGACGACCGAAAATGTGAGCGTGGCACGTGATGTCGATGATCGACAACTCGCCCTTTTCCTTGGCGATCGCGATGTCCTCGTTGAAGGATTCCAGCATCGTTTTCGGGGCGTTGCCATATTTCATGAACGGCATGTCGTTGACGTCGGTTCCGAGCGGAATGGCGACGATCTGGCCGTTTCCGAAGGTCTGCACATAGGGCAGGTCGTCGTCGAACACGTCGCCGTACCAGCAGTAGCCGGCCTCGACGAGGAGCCGCGGCGTTTCGGCCCGCGACGTGCCGCGCGGACTGAGCCAGCCTTCGATCTTGCGGCCGGATGCCTTCTCCAGCAGCGCCGTACAACGCGCGATGTTCTTTCGTTCGTCCTCGTCGGACAACAGCGCCGGAATGACGTCCATGGCATAGGAATGGGACAGCACTTCGTGGCCCGCATCCGCGATGGCGCGGACGGTCTCGGGCGCCCGCTCGGCGATCACCGCATTGACCATGACGCTCGCGACCGCCCGGTGATGCTGGAAGCCGTCGAGCAGACGATAGATGCCGCGCTTGACCCCATACGCCGCCCACGAGATCGCCATGGTGTCGAGAACGCCCGGCGGCAGCGGGTTTCCCATCGGGCTGATGCCGGGCGCCTTGCCGTCCGACCATGCTTCCAGGCAGACGTTGAAGACGACGGCGATTCGTTTGCCGTTGGGCCATAGCCAGTTCACCGGCTTCTTCATGCTGCGCCGCGCTCCTCGGTTCTTCCCGGGCCACGTCATATCAGTTGCCGTAGGGTGGGCAAAGGTTCATGGCTGCCCCCCTCGTACGCCTTTGCCCATCTGCGGGTTCATGATAGGAACGCGTTGGGAGTGTGAGAAACAATTCGATCCTCATTCTCTGCGGAGCCTTCATGCGCGTCGGATCGATCGTAATCGATACTGCCAATCCCACCGCGGCGGCGCGGCCTTGGTACGAGGTCGTGCAGCAGACCCTGAAACGTAACGAGGTGAAGCTCGTCACCTACGTGCCGGACAAGGTGTTCACGCCGCTCATCAAGAGCCTTCACGCCGACGCGGATTTTCTGACGTTTGCGACCGCGCGCGAGGAGGAGGCGCTCGGCATCGTGTCCGGCGCATGGATGGGCGGGCGCCGCGGGGCAGTGCTGATGCAGACCTCGGGTTTCGGCACAATACCGAACGTATTGGCGTCGCTCGTTGTGCCCTATCAGGTGCCGGCCATCATGTTCGTGTCGGAGCGCGGCACGCTCGGAGAATTCAATCTCGGCCAGGCGCTGGTGTGCCGCACCATGCGGCCGGTGCTGGAGTCGCTCGCGGTCGAAACCCACACCATTACGCGCCATGACGAACTCGAGTTCATCGTCGACCGCTCGATCAAGCAGGCAGTGGCGACCCAGGCTGCTGTCACGTTTATTTTGTCGCCATTGCTCACGGGCGGCAAAGTGTTCGAAGCCTAGAGAGCGTTCCAATGAGATCGAATCACCTCTCCGCTGTCATGCCCGCGCTTGTCGCGGGCATCCACGTCTTTCTTGCCGCGCTTCAGCCAGCAAAATATGGATGGCCGGGACAAGCTCGGCTATGACTTCGGAAAAGTGGGTTCAATATGGCCGGAACGCGGCCTAGTTCAACGAACTGAGATTGCCCGATGTCCAACGCTGTTTCCGCCGTTGCCAGCTACGACAACGCCAAGGTGGTGAACCGTTTCGACCTGACCAAGCGACTCGTTGCGAGGCTCAAGAACGAAGAAGCTGTGATTGGCGGCATCGGCAACACCAATTTCGATCTGTGGTCGGCCGGACATCGCCCGCAGAACTTCTACATGCTGGGCAGCATGGGCCTCGCCATCCCGATCGCGTTCGGCGTGGCGCTAGCGCAGCCGCAGCGGCATGTCATTGCGCTCGAAGGCGACGGCTCGCTGCTCATGCAACTCGGCTGCCTCGTCACCATCGCGGCCCAGCAGCCGAAAAACCTCACCATCGTGATCATGGACAACGGCCTCTACCAGATCACCGGAGGCCAGCCGACTCCGGCGGCCGGGACTGCCGACTATGTGGCGCTCGCCCGCGCGGCGGGATTGAGCAAGTGTGCCTGGGCGGGCGATGAGGAGGATTTCGACAGGCTCATCGACGCCGCGCTCGCCGAGGGCGGCCCGACCTTCATCGCGGCCCGCATCGACGACAAGCCGGGCGTCGGCACCACCGACCGCGACCCGGTGCAGATCCGCGAGCGGTTCATGGCGGGGCTTGGCGTGCGGAAAAGACTCTGACCCGTAGCCCGGATGGAGCGAAGCGTAATCCGGGAACATCCTTCCCGTATTGACAGGGCGCTCCCGGATTACGCTTCGCTCCATCCGGGCTACGAGCCGGCGACAGCGCGCGCAGCCTCACGCCGCAATCTTCACGTATTCGAAATCCCCCGGCTTGTTATCGATGCCCACTTTGGGGGGCGCGATCCAGCCAGCGAATTCCCCCGGCTCTCGTACCGGCTCCATCAACTCGGCAATGAAGTCGCCATCGGCCTGCGACGGCAGCCAGTGGTCGTTCCGCTGCTTCCTGGCCACGGAATCGATGAGTTCGCCGTAGGGCGTCGCGTGGACATCGCGAAATTCCCCGATCTGGCGATGGAACGCCACATGGGGAAGCCGCAATCGGAAAGCGACGCCGGCTTTCTCGATGATCTTGTTCCAGCGCTCGACGCTCTTTGCGCAATCCGCCGCATAATCGTCGCGCAGGCGCATGTTCAGGGCGGTCAGCGCCGGCTCGTCCACGCGTTTGATCTCGCCGCCGACGAGCTTGAGCACCGGATAGGTCGCGCTTTCAAGCCGGTGATCGTCGTCGATCCTGGTCTCGTGGAAACGCCCCTTGAGGCCGGCGTTGAACGCATTCGCCGCGTTGGTGGAGACTTCGGACCCGAACAGGTCGAGGGAGAGCGAGTAGTGCAGATTGAGCTTCTTCTGAATGGTCGGCAGGTCGATAACGCCGAGCGCGCGTACCTCTTCGATCTTGCCCGGGTCCTCGATACCGGCGGCCGTCATGGCCTCGCAGGTCCGCTGGATGACGCGGCCGATGCCGGTCTCGCCCACGAACATGTGGTGGGCTTCCTCCGTGAGCATGAATCGGCAGGTGCGCGACAGCGGATCGAATCCCGATTGGGCAAGGCTTTCGAGCTGCATCTTGCCGTCGCGATCCGTGAAGGTGGTGAACATGAAGAAGGAGAGCCAATCGGGCGTCTGTTCGTTGAAGGCCCCCAACATGCGCGGAGCGTCGGCGCTGCCCGAGCGTCGGCGCAGCAACTCGTCGGCTTCCTCGCGCCCGTCGCGGCCAAAATACTTGTGCAGGAGATAGACCATTGCCCACAGGTGGCGACCTTCCTCGACGTTGACCTGAAACAGGTTGCGCAGGTCGTAGAGCGACGGCGCGGTCTTGCCGAGATGACGCTGCTGCTCGACGGACGCCGGCTCGGTATCGCCCTGGATCACGATCAGGCGGCGCAGCATGGCCCGATACTCTCCGGGCACGTCCTGCCAGGCCGGCTCACCAAGGTGATGCCCGAACGGAATGGTCCGGTTGTCCTCGTGGGGCGCGAGCAAGATGCCCCAGCGATATTCGGGCATCTTCACATAGTCGAATTTCGCCCAGCCTTTCTGGTCCACCGACACCGCGGTGCGCAGATAGACAAGCGACTCCTGGAACCCTTCGGGCCCCATGTCCTGCCACCAGTCGAGATAGCCGGGGTGCCAGCCCTCGAGCGCCCGCAGGATGCGACGGTCCTCGGTGAGCCCGACATTGTTCGGAATCTTGGTCGAATAGTCGACGTTTATGAGATCCATGGAAGCCTCCGGTTGTTGTTCTTCTCGTTCACGTCCGTCTTGTGTCGAATTCCGGTTTGCGGCCGGTGCCGTAGCGGGACAGTGCACCGGCCTCGCCGGTCGCATTCGGCCGCTGGAATATCCAGTTCTGCCAAGCGGTGAGGCGGGCGAAGATCTTGGTTTCCATCGTTTCCGGGCCGCCAAAGCGCAGATTGGCTTCAAGTCCAGTCAGGCTGTCGGGCGAAAAGCTGGCTCGCTCCTCCAGAAAGAGGCGGATCTCATCGGCCCAGTCGATGTCGTCGAGCGCGAAGGTGACGAGGCCGAGCGCTTCGGCGGCCCTCGCATCCAGCGACTGGTCGATCGCGCGACGCGCCTTGTCGTGGGCCTCGGGCTCGCCGAGAAAGCGCGTGCGCAACCGGTCGAGGCCGTTGCTCATCGCGAGTGTCCCGGACAGATTGGCGTCTCCGAGCATGATCACTGCCGGTGGCCGGTTATCTCCGTCGGGATTGCCGATCAGCATGTAGGAACGGTCCGCCGCGAACACGATCTCGGCGAGCGTGCCCGCGAAACACGAGCCGGGCTCGATGAGCGCGACCAGCGAGCGCGAGGTGAGATCGATGCGCTTGAGCACGCGTTTCCATTTGAGACGGATTTCGCGTGCCAGCCAGTGCCCGGCCTGCCGGTCAAGAAAGATGTCGTAGTCGAGAACGGTTTGCGGCTCGCCCTCGGATTTGAAGACGATAGCGGCCATGTCGAGTTCGTTAAGCCGGATGTCCAGGATGGCGTCGTCCAGTTCGCGCGCGAGCCGCAGCGGCCAGAACGCCGCGCTTTGGCGCACCATCTCTTCAGATGACGCCGGCGGCGGCGTTTCGGGGCCACGCAACGTTATGGCGGCAACCCGAGCAGCGCGATCGAATGCAACCGAAACGTATTTGTATTCGCGGCGATCCAGGCTGACTTTGCGTTCCAATGGCGTCAGCGCGACGCCCGCCCCCTCCCTACCCTCCCCCGCAAGCGGGGGAGGGTAGGGAGGGGGGTGCTCGGCGTCGCCGGCGAATTCTCGCGAGCGCGCTGCGATGACGTCCTCAAGCCGCGAGGAGGGCGCCACCTCATCGACCAGGCGCCATTCGACAGCGCGTTTGCCCTTGATTCCTTCTTCGGTGGTGCAAAAAAAATCCGCCCGGTCGCGTCGCACTTTGCGCTTGTCGGTGATGCGGGTGAGCCCGCCGGTGCCCGGCAGCACGGCGAGTAACGACACCTCGGGCAGCGACACCGATGACGAGCCGTCGTCGACCAAAATGATGTGGTCGGCCGCAAGCGCAAGTTCGTAGCCGCCGCCGGCCGCAGTCCCGTTGATCACGCAGACAGTGCGCACGCCGGATCCGGCGCTCGCGTCTTCGATCGCATTGCGGGTCTCGTTGGTGAACTTGCAGAAATTGACCTTGTGGGCGTGGCTTGCGCCGGCCAGCATCCTGATGTTGGCTCCGGCGCAGAAGACGCGTGGTTTGCCGGATCGCAGCAGCACCACCCGGACCTCAGGATGCTCGAACCGGATGCGTTCGAACGCGTCAGCAAGTTCGATGTCGACGCCGAGATCGTAGGAGTTGAGCTTGAGATCGTAGCCCGCAAACAGCCCGCCCTTCTCGTCGACGTCCAGCACCAGGGTCGCAACATTGCCGTCGACGCGGAGCTTCCAATGGCGATAGCGCGACGGATCGGTGGAAAAGTCGATCCGCGCCGATCCGTTGGCGAGCTTTTGTCCGGTCTGGGCCATTGACATCTCCGACTCGGGGCGCGCGACGGCTTGCCGGGTCAAGTGCCGCAATGAAGGGTCATGCGTTGTGATCTACGACGCTGTCATTGCGATCTATGACCTTGTCATTCTATTTGCAATCGTGCGGCAAAATCGACAATCGCCGCCATCGTGGCGTCCGGCGCCTCACGATGCGGAATGTGCCGGATCCCTTCGAGGACCACGGCTTCCACCGGACAATAGCACACCTCCTTGGCGACCTCGATCTGCCGCAGCGTGCCGTATTGGTCATCTGCGCCTTGGACGATGAGGATCGGGACCCGAATATAGGCAAGCTCCTCGGTGATGTCCCACTCTCGGAATGCGGGTTCGAGCCAGGGGCCGCTCCAGCTATAAAATGCATTGTCGGGATCCTGGTGCCACTTTCCGAGCTTCGCGCGCAAATCCGTAGTCTGGTACGCCTCGCGCATGCGGCCGATTTCGGCGACGCCGAATTCCTCCGCAAAGAAATGCGGCGCCAGCAGCACCAGGCCGCGGATGCGATGGTCGGCGGTGCTGCCGGCATAAATCGCAGCGATCGATGCGCCGTCGCTGTGACCCAGCAAAATGCAACGACGCAGCCCGATGGCGTCGAGCACGTGCGGAAGTACCTCGCGCGCCTCCTCGTGCATGAAGGTCACGCGCCGCGGCAACGCCGATGCGCCGGAGCGGCCATAGCCGGCGCGGGAGTAGACGAACACTCCGAGGCCAGTTGCGTCCGCGAGGCGCATCGGGAAGTCGCCCCAGAGCCCGACCGAGCCCAAGCCCTCGTGCAACAGTACGAAAGTCGCGGCTTGGTCCGGACGCGGCCCCACCATTTTGTATTCGAGCCGGTTCGATCCGATCTGGAGGAAGCCGTCATCGGCCAATTTCATGTCGCGCGGCCTTCGAGTATTCTCGGTTAGGTTCATCCCCCTATGCTGTCATCGCCCGGCTCGACCGGGCGATCCAGTAACCACTGATCGGGGATACTGGATTGCCCGGTCGAGCCGGGCAATGACACTTGGGGGACGACTGATTCGAATCCCCCTATATCCCCAGATACCGATGCTGAACATCGGGGGCGGCGGCAAGCTCGCGCGATGTTCCGGACCAGGTTACACGGCCGCGTTCGATGACGTAATGACGGTCCGCAATCTCGAGCAGCGCCTCCACGTTCTTGTCGATAACCAGGATCGACTGGCCGGCCCGTTTCAGCGCCGTCAAGCACCGCCAGATCTCGTCGCGGATCAGCGGCGCCAGACCCTCGGTCGCCTCGTCCAAGATGATGAGCCGCGGATTGGTCATGAGGGCGCGCCCGATCGCCAGCATCTGCTGCTCACCTCCCGATAACTGCCGCGCCATGGTGGCGGCCCGCTCCGCGAGCCGCGGAAATATGGCCTGGACTTTCTCGATCGTCCACGGATCGGCTGTGCCACGACGGTTCGAGGCGGTGGCGAGCAGATTCTCGCGCGTCGTCAGGTTTGGAAATACCTGGCGGCCTTCGGGCACAAGTCCGATGCCACACCGGGCGACGCGGTAAGGCGGCAGACGGCGGATATCGGCGCCATCGAACCGAATCGTTCCCGCCGCGGCGGGCGTCAGCCCCATGATAGTGCGCACCGTCGTAGTCTTGCCCATACCGTTGCGGCCCATAAGGCTCACCATTTCGCCGGCCGGGACGGTGAGCGAAATCCCAAACAGCACCTGGCTGCGGCCATAGCGGGTTTCGATATTCTCGACTTCCAGGAGTGCCGGCCTAACCATGATGGTTCGCTTTCTGGCTGCCGAGATAGGCCCGGCGCACGGCGGCATCGGCCTTGATTTCGTCAGGCGCGCCTGACGCGATGACACGGCCATCAACCAACACTGTGATGCGATCCGCCAGCCGGAACACGGCGTCCATGTCATGCTCGATCAACAGGATCGTCTGCTCCCGTTTGAGTTTGCCCAGGAGCGCAATCATGCGGCTGGATTCGTCGGCGCCCATCCCGGCCATGGGTTCGTCAAGCAGGAACAAGCGCGGGGCGGTTGCCAGCGCCATGGCGATCTCAAGTTGCCGGTGTTCGCCATGGCTGAGATTTGCGCACACCGCATCGGCCCGACTCTCAAGCCCGACGCGGGCGAGAGCGGCGCGCCCCGGACCGCGCAACTTCGCCTCGCTGCGCGCCGGTCGCCAAAAGCGAAACGAATGGCCCGCATGGGCCTGGACCGCCAGCGCGACGTTGTCGAGCACTGTGAGATCGAGAAACAGGGAGGTGATCTGAAACGAGCGCGCAAGACCGAGGGAGCTTCGCCGATGGGTCGGCAAGCGGGTAATATCGCGCCCGTTGAAGAAAATCCGCCCCGCATCGGGGCTGATCTCGCCCGCAAGCTGGCCGATCAGGGTCGATTTGCCGGCGCCGTTCGGGCCGATGATGGCGTGCAATTCGCCTGCCGGAACATCGAGAGAAATACCGTCACAAGCGAGCACGCCACCGAACCGTTTGGTCAGGCTGCGGATCTGCAAAAGCGGATCAGCCACGGCGCAATCCCGCCAGAGCGCCTTCGATGCCGCCGTGGGCGTAGATCACGATGAAGAGCAGCAACGGGCCGACAATGATCTGCCAGTACTCCGTCAACCGCGAGAGTCCCTCCTCCAGCGTGAGGAGCGTCACGGTGCCGATCAGCGGGCCAAACAGTGAACCCATGCCTCCGAGCACGATCATCACGATGAGATCTCCGGAGCGGGTCCAATGCATGACGGCCGGGCTGATGAAATCCGTGTGGTTGGCGAGAAGAGCGCCCGCAAGCCCACACATCATGCCGGCAATCACGAAGCCGGCGAGCCGATAGCGGAAGGTCGGGAAACCGATCGCCTGCATCCGGCGGTCGTTCGACCGCGAGCCCTGGATCACCATTCCGAAGCGCGAATTGACGAGGCGGGAGACGAGCCAGATCGCGGCGACAAGCAACGCGAGGCAAAGATAGTAGAACTGCACCTTTCCGGAGAGGTCGAGCAGGCCGGCGAACTGGCTGCGTCGATAGATCGTGAGCCCGTCGTCGCCGCCATACCGATCGAGGCCGACCGCGACGTAATAAATCATCTGTGCAAAGGCGAGCGTGATCATGATGAAATAGACGCCGCGCGCCCGCAGGCACAGCGCGCCGACCACGAACGCGAACAGCGCGGACGCCCCAATCGCGAGCGGCCACTGCACGAACCCCGACGTTATGCCTTCCCGGGCCAGGATGCCGACCACATAACCGCCGAGGCCCAAATAGGCGGCGTGACCGAAACTTACCATGCCGCCATAGCCGAGAATGAGATTGAGGCTGGTTGCGGCGAGCGCCAGGATGACGATGCGGGTGAACAGGGTGAGCGGGAAGAACTGGCCGGTGGTGACCACGTAGACCGGCAGCAGGGCGAGAAAGACAAACAGCGCGCCGATTACCACATTGCGGGCGGTGAAAAACGCGCTCATTTGCCGGCCGCCGGAAACAAGCCTTGCGGACGCAGGACGAGAACGACGGCCATCAGCAGATAGATCAACATGGATGAGACCGCGGGGGCGAGCGCCGATGCGGCGGCGGGCGTCATTACGAGGCGGAACAACTCCGGCAGGAACGCGCGGCCGACCGTATCGGCCATGCCGACAAAAATCGCCGCGATGAAAGCGCCCCGGATCGAGCCGACGCCGCCGATGATGATCACCACGAGCGCGACGATGAGGATGTTCTCGCCCATGCCGATCTGTGCCGTCAGAATGGGGGCCTGGATCAGTCCGGCGAGACCCGCGAGCGCCGCCCCTACACCGAACACAAACGTGTAGAGCAACTGGATGTTGATGCCGAGCGCGCCGACCATTTCGCGGTTCGACGCTCCGGCACGGATCAACATACCGACGCGTGTGCGCATGATCACGAGGTAGAGCAGCAAAGCGACCGCGAGCGACACCGCGATGATGGCGATCCGGTATGCCGGGTAGTAAACGTCGGGGAGAATCTCGATTGCCCCCCCGAGGTACGGCGGCAGCGCCAGGTTCATGCCTGCCGGCCCCCATACGAGCCGCACCAGCTCATTGAAAAACAGGATCAGGCCGAAGGTGCCGAGTACATGGTCGAGGTGGTCGCGGCCGTAGAGCTTGCGGATCGCGATCAGTTCGGCGGCCATCCCGACCACGAGGGTTGCGACGAGCGCCAGCACGGCGCCGAGAACGAAACTTCCCGTAAGCGCCGCAAAGGTCGCGGCGAAATAGGCACCGAGCATGTAAAACGAACCGTGCGCCAGATTGACGAGGTCCATAATGCCGAACACCAGTGTCAGCCCGGCGGCAAGCAGGAACAGCAGCAATCCGAATTGCAAGCCGTTCAGGCACTGTTCGATGAAGAGGAGCATAAGGGAGTGTTTTCTGAGGCTGGTCCCGCGAGTATCATCCCGGGAATCAGATATCCGCATTGTCGCCTGCGAGGGCGGGCGATCCAGTAACCCGGGCGAGGTCGTCTCGTGTGAGTACATTCATCCATGCGCGGCCTCCTTGGACGGCAGGTTGCGGATGAGAAGAAACGCGCTCGCGCTGGCAAGTGCCGCCAGACCGGCGCCGACCAGCGCGGCGACGTGGGCACTTGAAACGAGTGCGGCGCGCGAACCCTCCTCGGCGAAGACGAACCCGAGGAGCGCGGTCGCGATCAGCCCGCCCATGCGTGCGACCGCGCTGTTGAACCCGGATGCCGCGCCGAGATGATCGGCGTTCACCGAGTTCATCACTGTCGTCGTCAGCGGTGCGACGCACACAGCCATGCCGAGCGCGACCACCAATGTCCCCGGCAGCACTTCGCGCCAGTAATTGGCGCCGGGCATGCCCAAGCGGAGATAGAGCGTGAGCCCGACCGCGACGATGAGCGCGCCAACTCCCAGCGGCAATCGCGCGCCGATCTGAGCAGCGATCCGCCCCATCAGCCGCGATCCGAGCCCGATCAGGATCGGCACCGGCAGCATCGCTGCACCCGCTTGAATCGCGCTGTAGCCTTCAGCGCGGATCAGGACGAACGGCAAGAGCACAATCAGGCCGCCGAGCGCGGCGTAAAGTAAAAAGGTCAGGAGAGTCACACCGACGAATGTAGAGTTCCGCACCAGGAAGAGCGGCACAAGCGCGTTCTCGCCGCGCTTGAGTTCCAGCCAACCGAATGCCCCCATCAGCCCGAAGCCGATCGCTGCGGCGCCATTCGACAACGCCTGGTCGGTGCCGGGCTTTGCCGCCGCAGTCAGCGCCCAGGTGCAAAGCCCCAGCGACGCCGTGCCGAGGAGCGCACCGAGCCAGTCCAGTTGCGCGCCATCCCGGTGATCGCGGCTCTCCGGCACGAAGCGCCACGCCAGCCACGCCGCCGCGAGGCCGACCGGAATGTTGACGAGAAAAATCGCACGCCAGCCTACCGCATCCACCAACCAGCCGCCGATGAGCGGGCCGACGGCGCTTGCGAGGGCGCCGACGCCCGCCCAGGTGCCGATTGCCTGGCCCTTGGCTTCGCCATCGAAACCTGCGCCGAGAAGCGCCAGGCTGTTCGGCATCAGCATCGCGGCCCCGATCCCTTGTGCTGCCCGTCCGGCGAGGATGATCGGGAGCGTGGGCGCGGCTGCGCAAACAAGCGACGCTCCAAGGAATAGGCCGATACCGGTCAGAAATAGACGGCGTCGGCCATAATGGTCGCCAGCCGGGCCGCCCAGGAGGATCAGCGCGGTAAGTGTCAATAGATAGGCGTTGATCAACCAGGCGAGCCCTTCCGGCCCGGCGTGCAGGTCGCGGTCGAGTGCGGGCAGCGCAACATTCATGACCGAGCCGTCGATCAAGGCGAGGCTGGAACCCAGGATCGAGGCGGCGAGCGTGGCGGTCGGATGGCGGCAAGGCCGCGCCGGGGTCGCACGGGCGAGATTGACGTCACAAGGGCCGAGCGCCGCCGTACTCATGCGGCGATCCACGATTCGCCCGAAGGGCCGTTCACACGTTTCTTCTGCTGCCGCGCCCGGACCGCGGCAGCGTCACAGCCGATTTCGGCGAACCGTGCCGCCGCCTCCCGGTCGTTGACCACTGCAAATCCTACTGCATCGTGCACTTGTCGTGGAAGCCGTCCTGATCGTTCTCGACGATCGTGGCGACGGTCTTGAGCACAGGTGTCCCGCCAGCCCCTTTGACCACGTCCTGCAAATAGAAATTCTGGATCGGAAAGTGGTTGTTGCCGTAGCGGAACGAGCCGCGAACCGATGCGAAGTCGGCTTTCTCCATCGCCTTGATCATATCGGTTTTCTTAGCGACGTCGCCTTTGACGGCGGCAACCGCGCTGTTGAGGAGGAGAGCGGCGTCGTAGGACTGGGCGCCATAGAAAGACGGCGAGGCCTTGTATTTCGCTTTGTAGCCGGTGACGAACTTCCTGTTGGCGTCGTTCGGTAGATCGTTCACCCATTGCTGCGCGCCCGGGATACCGATTGCGTTGTCGCCCTGCCGCGGCAGTGTCGTTTCGTCGATGGTGAAGGCAGTATAGAGCGGAACCTGGTTCTTGAGGCCCGCCTGGACGTATTGATTGAGGAATTGCACGCCGGCCGCCCCCGGATAGAACACGAATACGGCGTCAGGCTTGGCGGCTCGTACCTTGGAAAGCTCCGCCGAGAAATCGAGCTGGTCGGGCCACCGGGTGTATTCCTCGCCGACGATCTTGCCCTTGAAGGTCGCCTTGACGCCGGCCAGCATGTCCTTGCCGGCTGCATAATTCGGGCCGACCAGATAGGCGTTTTTCACGCCTTTTTGATTCATGTAGAGACCCACCGCCGCGGGTGTCTGATCGTTTTGCCACGAGGTCGAGAAGAAATACGGCGAACACAGCTCCCCGGCAACCTGCGAGGGTCCAGCGTTCGAGCTGATCACGATGGTTTTCGAGTCGATTGCCGGCTTGAGCGAGGCAAGCAGCACATTCGACCAGATATAGCCGACGATGAAATCGACGTGATCGGATTCGATCAGCTTCTCGGTCTTCTGCTTGCCGGCTTCCGGCTTCTGCTGATCGTCCTCGTAGATCACGTCGACCGGCAGCCCAGCCATCTGGCGGCCGAGATGATCGAGCGCGAGTTCGAATGAATTGCGCATGTCGTTGCCGATCACGGCCGTCGGCCCGCTGAATGTGCTCACGAAGCCGATCTTGATGCTCTTTTGCTGCGCCGATGCCGGAACGCTCAGGCACGCCAGCAGGGCACCGGCCGCCACGAGTGTCTTGCTCATTTGATCCCCTCCCGTGGAAATTCCACTCTGTTGTCATCGCCCGGCTTGACCGGGCGATCCAGTAACCCCAGCCAGTGGATACTGGATTGCCCGGTCAAGCCGGGCGATGACACTCGCGGGGGCGCCTAATCGCCCGTTACCCTAACGATCCGGCGCCTCGGCGCGCAACTTGAAACGCTGGATCTTGCCGGTCGCGGTTTTTGGCAGGTCGCTCCGAAATTCGATCCAATGCGGATACTTGTACGGCGCGAGCCGTTCCCGGCAATGTTGCTGCAGCGCCTGAGCGGTTTTGTCGCTGGCCGCCGCGGCGGGCTTCAACACCACGAAAGCTTTCGGTTTGATCAGGCGATTTTCGTCCGGCCACGCCACCACGGCGGCTTCGAGCACGTCCGGATGAGTCAGCAGCGCCCCCTCGACCTCGAACGGCGCCACGTAAATGCCGCCGACCTTGAGCATGTCGTCGCGCCGCCCGCAATAGACGTAATAGCCGTCGCTGTCCTCGATATATTTGTCGCCGGAGCGCGTCCATTCGCCAAGAAACGTGGAGCGGGACTGGTCGCGGTTGTTCCAATACATGACGGCGCTGGTCGGGCCGCGCACCTGCAACTCGCCGAGATCGCCGGGTTTGACGACTGTGCCGTCATCGGCGACGAGCCGGATGTCGTAGCCCCGCACCGGCTTGCCGGTGGTGCCGTAACGCACGTCGCCGATGCGGTTCGAAAGGAAAATGTGGAGCATTTCGGTCGAACCGAGGCCGTCGAGAATGTCGACGCCATAACGTTCACTCCAGCGCCGTCCCACATCCTTGGGCAGAGCCTCGCCGGCCGACACGCAGATCCGCAGCTTGAGTTCGTCGCGGGCGGGGGCGGCTGCGCTCGCCAGGAAGCCGGCGTAGAAGGTCGGCACGCCGAAGAACGCCGTTACCGGATATCTTCGCAACAGCTCTGCGACGGCGTCGGGCGTGGGCCGGCCCGGCATCAAGACCGTAGTGGCGCCGACCGCCATAGGGAACGTCATGGCATTGCCTAGGCCATAGGCAAAAAACAGTTTCGCCACCGAATATACGAGATCGTGTTCGGTCAGGCCGAGCACCGGTCCGCCATAAAGGTCGGCGGTGAGCCGCGGGCTGGCATGCACATGCACAGACCCCTTGGGCTGACCGGTGGAGCCGGACGTGTAGAGCCAAAAACACATGTCGTCGCATGTGGTGGGCGCCGTATGGTCCGGACCGGAGGCGCTTTCCAGCAGGT
>Ga0210402_10003171_pt1 | contig 15565 bp, 12 predicted proteins | sample IncBWC7MmetaG_FD_161055 | JGI IMG/M metagenome (GOLD analysis project Ga0210402, IMG submission 161055) | Forest soil microbial communities from Barre Woods Harvard Forest LTER site, Petersham, Massachusetts, United States - Inc-BW-C-7-M | ecosystem: Environmental > Terrestrial > Soil >...
TCGAATCCTCCGTGTCCTCCTCCATCGAAACCAGAGTGGTGACCTCCGGCATCACTTCCGGCATGACCGGCGTCATGATGATGGCCTGAGTCAGGAGAGGTGTTGACGGGATCTGGAATGTCAAAAACTGAACCATCGCCGGGCCTCGGAAGAGTCGCCTACATCGAGCGAATGTCACGCATGTTGCTTCGAAGGTGACGCAGAGCGTATCCCAGACCGAGCACGAGGAGGATTGCGAATATAACGGTGAGAATATTCATTGGCGTCTAATGGCAGCTGCAACCGCCGCCGCAGCAACTCCCGCCACCCCCGGAGGAGCCACTGGAAGGAGCGGAGGAGCCTCCGGAGCCAGCTGTGGCGAAGACGGAGAGCTGGATGGTGGCTTTTTTGCTGGCGCACTTGGGGCAGGAGATTTCCTGCTGCTTGTTGATGACGATTTTTTCGAAGTGGGTTTCGCAATCGTCGCAGACATATTCGTAGATGGGCATAGCGCGTCTTTGTCCTTGTCCTTTACAAAAGATCGAGAAACTCTTCCACTGTCAATTCGGCCTGTCTGAGAATGCTCTTCAAAACAGGCAGCGGGAGGTCGAAACGATCGTGCCTCGGAACTGTCACCCTCAAATGCGGCTTTTGAGAATGCCGTAACTGCGCATGACTCCCCGCCTGATGATGAATCTCAAAGCCAGCCCTCAGCAGAGCGCGTAAAACTTCCCGTGGTTTCAAAACGGGCAAGCGCGGCGACATCTAGGCACTGATCGCTACGCGAAGCTTTTCCGTCCGAATCGTCGTCTCATCGGGAATGGGTTCGCCGTCCTTGCGGAGACCCTCCAGATGAACACGGATGGCGTCGGCGGCCATCTCGCGGGCTTCGCCGAGCGTGCGGCCGTAAGTGATCAGGCCAGGTAAGAGAGGAACCGTTACCTGATAGCCGCGCTCTGCAGAGCCTTTCGACCGCCTCCGCGAAAGCGATTGGCCATTGCTCTTCGCAGATCGAATCTCGCCAGCAAGGGGCTGAAAAATCACCGTAAATCGATACGAGCGGGATGCCAGTTCCTGTGTTGTTGCTTCCTGGAGAGCAATTCTGGCCATGTAGTGAGTCTAGCGCCCGATTTTCGGGACGTCAATTTCATAGTCCAAAACGGAGGCGCAAAATGGGATAAAGACCACGGGTCGAGTGGATAGGATGGACCGAACGGGCTCAGCTCATGTACATGCCGCCGTTGGGGTTGATGGTTTGGCCGGTGATGAAGGAGCTTTGGGCCAGCAGGACAGCGATGCGGCCGACCTCGTCTACGGAACCGGTGGTGCCCACTGGAATGCGGCTGGCGATGTCTTTGGGAAGGGCGGCGATCATGTCAGTTTCGATGAGCGCGGGGGCGATGGCGTTGGCGGTGATGCCTTCTTTGGCGAATTGCGAAGCGTAGGAGCGGGTTAGGCCGAGGATGCCGGCTTTGGTGGCGGCGTAGTGCGGGCCGATGATGCCGCCGTACTGGGCGGCCACGGAAGAGAGATTGATGATCCGGCCCCAGCGGGCGGCGCGCATGGCGGGGAGGACGCGTTGGGTGACCAGAAAAACGGAAGTTAGGTTTACGCGGAGAAATTCGTTCCAGATTTCTTCGGTGACCTGATCCGCGGGAAGAATCCTGGCGATGCCGGCGTTGTTGACGAGAATGCCGACGGAGCCTAATTCGTTTTCCGTGGTTTTGACCAAACGCTCGACATCGGCGGAGATCGAAACGTCGGCTTGGATGGCGATGCACTTGCGGCCTGCGGCGCGAATTGATTTGCAGACGGCCTCCGCGGCATCGGCCTGGACACGGTAATTGACGGCGACATCGACTCCGGCGCCGGCCAGAGCCAAGGCGATGGCTTTGCCGATGCCGCGACTTGCGCCCGTGACTAGAGCAACGCGTCCGGTAAGTGTGCTCATTGGGAGATCCCTTCTTAAAATGCGTCTGGCTCCGGATAAACCGGAGCCAGACAGTATCTGCGGAGTTGGCAGGATGCCGTTAGATGGAATTAGTCACCGGCTACGGCTTCGGCGGCTTTTTCGGAAGCGTTGGGCACGGCGGCGCCGTTGCCGTTCGAATGGCCGTTGCCATTGCCGTTGGCCGGGGCGATGGTTACCGGCTTGCCGGCGTTGGCAAAATTGGCCGGCGTGGCTTTGGCGATGTCAGAGACCGTGCCGATTTGAACGACGGTTGGCTGGGGCTTCTTGAGAACCAGCTCTTCGTAGATGGCGCGAACCTTGGCTTGTTCCTCGAAGGCCTTCTTGCGGCGCGCGCGATCTTCTTCCGCGGCGGTTTGCGGAATGTCGTGTTCTAGGTGGCGTACGCGAGCAGCGTCATCGGAGTCAATCTTCAGTGAGTGTTCAAAGCTCTGGAGATTGACGCTCTTGCCCTTGGCGTAGATTTCGTGTTTGCCGTGATTCTTGTACCACTCGGCGACCGTCGCGTTCTTGTGCATATTCTCGATGATCTGGCGCCAGCCAACGCCTGTGTTGTACGCGCAGAAGGAAATTTCGCCCTGCTGCGTGGCGTAGGGGATGATGCACATTTCGGTGCGGCGGAAGTCGTAGTTGAAAAGATCCTGGAACCACATGCCGGCGATGAAGAGGAAGTTCCACGGATCCTGGCGGCGCTTCATAGCGTCGTCGATCTTGCGATCCGGAGAAGTACGGCCGTACTTGACGCTGGCTTTCTTGGTGAGCGCCCAGGTCTTGTCAAACTTCTTGAATAGAGCGCTAAGAGTAAGACCCTTGGGTCCTTGGAAGGGGTGGTAGTTCTTCAAAAGGGCCATAGCCATCATGAAGTTGGAGAAATTCTTGCCACGGGCAGCGTCGGTAATGGCAGTGACGTCCTTGGTGAGCTGGACGGCATCCAGGAAACGCGGAACAGGCGCCCATTCCTTGGTCTCTTTGTTGATCATCAAAGCGGTGCCAACGCCGCAATTGGGGTGGCAGCCGCAAGAGAGCGAACCCCATTGGGACTCGTTGCCCTTGACCATGTCCGCAAAACCAGCAAACGTGCTGACGAACGAGATGGGGAACCAGTCGCGCGTGGGCTCGACCTTGCCGACCTGAGCGCTGACATCCTTGGCAAGGTGCGACAAGGTGTAGCGCTGGCGGAGACGGCGCTCGGGAGTGATGTCTTCGTCGCGGCCAGTGAAAGAGACTGGCTGGAAGCTGACGAAGGCGATCTTCTTGGGGTTTTCCATCGCGAACTTGACGACGGAGCCGACCTGGTCGTTGTTCACATTGTTGACGATGGTGACGACGAGGACGATTTCGATACCCGCTTCGTGCATGTTCTCGATGGCGCGGAGCTTCACGTCAAAGAGGTTGCCGATCTGGCGATGGCTGTTGGCGTCGTTGCCGATGCCGTCGAATTGCAGGTAAGCGTAGCGCATACCGGCTTCGAAGGCTTTCTTACAGAATTCCTTGCTCTTGGCGAACTCGATGCCGTTGGTGGCGGCCTGCACGCTGTTGTAACCGATCTTGCGGGCATAGGCGACGGCGTCGAGGAAGAGCGGGCTCATGGTGGGCTCACCGCCGGAGAACTGCACGGACATCTGGCGGCGCGGCTTGATCTTGAGCGCGTTGTCCAGGATTTCCTTAACTTCTTCCCAGCCGAGTTCGTGGACGTAGCCGACTTGATTGGCGTCCATGAAACAGGGGTCGCACATCATGTTGCAGCGGTTGGTGAGGTCGACAGTGAGAACGGAACCGCGGCCGTAGCGAACAGTCGAAGAGCCATGCTTGTGGAGGTCTTCGTCGTTGTGCGCGGGAATGTCGCGGCCAGGGAACTGCTTTTCGATCCAGTCGAGGAATTTGGCATCGATGGCCATCATGTCTTCGTAGTGGCCGTGGATGGGGCAATCCTTGATCATCCAAATCTGATTGTCGCGCTCGATAATCTGCGCTTTGATTTCGCCGACCTTCTCGTGCATCAGATCGCGCCAGTCTTTCTTGCCGGCGATGATCGCTTCACGCGCCTCTTTGACGCATGCAGGGCACAAGGAATCGGTTTGCCGCGGGAAGCCAAGTGTGGGCTTGGTCTTTTCCCAAGACTTGAGCAGTGGCTTGTCGGACCACTGCGGCGTGACGGAGGGATTCGGATTCCGTTTGTTGAAATACTGAATGCTGTTAAAAGTGGCCGCGGCCGTCTTGCACAGCGCCCAGTCGAGCGTTCGCAGGATCTGCGTCCCTACACGATTCGGCATAAAACTCTACCCTCGCTTTCAAAAGATGAAGCCCAACTACTGACCAATTTGGATGAAAACTGAGCCCTTTACAGCCCCCCGGGCTCGACTTACCGTACCATTTCCCATGGGTACGTCCAATAAGTCTTTGTACGCCTATAGTTTGACGGTAAAGGGAGGAGGATGCCAGAAAGAAGCGTTGAACGGTCATAATTGGGGGTTGAACGGTCGCCAGGAGCAGCGAACGGCATTCCAGGGGGAGCGGGAATGGGGGTTACTTCTAGGGCGAATGGGCCATAAGTTTGCAACTTTAGGGAACAGAAGTGTTTCGATTAGGAAATTCCGCGCGCTTCGGGGCCTACTCGTTCAGGGTGGGACGAATAACGGCGATCACAAAATGCGCGAAGTGCGACGCGCCTTCATCGAGCTGCAGCCAACGTACAACACAGTGATCGGCAAGGTATTTTGTTACGCGCGATTCGGGTATGCCGAGGTGTTCGGCGAGTTGGGGTTTGATGGAATCCACTCCACGGCGGCTCGAGCCGCCGCGCAAGAGATTTCCAACGGCGATGCGCAGAGTCTGGCAGGCTTCGACATAGTAATAGCTGGTGAGATCGGAATCGGTGAGCACGAAAACACCGGGGCCGACGGGAGCGTGATCCGCTTCGCTAAGTTTCACCGGCGGGCAGGTCAGCAGGCGGCGAAGCTGCATCTCGAGAAGGGACAATCTGGAGGATAGACCGGGATCGCCGGAGCGACCACGCAAGCCCGCCCCACCGGGCTCGCCGATTGGCTCGACGGGGAGGGCTGGGATGGCGCGAGTGTCAGGGGTTCGCGGCGGCTTCGGCTCGGCTGGTTCGTCGAAGACTCTCGAAGGCAAACCCTTGACGGGCGTTGCGGGTACCGAGGCACGTGCAGAGGAAATTGCTGCCACACCTTTCGGAACTGCAGTCTTCCGACGGTTTCGGCCGCCTCTACGTCCACGACGTCGGCGCTTTACTTCAGATGGTTCGGCGGATTCTCCCACCGGTTTCGCGGAGGCCTCTTCGGGTTCGGAATCCATCGAAGTTGATGATGCTTCAGAGGAGGCGCTAATCTCCGATTGGAAGGGCGCAGGCTCGTGAGGGGTGGCAAGGGGCGGGGTCAGCTGAAAATCGCTGGGAGATTGAGATGGATCCGCCGGGGCAGCCTCCGCGCCTAGTCTGACGGCTGCCTCTTGCGCTTTCGTTTTCCAATCGGCTCTGCGAAAACGATCGGCAGCGGCGAGATACCATTTGGCGGCTTCCAAATTTTGACCTAAGGATTCAAAGTAGCGGGCCAGCTCAAACGCAACCATCGCATCGCGAGTTTTCTCAAACAAATTGGAGAGCTGCCCGACAGGGTCCTTGCCGGTGCGGGCCCGACGAATCCGGGCGGTGATCTGTTTCCAGTCAGCCATGTGTTGACATGCATTGTAGCAGTGGACGGACGCTACAGCCAGAGGAGACGAGCCGTCTGAAACATGTTTCTATTTGCACACAAGGAGATTCCTCATTGACGCGAAGATAGGCTGTGAGTATTCTTCAAACAGCCCTCTTGGAGGCGTTAATGGCGCGCTGGCGCGAAATTGTTGCCGCGTTCTTGGCAACTTGTCTACTCATGTCTCCGGTCTGGGGTGCTTCCGCCGGAGTTTTGGGCACGGTCGTAGCGTCGGACCGTGCAAGTGTCGGCGGCACAGGGGCAGCCGTTGGGACGACGGTTTTTGCTGGCGATAAGCTGAGCACGGCGGAAGCGGGCAGCGTGCAGCTGCGCACCGGGGCCGCGCGATTTCAACTTGGCGAGTCTTCTATAGCCACAGTTAGCGATGAAGGCGGGATGCCCCAGGCAATCCTACTTCGTGGATCGGCAACCTTCTCGACGGCCAACGCAAAGGCGTTTGCGCTGAAAGCGTCAACGGCCGTGATAAGAGCAAAGAACGACGAACCTACGATTGGGCAAGTGACGATCCTGGGCGAGAAACAATTGCTGGTGAAATGTACGCGAGGCGCGCTGACGATCACGGTTGGCGACGATTCGCGGGTAATACCGGAAGGCAGCGCGTACCGCATTGTTCTGGATCCGGCTGCGAATGAGGAAGCCCAGGGCCAGCCTCCGGCCCAAGGTGCGGGATCTAAGGGATCTGGCAGACCGCCGCTGATGGCGGCGAAAAGCAAATTTGTTTGGTACGCTGTCGGTGCGGTGGCAATCGTGACCTTCCTGGCGGTTCAAGAGGCGCTGGAAAGTCCTGACCGGCCGTAATTTATTCCTTCCCCTATTTATTCGCGCCAAGCAATCGTATTTTCCTCAAAATCAAGTTCGACCTGCCGCGCATTTAATGCGCTCGTTCCAAGGTAGCCGTCGATATTGGTGAATCCTTCGGAGGGCCCCTTCATTAGGAACACCGTGCGCTCTGCCTCCCTATTCCCAAGCGAGATACCTGCGAACTTCACTTGCGTCACTAGCAAGTAGCCGAGGCGCACGCCGCGCAGTTCCCCGTCTAACTTTATACTTGGGAGCCGTTTACGAAGCCGATCTTCGTATAGAAGGATCCCTTTCATTCCAGTATCGACCAGCAGCTTTGCTGGTTGCCCCTGCAGCATGACTTGCATGAACAAAAAAGGTGAGGCATGTTGAGTCAAAACGTCGGCGCGATTTGTGCTGATTTGACGGAAAATGATTTTTCGGGAAGCGTAGTCAATGCACAATCCCTTACTGAGGCGAAGGAGATCCAAGCCTATGACGGCGTCAACGTCGTCGGAATGGGAAGAATCTACGAGATCTGAGATGATCAGCGAAGCGTTGTGTACATCGACGGGTCCAAACTGCACTTCACTGAATTCGGCAAATTCCACGGTGACAGTCCTGTTGAAGTTGAGAACCCGCCCGGTTCGTCGACGGGCCGAGAGTCTCTCAGCGAGTCTGCGGTTGACGACGCTATAGGTCGCGCCAGTATCTAGAACAAACTTCAGGTCTTTATGCTGGGCGATTCGTCCTTGGACGACGAGCAGGAAACCGTCTCGAAGTTCAAAGGGAATCTCATTATTCGCTTTTGCGGATGTCTCGTCTGGATCTTGGTGTGCTTGAGCTGAACTTTGCAGGAACAGCCCTGTCAGCAAGCAGGTGCAAAGTGTTTTGTTCACGGCGCTCACCTCGACCGCAGCTGCGGCAGCGCCGACAATTCGCTATAGGGAAGTGCAGCTCAATGGATAGGGAATGACATCACTCTGGATTGTGGGTGGCGCGGCAAGTGTCCAGATGGCAGTGGGTTACGGCCGTGCGTGGCACGTCTCGCAGCGGAAATCAGTGCTAAAATTAGGTTGGTTTTCTGGCTCTCCGAGGTACGTCCGTGCCTTCTGAAAGTCCTTCCGTCTACCGTTTCGGGGTGTTCGAGGTTGATCTTCGCGCTGGTGAGCTTCGTAAGAGTGGCGTGAAGCTGAAACTCCAGGACCAGCCCTACCAAGTGCTCCTCAAGCTCCTGGACCACGCCGGGGAAATCGTAAGCCGGGAAGACCTGCGCTCCACGCTCTGGCACAAGGACACTTTTGTCGATTTCGAAACAGGCCTGAACACCGCTATCAAACGCCTGCGCGAATCGCTTGGCGATTCCGCAGACAATCCCACCTTCATCGAGACTCTTCCGCGGCGGGGCTACAAATTCATCGCGCCTGTCGAAAAACCGCTCAGCAAGGGCAGCAAGATCCCAGGACCAGGCAACCTGCAGGAACGATCCCTCAGCAAAAAGCTGTTGAAGCGTACTGGAGTTATCGCTGCTCTCGCTGTCCTGGTTCTGATTTGCCTGGCCACCTGGCTCAGCCAGCCGGAACCGCCGACTGTCACCAATACGGTTCGAATCACCAATGACGGAAAAGCGAAAAACCCCTTGAATCCGCCGGTCACCGACGGAGTCCACCTCTATTTCACGGAAGGGATGCCTACGACATCGGGCTCGGGGATCGCCCAGGTATCGGCTGCAGGCGGAGAGACCACTTGGATTTCAACTACACTCCGGGATGTTTGGGCTGTGAATTCCATCTCCCCGGATCGCTCGGAGCTGCTGGTCGCAAAAGGTGTCACCGTCGGCTCAGACTACGATTTTGAGCTTTGGATGCAACCATTGCCAGCCGGGGCGCCGCACCGCGCCGGAAATATAATGGCGCTCATGGCAACTTGGACGCCGGATGGGGCACACATCGTCTACTCGTGTGGGGACACGATCATGATGGCGAACAAAGACGGCAGCGAGCCGCGTCAACTGGCGAAGCTGTCCGGCGTCGTGTACGGGCTGCGGTTTTCACCAGATGGCCGGCGGATCCGCTTTGATCTTACTGACCCAAGAATTGATTCCAACTCGATCTGGGAAATGGACGCAAATGGAAAGAATGTTCACCCGCTTCTTCCGGATTGGAAAGAGTCGCAGTTCCAGTGCTGCGGAAATTGGTCGCCGGACGGCGATTACTATTATTTTCAGGCGGGGCGCGGGAACGCTCAAGCCATCTGGGTGATGACGGAAGCTCGTTCGATTTTTCACAGGCACATCAAGCGCCCGTCACGTTTGACGTCCGGGCCGTTGCGTTTCAGTTTTGCCGTCCCAAGCAGTGAAGGCAAGAGACTATTCGTCATGGGTGAGGATCCTCGCGTAGAGCTATTGCGCTATGACCTGCAAGCTGGGCGATTCGATTCCTATCTCCCAGGGCTCTCCGCCGGTTTCGTCGATTTTTCGCCCGATCGGAAGTGGATGGCCTACGTTACATATCCCGACATGACCCTGTGGCGAAGTCGAGTGGACGGAAGCGACAAGATGCAGCTCACGTTTCCACCAGCGCGGGCGTATGGACCGCGTTGGTCACCTGACGGAACCAAGATTGCGTTCACGGATGTGCGCTTCTATCGTCCCTGGAAGATATGCCTGGCTTCGCCGACAGGAGGCAGCCCACAACTTCTTCTTAACGGCGATGGCAAAGGGGAAGCAGACCCCACCTGGATGCTCGACGGGAAGTCCATCGTCATCGGAGATTCCCCCGCAAACGATAAGGTTTCGCTTCATCGCATTGATTTGAAAACCAGGATAGCCTCCTCAATCCTGGGATCTGATGGACTATTCTCGCCCAGACTATCGCCGGACGGCCGCTATATCTCCGCCCTCACACGAGAACAGACAAAACTAATGTTGTTCGATAGAAACACGAATCGTTGGTCGAGTTTAGTCCAGGGGGAACAGGTCGGTTACAACGAGTGGTCGCATGACGGGAAATATGTCTACTTTCGTGAGAACCGGAGTGGGGCCGGTGAACTGGTACGTGTAAGAATAAAAGATCGTAAGCTTGAACATGTTGTAAGCCTCAAGGATGTCCCTCAACTCTCCGACATGTTCGCCTCATGGATAGGACTGACTCCGGATGACGCGCCGCTCCTGATGCGTGACCGCAGCGTTCAGGAGATTTACGCTCTCGAGTTGCGGTTTCACTGAAATTTCACACTCCGTCAGGGCAAGTAATGAGGTTTGCGTGCAGACTGGAATCCAACCACGCAAAACTTCTTTCTCACATTCTAGGTTAAGCCGCGCCGGTGAGCGGCCAGTTCAAGTATGGTTGTGTCTCGCCAAGAGCGATCCCAGAAACGGGAACGCCTACACGGTGGCGATAACTTCCATTTCAACAAGGGCGTCTTTTGGCAAGCGCGCGACCTCGACGGTCGAACGCGCCGGGGGCGCAGCGGAAAAATAGTGCGCGTAGATTTCGTTCATTACGGCGAAGTCGCTCATATTCTTCAGAAACACCGTGGTCTTAACCACGTGGCTAAGTTTGCTTCCTGCCGCTTCTACAATTCCCTTCACGTTCTCGAGCGTGCGTTCTGTTTGTGCGCGAATATCTCCGGGGACAAATTCGTTCGTTTTCGGATCTATGGAAACTTGTCCGGAAACGAAAAGAAGTCCGTTGACCTTGATGGCCTGGGAATACGGGCCGATCGGTTTTGGACCGCGATCCGACAGAACAATTTCTCTCATGGCATGGTCTCCTTAGGATTGATGGCAGTAGAAACGGAAGAATCTTCGTAACGCGCGCGAAAATCATCGGGAATCCCGGGGCGCTTCATCCATAGACGCTCGAATTCCGCGACGTTCTGATGGGTCTCCTGTTCAAACGCGGCGATCAAATCGCTGAGATTGAAGCCGCGTCCCTGACGAGCGGAAAGCATATGGTCGATTGCGTTGCGGAAGGCATCGCGTCCATAGCGGTCCTGAAGAGCAAAGAAGAAAAGGAAACTCTTTGCGCGCAAGACATCTTCATCTTGCGTTTTAGTTGCAACCGCGCTCTTGGGAATCTTACGCAATGCGCGGCGGATCGTCTCAGCGCGAGATGCAGGTCCGTCAATGGCTTCCTGCCCCAGTGCGGAGGCGAATGCAGGGAGCGCCGAAAGTGGAGGCTGCTGCTCGTAGAAGCCCGGATTCTGGCCGTAACCCAGCCAACTCGCGGCCAGCGAAGGCGCGAGAGCGGCCAACTTTGGCGCACCTCCGCCGGATTGAATCATCAAGGTATCAAATGAGGCTAGTTCGGAGGAGACGGCTCCGGGCTCCGCGCCCAAGAAATTGGAGTAGGAGGATGCGGACGCGGTAAAACAACCGGAGAGCACGGGGCATTCCACAAGCCAAAGCGGCTGAGCACTTGGACTGCGGGTGCCGAATGTCGCGTCGTAGGCCTGGATGGTGCGGACCAGCGCATCCGCCGATTGGTGGAAGCTCGAAGCTTCCTCTTGTGCGCGCGTCCAGAGAAAAACTTTGGACGCCCCGGCCTCGAGAGGAGTTTCCTTGTATAGCCCTGCTACAACGAACGGATAGCGATCTTCGGGACGTTGAACGGCGACCACGGAGATTTCGTGGCCATTGCGAGACGTCTTTGCGGAGCGGCCGCTGGTGTGCACGAGAAAACCATCGGGCACCTGCACCAGCAAGCGCCACTCATTGGGAGGAACTCCGCCGGTGCCAAACAAGCCCTGGGGAGGAAGCAGCTCCGGCGCCCAACTTGCAGAAGGCAAGAAAAACGCATCGGGAGCAAAACTGAAGCCGGTGTCGCCCGGGGCAGTAGACTGGAATCCAGCGGAAAGATGAAGAGTGTGGCGCTCCTTGACGTTCCACGGATGGGGAAGCGCGAGAAGAGTGTTCCGGGGATTTGCGGGAACGTTCTGCTCGGCGAGAGATGCGCCGTCCCAGACGGCTTGCGACCCGGCAATGCGAAAGCGGCGGCGTCCGGACAAGCGTAATTCGAGGGAAGAAAGCGGTTGAATGCCCGTGTTACGCAGATGGAACTCCGCGTCGACATGAATTCTTGGATCAGGCCCCGGTTCGAAGTGGACGCGGAATTCCTGACTCTCGATGGTGTAGCCGGGCCCCGTCGCAGCGGCGCAAGAAGAGAGACAAATTCCAACGGCGGCGAAAAATAGAAAGAAAAGCAGGCGGATATGAGAACGTGCCAGCAAAGCGATTCGATTGTAGCGAGGGATATCCTAAGAAGCAAAAGTGAAGAGCGTGGTCAGGGACGCTTGCGAAGCGGGGGCATCACCGCGGTCTGCGGCCGTGGACGCGGACGAAGGAAGTGTTTGCGTGATTGCGGGCGGCTTCGCGGGCGCGAATTTCTTTTTTAGCCTGCTCGTCGGTCATTCCGGCTTTGATGCGTTCGAGAATCTGTTTTTCCGTCAAGCCGGTGTTCTTGAGTTCTGAAATTTCGGCGCTGGCCATGACCGGCTGGCCGTTCAGGTGGCGGCGAAGCACGAGTTGCACTGTCGAATCGGACAGGCCGATAAGCTTCAGCATGACGGCATCCAGACTGATGGTATCAAGCTGGTCGGCGTGGGCGATCTCCAGAATTTGAGCGTCACTGAATCCGGCGCCGGCCAAGTTGGAGGCGGAATCGCCGCTTGTGAAAATATGTTTTCGTTCGTGGGCGGCGGTGACCAGCTCGACGCTAGTGTCGTCGCTGATCCCGGCGTGTTTCAACTTGACGACCTGAGCGACCTCCTGGTCCGAAATGCCGAGCCCTTTAAGCTGCTCAATATTACTGGACCACATCCCCGCTTGGTCCAGCGGACGGAAGTCCGTGAGGGGGTGCTGGTTACAACCTACCGCCAGGAGGACACACGCACCGAGAAGCACTCGTTGGTACCACATACTTCCATTCTAGGGGAGGCAAGGCGGGATGCGGGGAAGTGTGCTTGGGTGATACCCGGCAGAAAGTACAGGTGGGCCGCGCACATTGGGCTTATTTCGGTTACTCGCAGATGGCTCTCAGATATGAGGACGGTTTTCGTTTGCCGGAAATCGCAATGTTCCCGGCAAGAGAGTGCAAGCAGAAAACTAAACCTGGTACACGCGCTCGACTCCAAAGACTCCGGTAATTTTCCGGATATTGACGAGGATGGTCTCGAGCTGGCGGCGGTCGACGATTTCGAGGCTGGCTTCAATACGGGCATTCTGGCGGTCGGGCCGGCTCTCCAGACTGCGGATGTTGGACCCCGCTCCGCTGATCACTGCGGTGATTTCCGCGAGAAGTCCGGCGCGGTCCTTGCCACGGATGGAGAGTTGAACCGGGAAAGTAGCGGCATTTCCGCTACCCCACTCGACGGCAATCCGCCGTTCGGTCTGATACATGAGGTTTTGAACATTGGGACAAGCACGTGTATGCACAGCGACGCCACGGCCGCGCGTGATATATCCGACGATATCGTCGCCGGGAATCGGATTGCAGCATTTTGCGCGGTACACAAGGAGATCGTCGTGGCCCTTGACGATGAGCGGGGCTTCGCCGAATCCGAGCATGCGCTTGACGGTCTTGACGAGCGTGGGTTTCGAATCTTCCGCTTCGGACTCCGCGGGCTTATCCGGCTCACCTAGCAAACGCGCAAGAACTTGCCGCGCGGAGTACTTGCCGAAGCCAACGGCCGCGTAGAGATCTTCCTGTTTTGAGAGGCCGTAGTCTGCCAGCAGCTTGTTCCAATCCGCTTCGGGAATTTTCTTCAAGCCCCTGTCAAAGTGCCTGGATTCCTTTTCCAGCAGCTTCTTCCCCATATCTGTGGCTTCTTCGCGCTCATGCAGGTTGATCCATTGCCGGATCTTGCTGCGGGCGTGCGAGGATTTAACAAAGCTGAGCCAGTCCCGGCTCGGCGTATGGTTCTTCTGCGTGAGAATCTCGACCACGTCGCCGCTGACAATCTCATGGCGCAGCGATACCATCTGGCCGTTTACTCTGGCGCCCACGCACTGATGACCTACTTCGGTATGCACGGAATAGGCGAAGTCAACCGGGGTCGCTCCGCGGGGCATCTCCAGAACGCGCCCTTTGGGCGTGAAGGCGTAGACTTCGACAGGCGCCAGATCGACTTTCAACGTGGACAGAAATTCCCCGGGTTCCTGCAACTCTTGCGACCATTCGATGAGCTGGCGCATCCACGCAATGCGCTGGTCGTCGTCCCCGGAGGCAGGTTTGCCGCCCTTGTATTTCCAGTGGGCAGCGACGCCTTCCTCCGCGATGCGATGCATTTCTTGCGTGCGGATTTGCACTTCAAAAGGTTGACCGCCATGTAAAACCGTGGTGTGGAGGGACTGATAAAGGTTTGGCCGGGGCATGGCGATGTAATCTTTGAAGCGGCCCGGAACAGGACGCCAGATGTGATGCATCACGCCCAGGGCGGCGTAACAATTTCGCTCCGTGTCCGTGATCACGCGCACTGCGAGCAAATCATAGACCTGCTCGAGACTGGTCTGCTGCCGCAGAATCTTGCCATGCAGTGAATAGAGACCCTTGACGCGCGCTTCCAATTCCGCCGGGATACTGCTCTCGACGAGTTTCGTGCGAATCGTGCCCTGGACCTCATCCAAAAACCTCTGGTACACAGGGCTTTTATCCGTGACTTCTTTTTGCAGCGCGAGAAAAGCGTCCGGCTCAAGAAAACGAAAGGCCAAATCCTCGAGCTCGCCGCGCATGACGCCCATTCCCAGGCGATGGGCGATGGGAGCGTAAATGTCCAGGGTTTCGCGCGAAATGCGCTGCTGCTTCTCCGCTTGGAGGTACTCGAGCGTGCGCATGTTGTGGAGGCGGTCGGCCAGCTTGACAAGAACCACGCGAACGTCATTGACCATGGCCAGAAGCATTTTGCGAACATTTTCTGCCTGACGTGTTTCCGGAGCCGTCATATTCAAGCGGCTGATTTTGGTGACGCCTTCGACCAGACGGGCTACATCCGGTCCAAATCGTTCTTCAATGCGAGCGACGGGATATTCAGTATCTTCGATGGCATCGTGAAGCAGAGCGGCGGTCAGCGTGGTGGCGTCCATGCGCATGTCCGCGAGGATGTGAGCGACTTCAATCAGATGTGAGATGTAGAGATCGCCAGAGCTGCGGAACTGGTCGCGATGGCGTTCTGAAGCAATTTCGTAGGCACGGCGGACAACCCAGGGGTCTTCGGAAGGACGGTTTTTGCGGAGTTTCTCAAGGAGTTCCTCGAAGCGGAGTTCGAGTTGGCGGACGGCGCGGTCGCGCTGGAAGCTCAACGGAACATTGCTGGGTGACTGCATATCCTAGTGTACGCCCGAAAGTGGGCCGCGCGCGAGCCGCCAGTCCGGCGTGAGATCCGAAAACAGAAAGGACGCCTTCGCAGGCGCCCTTTCCCTAGAAAATCGATTTACTACTGTCGATTCAACAGACCTGCTCAGGAGGTTTGTTGCTGCTGGTCCAGGCGCTTCTGCTTGATCTCTTTGATTTTGTCGAGCAGATCGTCGGCTTGCTTCTGCAGAGAAGCGCGCTCATCCATGCTCTCCACCATATCTGCCTTGCGACGGTAGAGAAGGCCGAGGTAGGCCATGGCGTCGTCATAGTCCGGCTTCAGCGAGATTGCCTTTTGAAGATCCGCGATTCCCTCATCCACCAGAGGACCATACTTGGAGGCGTACTCCGTTCGAACGGATGCGGGAAGCGGCTGGTCATCGTGTACCTGTTTCTTGATGTTGTTCGTGTTGTAGTCCCGGCGCATTTCGCCATTGCCACGCCACGCCAGCGTCCAGTCGATCACACCGATCCAATAGTACGGCTCCGGGTCATCCGGTTTAATTTGAATGTGATGCTGATGGTAGGTCTTCGATTCTTCGAAACCTTTTTCGTTAACCGGCGGCGTGCCCGCCATCTGAAAGAGAAGCGAGCCGATCCCATCAATGGCCGTCAAATTGTTTGCGTCGGTATCCAGGATGCTCTTAAATTCCTGAATGGCTTGCTCGCCGCGGGCCTTATTTTCCGCAGAAGGCGCGCCAGGAATATACAAGCTCGCGTACGCAGTGGCCAGGTAGACGCGAGCCATCATCAAA
>Ga0210402_10003172_pt1 | contig 15565 bp, 12 predicted proteins | sample IncBWC7MmetaG_FD_161055 | JGI IMG/M metagenome (GOLD analysis project Ga0210402, IMG submission 161055) | Forest soil microbial communities from Barre Woods Harvard Forest LTER site, Petersham, Massachusetts, United States - Inc-BW-C-7-M | ecosystem: Environmental > Terrestrial > Soil >...
CCTCGGACCGCACCTCGGACCGCACCTCGAATGGAAAATGGACGCATACAAAATCGTCAACGGCGAAAAGCAATTCATGGGCTCGTTGCCGTGTTCCTTCGATGAAAAGAAACGAGCCCTCAGCTGCGCCATGAAAACCAGAACGGAAGATTATTGGGAATTTATCTTTGACCGCGACACACTTCGCGGCACATTGCATGTCGGCACGGAGAAGACCCTGTTCCGCAATGTTTCTGCCAAACGAATTTCCAAAAGTTAGTTCGCAATTTTGTTGTCGGCTCTGAAATCTATTTCTTGCGAGGGAAAATGCGCGCCTTCAAAACCTGCTTGGCGGTGGCTCTCGGATTCCTCTGTTTCTTCGGTTCGAATCTGCACTCGCAGGAAAAATCTCAGGAGAAGCCCGCAGCACAACCGGCGCAGACTGCCGCTGCAACCACGGCAGATCCGAAAGACGTCGAAAGCATTGACGCCGTCATGGCCGCGCTCTACAACGTCATATCGGGCCCCGCGGGTGACCGCGACTGGAACCGCTTCCGTTCTCTCTTCCTTCCCGAAGCGCGTATGGGCGCCGTGCGCAAAAAACCGGACGGAGCTCTCACCGCGAGTTCCTTCACCCCGGATGGCTACGTCGAACGCGCCGGAAAATACTTCAAGGAACACGCCTTCTTCGAAAGTGAGCTCGCGCGCAAAACAGAACAGTTCGGCCAGGAAGCTCACGTCTTCAGCACCTACGAATCCCGCAACGCTTCCGGCGAAAAACCCTTCGCCCGCGGCATCAATAGCCTTCAGCTCTTCAACGACGGCAAACGCTGGTATGTCGTCAGCATTTTCTGGGACGAAGAGCGCCCCGAAAATCCCCTGCCTGCAAAATATCTGGCAAAGTAAACCCGTCGCCGACCGCAGACTACTGTCCAAAGGGTCAGGAATCCTTAGAACACAGCCTTTGGCCAAGCCCATTCCCCACCGTAAAATATCTGCGAAACTAGTAGCTTAGAGCCTGCAAATCTGCAGACTGCGGAGAAACACGCCCATGTCCGACGGCGCGACTGGAAACTCATATTCCTCGAAGTCCCTGCTCTGGATGACCGTAGGCCTCTTCGCCTCCATGGGAATCCTTCTGGGCGGAGGATTCTTTCTTGCTGGCCGCGTGATGCGCACCGCTGGGCTGGTCGCCACAAACGACGGCAAAACGATGCACACGCCCCTCGGAAGCCTTCGCATTGAGCGCGAAAAAGAAAGAGGGCCGATTTTGCCGGTTTATCCAGGCGGATCTTTGATTGTTCCCGGCAACAATGAAGCTGTGAAACAGGCCGTGGAAGCCAAGAGCGGGATCACCAGGACCATTTATCAGGCCAACGACGACCCCGATCTCGTGGACAAGTGGTATCAGGATCATCTCACTGCGGAATTCAAACGGCGGGGACCCGGCGAGAGTGTGTTGCCGGAAGTGTTTGCCCAATTAAAGATTCCCGATACGACCCTCGCCTTCGTCGCTCAACGTAAAGGGCAAGCGAGTGTTGTTACCCTCGCCCCGGATGCCAATGGCGTACAGATTTCGCTCATCCATGTCGATCCCCCCAATGCTCCTGCGGCGACCCAAAGTGCTCCCGCAAACCCTTCGGCTGGTACGGCTCCGGCGGACGCAACGGCTCCCGCTCAGCAAACACCAGCAGACCAAAAACCGCCTCAACAATAACCGTAGGACAAGCAAGAAAGCCTTGCGGGTCTAACGCACCCAAATCCAAATTCCCTTCGGAGTACTAACGCTAAACTAGCCTGCCCGGACTAGTGGCCCCATTCTGTACTCTTGGTCAGTAGTATCGTTTCTTCGCGAACTCTAATCTCCTCCCACCCAGCACATACACATCTTTTGAGAAACATCACGGGTTCAACTGGACCTCTTCGTCGAAACGAGTGGCGACGATTGCGCAATCCAGCCGGGGAGTGGCCGTCGTGAACGCTAAAACTTCATTCAGATTCGCAACAGTTGCGGTCCTCTTCGCAGTATTGATGGCAGGCTGCAGCAACATGGGCGGCACAAGCACTCCTCCGCCGGTGCCTGGACAATTCGTCGTCACGCCCGGCAGCGCCATGATCCGCGGAACCGAGACGCAGCAATTCAGCGCGCAAGTAACAGGGGATTCAACGGCTCCGGCAGTCGCGTGGAGTGTGAACGGCGTTGCTGGCGGAAACGGCGCCACAGGAACAATTAGCAGCACCGGTCTTTTTACCGCGCCGGAATTTCCGCCCTCTTCGAATGCCATCACCATCACGGCAACCGAAACCGCGGACTCCACAAAAACCGCAAACAGTTCGGTTACTCTGGAAAACCCGACGCCGCAGATCAGTTCGATCGCCCCAACTTCCATTCCGGTCGGCAGTTTCAAGCTGACGATCAACGGATCTCATTTCGCTTCGAACGCCGTTGTCAATTTCGGTTCCACTGCGCTAACCACAACTCGAGTTTCTTCAACGCAATTGACGGCAACCGGCACGGCAACCAGCGGACAAGTCGGCAGTATTTCGGTAGCCGTCAAAAATCCCGATCCCGGTACGGTCAGCTCGGCCGCCATGACGGCGAAGGTCGTCGCCAGCAACGGCGTCAGTGTTTCTATTTCGCCGGCGAGCGCTATGGTTCACGCCACCGATGTTCAGTATTTTGCGGCCACGGTGACCGGTGCTACGGACAACACCGTCACATGGCAGGTAAACGGCGGAAGCGGCACGGTTGTGATCGGATACATGACCGCCCAGGGCGGCTATATTGCGCCCAACACAGTCCCCAATCCCAGCACAGTCACAATCACCGCAACGAGCAATGCCGACCCCACGAAGGTTGCGAGCAGCGTCGTCACCATCGTCAATCCCACCCCGGTGGCAACTTCCGTCACCCCATCCAATATCGCCACTGGGCCGTTCATGGTTACCGTCACGGGCAAGGGATTCATGCCGGGTTCAGTCATCAACTTTGGCGGCCAGGCATTGCCAACCCTCTACGTTTCGCCCACGGAAGTGGACGCGGTAGGTTCAGCGACAACTATTGGAAACGTTCAAGTCACCGTGACCAACCCGAACCCCGGCGGTTCAACTTCCGGCCCGCTCACCGCCCAGGTCCTCGGCGGAAACTCGGTGGCCACACAGGCGGCCGCAGTACGTTTTCTCGAACAATCTTCGTTCGGACCCACGCCCGAAACCGTGAACCAGGTTTCGCAGCTCGGATTTGATAGTTATCTGGCAAACCAATTCTCGGCAGCGCCTTCAACGTATCCGAATCCGCAAACGACGGATTCCATCACGAATGTCCAAAACTCATTCTTTCTCAATGCTGCGAACGACGGCGACCAGTTGAGGCTTCGCGTCGCCTTTGCATTGAATGAACAGTGGGTCGTCTCCGCCAACAAAGTAAGCGATACCACCGGATACACCAACTACATGCGGGCCCTCACAACCGATGCCCTCGGCAACTATTACGACGTCATGAAAGACATCACCCTTACGCCGGCCATGGGCCACTTCCTGGACATGGTGAACAACGACAAACCGGGCACGGGCCAGCACGCCAACGAAAACTACGCCCGCGAATTGATGCAGCTCTTCACTCTTGGGCTGAGCCAAACGAATCCGGACGGGACTCCTATGCTCGATGGATCGGGCAATCCCATTCCGACCTACACGCAGGACGACGTGATGGCGCTCGGCCGCTCCTTCACCGGCTGGACGTTCCCCACCGAGCCGTACCAAACGTTGCAGAAACACAATCCGGAATATTACGGCGGTCCCATGGTGCCGTTTGAGTCCAATCACGACGGCGGAGCAAAAACCTTCCTTGGCCAAACCGTGGCCGCGGGCCAAAGCGCGGAAGCTGAACTCGATAACGTTCTCACCATCATCTTCAATCATCCGAATTTGCCGACCTTTGTCGCCCGCTCGCTAATCCTGAAGCTGGTCACCAGCAATCCGAGCCCGGCGTACATACAGCGCGTGTCCACGGCGTTCGCCAACGGAAAATTCAATTCGTACGGCAGCGGCAAGCGCGGAGACATGCAAGCCACGGTCGCCGCGATTCTGCTCGACACCGAAGCGCGCCGCGGAGATTCCAGCGCCACCGCGGATCCCAACGACGGCAAATTGCGCGAGCCCGCAATTATGGTGCTCAGCGTAGCGCGCGCATTCCACGGACAAACCGACGGTTCGCAATTTGCTTCGCCTTCTTCGAACATGTCGCAAAACGTCTTCAATTCCGGCAGCGTGTTTAATTTCTTCCCGCCGGACAATCCGATCCCGCAATCCACGTTGAACGGTCCGGAATTCGCCATCTTCAACACGAACACCAGCCTGTCCCGCGTGAACTTCATCAACAGCGCGGTTTATGGCGGATTCGCTTCGAGCCTCAAGCTGGATTTCACTCCGGTCATCAACGCCGGTACGCCGGATCAAATGGTCGCGTGGCTCGATACGATGTTCCTCCACAACACCATTTCCGATCCGATGAAACAAAGCATTCTGACGGCAGTAGCCGCGGTAAGCAGCACAGACACAAAGAATCAGGCGAGGACGGCAATCTATCTCGTCCTCTCTTCATCGCAGTATCAGGTTCAGCGTTAAGGCAGGAGAAAAGAAAATGACAAGTCCACACACAAGAAGAGACTTCCTGCGGCTGTCCTGCTGCTCCGCGGCTATGGCGTCGCTCGTCAGCGGTCTCAGCAAATTTGGCCTCGTCAGCGCGCTCGCGCAAGGCACGTCGGATTACAAAGCGCTCGTCTGTATTTTTTTGTTCGGCGGAAATGACTCGAACAATTTGATCGTGCCGCTCGGCTCGGCATACCCCAACTACCAAACCATTCGCGCAAATCTCGCGATCGCGCAGGGCTCGCTTCTGCCCTTGCAAATTAGCGGGCAGGCCAATTTCGGTTTGCATCCGAATTTGCCGGAGTTGCAGGGCCTCTTCAATAATCAGAAAAATCTCGCCATACTCGCAAACGTCGGAACGCTCGTGCAGCCGACGACGCAAGCGCAATACAAGAAATTTCAAAACCTGCCATCAAATCTTTTTTCGCACTCCGACCAGCAGAATCAATGGCAAACAACGCAATTAAAGGGCATGGCCGATGCTGGCTGGGCAGGAAAAGTAGCGGACAAGATAAATCCCACGTTCAATAGTGCCGCCCTCTTTCCACCGATTCTTTCCGTCGCGGGTAACACCATTTTTTGCACGGGAGATTCCACGCGCCCATTCACGATGAGCCCGGGCAGCACGCCCGGATTGCAGGGCTTTGATAGTTCCGCCGCGGGCCAGGCGCGTTTTCTTGCCACGCAACAATTGCTCACATTCGATTCCGGAATTTCCCTCGTGCAGGCTGCGAGCACCGTCACAAATCAATCGGTGCAACAGGGCATCGTGCTCTCCAACGCGCTGAAAAATATTGCACCGATTCAAACCGTTTTCCCGGCGAAAAACGGACTCGCTTCGCAGCTAAAACAAGTTGCGCAAGTGATCGCCGCGCGCAGCGCGCTCGGTGTGGGCCGCCAGATTTTCTTCTGTTCGCTCGGCGGTTTCGATACTCATAGTGATCAGCTCAACTCTCAGGTTGGCCTCTATCAGCAACTCAGCCCGGCGATGAACGCTTTTTATCAAGCAACGCAGGAACTCGGTGTCGCGAGCAATGTCACCACCTTCACACTTTCCGAATTCAGCAGGACTCTGCAGCCGGGATCGAATGGCGGCACGGACCATGCATGGGGTGGCCACCAGATGATTCTGGGTGGTGCGGTGCAAGGCAACCAGATCTACGGCACGATGCCGACGCTGGCGCTCGGTGGTCCAGACGATACTGGCAATAACGGCCGCTGGATTCCGACGACGTCGGTGGATCAGTACGCGGCGACCTTGGCAAAGTGGTTCGGAGTGGCCGATGCGGATATGCCGGGAATCTTCCCGAACCTGGCGAACTTTACGACGGCGAACCTCGGATTCCTCGGCTGAAGTTCGCGATTTTTTTACCCAGAGCAGAAATGCGGGGCAAGTGTTCCCTAAAGCTTGCCCCGCATTTCAATTTCGCCAAAATTTTCTATTGAGAAAAAATTCCTGCAAAAATTTAGTTCTGCGATTTTGTAATCGCCAAAAAGACGCGGTCGTCCACGGCGACGGAGCGGGTGAACAGAGTCGCGGAGTGATTATCTGCGATGCCCACGCCGGAGCCGTTCCCGCTGACAGCAGGGCCGGCGGGTTTTCCGCCGACGGTGTTGGCGTCGCCGGGTTGCGTGGAGATGCGCGTTGTTTTTGGAGTGCAGCCGGACGCGGCACCAATACACGTATCGCGAATGAATACCTGGCGGACCCCTGTGTTCACCTGGCCGGTAGCCGGTTTCGCGTTGGAAGTCTTGGCGGCGGTGACGGACAAGAATGCGATGTAGCGGCCCGAGGAACTGATCGAGGGCAGCAAATTATCCGTCGCACTGAGCAAGCCGCCAGGATCCACGGAAATCAATTGCGTTTGCGGTTTGCAGGAAGATGCAGCGCCATTACAAGTGTCGCGCACAAAAATTTGTCTGCCGCTTGGCGTTCCATCCACAAGATTTGTGGCGGCGGAACTGAAGGCGACGTAGCGGCCATCCGAACTAATGGAAGGCGTATTGCTGTCGGCGTTGCCTTCGGCTTGGTCCTTCGCGGCGGAAAGAACGGTCGTTTGCGGTTTGCAGTCGCTGGCGGCGCCTTCGCAGGTGTCGCGCAGAAAGACTTGCGAGTGCGCGCCTTGCTGTCCGGCAGGCGCTCCCGTAAAGGCAACGAAGCGGCCGTCCAAGCTGACTGCCGGCGTTTCTTCCGCGACGGAAAGCGATGCGTTCGCTTGCGCGGCTTGTGCGGCTGCAGGACAGAAACTCGCGTTGGTGGACACCGTGAACGTTTGCCCGTTTGGACTCGTGCCGCCGCCGCCGTCCGGACGATATGCGTGCGTGGATTCATCCACGGCTGGTGGATTGAAGACGGTCACGATCGCGCAACCCTCTGCCGCAAGGAGACTCGCGGGAACCGTAGCGGTAATTTGCGAAGCGGAGCTCACCGTGGCGGTCAAGGTGGTCTGCGTGGAGCCGGAATTCCAGTTCACGACCGAAATCTGCGGCGGGTCGGTAGGATCAACCTTGGCGATGTTGATGAAATTGCTGCCGCTCACGGTGAGCGGAACGCTGGCGCTGCCGGGAGAAGCGATCACCGGAGAGATGGAAGTAATCGTTGGAGCGGGATTCGCTTTTTCGTTGATGAGAAAGGCGATGGTGTTGGAAAGACCGTTGTCCTGCTTACTGGTGGCGGGGTTCAGAGTATTGACGAAGGCTTTGCCGGGAGTGGCGGTGAGCGCGGCGGGAACATTGGCAGTAACGCTGATGACGTTGCTGTTGGCGTCCAGATTCACGGTCGTGACGAGATTGTGGCCGTTCCATTGGATGACGGTTTTGGCGACGAAGCCCTGGCCCATCACCTGAATAGTGAAATCGGCTCCGCCCGCGGTGACATTGCTGGGCGAGAGAGAAATGAGCACAGCACCGGTATTTTGCTGGAATGTGTTGCCGTAATCGTTGCAGCCGGCTGTGACGCAGAGCGCCACAAGCGCGACAGCGAAAGCTGTCCCAAACCGCTTCATGAAACGTCCCTCTCTTGAACCGCGCGAACGGCGGGGAGCCGCGGCGCTATTCCTGTGCCCCGATGTCTGATGCCGAAATGAGATGCAGATAGGCCGCGTCGCGTTGACTGGCCCCTGTGCCGCAAATCTGCTCTGGGCGAACCGGATAATCATTCCATTCCTGAGGGGTAAGGTCAATGCGGGCCACAAAGAAGTCGCAAGTGCTGAGGGGTGATTCCCAATGCGGGAATAGTTTGGGTACACCCCGGTTGCTTTTGCGAAGAGTGCGGAAGTCATAGAAAAATAGCGAGATGAGTTGCCGGGGCCGGCAAAAGAGCGAGGGAAAGAGCGAAAGAGCGGATTGAAATCCAAGGGTGACACCCCCACCCCCGGAGGTTTTGTATGAGTGTCAAAAGAAAGGGGATAGAAGAAAAGGGTTTTGCAGGAGTATCAAAACAAACGGGATAGGAAACGGCGTTGGGGCTGGAACGTTCGAAATGGAGTGGACTACACACTGCGAGAGTAACAGGGTATTTACCAAATGTCAATCGCAATCTTTGTATGTACTAGATTCGAAACTGGTAGCTGGCGAAAAATGAGGGGAAGAAGACGGAAGGCCACGCAGGATAGTTCCACATCCGGAGGCTTTGCGCTGGCCGTGGAACTGTACACAATCGGACAGACACTTGTGCCCTGCGTCGTCATCATAGCATTAGGATTCCTCGGAATTTCTCGCGACGTTCACCGCACAGGAGAAGCTATGTCGTTCGGGATTTATGCGATTGGCTTTGGCATATTGATCTGCGGGTTGGCATATGGCGCGTACCTATTGCATATCCCCGCGCACTGGATTCTCGCGGGCGCAATCGTACTCCTGGGGACTGGAATTTTGACGGGTGTAAAGTCCACACGCCAGAAAGATCCTGTGGGTTAGTAGTCCTGTCGAACCAAACAACTTTCATGTATCTCTAAAAAGTGTTTCCACCAAATCAGAGAATTCACGCTAAACACAAAAGGTCAAAACCGGTACCCTTTAAAAAGCAAAGGGTCCGGCACCCGTGCTACGAACCGCTGACAGATTTGTGGATTAGGGCTTGGTGAGGGTGGCTCGGAGGAGATTGAGAAGGACGGCAAAGCGGAAAGGCTTTTGCAGGTATTGGGCGTCATCGGGAAGCTGCGTTTCAGAAATGCCCTCGGCATAACCGGACATATAAATGACCTTGGTGCCCGGGCGATGCAGGCGGACCTGCTCGGCAAGGTCGGTGCCGCGAAGACCGGGCATGACTATATCCGTGAGAAGGATGTCGATCTTGCCGGACTGGGATTTTGCAAATTCGAGGGCATCGAGAGCGGTGGGAGCTTCGAGAACGGTATAACCGGACTGGCGAAGGATTTCGGCGACGGCGTGGCGGAGCGCGGATTCGTCATCCGCGAGAAGAATGGTGGCGCGGGGAGCGGGTTCCGCGGATGCAGCCGGAGGTTCGTGGATGAGTTGCTTGCGAGGCGAATCGTCCACTGGAAAGAATATTTCAAAGCGGGTGCCGAGCCCCAGCGTGGAATGAACCTGAATGTGGCCGCCCGATTGGCTGACGATGCCATAAACAGTGGAAAGGCCAAGGCCGGTGCCCTTGCCTTGCGCTTTGGTGGTGAAAAACGGCTCAAAGATCTGCGAACGCGTTTTTTCGTCCATGCCGGAACCGTTGTCCGCAACTTCGAGAACAACCCAAAGCGAATGTGCGGAAGCGCCATTTTCCGGATGTTGTGCAATTCCCTGTTGCGAAACGCGGGACTGATTGCTGGTGGAAACGGTGAGGCGGCCGCCGCGCGGCATGGCATCGCGCGCGTTGATGGCGAGATTCGCGACGACCTGTTCAATCTGGCTCGGGTCTGAGCGAATCCAGGATTGTGTGGCGGCGTGATGAAACGAGAGCTCAATATCCGAGCCGAGCAGGCGCGGAATCATGAATTCACATTCCGAAAGAACCGCGTGCAGGTCCATCGAGCGAAATTCAACGATTTGCTTGCGACTGAAGGCAAGAAGCTGCTTGGTGATGGCGGCTGCTTTTGCAGTGGTGCGCTGAATTTGATCAAGGTACATGCGGGCTGTGGACGTGGAGGGGAGTGAGCGCTCGAGCAGCTCGGTGGAGCTGTCGAGGACCATGAGCATGTTGTTGAAATCATGAGCAACGCCGCCGGCGAGGCGGCCGAGAACTTCGAGTTTTTGAGACTGGCGAACTTGTGAAGCAAGGCGTTTGGCTTCGCTGATGTCTTCGACGACGAACATGGCGCCGGCAATCGAACCCGTTTCGGAGTAAAGGGGAGCGGCGGAGGCGTTGACGGGAATGCGGAAAGAATCGGCAGACTGGCGAATCGTTTCAAACCCGCGGATGACTTCCCCGGAAAGAACTTTTTGGAGAAGGAGCTGGTGCTCGGAGGCGAGATCCGGCGGAACGATGGGGTTGGGGTTGCCAAGCGCCTGCCGCGAAGTGAACCCAAATGTTTTTTCGGCGCTGGCGTTCCAGGCGGTGACCCGGTCCTGTGGATCAACGCTGAATACGGAGAGGGGAGAAGCCTCGACAAGGGCTCGGAATTTTTCGTTGCCAGCCCTGGCAGCGGATTCGCGGGCGGTTTGAACGAAGCGCAAGATTTCCGGAATGGCCATCACCAGAACGACGGCAGTGCCTACAGAAGCAAGCGCGGTGATGATTTTAACAGCGGCGGACAGCCAATAGACCGGCTTCCAGATCGTGAGAACTTCCATGAAATGGGTGGCGCCGCAACTCACGATGAAGAGGCCGAAAGCCCAGAAGAATCCTTTATAGGGAAGAGCGTCCCCGGCGCGGCGGACAAGATGCGCCAACGTATAGGAGATGACGACGTAGGAAACTCCAATGAGCAGATCGGCGACGACGTTGGTCCAGACGAGCCGCCTATTGCCGATATAGCAGTACCAGTGAGGAAGAAAATTGGAAGCCAGAATGGCGCGGGAGAAAAACCAGAGCAAAACGGCGCCGAGAATCAGCAGGAACAGGGCGATGCGCGCCGGCCTTGGTGATGACGGGGAACCGGATCCTGAACCGACAACAGAGTGAGAAGGCACGGCTTCCGCCTTTCGGAGCGCAGGTCTCCGAACAAATGGATTTTCTTGCGAGGGATAGTCGGTGGCCAGGCGCAACCCGACTTGAGGGGGCTCGGAAGGGCGTTAAGAGAGGAGCGCCCGTGTCGTACCAAGGAAGTATACCCGCTACGGTGAAAAAGGATAAGTGATGCAGTAGGGAGACGCGAAAGGGACAACGGAGGAGCGGTCTGAGAAACGTTAGGGCGAGCGGGACGCATTTGCTATGCTCGGCGCGCGAAGGAGAGGTGTGGCGTGAAGAATTTGAGCGTGGCATTGGCGATGAGTTTGGTGGCGGCGCTGGTTGTACTGCCGAAGGCAGCGGGGGCGCAGACGGCGAGCGCAGCGAAGCCGCTGTTTACCTGGCGCGAGGTGATGATACCGGTGCGGGATGGAGTGCATTTGCAGACGGTGATCATTGCTACCGCAGAGCAGAAGGGGGCGCTGCCGATCCTGTTTCGTCGGACGCCTTATGGGGTGCCGGAGAAGGCTCCAGAACAGATGCCGGCTAGCTGGAAAGAGCTGATGGCGGACGGCTACATCATGGTGATTCAGAATTTGCGGGGGCGGTTCAAGAGCGAGGGGAATTTCGAGCTGACTTCACAGGTGAATCTGGCCGATCCGAAAAGCACGAACGAGACGACGGACGCTTACGACAGCATCGAGTGGCTTCTGAAAAATGTCGCGAACAACAACGGAAAAGTGGGGATGTACGGCGTCAGCTACGACGGGCTGACGACGGCGCTGGCGCTGCTGCAGCCGCATCCGGCTTTGAAGGCGATGAGCGAGCAGGCTTCTCCGGTGGATCAATGGATGAACGACGACGACCACCGCTACGGCGCGCTGCGCGAAAGCTACGACTTCGAGTATGCGGTGCTGGAGCAGGCGGACAAAAACAGCAATACGAATTTTGCGTTTGAAACATACGACAGCTACGAGTGGTATCTGAATCTGGGGCCGTTGACGAACATCAACGCGAAATACCTGCACGGGAAAATTCCCTACTGGAATTCGACGATGGAGCATCCGGACTACGACGACTTCTGGAAAAAAGAGGCGTGGGTGCGGCAATTGCGTGCTTCGACGGTGCCGAACCTGAACGTGGCGGGATTCTGGGACCAGGAAGACCCGTGGGGGCCGTGGCAGATTTTTCGTCACGCGGCGGAGCACGATCCGGAGCACACGAATTTCATGGTGGCGGGGCCGTGGTTCCACGGGCAGTGGCAATCGGCGAAAGGCGACAGCATTGGATTGATTCCCTTTGGCGGGCACGAAACGGCGCGGGAGTTCCGCGAAACGATTGAAGCGCCATTTTTCCGCTTCTACCTGCACGGCAAGGGAGAAAAACCGGCGTGGCAGGCGAGTACTTTCCAGAGCGGGTCGAATACGTGGCACACGTACGCGGCGTGGCCGCCGAAAGAGGCGGTGGCGACGAATTTATATTTGCACGCGGATGGGACGCTTTCTTTTACCGCTCCCAGCGCGGCGGAGGCGAATGCGTTTCGCGAGTATGTGTCCGATCCGGCGAATCCGGTCCCTTACCGGCAGCGGCCGATTTCACCGACGTATCCGGCGGGTGACTGGCGTACGTGGGAAGTGGCGGACCAGCGATTTGTGGACGGTCGGCCGGACGTGCTGACGTTTGTGAGCGCTCCGCTGGAGAAGGATCTTGTGGTGACGGGGCCGCTGGCGGCGGAGCTGTTTGGTTCGACTTCGGGCACGGATAGCGATTTTGTGGTGAAGCTGATTGACGTGTTTCCGCAAGACGCGCAGAAAAATGCGTGGGAGGCGGAAGGGCCGAAGCCCGGGCAGTTTGCGCAATCGTTGAATGGGTACGAATTGCCGATTGCGATGGAAGTGCGGCGCGGGCGGTATTTGCGGAGCTACGAGCACGCGGAAGCGCTGAAAGCGAATGAAGCGACGGAGTGGGAGATTCCGCTGCGAGACCACGACCATGTGTTTTTGAAGGGGCACCGGATTATGGTGCAGGTGCAATCCACGTGGTTTCCGGTGATTGACCGGAATCCGCAGAAGTTTGTGAAGAGCATTTATGACGCGAAGGCGGAGGATTTTGTGAAGGCGACGCAGAGAGTGTATTGCACGCCAAAGATGGCGTCACATGTGGTGCTGCCGGTGGTGAAGTAGGACCCATCTTCTCCGTTAACCTCCAGCCCTGTTCAAACGTTATAGGATTGGAGGAAGTCACATGGATCCAATGCTTCAAGGTCATCTGAAAGACTGGTTCATGATGCTCACGATGTGGGCATTTTTTGGAACTATCCTGTACATCATAGCGACGACGCTGCGGCGCAGGCAGCGGCATCAGATGCAGCAGCACGTCCTGGATAAATTCGCCAGTGCCAAGGATTTTGCGGAGTTTGTCCAATCGGACGCCGGACAAAAATATGTAATGAGCTTTGCCGATACGGCGAGCAGCGCGAACAGCGCGATCCTGAACTCGGTCCGGCTCGGAGTGGTGCTGGTCTTCACGGGTGTGGGGCTGCAAACGACGAGCTTCGCGGCGATGCGGGTCGGCATCGTGCTCGCCACCATCGGCGCCGGATTCCTGGTTTCCGCGGGAATCTCTTTTTTGCTGGCGCGAAAGCTTCAGGGAACGGGCAGGGAGTAGGGCTTGGTTGTCGATCTCGCATTGCGCTACCTGACCATGGCCAAATCGCGCACCAGCGAAGAGTCCAGCCGCGCGGAGTTCGAGGCGTTCTATCTGCGCACGGCGAAGAAGCTGCACGGCTATCTTTGCCGGTTGAGCCGCGATGCAGCGACAGCCGACGAGATTCTGCAGGAAGCCTACATCCGCTTGCTGGATGGGCGCGTGATTCCCGGCGCCGAAATAGGAGAGCCCGCGCGAAGGGCGTATCTCTACAGAACGGCAACGAATCTGCTCCGCGACCGCTGGCGCAGGCAAAAAGTCGAACAGGGCTACTGGGAGAAAGAAGCGTTCTCAGAAGCGGTTCATCACAATGTGAGCACCTCGCTGGACGTCGCCGGCATATTTGAAAAGATGAGCCCGCTCGACCGCGCCGCGCTTTGGCTGGCGCATGTGGAACAACTGAGCCACCGCGAAATGGCTGAAATTCTTGGAGTGAAAGAACAGAGCGTCAAAGTGATTGTGTTTCGCGCGCGCGCCAAAGCGCGGGATTTGTTCGAGCGGGCAGGATTTGGCCCGCGGGGATCTATGGATGAGGAAACGAACGATGGATGACAAGCAGCTAGACTCTCTCTTGCAGCAGATGGCTAATGCCGGAGAACCGCAGATTCCGAGCGCCGGGCAGATCTGGTTTCGCGCTCAGGTATTACGCAAGGCGCGGCAGCGGGAACGCATCGAGCGCCCGCTTATCGTGATGCGCGGAATTGCAGTCGCCGTTTGTCTGGCCGTCATGCTGGCGTTCGGGGGTTTTGATTCGCTACGCGCCTCGGTAGGCGGCTGGTTCGTACTGCCTCTGGCGGGCCTGACTCTGGTCGCGGCACTCACATTGGCGGCTATCTTTTACTGGCCCTCGCTGCGTCCAAAGCCGCATCGCAGGTAAGCGGCACCCAAAAGAAAGGCGCACCCTTACAAACCAAGCGTGGGGCCCCCACAGGTACAGGAAAGACCCGATTAACCGTTTGGAACTTATTGCCTGCCGGAGGGTATCAAAGGGCGAATGCCGGTATCCTAGTAGTTGACGGAACAGTTTGACAAACCAGGTCCCCGACCTCTCCCGCCCGGGGCCGAGCGTGGGTTGGCATGACGCGTCCCAAATTCTCCAAGAATCTCCTGATTGGCATAGCTGTCTGCGCTGTCTATATCGTGGCAGGCAAACTTAGCCTCCGGCTTGCGTCGGTCCATCCCAGCGCCACGCCGGTTTGGCCCCCGACAGGCATTGCTATCGCGGTGCTGCTGGCCTTGGGCTCGCGCTTTTGGCCAGCCATCCTGATTGGCGCATTCGTGGTAAATGCCACCACTGCGGGCTCACCTCTCACGTCCCTGGGAATCGCCACGGGCAATACGCTGGAAGCCGTTTTTGCCGCTTATCTTGTGAGCCGCTTTGCGAACGGCCGCCGCGCCTTTGAAAGAACCTGGGATATTCTCCGCTTCGGGCTTTATGCCGGCCTCCTAAGCACCACGGTGGCCGCCACTTTCGGAGCTCTGAGCCTCAGCCTGGGAGGGTTCGCCGATTGGAATCAATACTGGGTCATCTGGCGCACGTGGTGGCTAGGCGACGGCGCAGGCGCAATGGTTTTCACGCCCCTTTTGCTCTTGTGGACGGCGAATCCGAGACCGAAGTGGACGGAAAAGCAGATGCTCGAGGCGGCAGTGTTACTCGGCATGCTGCTGCTGACCGCCGGCGTCGTCTATGGCCCGCTTTTCCACGCCCAGATGCGAAATGATCCCTGGACGTTCTTATGCACGCCTTTTTTCGTATGGGCGGCATTTCGGTTCGGCCAGCGAGAATCGTCCGCCGTTATTTTTGTTTTCTGCTGCATCGCCGTGGTCGGAACGAAGATGGGTTACGGACCCTTTGCAAGGCCGTCGCCCAATGATTCGTTGCTTCTCTTGCAAGCCTTTCTGGGCTTAAAGGTTGTCATGACACTGGCTTTCGCGGCAGAGGTCTCGGAACGACGACGCCAGGAAGAACACACGCAATTGCTCTCGATCACTGACCCGCTCACTGGCCTGGCTAACTATCGCCTTCTGCTGGACCGGATCGATTTGGAGATCAAGCGCTATGGCCGGACGGGACGGCCATTCTCCATTCTCCTGTTGGATCTCGACGGCCTGAAAAAGATCAATGACGCCTATGGGCATCTAGCGGGGAGCCGGGCGCTGTGCAGGGCG
>Ga0210402_10003173_pt1 | contig 15565 bp, 13 predicted proteins | sample IncBWC7MmetaG_FD_161055 | JGI IMG/M metagenome (GOLD analysis project Ga0210402, IMG submission 161055) | Forest soil microbial communities from Barre Woods Harvard Forest LTER site, Petersham, Massachusetts, United States - Inc-BW-C-7-M | ecosystem: Environmental > Terrestrial > Soil >...
GCTCGACGCCACCACTGGGCAGAACGGTCTTGCGCAAGCGCGCGAATTCACTTCCACCGTGGGCGTCACGGGAATCATCCTTACCAAGCTGGATGGCACGGCGAAGGGCGGCATCGTGGTGGCAATTTCGCGCGAGCTTGGCCTGCCTATCCGGTTTGTCGGCACCGGCGAGCAGATCAACGATATGGTTCCCTTCGACGCGGAAGCGTACGCCAATTCCCTCTTCGACTGAACCGTGGACGCACACGCCATTCGTTTCATGCAGCACGCGCTGGCGCTGGCCCGCAAAGGGACCGGCCTCGCGAGCCCCAACCCCATGGTTGGTTGCGTCATTGTGCGCGAAGGCCAGATCGTCGGCGAAGGTTTTCATCAATACGAGTGGCGCGACCACGCGGAAATCGTCGCGCTGAAATCCGCGGGCGAAAAGGCGCATGGCGCGACGCTTTATGTAGCGCTGGAACCGTGCAATCACATCGGGCGAACCGGACCTTGCACCGAAGCCATCATTGCCGCGGGCGTACAGCGCGTTGTCGCTGCTGTGGGCGATCCAAATCCTGTAAATTCCGGTCGCGGATTTGATCGCTTGCGTGCGGCAGGTATCGAGGTTTTCACTGGCGTTTGTGAAGAGCAAGCGCGGAGCCTCAACGAAGCGTTCGCCTTCTGGATTCGAACGAAGAAGCCATTTGTAACGCTGAAGTCAGCGCTGACGCTGGATGGTCAACTCGCGCTCCCGCACTCTTCTGAAAAGATCCGCAAAAATGCGGGAAAACGCCACTCGTGGATTACGTCGGAAGAGTCCCGCGCCGAGGTGCATCGCCAGCGTCACGCCGCGGACGCGCTGCTGACGGGTATCGGCACAATTCTCGCCGATGATCCGCTGTTGACCGACCGCAGCGGTCTCCCGCGCCGCAAGCGACTCCTGCGCGTGGTGCTTGATTCGAAGCTGCGCCTCTCAACCAAATCGCGGATTGTGAAAACGTCCGACGACGATCTCCTTGTATTCACTTCGGTTCCAGTCGCTTCTGCGAAAGCACGCAAGTTACAAAACGCTGGGGTCGAAGTTCTCCACGCCAAAACTAAGCACGGACGCATCGATTTATCTTCGGTGCTCGCGGAGCTCGGCCGCCGTGAAATCCTCAGCGTGCTGCTCGAAGCAGGCCCGACGATGAACGGCGTAGCGCTCGCCGCAGGCCTCGTCCACAAGTTACTTCTCTTTTACGCGCCGAAGATCGCCGGCGACAATCGCGTTCCTTTTGCCTTCGCGCAGAAACTTAGTCTTCCTCCGTTGCGGGACCTGCACATGCAGCAGTTTGGCCCCGATATCGCGATCGAAGCTTATCTGCAAGACGCGTTCAAGCTATAGAAGCGTTACTCCCCAACACGAAGGACCGCAGCCCCGGGGATGGCGTCATTTTTCAGCGCGTTCAGCGCACGGTTGGCGTCCGCAAGCGGAAAAATCTGCACGTGCGTTCGAATTGGAATTTCCGCCGCAACGCACAAGAAGTCCTCGCCATCTTGCCGAGTATTGTTCGCCACGCTGCGAATCACGCGCTCCTGATACAGCAAATCGTAGCTAAAGGATGGGATTGGACTCATGTGGATACCGCCGAGAACGAGCATCCCGCCTTTCTTCAACGCCTTGAGGGCCGCGGGAACAATCTCGCCGGCTGGCGCGAAGACAATGGCCGCGTCCAGCTTCTTGGGCGGTTCATCAAATGTGCCTCCGGCCCACACGGCGCCCAATTCCAGCGCGAGATTCTGGTGACGACCGTCGCGAGTAGAAGCGTAAATTTCGGCGCCCCAGTGCCGCGCCACCTGAATTGCCACATGCGCTGCCGCGCCGAAGCCGTAGAAGCCTAGGCGTCCGCCGGATTTGATCCCGGAGAGCCGCAGCGAGCGGAACCCGATAATTCCCGCGCACAGCAGAGGCGGGGCCTGCTCATCGGGAAATCCATCGGGAATCGCATAGACGAAATCTTGCGGCGCAACGATGTATTCCGCGTAACCGCCATCCACGCTGTATCCCGTGAACACCGGGTTGTCGCAGAGATTCTCTTCTCCGGACCGGCAGTACTCGCAGGTTCCGTCAGTTTGATGCAGCCAGGCAATGCCGACTCGCGCTCCGACTGCAAACCGTTTTGCGCCCTTTCCGACTCTTTCAATGAAGCCGACAACCTGGTGACCCGGAATGACCGGCGACTTGCGCGGCGGCAACTCTCCTTCGATCACATGCAAGTCCGTTCGGCACACGCCACAAGCGCGAACGCGGACGAGCACTTCGCCGCTTTTCGGGTGAGGGGCGGCAATATCGGCATATTCCAGCGGATTCGTTTCAATCGCGGCCGGCGCGCGCAATACGCATGCTTTCATCGAACTTCGGCTTTCTCCCTGGCCATCCGAGGCGAAAGAGTTTCGTGCTTTCTACCTGGGGCGCGAAATACTGTACACTCGGATTCGAGAATGGCAGCAATCAAAATGTTCACCGGAATTATAGAGCACCAAGGGACTATTGAATCGCTGAACCTCAAGGCAGACGGCGGGCGCGTCACGATTAACGCTCCGACGGTCGCGCCTTCGCTTGCGGTATCGAACAGCATTGCCGTAAATGGTTGCTGCCTGACGATCGTTGATCTCCATAATGGCAGGCTCTCCGCGGATCTATCCAGCGAAACGATCAACAAGACTTCCTTCGGCGCGAAAGGCGGTCAATTAAAAAAGGGCGCGCGCGTGAATCTCGAGCAGCCGCTCACGGCAGGCAAGGAATTCGGCGGACACTTCGTCCTTGGCCATGTGGATACTACCGGCCGGGTAACGCATCTTACGCGCGAAGGAGAGAATTGGTGGTTCGGCGTGGAAGTTCCCCCCGCGTTCGCTCCCTACATCGTGCCAAAGGGCTCGATCACGATTGACGGCATCAGCCTCACGGTGGCTCGGTGGCACAATTTTGTAACACCGGGCTCAGGGCATCTCACGGTAGAAGTCGCCGTGATTCCCTACACCTACGAACACACCAACATCCGCGACCGCAAACCCGACGACGCGGTTAATCTGGAAGGCGACATTTTGGGAAAATACGTGGAGCGATATCTGGAAGCGCGCAAGGGAGTATCCTCAAGCAAACTCACGGTCGAGCAGTTGGTCAATCAAGGTTTCTAGACGCTTGGATTCTCCACACTTTTCTGCCGCGCCCCGCGCCAATACAGACTCAGTCCAAGCGCGATCGCGGCCAAAGTTCCACCGACAAGGCGTAATTCGAATCCCAACTTGTCCACTGAATCTCCCGGCGGCACGAGCGACACGACAATCCCGATCAATACCGTCACAAATCCGAGAATGCTCACGACCCAGACTGCCGCTTTGCCTCCCGGAATCAGCACGGCGTTCTTGTTTTCCGAGCGGTCGCGGCGACCGTACAGTTTTATCGCCGCCGCAAACATATACAAAAACGGAATAAAATACAGAATGATTGCGGCATCAATCAAGAACTGATAAGCCGCTTGAACCGACGGGCTCTTGATCTGGCTCAAGAGCAGAATCAGGCCGGAAACAACAGCCTGCACGATGATGGACACGTAGGGAGTCCTCCAGCGCGGATGAATCTTTCCGAATGCCGCGGGCAGATAGCGGTCAATTCCCACCACAAAAGGCACACGCGCGATTCCGGCTACAGTGCTGCCCACTCCCCCGGCATTTCCCACGGTTACGAGCAGTGCCGCAATGATTCCCATAAACCCTATCTTCAGCGCGATCGAACCCACAGTAATGGCGTGGAAGACCCCGCTTGTCGTGGACACATCCGCCGGAGGAACGAGCGTCATTACCGCCATCGTGCCGACTACGTACATCGCAGCGATCAGCGCGCCCGCGGCAAACACAGCGCGCGGCAGCGTTCGCTGCGGATCACGAACTTCCTGGCTCATGGCCGAGACAAGTTCGAGCCCCGTGAACGCAAAAGCGATCTGCGACCAGAAATTCACAGTATCCCAATTCCAAACCGGCAAAATGTTTGTCCACGTCAGGTGTGTCACAGCGCCTTGCCGTATCCACAAGAATCCTCCCAGGGCTACCAGCAGGAGGAGCGGTGCGTAAGTTGAAACGCCGCCGGCGTTCTGAAGCCACTTGCCAATGTTCAGGCCGATGATGTTTAGCACGACGGCGACGACCAGGTATCCCAGCGACACCAGGAGAAGAAACTGGCGGTTGTGTTCCAGTGTCGCGCCGCCTTCGCCGATAATGTAAGCGCTCATGGCCGCACTGGCGAGCAATAGACCGGGAAAGTAAAAAACCGTGTAAATCCAGTAGGTCCAGCCGGCCAGGAAGCCGTGGAAATCGCCGAAGGCTTCCTTTGTCCATATATACAAGCCGCCTTCGCAAGGAAACCGTGAAGAGAGTTCGTTGATCACCAGCGCCGAGGGAATGAAAAAGAACACCGCGGCGATGATCCACAAGCTGATGGAGGAAGGACCGCTATGCGCCGCTGCCGCAATCCAGCGTGGGCCCAGCACCGTGGCTATATTGAATAGCAGGACGTCCCAGAAGCCCATCTCCTTGCACAACTGTTTGAGAGGATCGGAGGAGGCGCTCGGGGACTGACTCACAAAGTCACGTCCAGCGCGGGAATCAATTCATCCTGCATGCGAAAATTCCTGAGGAACGGATCAGTGGAATTTTCAAAGCCGGCCCACGGCCCGAAAAAGGTGACCCGGCCTTCTTGGAGAAAAACGACCACGTCGGCAAGCTTCTTCGCCAGATGCGTGTCATGCGTCACGACAATGGAAGTTTTCTGAAACGCTTTCTTCAAACGCAGGATCAAGTCGCCCATATGCCCCGCCATGATGGGGTCAACCATCGTTGTCGGCTCATCGAACAGGATCGCTTCGGGATTCTGCGCCAAAGCGCGACCGATGGCCACGGCGCGCTTCATTCCAGTGGAAAGCTCGCTGGGGATTTTGTCGAAGACTTCCTCAAGTTCCAGCATGTTCGCGATTTTCTGCACGTACTCATCGATGTCATCCCACGTCAGGCCGGGCTGCCCCTCCAGCGGGAAGGCCATGTTCTCGCCAACGGTGAGCGAATCGAAGAGCGCGCCGGACTGAAACACCATGGTTACCTTGCGCCGTATTTCTTCAAAATCCGACTCCATGAAACCGGTGACGTCCTCTCCATCAATAATGATTTGCCCCGAATCCGGTTTCAGAAATCCCAGAATATGCTTCAGTGAAACCGATTTGCCTACGCCGCTTCGCCCCATGATCACGCAAGTCTCTCCGCGCTTCACCGCGAAGCTCACGTGATCCAGCACCAGCCGGTCGTCGAAACTCTTGCACACGTCGCGAAACTCGAAATAGTTAATCGGCTTCTCTTCGTTCACGTGCGCTCCCCCTCCAGAATCCGCCGCGCTTCCTCATAATCAGCCAACGTGTTCATGTTCCAGAACAATCGCCCAGCGCTATCAAATCGTTTCCAGTCCGCCTGGTCAAGAACTTCTCTGTTCAGATGATTCACTGCGCCGGTGACCTTGCGGACTCCTTGCTTGAACTGAGCTTCGACAGTCGTCAATGCCTCTGTGTGCCAAACGGCACAGAGTGGTTCAAGTCCCTGATGTGATTCTGCCAGCATGACCTGAGCCTCACTCTCAAACGCGCGGCCCAATAGTTCCAACAGCCAGTCCTTCGTCAAGAATGGCATGTCGCAACCAACAATCAGATTGTAGTCCGCCCTTTTTTCCCCTTTCGCGTGACGCAGAGCAGTGAGAATGCCACCGAGCGGCCCTTCCCCGGGCCATAAATCAGGCGTGATCGGCAGCCCGAGATTGCCGTACTTAGCAGGATCTCCCACTAACCAAACTTTCGGCACAAAGGCAGCTCCGAGGAGCGCGCCCATTCTCACACACATCGGGCTGCCACTGAGCTCAACAAGTGCCTTGTCCTTGCCAAACCGAGAGCTGGCCCCGCCAACCAAAATGTACCCGGTAACATTAAGGCAACCTCGGCACATTCCTCCGGCTGGCCTGAAAAATCCGCGTTTAGGCTTCGGTAATTTTCCCATTTTGGCGAAAACTATTTACTCCTCTTCCAGAGCCTCTCTGCCAGGCCGGCGAATGCCCAATTCGCGCAGTTTTTCCTGCAAACTCTGCCGGTGCAACCCGATCGTGGCCGCCGTCCGTGACACGTTCCAGCGATGCTCCGCGAGTTGCCGCGTCAGATACGCTACTTCAAACTTTCTTTTGGCGTCGCGAAAATCCCGTTCGCCAATTCCGTTGTCGTGCTCGTCACCCCGGTGTTTCACCGAGATGGCTTCGCCGTGCACCACCTCGTGGGGCAAGTCCTCGACGCCGATTTCGTCGCTGCGAGACATCACCACGCTCCGCTCCAGCGCATTCTTTAACTCGCGCACATTGCCCGGCCAATCGTATTTTTCGATCGCGGCCATAGCCTCGCGCTTCAGCCGCGCGGTCCGCCCTAGCCGCGCTGCATGCATCTTCAGAAAAGTGTCTGCGAGCAGAGCAATGTCTTCCTTGTGAGCCCGCAATGGCGGCAGGTCAATGGTCACCACGCGCAGCCGGTAAAACAAATCCTCGCGAAACCTCGCGTCGCGTATCTCCGCCAGAAGATTACGGTGCGTCGCGCTGATTACGCGCACGTCTACTGAAATCGATTGCGTCCCGCCAAGCCGTTCAATGGTACGGTTCTCCAGCACACGCAGGACCTTGGCCTGCGTCACCGGATTCATGTCTCCAATTTCATCCAGGAAAATCGTCCCCCCTGTGGCCAGCTCGAATTTCCCTTTTTTCTGCTGCGCCGCGCCCGTGAACGCGCCGCGCTCGTAACCAAATAATTCCGACTCGATCAGCGTTTCTGGAAGCGCGGCGCAATTCACCGCCACATAGGCTTTGCCGTTGCGCGGTGAGCGCGCGTGAATTTCCTGCGCCAGCAGATCCTTTCCTGTGCCGCTCTCCCCTAGGATTAGCACCGTCGAATCCGTCGCCGCCACGCGGTCTGCCATTTCAAAAGCGCGCCGCATCTCCGCCGAACGCCCAATCATCTGGCCGAATTGCCCTTCGGTGGTCAAGCGCCGCTTGAGCGCATCATTCTCTTTTTCGAGTGAGGCCAGCTTGAGCATATTGGCCACGCGCTGCCGCAACTCTTCCAATTCGAAGCCCTTCACCAAATAGTCCGCCGCGCCAAGCTGCAGCGCTTCAACCGCCGTCTTCGCGGTGTCCAGCGCCGAAACCATCAGCACTGGCGCTTCGCTGCCCTGCTCGCGCATCCACTTCAAAAATGACAAACCGTCCTGCCCCGGCAACACCACGTCGAGCAGCACAAGGTCTGGCTGCTCGCGGGAAAGTGCTTCCCGCGCCGCCTCCGCCGAATCCGCCTCCGCGATCCGGTATTTGGGCTCCAAAGCCCGCCGCAGCCCGTATCTCGCCGCCGGTTCATCGTCCACAATCAATATCGTTCTCATCGCATTTCTTCTCCAAGAGGTATGCGCACCAGGAACCGCGTCCCCCGTCCATTCTTCACCGGACTCTCAAACTCAAGCTTGCCGCCCGCATCGGATGCGCGCCGTGCCACGATCGCCAGTCCCAGACCGGTCCCCTGCGTTTTGGTCGTGAAGAATGGCTGAAGTATTTTCTCCCGCAGATCTGCGGCCACTCCGGGCCCGTCATCTTCCACCGCTAGCAAGCCATGCCCGTCTTTCTGAGAAATTTTCACCTGCACATGCCCGCCTCGCGCTGCGGCATCCAAGGCATTGACGACCAGGTTCGTCAGAATATCGTTCAGCGCCTCTGTGCTGATGGCTACGTAAAACCGCGTAGCCGCAGCTTGGAGTTCTAGCCTAAGGCCTCTCCGCTGCGCTTCTGGATTTAGAACATCAACCACTTCCCGCGACACCTCAGTCGCATCGCATTTCGCCAGCCTTCCTTCTCCGATCACAGCGGGCCGGCTGAATTGCAGCAACTGGTTCAACTTTGCGGAAAGCCGTCCGATCTCCTCCAGAATCATTTTCGTTTCGGCGCGCATGGACTCCGGCATTTCCGGATTCTCCAATTGCACCTGCAGAATTGTCTTCATCGATCCCAATGGATTCTTCAAGTTGTGCGAAATGCTCGCGGCCAACTGTCCCAGCGCCGCCAACCGCTCGCGTTCGGCCAGTTTCCTTTCTAGCTGCAGCTTTTCCTCAATTAACCGGCACAAATCCAGTGCTCCCGGCAACTGCTCGCACAAAAACTCCAGCGCCGCGGCCGTCTCCCCCGACAGCATCGCCCCGTGCGGCTTAACGCTCAGGGTTCCAACGGAATACCCCGATTGCCGAATGACGAACATTTCTTCGGTCGCCTTACCCTCCAATTCAGGATCCGAAGCCCCGCCGAGGAAAAGCCTCACTTCCGCAAGTTGCAACTGCTCGGAGATCCATTTTTCGATGAAACTGTTCAGCTTTCCCAGGTTTCCAAGCCGCGCAACTTCCTGGATGGGTCCCATCAGGCGCTGCGCGTGATCCATTTCTGCTTGTGCAGTCCGCCTCAGGATTCTTCCCGTCAAGCGTTGCAGCGGCTCAAATAGCACGACGGGAAGGAATAGGAGTATGGCGGCGCTGGCCTCCGGTGGCACATACGGTTCCAACCACAAGCTGACTCGCCGGATCAGGCTGAAATACAGCAGCGCCACAAAAGCGGAAAAAACCGCGTAGATCAAGTTTCGCTGCCGGCCGATTTGCAAGAAATTGAACCGCTGCACTTTGCGGATCAGAGCGACCAGTGGCGCCACCGCGATCAAGCCGATAATCGTTATATATAGCTCGGCATTTTGCTCCGTAACTCTCCCCATGCGGGGAAACACAAAATGGAGCATGGCCATCCAGACGGCAATCAGCCCCAGGTTTGCACAGAGCGCACGGTGGAATGATTTTTGCTCCTCGTCAGGCGCGGCCCTGCCGAACCGCCATTGCCACACCGCCGAGATTGCCAGCGCGCCAACGAGCCAAATCTGGAAGGGCGCGCCTAAAACATTGCTTGGCAGAAGGAAGCTGTAACCAGAGCGCAGCAGCAACGCTCCATACAGCACCGGCAAGAGCAAAATTGCCGGTCCATATGCCGAGGCAAGCCAAAGCCGCTTACGGCTCCCCGCACGCAGCAGCTCTCGAACTTGCGCGTATTCGACATGCAAATGCAGGAGTAAAGCAGGCAGAAACCATAATCCCAGGCACAAAACAGTCCAGGAGAATCTTGCAAGTCGTGGCGGAATCGTTGAATAGTAGAGCTGCGCGTTCAACGCCAGTAGAGAAGCCCCGAAGAAGCAAACCATTGCAAGGCACAGAAAGAAGAAAATCCGCTCGAAGTTTCTCTGTCGCCGGTGGCCAAGAATCACGACAATCCAGAAGAACGGCAGCAGCGTCCCCGCCGTCAGCACGATCAGCCGCAGATAAACGTATAAGTGCAAGGGCCTGCCCCCGCCGATTCTAAGACATTAGCGATTGCACGACAATCTCCAAGTGCAAGATTAATCTTGCACCAGCTAAGTCTTTGAACGTAAACGTTTTACGTGCGACTAGCGCTTGATGCGAACTCCTCTGGGATGTCGCCTAAACGCTTGACATGACAGCCTTTTCTGATATATTAGCAGTCGGTTGCGAGGAGTGCTAATTCCCCTTTCTTGCTCGCAACCGCAGTTCAAACCGCTAGTTCACCTATGGAGGTTGTTCAAGATGGCTGTGAATCTTACCCCGCTCCACGACCGTGTCATCGTGCGGCGCATTGAAGAGAAGGAAAGCGTCAGGGGCGGCATCATCATCCCTGACTCCGCAAAAGAAAAGCCGATGGAAGGCGAAATCATCGCCGTCGGCGCTGGCAAGCGCGAAAAGGGCGAATTGATCCCTCTCGATGTCAAGCCCGGCGACCGTGTCCTGTTCGGCAAGTACAGTGGTACGGAAATCAAGATCGAAGACGAAGAGCTTCTCATCCTGCGCGAAGAAGAGATTCTCGCCAAGCTGAGCGGCGCTGCAAAAGCTGCCAAGAAGTAACTGTAGTTCGACTGTAGTGGCCCCGACCCGGTCGGGGTGCATATTTGAATAGAATTTGATAGTTCGCAGAGAAAATATCAGGAGGAAAGACGAGTATGGCGAAGCAGATTGTAACAGGTGAAGCGTCCCGCCAGGCGATTTTGCGTGGTGTGAACGCTCTAGCCGATGCGGTGAAGATTACCCTCGGCCCCAAGGGCCGCAATGCAGTGATCGAAAAGAAGTTCGGCGCCCCCATCATCACCAAGGACGGCGTGACCGTAGCCAAGGAAATTGAACTCCGCGATCCCCTGGAGAACATGGGCGCGCAGATGGTTCGTGAAGTCGCTTCGAAGACTTCCGACGTTGCCGGGGACGGCACGACCACCGCGACCGTGCTTGCTCAGGCCATCTTCCGCGAGGGCGTCAAGACTGTTGCCGCCGGCGCCAGCCCGACCGCTCTCAAGCGCGGCATCGAAAAGGCCGTCGAAGTGGCTGTTGCGGAAATCCAGAGGCTGCACAAGGACGTCAAGGGCGACATGATCGCCCAGGTTGGCACCATTTCCGCCAACAATGACAAGCAAATCGGCGGCATCATCGCCGAAGCGATGAAGAAGGTCGGCAAGGATGGCGTCATCACCGTCGAAGAATCCAAGACGATGGAGACCACTCTTGAAGTAGTCGAAGGCATGCAGTTTGACCGCGGCTACCTCTCCCCCTACTTCATCACCGACCCCGAGCGTATGGAATGCGTTCTCGAAGACGTCCGCATCCTCATCCACGAAAAGAAAATCAGCTCGATGAAGGACCTGCTCCCGTTGCTCGAGCAGACCGCCAAGATGGGCAAGCCCCTCCTGATCATCGCTGAGGACGTGGAAGGCGAAGCGCTGGCCACCCTCGTGGTGAACAAGCTCCGCGGCACGTTGCAGTGCGCCGCCGTCAAGGCTCCTGGCTTTGGCGACCGCCGCAAGGCCATGCTCGAAGACATCGCCACGCTCACCGGCGGCAAGGCCATCACCGAAGACCTCGGCATCAAGCTTGAGAACGTGAAGCTTGAGGATCTCGGCCGGGCCAAGAAAATCACCATCGACAAGGACAACTCTACGATCATCGAAGGCGCCGGCAAGTCCGCGGACATCGAAGGCCGTGTGAAGCAGATCCGCTCGCAGGTCGAAAACACCACCAGCGATTACGACAAGGAAAAGCTCCAGGAACGCCTTGCCAAGCTGGTCGGCGGCGTCGCCGTCATTAAAGTCGGCGCGGCCACCGAAACCGAACTGAAGGAAAAGAAAGCCCGTGTCGAAGACGCTATGCACGCCACCCGCGCGGCTGTCGAGGAAGGTATCGTCCCCGGCGGCGGCTCGGCGCTGCTCCGTTGCATCGCGGTGGTCGAGAAGCTCAAGCTCCACGATGATGAAGCCGTTGGTGCAGGCATCGTGCGCCGGTCTCTCGAAGAGCCCTCCCGCCAGATCGCTCTCAACGCCGGCCATGAAGGCGCGGTTGTGATCGGCAGGATCCGCGACTCCAAGGAAGAAAACTTCGGCTTCAACGCCGAGACCGGCGAGTACGGCGACATGATCAAGATGGGCATCATCGACCCGGCCAAGGTCACCCGCCTCGCGCTGCAGAACGCAGCGTCCATCGCGGGCTTGATGCTCACCACCGAAGCTCTCATCGCCGACATCAAGGAAGAAACCAAGGCAGCCGCAGCCGGCGGCGGAGCTCCCGGTGCTGGCGGCATGGGCGGCATGTACTAAAGTTCACCAGCTCGCCCGTAACCTCAATCCCGAAAGGGCGCCCTCACCATGGGCGCCCTTTTGCATTTCCGGCGTAAGATGGAGCGGCTATAACTGCACCAAATGTCATCCCCATCCTCGCGATTCTTCTAGGCCTAGCCATTGTTGGACTTGGCATTGCTGGAATCGTTTGGATCATAGCCTCCCATTTCCTCGGCCACGGGCTCGGCGTAATAGCAATTTGCGGAGTGTTAATCGGCCTCGGCACAACGTGTATCTTCCGAGGCGTGCGCCGATTCCGAGCAACTCCGTCCAGCCACCTTTAATCTCCCTCACTCTTATGAGTTTCCGCCTAAACTCCGGCCGGCACTCTAACTTTGCACTCTTCCGCACCCCGCCGCTCCCGGACCTCCGCGGTGATCTCATAAGATCGCAAGCGCGCGGCCTGCTCGTAGATCAGTGCCGCAATCATCAACTCATCAGGCTTGGTAGTCTCAATGAATTCATTCAGCCCCCGCTCTACGGTCCGGGCCGCCCCCACGACGGAGCAGGCTAGCGATTGGCTGGCCATGGCCTTTTCCGCAGGCGACCAAAACGCTTCGATGTCGTCGATTGGCGGCGGGATTTGTCCCGGCGTTCCCCGCCGGAGCAGCGCGAAGGCTTGCTGGTGCGAAGTAAAAAGCCGGCGCGCTTCCGCGTCGGTAGCCGCCGCGATCACGTTCACGCACACCATGGCATAAGGCTGGTCGAGGTGCTTCGAGGGCTGGAAGCCGCTTCGATACAGTCGCAGTGCCTGCATCATGTCGGCGGGCGCGAAATGCGACGCAAACGCGAACGGCAATCCCAGCATCGCCGCCAGTTGCGCGCCGAACAAACTTGATCCCAGCAACCAGATGGGTACGCGCAATCCCGCGCCCGGCACCGCGCGGATTTTCTGCCCCGGTTCCGCGGGCTCGAAATAGGATTGTAATTCCTGAACGTCCTGCGGGAAGTCATCACCGCCAGACTTACGGTCACGCCGCAATGCCCGCGTGGTTAGCACATCTGTTCCGGGCGCGCGGCCCAAGCCGAGATCGATGCGCCCGGGATACAGCCAGGCCAGCGTGCCGAACTGCTCCGCGATCACCAGCGGCGCATGATTTGGCAGCATAACCCCGCCCGCTCCCACGCGAATTGTCTTTGTGCCGCCGGCTACGTGTCCAATCACGACCGCCGTCGCTGCGCTGGCGATGCCCGGCATATTGTGGTGCTCGGCCAGCCAGAAGCGGCGATAGCCCCATTTTTCCGCATGCTGCGCAAGCTCCAGGGAGTTACGAAAGGCGTCCGCTGGAGTCGCGCCCTCCGCAATGGGCGCCAGATCGAGAATTGAGAATGGAATCATACAAGCTCCTGAGCCGGCCACAACTGGCCAAATCCTGCAGATCTTTTGAAGTTCTATTCTTTAGATGAGCACGCGCGCCCAGTCGGCACACCTGGCTCGGATGGTACGGGCCATCTTCCGCAAGGCCGCCGCTCTCTTGCTTGCCTACCCTCTGCATGCTCTGATATCGTCCGTAAGCCTCACCACAGACTCTTCAGGGGAGAGTCACTCATGCCGGGACTCTTGCAGCGGTTCTTGCCGCGCGAAGAGGGTTTCTTCGTGCTCTTCGCCAAACAAGCAGCCAATATCCACGCAGGCGCCGAAGCCCTGCTGAAAATGCTCTCGCACTACACCGGCGTCCCGGAACAAGTGCAAATCGTCAAGGCCATCGAGCACGAAGGCGACGAGATTACCCACGCCCTTTTCACCAAGCTGAACCAAACCTTTATCACCCCTTTCGACCGCGAAGATATTTACGAGCTTTGCAGCCGCCTTGACGATGTCATAGACCTTATTGACGCCGCCGCCAGCCGCTTTGTGCTCTATCGCGTCGATACCATCCGCACCGGAACCATCGATCTCGTCAAGGTCCTTGTTTCTGCCACGGTCGAAGTCGAACTGGCCATTCGCGCGCTCGAAAAACCGCAAGAAGCGCTGAAACACGCCATCGAAATCAACCGCTACGAAAACGACAGCGACCGGCTCTGCCGCACGCTCATCGCCCAGCTCTTCGACGAAGAAAAAGATCCCGTCCAAATCATCAAGTGGAAAGAGATCTTTGAAGTCATCGAAACCGCCGTCGACAAGTGCGAAGACGTCGCTAACGTCATCGAAGGCGTAATTCTAAAGAGCGCCTAACCTGTGAACAGCTTCAGTCTCCTTCTCGTCGTCATCACTGTCACTCTCACTTTTGAATTTTCCAATGGCTGGCATGACGCCGCCAATTCCATTGCCACGGTCGTCTCTACCCGCGTCCTAACTCCCCTTCGTGCCGTCATTTGGGCCGCTTTCTTCAATTTCGTTGCCGCATTCATCTTCGGCACTGCCGTCGCCAAGACCATCACCAAAGGTCTGGTTCACCTCGAAATGGTCGACGAGAAGGTGATTCTTGCCGGCCTGCTCGGCGCTATCACCTGGAATCTCATCACTCTTATTCTCGGCCTGCCTACCAGCTCTTCTCACGCTCTGATCGCCGGTTACGGAGGTGCCGCGGTCTCGCACGCCGGCTTTAAAGCCATTATCTTCGGTGGCTGGCTCAAGCCCGTGCTTTTCATTTTCATTGCACCTTTTATCGGGATGTTTGTGGCCATTGTCGTCACGGTGCTTACCAGTTGGATTGTGCGCCGACAGCGTCCACTCAAGGTCGACCGCTGGTTTCGCCGTCTGCAGCTTGTTTCTGCGGCGCTATACAGCCTTGGCCATGGCACCAACGACGCACAGAAAGGCATGGGCATTATCACCGCGGCTTTGGTAACCGGTGGCCTGCTGCAGTCCTCCGAAGTCGTGCCGTATTGGGTCACCATTTGTTGCCACCTCGCGATGGCTGGTGGCACCATGGCGGGCGGTTGGCGCATTATCAAAACCATGGGCCAACGCATTACCAAGCTCAATCCCTTCGGCGGCTTCGCAGCCGAGACCGCCAGCGCCGTCACTCTCTTTGCCACCGCAAAATTCGGCATTCCCGTCAGCACCACACACACCGTCACTGGCGCCATCGTCGGCGTCGGCGCCACCCGCCGCCTTTCCGCTGTCCGTTGGGGCGTCACCCGTCGTATCGTCTTCGCCTGGGTGCTCACTATCCCCGGCGCCGCCCTCTTCGGCGCGGGCATCTTCCACCTAGTGGCGCTCGCGCTTCGCTAACCGCGTCCGATTCGCGCGTTGCGATGTTGGTTCGTGCCTTGTGGCCTGGGTGGCATTATGAGCCGTATGGAAAGTCTGGACGGTTAAGCCCGGGTCAAATTCCGAGACCCTGCAGGCTACTCGTCAGGTTCACAGCTGGCGGACGGTACCTCGGATTACGAATTCCGTGGGCAAGATCCGCTGGCTAAAAGTCATTCGCGGATGATGGAGCCGCTCGAGAAGCATCTTCATGCAGGTTTCGCCGATCTCTTCCTTGTGGACGCGCACGGTCGAAAGCGGTGGGTCCATCAGAAGAGCCTCCTCCCGGTCGTCGAAACCAACCAGGCTCATATCTTCGGGCACTTTCGTGCCGTGCCGCTGCAGCGACCGCCAAAGTCCGTAGGCAATTTCGTCATTTCCGGCTACGACCGCGGTGGGTCGTGACCGTCGGGACAGGATTTGCCCTGCGCTCTTTTGACCGAAATCGACGAAACTCTGAGGATTTCGAGCGGTAACCAACACGGGTTTTAATTTCTTTTCGCGCATTCCTTCCCGATAGCCCTCGAACCGGTGTTCAAGCCACGGGTAGGTAGTGTCTCCGGCAAAAACAATGTGGCGGTGCCCCTTGCCGATC